>Ga0126379_10001340_pt1 | contig 14863 bp, 11 predicted proteins | sample PanSoiMetPlot_24_FD_92640 | JGI IMG/M metagenome (GOLD analysis project Ga0126379, IMG submission 92640) | Tropical forest soil microbial communities from Panama - MetaG Plot_24 | ecosystem: Environmental > Terrestrial > Soil > Tropical forest > Bulk soil | place: Panama | collected 2016-02-17 | reverse complement strand
TCTCCCACTAAGAATACAGGAAATTCCCTAGCTGACCCACAACTGTTTGAAGCGTGGAGCGCCCAACCAGATGTATTAAATCTACTTAACCTCGGTAACCGTCCCCATTTTGACGGTGCTGCCGTAACGCTTGTAGTTGGAGTACTTTACCGTCATTCGAATGTGTACTTCGCCGGAGCTGAAATGCAGGAAGTCGTCGGCCCGGGTATAGGTCGGGAACCAGAAACCTTCCTCAATGTTCTCCCGGTAGGTCCGGAATCGCGGAAACACGTTCTCATTGTTCTTGTTGACGATGTCTGGCACCGCTTTCCCATCGGTCATCACGATTTGAAGATCCTTGCTATCGACCCATACACGTCCCTGAAAGTATCGCTGCTTTTTCTCAATGACCTTAGGTCCAACATCGAAAACGTAACAGGAAAGTTCGTCGACCTGCTGCCGGCCGACATACTTGACGTCGTATTTGGGCAGCTCCGTTGTCGTCAAAACGAACGGTTGCACGCTTCGCACGTCATCTTCGTCCTGCTGGCTCATGGAGATGCGTTGCAGTGTATTGGGCGGCGCAAATGTGACTTTTTCAAAACGCTTTCCGTCCGGCGTGAAGACGATTTCACTGGTCATGCGGTATTCGCCGTCCGGGCGATTGTCCTCGTCAAGGGTCTGAATCGAGAAGGTTTGCGTATAGGTGTAATTGTCGCGTTCACGTTTGAACTCCGCCTCGCGCTCGGCAAATCTCTTAACGACTTGCTCGACGGGGATGGAGGGTGGTTCGTTGACAATGGGATTATCGCCCGGCGAATGGAGTTTTTGGGGCGGCGTGGGCGTATGGTACGTTTGCGTAGCAGGGGCGTCCGGTTGAGCCCTAGGCTGCGACTTTGGTCTCGAAGGAGGCGGCCCTGCCGGCAGCGGGCCGGGGTCCTGGGTATAGGCAGCAGGACTCAGCCACAGGCCAAGCAGCGCTGCCCCTGCGCCGAAGGTAATGCGATGGATCAGACGGAGCGACAAGTTGCACCTCTCTTATCGAAAGCCTATCTTGTCCTGTCCATATGATTTTACCGCAATGCGTGGGGTTGTACGAGAAGAAGTGGTGACGACAGAGCAAGTCAAGCGGGGCGCCACTTCAGAAACACCGCAGCCAGCGGCGGCAAGGTGAGCGCCAGCGAATAGCGGCGCCCTTGCCAGGCGTGTTCCGAAGCGTTCATGCCGCCAAGGTTTCCTACGTTTGACCCTCCATACCCCGCCGCATCGGAGTTGAACACCTCTTCATAATGACCAGGACGCGGCACGCCTATGTGATAGCCGTAACGGACCACCGGCGTCGCGTTCAATACCACGATGATCATCTCGTCTGGGTTTTTGCCGCGCCGAATGAAGGAGTAGACGCTATTGTCCGAATCGTTGGCATCAATCCACTCAAAACCTTGCCATTCGAAGTCCACCTGATGCAGCGCCGGTTCTGCAGCAAGGAGCTTATTCAAATCACCAACCAGTCGTTGCACACCTCGATGTGATTCGTGCTGCAACAGATGCCAGTCCAGGCTCCGCGCTTCGTACCATTCAGCGCGCTGGCCGAATTCCTGACCCATGAACAGCAGCTTCTTGCCGGGATGCGCATACTGATACGCGAAAAGGAGTCGCAGATTCGCAAATTGCTGCCACATGTCACCAGGCATCTTGCGGAGCAGGGAATTCTTCCCATGGACAACTTCGTCATGGGAGAACGGCAACACGAAATTTTCCGTAAAGGCATAAAGAAGCGAAAATGTCAGTTTATTGTGCTCGTAGCGCCGATACACCGGATCTTTTGAGAAGTAGTTCAGCGTGTCATTCATCCAGCCCATGTTCCACTTCATGCTGAAGCCTAAGCCACCCAGATACGTTGGCCGAGAGACACTGGGCCAGGAAGTGGATTCTTCCGCGATTGTCAGCACGCCCGGGAAACGCAGATGCGCTACCTCATTCAGCCGCTTGAAGAAATCGATGGCTTCCAGATTCTCCCGCCCGCCATAACGGTTTGGAATCCATTCGCCGCTTTTGCGCGAGTAATCGAGATACAACATGGAGGCTACGGCGTCTACGCGCAAGCCATCGATGTGGTATTTGTCCAGCCAGAAAAGCGCGTTCGAGATCAGGTAGTTCTGCACTTCGTTCCGGCCGTAATTGTAAACCAGCGTGCCCCAATCGGGGTGTGATCCTTGCCGCGGATCAGAGTGCTCGTACAGGTGCGTGCCGTCGAACATGCTCAATCCATGCGTGTCACGCGGAAAATGCGCGGGAGTCCAATCGAGGAAAACTCCGACCCCGGACTGGTGGCATCGATCGACGAACTCCATGAAATCGCTTGGTGACCCGTATCGGCTGGTGGCAGCGAAGTAGCCCAGCGTTTGATAGCCCCACGAGCCATCGTAGGGATGCTCCATGATCGGGAGCAGTTCAATGTGTGTATATCCCAGATCTTTTACGTATGGGATCAGCTGGTCCGCGAGCTCCCGGTAGGTGAGCCAACGGTCGTTTTCTTCGGCAACACGGCGCCAGGAACCCAGATGGACCTCATAAACACACACCGGCCGCTCCAGCCAGTGCTTATGCGGACGCTGGGCCATCCATTCGTTGTCGCTCCAGTGGTGCCTATCAAGCCGCGCGACCACCGATCCCGTATTGGGCCGCAGTTCGGAAGAAAAAGCGTAAGGATCCGCCTTCAGCGGCAGAATATTGTCCTGCGGACCGACAATTTCGAATTTGTAGACAGTGCCCTCGCCCAGTTCGGGTATGAACAGTTCCCATATCCCGGAGGACCCGCGAGCACGCATGGGGTGAACTCGCCCGTCCCAGCCATTGAAGTCTCCAACAACACTTACGCGGCGAGCGCTGGGCGCCCAAACGGCATAATGCACGCCGGCTATTCCGTCTACCGTTCGAGTGTGCGCTCCGAGCTTCTCGTAGGTGTCGTAATGGCGGCCCTCCCCCATCAAATAGAGATCAAACTCAGAGAGCAGATAGGGAAACGCGTAAGTGTCTTGATGTTCGAAAACTTCGCCATATTCTGTCTTGTAGCGCAGGCGGTAACTGGAGGGTGTGGGAGCAGTCTCACTGATAATCGGCAGGGCGACCTCGAAGAGGCCTTCGTCGCGCACCTTGTGCGCCGGAAGAGGTTCCGCATGTCCTTGCAGCACAAGTTGCGCCTCGGCGGCGCGCGGTCGAAAGAACCTTACCACCCAGTGGCGCCCTTCGGGCCTATCGACTGGGTGCGGGCCGAGGATGCCGAACGGATCGGCGTTGCGCGCCGATAGGAGTGCACTCACACGCGAGTCGAGTCGCTCTGGCGAACCTGGTTTTGGCGTTGAAGAAGTACGGTCGGGCACTGGGGAATTGTAGCTAAAGTTGCGACTTTGACCAATCTCTCATAGGGCCGAGGTTCCCATTTCGCATAAAAGGGCGCTCCAAGCTAATTCGAAACGGCGGTTGAGGGAATCCGCGCCCGAATTCTCCCAACCGCCGCTGGTGGCGCCGACTCTCGAGGGCACCGAGTTCGTTCCGTCGGGGGAATCGAACGGGCGTAGGTTCGCATCAAGTGAACGCATTGGCAATCAGGGGAAGCTAGTAGAAATAGCGATGCGTTTGGCAACTCCGTTTTCGCGGCTTGCGGCAGGGCACTCTTCCGCTATACAGTGCCGGAGAGCAGCGGGTCGCGAAGGGAATAGCAAATTCATATTTTTCTAGAATCGGGATGGGACCTTGGGGCATAAATTTGTACTAAGCGCAGTTTTTCTTTACCTTGCTTGCAGCATGCTATCGGAAATAATCTCGGCACAAGATCGCTCGCAGATGCGATCGATGGTGATTTCGCGAGGGGGAATTGTCGCGGCAGAGTCGCCTTTAGCCGCGCAGGCCGGAGCCAGAATCCTCGCGAAGGGCGGAAACGCCGTCGACGCTGCCATCGCCACCAACGCCATGATGGGCGTGGTGTCGCCGATGATGAATGGCATGGGCGGCGATCTGTTCGCGATTGTTTACGACGCAAAAGCCAACAAGCTCTATGGTCTCAATTCCAGCGGCTGGGCGCCCCAGGGTCTCACCATTGCAATGCTTCACAAACTTGGCATGCGCGCGATGCCGGAGACGGGTGTGCATACCATCACCGTTCCCGGCGCGGTCGAAGGCTGGCAAAAACTCGCGGATAAATTTGGCCGCAACAAGCTGTCGGAGGACTTAGCTGCAGCGATTCAGACCGCGCAAAACGGTTTCCCCATAACGGAGTGGGTGGCCGCGTATTGGGCCGGAAGCGTTGATTACTTGCGCGGCGATGATGCTGCCGCCAAGCTCTACTTGCCTTCGGACAAAGCTCCGAGAGTAGGCGATACTTTTCCCAATCCGGATCTCGCCTGGTCCTTGCAACAGGTCGCTTCTCACGGACGCGACGGCTTCTATAAAGGTGAACTCTCTACGCGGATACTGGACGCCATGAAGCGTCGCGGCGGTACCATGACCGCGCAGGACCTTTCGGAGTTCTCAGCCGAATGGGTCGAACCCCTCTCGACCACGTATCGCGACTGGACCGTATATGAGTTGCCGCCCAACGGCCAGGGACTTGCGGCACTCGAGATGTTGAATATTATGGAGACGTTTCCCTTGGGACAGAAGGACTACGGCTTCGGTTCCACGAATGCCCTGCACGTTATGATTGAGGCCAAGAAACTCGCCTACGCAGATTTGGCAAAATTCATTGGCGATCCTCGCGGACAGAGATTGCCTGTGCAAACGCTCCTCAGTAAGGAATGGGCGGCGCAACGCGCAAAATTGATCGACCCGAATCAAGCCAACTGCAACGTCGCCGCGGGGAATCTGCCCGCGGGGAATGACACCACCTACCTGACGGTCGTCGATCGGGAAGGGAACATGGTGTCGTTGATCCAAAGCAACTACGATGCGTTCGGCTCCGGCATCGTGGCGCCGGGGACCGGGTTTGTTCTTCACAATCGTGGAGCCTTGTTTACTCTCGACGCGTCTTCGCCCAACGCTCTGGCTGGAAGAAAGCGGCCACGGCACACCATCATCCCGGCGTTTGCGCAGAAGGGCGATACGCGGATCGCCTTTGGCATTATGGGAGGCTGGAACCAGTCGCAAGCGCATGCTCAGTTTGTGGCAAACCTCGTCGACTTTAAGATGAACATTCAAGCTGCACTGGAAGCGCCACGCTTCACCAAGCGAACCTTTGAGGACTGCGACCTGCAAATGGAGAACCGCTTTTCCAGCAAGACACGCGAGGAATTGACCGCAAAAGGGCACAAAATTCAAGTCATGGGTATGTTTTCCTCCGCCGTTGGAGGTGGCCAAGCGGTCTCGCGCGACTTTGCGGCTGGGGTCAACTACGGAGCCTCCGACCCTCGCAAGGATGGCGCAGCCATACCTGAATTACCTGTTGACTAGCGACAGAGACGAGTACTCGGTTGCCCTAGTACTTTTTGGGGAGTACGGCAGAACAGTTCCTGTTCGGGCGAAAAGTGAGCAGAGCTGTTCTCTCGATTCGCAGCAATAGCAACCGCGCGCTTCATAAGTGATTTATTGTCAGCGACGTGAACAACTGCAAGCATGGCCGCAGAGTTGCACTTGGAAACCTGTTCAGGGATCGTGCACGTCATCCAACGGCAAGGTGGGAGGCCGAGATGAAGTTGCCCGAAGGGTGGGCCAAGCTGGCATTTTGGGGTGGAGTGGCGGCAAGTCTGCTTTTCTGTGGAACTACGGCAAAAGCCCAGGCCACAAATGTTACCGGCGAATATGAATGCACGGAAGCACGGGTCGCCGGCAAGCCCCGGCCCTGCAAGTCAGCTCCCCTCTCTTTGAAAAGCGATGGGCGATTCGAACTGCAGGGACGGGAGGGCGAATATCTCGTTACCGGCAAGTGGGTTGAACTGAATAGCGCGGTGCTGAAGTCGCGCGCAAGAATTGAAGCCGGTCACAAGATTGTGTTTCGTTTTTACAACAAGAAAGGGCTTTGCGAGATGATCTACGAACGAAGGGTCGCAGAGCTAGGCAAGACCAAACTCGGCTAGCCCCTATTTTTTCCCTCCGGAACCCCACGCACCCACATAAACCAGTTGGTAGAAAGTTCCGTTGCCGAGCGGTTGAATGCCGACGATGTGCTGTTTCTCTTTGGTGCCGGATTTGAACAGCATGCCGCCGGCCTCCGCCTTGTCGTCTCCACAGGTGAGCACTTTCGAGGACTCGTCTTTTGCCGAATCCTGCGGGTTCGCAGAGGCTTTGGAGCAGTCCAGAACCGGGCCGTATTTAGCCAATGCCTTCTTGTAGTAGTCGGCTACCTTTGTCGGTGAGTCGGCTGTCTCCATCTTCAATACGGTCAATTTGAACCCGGAACCTCCGCCCCACAGGCCGAGATTAGCGCTTGTCGAATCGTCATCTTTCTCCTTGTGGGGTTTGGAGCCGGGGTAGATCGCCAGTCCGACGTCTTTGGCCTTTGCCTCTGGACTGATGACTAGACCTGCGCCCTTCTCTTCCTGCGCGGCAACACGCAGTGAACAGATCGACACAAGAGTGAAAAAGATCGCCAGCGCGCAACGAAAAGCGGGCGCAGTGAAATGTTTGGACATGATTCGATCCCCCGCATTCCAGTACGCGCAGACTCAGGAAAATGTTCCCTCGTTTCGACACAAGTCGCCGACTTCGGCTACGGCAGCAAAACATCATAGGCCGACGCCGCAATTCCTCCCAGTGCTTGTCCGGCGACTTTTTGCGATATCTCTGGTTCATTCGCCAGCGCCGTATGATTCAAATAGGCAGCGAAGGCCAAGGTCTTCCCGGATTTGGTTTGAACGTACCCAGCAAGTCCCTTCCCATTGAGCATAAGCCGCGAGTTGAGTTTATCCTCACTGCCGAAGGTGCCTGTTTTTGCAAACACGTGTCCTGCGGCAGGATTGTCCACTTGAATTTTCGCAAGCGTGCCGTCTTTGCCCAGGATCGGCAATCCATTGAACAAAAACTGAAAATCAGGCCGCGTCTTCCAATAGGCAAGATAGCGGCAAATAAAGTCGGGGCTGAACAGATCCGCCCAATCCCCGCCCGCCCCGTCACCCTGCGAGGCTCCGGAAAGATCCAGTTGCGCCTCTGTCAGAAATTTATGTTCAACTCTGAATCCCGCGCGAAGCGGATCCTTGCTGTCTTTCGCCGCCAGCAATCCGAGAAGGTATGGACCCATGCCTGCGTGGAGATTCTGGCTGACCTTCAGAGTGATCTTAATTTCCTCGGAAAGCGGAGGTGATACGTGCTCGGCGACTTGGTATTCGGGTTGGTAAAACTTCTGGAAACGCTTGAAGTCTTTTACCGCATCTTGGTCTTTTTTGGGCTTGATCTGTATGCCGGCGGAAGCAATCGCTTCGCGAAGTACCACGGTGGCGAATTGTGTGGGCGAGGGAACTGCAACCGCCGCGGTCTGCGGCTTCAGTCCGAGTGGAATATTTCCGTTGAGAACTATGGTCAGTGTGCCGTCGGGACTGCTCGTCGGGTCGTCCGCGTCGAAAGCAAGTTTGGATTCAGCCGTGCCTGTCTTGATGGCGTTGGTGAAATGAACGTACGAAGTTGTGGGAGAGATCGACAACTCCACCGGCTCACCCACGCTTGCGCCGGGTTTGCCCACAAGATCGATCACATTGTCATTCACAATGATCGATGACATCACCACATCCGTGCCGCCTTCACGCGCGCCATCGGGCAACAAACTCGCGTCCACGTAGACATTGCCCTCAATCCTTCGAATGCCTTTGGCCTTCACTTGTTGGGCGAACTCCTTGATTACCACGAGTGGATCGCCGGGAAGCGCTGGTCCTTGATAGGAGTGGTCTTCATCGACGAAGGCCAGCGTGCCGTCCGGCTGAATGCGGTTTGAGAGATTGGGGTCGCCGCTGGCTACCAGAAACAGGTCGCCTTTCAGAGTCCCGTGCTTATCGATCGGGCCAGTTCGGTAAATCGGCGTATGAAATCGATAATTAGGCCCGAGTTTCGCCAACACCGTACCTTCCGTGAGAAGTTTGGTTGTGGACGCCGGCACGAATAGTTTTTCAGCGTTCAGGGAATAGAGCACCTTCCCCGATTCCAGGTCATAGAATTCGATTCCAAAATTGGAGTGCGCGAATTCCGGCCGGGACATGATTTTCTCGATCCGGCTTGCCAGCGAGTCCGCGCTCTGCGCATATACCGCCAGAGCGCTGCATGCCAAAAGCGCCGCGAGGCTCACGAGATGACGGGCTGAAAATCTCAATGGAAATCCTCCTTTACGGTCGCGCTTCAGCGGGCATCGCCAGCTTGCCAAAATCTTCAAACGGCACATTCAGGATTGGGTATTGCTTCCAGTCCTTGTAGTCAAAGTGCCACCATTCGTTCCCGTCCACGGTGAAACCCTCGGACTCGATGGCTTTACGCAGCAAGTCGCGGTGCCATCGTTGCAGCGAAGTGCCTCCCGGAAACGTGGGGAACGATCGCGGTGACATTTCGTCGTAAAGCCCGGGCATCTCGATCGTTTGACCGGTGGCCAAATCGTAGAGCGTCAGGTCCACGGCGCACCCGCGATTATGCTTTGAGCCTTTTTGTGGGTCGGCGACAAAGTTGTGGTCCGCCGGCGGAGTCGCATCCCAGAAAATCTTGCTGACATACCAGGGACGATAGGAGTCATGGATCAGCAGTCCGTAGCCCATAGCTTGCAACTTCTTTAACGCGCGCTGTAGCGCTTCCGCTGCGGGGCGCTGCATAAAGGCGCGTGCCTGGGTGTATACCGGGGTGCTCAGGAAATTGTTCGATTGCGCGTAGCGAATGTCGAGATGGAACTCCGGATCGAGCGACGTCAACTCGACGAGATCAGGCTTACGGAACGGACCGGGCTCCTGCGGTGGAGCAACATCTAAGGCCTCCGCGCGTAGTTCGCTCACCGGCTTCGACGGTGTCACATGGAAAAAATTTGCTGGATCAGTTCCCGCGTCCGCGCGCTTGAGAGCCAGTCGCCCTGAATTAACCTGCGTGACGTTTCCGGCCCCGTCGCGCATTGGAAACAATAGCATCGAAACTCTAGCCGATTGTGGTCGGGCGTCTAAATTCCCGTCTGGCTTCATCTGGACGTCCCATTCCAACTTACCCGTCCTGTTCCATGGGGTTTTCGCCGGAAGCTTCCATAAAAGCTTGCCGTCTTGTTCCAGCAGTATGGTTGACGATTTGCCATCGCTATAGATGCCGACTAGCTGCTTCCATGTTGCTGGCACGTCGGGAGGCTCGGGGCCCGGAAGGATTGGGCTAGCAGGTGCCGCTTGCTGAGAACGCGAAGCCGGTGAAAGCAGGCTGACGTACAGAAGGGCTACGAGAGCGGCGACAAAATTGCGGCGCAGGCCTTTGTTCACGCCCGCCATCATACCTGAAACAGAATTGTGTCGAAAAAAGAAAGCCTCAGCTCGTGTACCAGCGCGAGCCGCGGCGCTGCTCCTCGGCCAACTCGCGGACAATCTCCATGGTGCGTGAGCGGTGGAATTCTCCAACCGCGGTCAAAATCGCGTTGGCCAGGGCAATGGGAGCGGTGTACGACGCGCCGAAGGACACGGAGTTGATGGAAGCGAGAAGCACCTCGTGGCATTTCTGCGCCAGCGGTGAAATGTACGTATCCGCGATACCCACACAGTAGGCGCCACGCTCGCGGGCTTGTTGTACGCCTTCAATCGTTGACCGCAAACCACGGCGAAAACTGATGGCAACCACCAGGTCCTGTTTTGTCAGCAGGCAAACTGTATGGGTGATGGCACCGGGTGAAGCAGCTACGTATATCGGCAGGCCCAACAGATTTAGCTGATAGGCGAGATAATCAGCCAGAACGGTTGCCAGATCACACGCAAGTATGACCACTCGTCGTGCCTCATGAATCCGTTTGGCGAGCTGCTTGTAGCGCGCCGGGTCCAGTGAGTTCTTAAAGCCCTGCAGGTTCTTCAGGTCGTACAGCACCGAGTCGCCCGCAGAGCTGCCGGTTCCACGGTCACTTTCGCCCTGCCGCATGGTGTCCAACGAAGTGGCGAAGGCGAGTGACAGTTCGTGCAGGTGTCGCTGGAACTGTTTGTAATTCTCGAAGCCCAGTCCATGCACGATCCGCACGATGGTTGCAGGATCGGTGTGCAGTCGCTTGGCCAGCGCGCGTACGCTCAGAAGGACGTATTCACGTGGGTGCTCGAGGATCGGCCGGACGATTTCCTGGCGCTTGGTGCTGAGAAGCTCGATTCGCTCAGCTAGCAGGATGGTACGATTTTCAGACCGCGCAGATTTGGGCATAGCGCGACTACTTTACCTGACCAGGACGAAGATCGGCTACAGAAAGCAGGGTCCATCGCATACTCTGAAAACCTGTTAACAATTAAGATGTCGAGTTACTTTTTCGCCGTGGCAGCAGTTTCCATGCCCGGTGCGACGATGGGGTTCAGGAACGGCATCATCGCGCGAAGCTTCGGCCCGAGCTGCTCAATGATGTGCGCCTGCTCCGCTTTGCGTTTGGCCAGAAAATTGGGGCAGCCTTTCTCGTTCTCCTCGATCCAGGCCTTCGCGAAACTGCCGTCGCGAATTTCTGCCAGCAGCTTTTTCATGGCGTCGCGAGTCTGTTGCGTGACGATGTGCGGCCCGGCATGGTAATCGCCATGCTCGGCAGTGTCGCTCACCGAGTACCGCATGTAGCTGAGCCCGCCGCGATAGATCAAATCAACGATCAGCTTTAGCTCGTGCAGGCACTCGAAATAGGCAACTTCCGGCTGATAACCGGCGTTCACCAGCGTCTCAAATCCCGCCTTGATCAATTCGCTGACTCCGCCGCACAGCACTGCCTGCTCGCCGAAAAGATCCGTCTCGGTCTCTTCCGTGAAAGTCGTTTCCAATACACCCGCGCGCGTCGTCCCAAGCCCCTTGGCATAAGAGAGCGCCAGTGCCTTGGCCTTGCCGCTGGCGTCTTGATGCACGGCAAGAAGCGCCGGCGTGCCTCCCCCTTCCGTGAAGACCTCGCGGACGCGGTGGCCCGGTGCTTTCGGCGCGATCATGCTGACATCCACGGTCTTCGGTGGCGTAACCGCGCCAAAGCGAATGTTGAACCCGTGTGCAAACATGAGTGTTTTCCCGGAAGTCAGGTGAGGTTCGATGGATTCTTTGTACAATTTTGGCTGGCGCGTGTCGGGCGCAAGAATCATGATCACGTCAGCCCACGCTGCGGCGTCCGCAGGAGTCTTGACCGTTACTCCGTCCTTCTCCGCGCGGGCACGGGACGCGCTTCCTTCGGGAAGTCCCACACACACAGAAACGCCAGAATCGCGTAAGTTCAGCGCATGCGCGTGCCCCTGCGAGCCATAACCGATAATCGCAACCTTCTTCCCTTGGATCAGGGACAGATCCGCGTCTTTGTCGTAATAGAGATTTGCCATTTCGTTTGCTGTTCCTTTCATCAGCCGCGAAGCGGCCGGCGATTCCTTAAGTCTAAAAAGTCTGTTGTGTTGAAGCGCCTCGCGGTGTGCCTACGGCTGATAAGGAGTGCCTTCGATTACGCCGCAGGAGATTTGACGGCCGCGCCGGTGGCTTCCGCAGGGGGCCGTAAGATATCGTTGCCGCGCGTCATGGCTATTCGGCCCGTACGCGTCATCTCCAGCACGCCGTAGGGCCGCAGCACTTCCAGCAGCCCATCGATTTTGTCGACCGTTCCGGACACTTCGACGATCAAAGATTCGGGCGCGACGTCCACCACCCGCCCGCGGAATACCTTGATCAGTTCCATCAAATGCGGCCGGTTTTGTTGGTCGGCTGCCACCTTAATCAGTGCCAGGTCGCGCTCCAGCACCGAGCGGTCCGAAATGTTCTCCGCCAGCAGCACATCAACAAGTTTTTCCAGGCTGGCTTCCAGCCGCAGTGCTCCGCGTTCGTCCGTGTGCGCGCAAATCGTCATGCGCGCGATTTCTTCGTTTTCCGTCGGGCCCACCGTCAGCGAATCAATATTGATGGCCAGGCGGCGCGCCAAGGACGCCACGCGGTTCAGCACTCCGGGCTTGTTTTCGACATATGCGACAATCGTCTGCATGTTTTCCTCAACTCCTCAAACTGAATTCTATGGCTCTGTTGCTGTTTCTACCAGCGGGTTGTTTGGCCTGCGAATCATCTCATGAAGCGACGCACCCGCCGGCACCATCGGGTAAACCGAATCTTCCTGTTCCACGCGGAAGTCCAGCAGTACTGCCTGGTCGGACTGGCGCGCCGATTCGATCGCCGGTACCACTTCCTTGCGCGTCGTCACCTGCTCTCCCCGGATGCCGTGGGCGTTGGCTAGCGCCGCGAAATCAGGCGCCACCAGCGGTGTCGCTACATACCGTTTGTCGTAGAAGAACTCCTGCCATTGCCTTACCATGCCCAGATAACCATTGTTGATAATCGCGATGTTGATGTTGATCTTTTCTTGAACGATGGTTGCCAGTTCGCACGACGTCATCTGGAACCCGCCGTCGCCCACTACCACCCACACCTCTGCATCCGGTTTGGCAAATTTCGCGCCAATAGCCGCCGGCAGTGCAAAGCCCATTGTGCCCAGCCCGCCCGAGGTAATCAGGGTGCGCGGCTCGTTGTGGTGGTAGTACTGCGCTTCCCACATCTGATGCTGGCCTACATCGGTCACCACGATGGCGTTCCCTTTGGTGGCTTTCCAAAGATCGTTAATCACATGCGCGGCAAAAAGATGTCCGCTGTCGGGAAGCGACTGGATGTCGCGCACCGCCGAATCGCCCTTCAGTTCCTTGATATGCGAGAGCCAAGCGTTATGGTCACGTGTGTGGATGTGCGGGAGCAGGCTTGCCAGCGTTTCGCCCGCGTCTCCGACAATCGCCGCGTCCACCTTCACATTCTTGTTGATCTCGGACCGATCCACTTCAATATGTATTTTGCGAGCGTTGCGCGCATACGTCCGCAAGTCCCCGGTAACGCGGTCGTCAAATCGCATGCCTACGGCTATCAGCAGGTCCGCTTCCTGAATCGCTGTGTTCACCCACGCTTCGCCGTGCATCCCCATCATTCCCAGATTCATGGGATCCTGGGCAGGGAAGCATCCAATGCCGAGAAGCGTCATGGCAACGGGAATGTTGCTGGTGTGCACAAACTTCTCAAACACTGGCATCGCGCCAGACAGGATGATTCCGCGTCCAGAGAGAATCACAGGACGCTTTGCCGAGTTCAGAAGTTCCACTGCGCGGTCAAACTCAACCTGGTCGTGATTCTTGCGCACGCGCTTGGGCGGCAGTTTGGGTGCGCAAGCATCCCAATCAAAATCGGCAGTAGCTTGTTGTGCGTCCTTGGTGATGTCCACGAGTACCGGGCCGGGCCGCCCGGAGTTGGCGATCAGAAACGCCTCGCGCACGGTTCTCGCAATGTCTTCCGCTCTCGAGACCACTACGTTGTACTTCGTGATCGGCATGGTGATGCCGGTGATGTCCACTTCTTGAAAGGCGTCCGATCCGAGAAGTTTACTGCTCACCTGCCCAGTGATGCACACCACCGGAGAAGAATCGAGCATCGCGGTGGCAATGCCGGTCACCATGTTCGTGGCTCCGGGGCCCGAAGTCGCCAAGGCCACACCCACGCCGCCGGTCGCACGGGCATAACCGTCGGCCATGTGCGTAGCTCCTTGTTCGTGACGCACCAGAATGTGGTGGAGCTTGGATTTGCCGAGCGCGTCGTACACCGGAAGAATCGCCCCTCCCGGATAGCCGAATATGTGGCGCACGCCGAGTCGCGTGAGCGTTTCGCAGAGAATCTCCGCACCGGTCAGCTTCATAGTGTTCTCCCCGAGGATACCGGCGTGACACCGGACGAAAAGCTGGCGGGCACGGTGGTGGTGGCGCCGAGCGATGACGACGATACCAGCAAGGCGTACTTGGCCATGACTCCGTGCGAGTAGCGCGGCTTTGGGGCCCTCCAGGACGTCAGCCTGTTCTGAATCTCGGCGTCGGTGATATTGACATTCAGTTCGCGATTCGGCAAATCAAACACAATCTCGTCTTCATCTTGAATCGCCGCAATGGGGCCACCGTTGGCTGCCTCAGGAGCCACGTGCCCTGCCATAAGTCCGTGTGTCGCTCCGGAGAACCGCCCATCGGTCAGCAAAGCCACGGCATCGCCCAGCCCGGCGCCCACCAGCGCTGCCGTCACGGCCAGCATCTCCCGCATGCCCGGTCCGCCGCGAGGTCCTTCATAACGGATCACCACCACGTCGCCCGCCTTGATCTGGCCGCTTTCGACGGCGGCGAACGCAACTTCCTCGCCATCGAAGACTCGCGCGGGCCCGCGAAAGGTTTGTGTGTTGTGGCCGGCCACCTTGACCACGCAGCCCTCGGGAGCCAGATTGCCTTTCAGGATCACCAGGCCGCCTGTTGATTTCAGCGCGTTGTTTTTGCTGCGGACGACTTCCTGGCCCGCTTTTTCTTTTGCTTGCGCTGCTTCTTCGGCGAGCGTGCGTCCGGTGACGGTGAGGCAATCGCCACGGAGGAGACCAGCTTCGAGCATCCGTTTGGCGATGAGCGCAGTACCGCCTGCTGCGTAAAGGTCTGTTGCGACAAATCGTCCTCCTGGCTTCAAGTCAGCGAGAATGGGCGTGCGCGAACTGATGCGGTCAAAATCATCTATGGAAAGGGAAATCCCAGCTTCCCGTGCGATCGCGAGCAGGTGCAGCACCGCGTTCGTGGAGCCTCCCGTTGCGGCTACGCCTGCGATCGCGTTTTCGATTGAGGGTTTCGTAATGATTTGCGATGGAGTTAAATTCTTTTTTAGCAATTCCACGGTCAGCTTACCGGCTAATTCGCCAGCCAGCGCTTTG
>Ga0126379_10001338_pt1 | contig 14868 bp, 15 predicted proteins | sample PanSoiMetPlot_24_FD_92640 | JGI IMG/M metagenome (GOLD analysis project Ga0126379, IMG submission 92640) | Tropical forest soil microbial communities from Panama - MetaG Plot_24 | ecosystem: Environmental > Terrestrial > Soil > Tropical forest > Bulk soil | place: Panama | collected 2016-02-17 | reverse complement strand
ATGCTTCGTCTGGCGCGCTCGAATAATTACGAAGGGTTGGAATGAACGAAGAGGTCTGCGAATGTTTCGCGACGCTCTCAGGCTCATTCACACGGCAGGGGTCGCAGGTTCAAACCCTGCTGCGCCCATCTCGTAAGTGCCTGTCGCTACGAAGGAAACTGGACGCGGCGGAACCTTCCTGATCCACTCCAGGTAACAGGGTCGCGTGATAGGTAACGGCGCAGGTAACAGAAAGCGGGGCTCCTCCTGGCGCCAGGGGGGCAGGCTGGGTCAGGTACGGTCAGCCGCTAGCAAGCGGCGTTGCGAATAAGGGTCGTATGAACCTCCGGGAATTCCCATGAGCGTCTGGTCGAGATCAGGAAAGGGCCACCCGACCAGCTCCTGAATTCGACGATCGACTTCCTCAAAGCGGAGGGGACGTCGTTTGACGATGAGACGCAGCGGTTCGCGACTGCGATGTTGGATGACATCATCGCCTGGGGCGCCAGGAACGCCCGGGCGGCTTTAGCTACGCTGCAGGGCTCCCAGCGACTCCAGGCCGAACGAGTGCTTGCTCAAGCCTCACGGACGCATTTCGTCTCCCCTGATGCAGTCGCCCTGCTCGAGAAACCAACCCAGCACACGGACCCCGTACTTAGGACGGGCACGAGAGGTGTTTCTACCCGCGCTCCAGGTGGTGGGTGACTTCCTCTACGACGTACGGCAGGGAACGTTCCAGGGGGGCCTAGCTGCCGTCCACTACGGATTACTGCTCGGCCTGATCGACGAGCTTCTCGTTGCGTTTCATCTGGCCCAGCGCTCCTTCGCTCACCAATTCCAAATTCCTGGATAGTCCTTCTCGCACCGCGAGCGGATTTCGGAAACCTCATCTGCCTGAGCAGGTAGCGATAAAGCCGCCAACACCAGTAGGACGAGTCGGTTCACGGTGAGGGATCCTAACCTGCGGGCGGCTCGAAGGCGGCAGCGATTTGATACGAGTAAGTCGCGCTGTCCCGAGTGACTCTTTGGCTTAATTCCTGCTCGATGGTCTCTAGAAAGGCCATCAGCGACCACACTTCGGTTGAAGTCCGAAGATACGGTGGACCCGATTCGAACAGCATCGCGTCGAGCACCAGTACGGCGTCCACGTTGCTGCCTTGAAGGTTTTCTTGAATGGTCTCTCGCGTTTTCCAGCCTTTAAAGCCCACCGCAAACACCGGAATGCGCTCACCGGGTTCGTGCACCAGCGTGTCCGCCTCCTGCAAGAACTGCTTGGCGAGTTCGGCTCTTTTCGGATCAGGAGGCGTACCTGGTGGGCTAGGTGCAGTCTGCAGGTGATGAGCCGTAGTCAAGAGATTCTGGCGCTTAAATCGCCGGCGAAGCTTCTTCACTTTCGCTGCTGTTGACAGGACCTCGTTCCACTGGTTTGCGATGTCTGACTTGATCTCGATTGCGGCAACAACGCTCTCAGCGAGAAAGAGTCGTGGCCCCTCTGGATACATAGGAAAACTGAGAGCGACATCGGGGAAGGGCACGATGATGTCTACTTGGCCGCTTCTTTCTCGATAAGAATCTGTGATGTCACCTGTCCCAAAGCGATGCATGGGTCCAAACGCCTGTGAGAGAAAAGCTCGCACGAAAAGCTCTCTTTCGCTCCCCTTGGTGGCGTTGCTCATGACGTCGCCGCCCTCAAACGCCTCCATGAGTACACGGTGAAGGGCGACGAGACGTGGCTCCAAAAACGGGTGCCTGAATGTACTAGATTGATCGCTCATCAGCCTGAGTGGACGTTTGTCGTTTGCCGCGCGGGCCTGAGCCTATCCTCCCTTGCACGCGCACCCCAGTGGTTGGTGGCAAACTTTGTCGCACGAGATGCAGGTGTTGCCGCAAGGGCAGCCTTTCTTGCAAAAGCGAAGTCCCTCTCGAAGCAGCGCCGCGCCGCCATTGCCAAGAACGCAGCTCGGCTCGATGGAAAGCCAGAAAACCCCGGCCTGCCTAACCAGCCGAATCCAATCGTTTTGCCACCGTCGGCCATAATTTTGGCCTTGACTGGCTTAGGCGGTTGCCATAAAAGCCCATCTCGTGGAGAGAATCCCTACAGTTGCTGCTCGCCAGCGGGTCAAGAAGGACATCTCGAAACTGCTCAGTCAGCTCGATTTGGAGGACCGCCGAGTGGTGGCCGAAGAAGTGCTCGATGAGATCTTGGTCGCCCGCCGCACCGGCGAGAAGCCGCCACCGGTTCTAGCGCGGACTCCGGCGGCTGCTCGTACAGGCATTGTTTCGACGGTCGAATTGCCCAAGAAGAGTGTAGCTGATCGGATCGTCGATTGGTGCCAAGCCCATCCCGCCAAGGACGGCATGTACACGATTCGGGAGGTTGTTCGTCAATTCGATCTGGAGGGCAAGAATCGCCACGCTCGCATTTTTTCGGCGGTGCTTCGTGCCTCTCCCAAAAGCGACAGGACACCGCCGAAGCACCCGCGTTTTGAATGGATTGGCGATGGAGGAAAGTTCAGGCTGTATAGTGGAGGAAATGCATGAACAACAGGACCGTGGCCAGTTGACGGCTGGGCACGGTCCCAAGTGCTACTAAGCGGGCCCATAGCTCAATTGGTCAAGAGCAGCAGACTTTGAATCTGCCGGTTGGAGGTTCAAGCCCTCCTGGGCCCACCTATTCACTTTTCTCCGAGCCCCGCGAGGAGGTCCGGGTCCGCTTGACAACGTCGGACGTCGCAATCCTCCGCCGAATCGGCTCCTTTCGCAAGTCCTAAATCGCGGACAGGGACGGCAGAGGAGGATTGCGCAATGAAATCAAGCGTGATGCCGCAAGGACCGTAATCCACTTGCGGACGAAGGGGCCCGCTCGTCCAGCAACGGGGCGGGTCTCCTTCGACGGTCGGGGTTGGAATGAGGTCAATGGGATTTACAAGCCGCACTTCCAGCGGCTTAAGTAGGGGGTCGCTCTCGTAAAATGTGATCACTCGCTGTTGAGCTGCTTCGGTCGATAGCGCTTCCTCGCTCGGCATTGACTACCTCGGCCGTTTGTCGATTGAAGCTCAGGAAACTAACGGCCCGCGCGATCGATCTACGATCGCCTCAGCAAACGCAAGTCATTCGCGCACCAGGTGGTCAGGTCACAGCTCCGCCCAAACGCAGCCCGTCCCACTGCACCGCTGTGGCGTCGCCGAAGTCATCGCGCTCTGGCTCCGCCTTCAGTGTACGACTAGACGCAAGGCCGTTGCCCGGACGGCTACTCCCGGTTGTAGCAGGGGTTACAGCTACCGGATTACAGTGGATCAGATCGGCCGGTGGCAGTCCCGGCTATGATCGCCCGACGTGGACGACGGAGTCACTCCACCCGGCCTTGCCCAAGAAACCACCGCCCTGCTCCTCGCTCAGGTCGGTACGCAAGCGGCGTACCGATTTGCGCAGACGCTATTTGAACTCGGGCTCCTCCCACCCCATGCGGGCGTTCTGAGGGTGCTTGAGACTGATTCGGGCATCAGCCAACGGGCGCTGAGCAAGCTGTTATCCATGTTGCCGACCCGAGTCGTGGTGCTGGTCAACGAACTCGAGAAGAGGGGCCTGGTCGAGCGTCGGCAGAAACCGGAGGACCTGCGCGCGTATGGCTTACACCTAACCAGAGGCGGCCATCAGGTCCTCGCCTCGATTCGCCGGATTGCCCGCATCCACAACGAGCAGATCTGCGAGGGATTGAGCGATGAGGACCGGACCCAACTCGCTACACTTCTTGCCCTCATTGGAGTTCGGCTTGGCCTGACGCCGGGCATTGACGCCGGATATCGCCGTCTCGTCAGCCGCAGCCACTCACGCAAGCGGCGAACTAGCACGGCACGGCTCGGCACCGGGGGCTGAAGCGATTCGCGCCGGAACAGCCGGACCCCGCTGTTTCGCCGATGAGCGCATGCGTCCTGCGCGGAAAGAGGCAACCGCCGGTTGGGTGCGTGCTCGCGCTCACAACCTTCACCTTGGAGCAGCACCGGAGTAATCGGGGGCCGGCGCCCACGGCTGCGACGCGGCAATTGCTCCAGTTCAGCGGAAAAGACTTGCAGAACAAAGCTTAGATCCGTAAACCTTCGCCCTGCGAAAGTACCGCTGTGCCGCTATTTGCCAACGAAGGAGGGGGCAGTGCTCATGAAGAGAGGATTCTCAAACGTGCCTAGCACCAAGTTTAATCGCGTGTTCATGTTGGCTAGCAGCGATGGTTGGGCTTTTACCCGAGAGGACAACTAGCGGCGGCACACCCGTCAATTACGCGCACCCGTTAGGAGCCTTTGGCCGCCCAGCAAGGAACGTACCGCATGAGCTTTTTAGGAGCTTCCTCGTCGTGGGGACCGATCGCGCCGGCCGCCACCGCCTCTCTAATAAGGCGGGAGGCGGTGGCGCTGTTTTGCACTTCGATTCCAAACCGCTGACGCACGGAGGTACGACAATTGATTTGAGCTCATTCTCCAATTAATTGTTCGAAAGGCCATGAATTCTGAATGGCACGGCTGCTCAAACGAGTTAAGCGAAAGGAGAATGGAATGCAGCGATTCGTAAGCCAAACGAGGAGCTTCACTGGCAGCGGTTTGTGGGTGAGCAAGACATCCGACTTTCTGTCGGCGGTCGGCGTCATGCTGGCACTTGCAAGCACCCCGAGCAACGCCGACGTCTACACTCGGAGTGTCATGGACCCGGCCTTCGGCGCCACAGGAAATGGCAGCACCGATGATCGGTTGGCTATCCAAAACACGATCGATACCGTGCACACCTATATTGTCGCTCACCCGGGCTCGACCGGCGTCGTGTATTTCCCGCCGGGAACCTACAGGGTGACAGTGAATGAGGACCCGCCGTGGCGCTGGCAAGACTCGACTCACGATCAGCCGGTCGCCTGCCTCTTCATGTACAAAAACATCACGCTGCAAGGCGCAGGCCAGACGCTTTCAGTTATCAAAGTCGCCGACTATCCCCAGCTCAGAGTTCCGAAGTATTTGGCCATCATTCTCTTCCCAGATATCGCGATGAGAGACGCGGGCCAGCCCTACTGGTACTATTCCGGAGACTCGACGAACTTCAACATGCTGGACCTTGCCCTGGATGGCAATTCCGCCAGCAATAGGATCGATCTGGTTTCCACTGGCGGCGACTACAAAGTTAATGATGACATTTCTCGAAGCGGCCTGATCGTTTCCTGGGGAACCGGAATATTCGTCCGCCGCAGCCGATTTCAGAACTTTGCCACTGGAGCGACCGCAACTTTTGGTGGAGACAGCCCGCTGAACGCGACGATGAGCGACACAACCTTCACCGGAATGGGCGGCGGGAACACCTTCGTAAACGGAGGTTACCTGTTAGCCGATTACGACGTCTCATCGCTGTACGTCACGACGAGAGTGAGCACTGACACATTCGTGATAACAAACTCCACCTTTGAGAAACGCACCGACAATGTGTTCTATGGAGTGCGAACTGCGATGGAATTGCACGGTCCTAATATCACGGTCCGCAATAACACCGTCCAAGGGTACTCCAATGCAGTCAACGTGGTCGGCCATCCCGTGGTCAGCGACTCACAGGTGTATGATGGCAACACTTTCAACAACGTCGGCGTCGGTTTTTCCGTCTGGTCGTTCGTCACCATGGGCCTGACCAATACTCAAATCAGCAACAACAATATCAATATCAACGTCGATCTCTGGACAAGCGCTGAGACGCTCACGCCTCCGACGTACTCTGGCCGCGAAGGTATCGCGTTTGCCTATGTTCCAAACCTCACGACAGGGCCCATCGCCAATCTGACCATCATCAACAATAGAATCACCTTCTCTTCCCAAAGCCCAACTCTTGTCGGCGACCCCGGCATATGGGGTCGGGTTCGTGGAGAGCGGGGCGCAGGCATCGCCATTGGCGATACGGATGACGAGGTTTATCCCAACAAATGGGCCAATATCCGGGTCACGAATCTGGTGATCCAGAACAACACGATCCTCAACGCACTATCGAATGGAATTTTATTGAACAGCGACGTCCGGGGCGCCAGGATCAGCGGAAACTCAATCGTAGACCCCGGCTCGTGTCCATTCAATGCCTACGGCACAACCGTAGACGAACAGGGAGGTCAGATGCCCGCGATGTTTACTGCGGCGCTCCGGGTGCGAGGCGTGGATCTTCCCTGCAGCACCTGTCCGCCAGCGGCTCAGAACGTGAGTGTTCCCGGATTCGGCAATCCATCCAATAATTTCCAGCGAACAGCAGGACGTACGACCATGGGGTTTGGAATTTATACCGATAGAACGCCGGGTTATTGGGTAACCGGGGCGAACGATTTCCTCACCACTCAGGTGACCGGAATTCCTTACTACCAGGATCCTCCCCGCATGGGGGTGATCAACTGTGATTACGATACTGTCGCACAACAATACATACCGCCTTGTTATGGTTGGACACTCCGTCCTTAAGCTCAATAGACGTCAGGTCCTCGAGTCCCATCGCCGCCCATATCCCGTACCGGCAGGGCAAAAAGCGCGGATGGAGGGGCCACAGCTTCCAGGTAAGGCGTGAATGCGGTTGGCTTGAGCTATGAGCTATTGCCGCTTCTTCGGCGAGCCTGAACTACTGACGTTCTCCAGCTCTTCTAGTCCCTTGAGCAGAATCGCCCGAACAGCATCCGCGCGGGCCAGCTTGATGCCGGGAGTCTGCTCCTCGAGCCGCTTGGCGAAAGCGTCGATGCGGCTCAGCAGCTCGTTTTCGAGACGGAAGGCGTCCAGCATTGCTTTCGCATCTCTCCCTTAGAGGACGGATTCCCAGTCTTTCAACTCTCGACGAGAGTCGCGCGGCAATCGCGGCTCGCCGAGATTCTGACCCTCGGTCACGTTCGCCCGCAAACTGGCCGTGACGAAATCGCAATCATCTGATGCGACAGAGGTCGTTTTTCACCCATTGAAGATCGACCGTCACGAATGGTGACATCTCCCGACGCGTGAAGGTGGGCCGCTTCACCGGCTGGAGATAGAAAATGCCATTGCCGCGACCAAGTGACGTTGCCCCCTCGACACCTCTTCTCTGGGCAGCGCTCGCGCTTGCTGCTTGCACGGCGCCACAGCGCGAGCCAACACGTGCCCACGCACAAGCCTTGGGCCCGGTCTCGTGCAGTCCCGCCGACAATCCCATCGTTTGCGAGAATAAACAGCCCGGAACTTCGGGCTGGCAGCTGAGCCCGAATACTTGGAACCCCAACAGTCATGCCATTGAAGGGTACGCGTCGACAACGAGCGTGAATAAAAACGAAACCATTGATTTGTACATAAACGCGGCGACGACTTACGACCTCGAGGTGTTCCGCATGGGCTGGTACCCCAATCCCGGGCCGCGGCCAGCGGGAGCACGCAAAGTCTGGGTGCAGAGCCAGATGCCTGCCCAAACCCAAATACCCTGCGCAACAGACACAGACGCCGGTTTTGTCGAATGCCACTGGGGGAACCCACCTGGGAAGCCGACGACGAGCCTTTCACCCGCGCTGTTTGATAGCCCGTACCCGGATGGGCCAGTGAGCGGCTACTATCTCGTTAGGCTCAGCTCCCCGTCTTCGAACGCCCCGACTGCGCAATCGTTCATCATCTTCGTCATTCGAGACGACAACCGGGGAGCGACGTTTCTCATGAATGCGGCCATGACCACGTACCAGGCGTACAACGAGTGGGGCGCGTATTCGCTCTATACGAATCTTGGGCCGCCGGGTTGCTGTCTGCCGGGGACTTACTGCTGCACGTTGCCGACGCAGGTGTCTTTCGACCGCCCGTACAACTACGGCCACGGTACGGGGTATTTCTTCGACGAGAACCCAACGCGCTACAACGTCGCCGATGAGCGGCCAGAATCATGGCCAACCGTTGGGTTCGAGTACCCGATGGTCCGCTTTCTCGAACGGGAGGGTTATGATGTCACGTATGCAACGGATGTAGATTTGCACGCTAAGCCGAACTTATTGACCAACCCACTGTATCCGCGAAACGCATTTCTTTCGGTGGGCCACGACGAATATTGGTCCACCTCCATGCACGACAATCTCGAGGTGGCGCGCGATGCTGGAAAACATGTCGCCTTCTTCTCCGGGAACAGTGTATATTGGATCATCAACTTCCACGCGAACAATCCGTTACCCCAAGAACCCCTGCGCGATAATCGCATCATTGAGACGCATAAGGCCTCGCAACCTCCTGAAGACCCTAATCCCTGGCTATGGCAGAACTGCGCGAACCCTCCGGTCCCTCCTGGGCGCTACAATGCGCCCAGGTGCAGTACTGCCGAACAAAGTGAGCAGATGCTCGTCGGCTCGATAACGACCGACGGGTGGTTTGATCGCGGCGATTTTGTATTCACTGCTCCCGACCTGGGGAGTTGGGTCTTACAGGGTGCCGGGCTTCAGGATGGGAGCCGCTTACCCGGCATGATCGGCTACGAGGCTCAGACCGTTCGGAACGACAGGGCGAGTCCTCCTGGCCAGACGATACTCGCGGACTCGCAATTCAGGGCCGGTCCCAAGAACCTCTTCGCCGACATGTCGCTGTACCAAGCAAAGGGCAATGCTTGGGTTTTTTCCACGGGGTCAACAGATTGGAGTTTGGGCCTCGACATCTACGCGACAGACTTCCTGTCCACGCCTTACCTGCGTCTCCACCCGGCCATCGTGCACATCACCCGAAAAGTCCTGGCGCAATTTGGAGACCCTCGTCCTGTCGCTGACATCGGTACTGCCTACAGCGTGTCGATTCAGTCGATAAAAGGAGGGACGGTCTCCGTGCTTTACACCACGATTGTGGGTCGTCCGTCGACCGACTTCGTCGTTCTGCATGATGTCACTCAAGACGACCAGGTCCTTATTGATTACGGTCCTAAATGCTTCATCCCTCCGAACTCAACCCAAGGCATGTGCTCATTCCCGACGCCGCCCGCTGGCACCTATACCGCAGACTACGTGACGCTCGATAAGCGCTGGCAGTGGTCGCAGGATCTCCTCATTAGAACCATTTGGAGGGGAGCCAAGAGTGCGCAGTTCACTATCCCGCCCTGAATCCGAGCGGCGCCAAGCCGCAGCATTGCGAAACGGGGTTGCGTCAGACGCGGAGGAGCTAAGCTCGGCTCACTCGTTCGGCTTTCGAGAACGCATTGCAATCACTGAGACGCCGTTCGCGGTTCAAGAATTGCTCACGGAGGACCGGTCTTCGATTGGGAATGCCGGTCGACGAGACCATCCCAAGGGAGGGCTCTCTTTGCCTGTGGAGGAACAGCACTCGGCCGACCTGCGTGCGTTAACCATGGCATGACATTGTTTCTCGGCTTCTCTGGGACTATGGTCTGCCACGTTCCGGAGCCCCAGCGGAGGTACAATGAAAGTCCTTATGAGGGGCGTGAGCCTTTGGGTGGCCATCGCTGTGCTCCGAATGGACTCATCGTTTGCCCAGTCGGGCTGGTACCCGCAACCGCCGTGGCCAACGGGAGAGCTTCTTGGAGCGCTCGCCACCCCCGACCCGAACACCATCGTTGCGGTGGGCAACAATGGGACCATTGTGCGCAGCACTAACGGCGGCGAGACCTGGACCGCACAAACCGGCGGGACGAGCAATCACCTCTTCGGGGTTTCTTTCGTGGATGCCGACACCGGCATGGCGGTGGGCGACTCTGGAACCATTCTCCGCACGGTAGACGGCGGGGAGACCTGGAGTCATCAGAGCAGTGGGACGACCCTCCGCCTTCTGGCAGTCTCCCTCGTGGATGCAAGCACCGGGACCGCGGTGGGCTATTCGGGAACCATCTTGCGCACTCGCGACGGCGGCGAGACCTGGACCCGCCAAGACAGCGGCACAAGTAATGTGCTCCGCGCAGTGTGCTTCGTGGATCCAAATACCGGGACAGCGGTCGGCGACGCTGTAACCATTCTGCGTACCACAGACGGCGGCGAGACCTGGACTGGCCAGAGCGGCAGGCCGTCCGACATTCTTACCGGAGTTTCCTTCGTGGACGCGAAGACGGGAACCGCCGTGGGCGGTTACCGTTACCTTTCCTCGTATCGCGGCTTGATTCTGCGCACGACGGATGGTGGCGAAAGTTGGAGAGGTCAGGCTGCCGAGATGGTGCTGCCTCCTCTCAGCAACGTCTTTTTGGTGGACTCCAACCACGGCTTCGCGGTCGGCTCCGCAACCATTCTGCGCACGAGCGATGGCGGCGAAACGTGGACGCGTCAAGAAAACAATCCGCCCGAGGTTCTCTTGGCGATTTCTTTTGCGGACGCCAACATCGGCTCGCTGGTTGGCAGCTATGGACTCATCCAGCGCACGTCGAATGGCGGCGACACCTGGAGGATTCAATCCCATGGTACGGGGCGGAACCTGCGGGGGGTCTCCTTTGTGAACGGGAAAACGGGGACTGCGGTGGGCGACCTCGGAACCATTCTGCGCACTGTCGATGGAGGGGCTAACTGGATCCGCCAGACCAGCGAGATGACTAATTCGCTGTACGCAGTGTCTTTCCTTGATGCCAGCAACGGGATAGCAGTCGGCGATCCGTATGGTTCTGCGCCCGGCGCTATTCTGCGCACCACGGACGGCGGCGAGACCTGGACCGCCCACTCCAGCGGTGTGTTTAAGAACCTGTTCAGCGTTTCCTTCGTTGACGGCTATGCGACCGCCGCCGGAAGCGATGGAACCATTCTGCGCAGCTTAGACGGCGGCGAGACCTGGACCGCACAAACCAGCGGGACGATGAATAGTCTCCTGGCGGTTTCTTTCATCGACGCCAGCACCGGGACCGCGGTGGGCGGGAATGGAACCATTCTGCGCACCACGGACAGTGGCCAAAGCTGGACCGGCCAAACCAGCGGAACCACCTACGCTCTCTGGGGCGTGGCTTTCGTTGATTCGAAAACAGGCATCGCGGTGGGCGACTCTGGAACCATTCTGCGCACCACGGACAGTGGCCAAACCTGGACTGGCCAATCCACTGGCGTACTTGATGCCCATCACGCGGTGGCGTTGGTTGACGAGGCCACAGCGATTGTCGTGGGCCGCGGTGGAACCATCCTGCGCACTACCGACGGGGGCGACACCTGGATGCGCCAAGACAGCGGAACGACCAATTATCTCTTTGGGGTCTCCTTCGTCGATGCGAACACGGGCACCGCGGTGGGCGATTTGGGAACCATTCTCCGGACGACCACTGGTGGCGAGTAGCTGAACGGTGCGAGAACCAGAATACGGCGCGGTGGCGGCGTTCGATTACGGTAGCGGCCACTTGTGCCGGCTGGGCTGCACCACGACCTCGTAGCCTTTCAGCAGTTCCTCGGTGCTCTCGCTGATTGCCAATTCCTTGATGCGGTCGTGAAGCAGGCGGTCGCCAGGGCTCGGCGGGATGTGCTCATTGGGTTCGTGGCTGCCGTCCGTCACGCGCAGCACCCAACCTGCAACGCCAACGTCATCGGGCAACTCCTCGAGGCGGGGAACCGGATAGTGCGGTCGGCCCTCGGTGGGGGGACCGTAAATTCCGCAGTTGCACCTGAGTTTCGATCCGCACACCGTCAACCAGCCGATTTTTGTTCGACCAACGACAGGTCCTGAAGCCTGGCGCACCCTCTGTCGCTCCGAGCTTGCACGCGCGGAGGAACTCATTTACGCAGGTAGGCAACCGGGAGGTACACCATGGGCAAACTCAGCTGTGTCGGCCCTCTGGTGTTGGGAGTGGTCGGCTGTCGAGGCGGTACCACGGATCATCTGTTCGCGGCGGCAACGAGCGGTGCTTCGGTGACAGCGGTCCTGGTCAAGGACATCAATCCAGGTCCGGCTAGCTCGTCGCCGCGCGAGATGGCCTCGGTCGTCGGGCTGGCGTTCTTCGCTGCAGACGATGGTGTCCACGGGGAGGAACTGTGGAAGAGCGAAGGTACCGAAGAGGGGACCGTTTTAGTGAAGGATATCAACCCTGGGCCCCCGAGCTCTGCGAGAGCAGTGTCCAAGTTGCCCGCTTTGTGCGCGAGCTTCAGTCTCTCGAGCCATCCGCGGGCCTCGGCCAGAGTGACGCGGCCCGGCTGGGGATGTTTCGCCCAGCGGCCAATCGTGACGACCTGCTGGCGACCACTGCGCGTGACGCTCCAGCGGAACACCTTTGCGCCTTTGGGCGTGATCCTCAGGCGCAGACCGGGCGCACCCGCATCGGCAAGCTCGTAGTCCTTCGCGGCCGCGTGCTTCGCTTCAATCAGCTTGGCGGTGAGTGGGGGAGAAGCGGTAACGTTCTCGGCAGCCATTTGGGCCTCCTTAGTAGGCTCGGTGGTTAGGGCCTCGGGGCGGTTGGCGCCGTCTCGGGGCCCGTTGTTACCTGCACATGATAACACGGGATGCGACACTTTGTTACCTGAAGCGCCGAGCCAGGTAACATCTCGGACCGATTTGGTGCTCCGTAGCACTCCATGGCGCGCAAGCTTAAAGCGCTGGTCCGACAGCGCATCTCGGCGATTCAAAACGTGAAAGCGCCATGAAGCGCCACGGTCTGCCCGCGTAAGGATATTGCTTCACACGGCAGGGGTCGCAGGTTCGAAACCTGCTGCGCCCACTCTGCAGTGCGCGGATTTCTCTGAGGTTTTCGAGGTCCGCCGGAGCCCGCGCGGTTGCCGGCTTCGTGGCTTGCACCGAAAATTCGCCATGCGGAGCCAAATTCGCGCCGCTTTTGGGTTCCATTTCCCCTGAGTCGAGTTCGAGCCCGCGCGTCTGCGGCGCGATGCGGTTCACCGCGTCGCGAAGGTCCTCGACCTGGAGGTGGCCATAGGTGCCGAGCGTCACCCGAATGTCTGTGTGGCGAAGAATCCGTTGGACTCGATGCGGATCCACACCGGCCCGCAAGAGCAAAGTTGCCGTCGCGTGACGCAAATCGTGAAATCGCATCCGGCGGGGGAGGGCGCGAGGCCAAAGCTTCATGCCGCATTGGCCGCAGCGTCGCAGCGCACTGTCTGGATGCCGTGTCGTGTGACCGCTTCGGCCTCGGGCTTTGCACCGACGGCACACGTGCTCATAGCCCTCTACCATCCCGGCGCGAGCGAGCGCCGTACGGAGAACCTTCTGCGGATCGGACTGCTCGGTGCGCATGGAACCGTCAGTGCCAGGAAACACCCAAGCGCTTGGCGAGCGAGCGATGGCGTCTTCAAGGTAGGGCACCAGGGCTTCAGCGATTGGAATGGCATCGACGTGCCCGCCCTTCGTGGTGTTTCGATCGTAGGAACGGGCGACTGTCAGCGTCCGATTTGGAAAGTCGACATCCGTCTTGAGCAGACCACACAGCTCACCCTTGCGCAGACCAGTGTAAAGGGCGGCAGCGAACAGGTTTCGCCATTCCTCATCCACATGAGAGAGCAGCGTGGGCACTTCATCGGCGCACAGCGTGACGTACGCGCGTTTTGGGACGCGGCGCGTGGCCACATCGGCGATCGGATTGTTGCCGACCCAGAGCTGTGCTTTGCGTGCTCGCGAAAAGACAGTGTGAAGCACGGAGCGGAGCTTGTTAACGGACGCTGGCGAAGCGCCGGCCTTCTCCAAATCAACCAGCAGCGCTTCAACGCGTTCGCTCGTGACCCGTGGAAGCGAGAGGCGTCCAATCGGCCTCGTCAACACGTGACGTCCGAGCCGCAATCGCTCGGTTTCCACGCTCGCTTTTGGGCAGCGATGGTCAAGCCACCATTGGCAGACCTCGGCGAGGGTCATTGTAGTATCGCTCGGGAGCGGGTCGATTCCGAAGCGTTGACGCTCGGCCTGGCGTTCTAACTCGCGGAGGAGACGTTTGGCCTCCGTCTTTGTCTCGGCCTTCGAGGCGCGGAACCGCCGGCGGCCCTTTCCGTCCGTCCAACGCAGAATATAGCGGCCATCGCGGAAGAGAATACCCATGGAGAACAATCTCCCCTCTTATAGGCTCTACTCTGACCCCGACGCCGTCTTGAGCAAAGGCAGGCTTCGACCTTCCGCCTCGCCGCGGAACCAGGCTTGGATTGCGCGAGGATCAAAGCGAAGTAGGCCCCCGACTCGACGGTGAGGGAGTAAACCGGCCTCGGCTTGCTGGTACACCCAGGAGCGGCTGACCTTGAGAAATCGCGCCACGTCGAGCGCATCCCAGACGGGCTCGACATCGTTCTTGGCCTCTGTGCTCATACTGCGCTCCTAATCAAATCAGCGTTTGCCGGACTTGGAACGTGTTGCTCTTTCCTCCAGGAGCCTCTGGTACCTCAGGGCTAGGAGGTGCCGAACGTATTCGCGAGGCGTCGCGATCTTGAGGTTCTTCATGTCAGCTTCCAGCACTTCGACCTGAATGCCTGGCAGTCCGAACATGGTTCGGTGGTCGTCGATGAGCTCGCGGACAAACGCGGTCGTGCTCCCCAGACGCTTTGCCTCGTCTTTGATGACTGCTGTCTGTTCGGGCGTAAAGCGAAAAGACTGGGTGAAGTAGTCGTCCCTCGCAGGCGTCTTGGGCATGGTGGCAGCTCGCTTTCGGCATTCACCTTCTTTAGGCTAAAGTAAGTTTAAGCCGGTGAGCGTGGATCAGTCAAGCTCAGGATCCCGGCTCTGCCAGCTGCAACACTGCAACAGTGGCGCTACTGTAGAGCCTGTAGCATTCGAGCGAATCTCATTGCGGTCAGCACGCGAAACCATGCGGCTGATCGTGACTTCTGGCTGCCGAAGCGGTCGCGTGTTCAGAGATCCAACTCGGGCACGGCTGTTGCACCGACCTGATACAGAACAGAAGCGGCGCGGTCCTCGGTTCTGATTTGACGCAGTGAAACTGCTCAGCCTAAGTAAGAGGAAGGCGAGGAGGGGACCTTCATGCTCGGATGGAAGAGGTGCTTCGCGCTCGCAGCTT
>Ga0126379_10001336_pt1 | contig 14885 bp, 12 predicted proteins | sample PanSoiMetPlot_24_FD_92640 | JGI IMG/M metagenome (GOLD analysis project Ga0126379, IMG submission 92640) | Tropical forest soil microbial communities from Panama - MetaG Plot_24 | ecosystem: Environmental > Terrestrial > Soil > Tropical forest > Bulk soil | place: Panama | collected 2016-02-17 | reverse complement strand
TCGGCCAGGTTGATCGGCTGTTCGCGCTGGGCGGCGCGGGAGCGATCGCCGCGATGGCTTTCGGGACGGACACCGTGCCGCGCGTCGACCGTATCGTCGGGCCGGGAAACGCCTACGTCGCCGAGGCGAAGATGCAGCTTTCCAGCGAGGTGGGCATCGACTTGCCCGCCGGGCCGAGCGAGCTGTTGGCCATTGCCGATGCGGCTGCGGACCCCAAGGTGATCGCCCGCGAGCTGCTCGCCCAAGCTGAGCATGATCCGGACGCGTCCGTGGTTGCCCTGGCGGTCGGGCGGGGTGTGGCGGATCCCATCGAGGCCGCGTTGCGCGATGCTCTTCGGGAGGGCGCTCGAGCTGAGGCACAGCGCTCCCTGTCCGCGAGGGGAGCGGTTCTATCCGTCTCCTCGCTTGAAGAGGCGCTCGACTTCGCCGCCGAATTCGCGCCGGAGCACCTGCTGCTCGCCGTGTCCGCGCCGGATGCGGCGCTGGAGAAGGTTCGAAATGCAGGGGCGGTTTTCGTGGGAGAAACCAGCTCGGTGGCTTTCGGCGATTACCTCACCGGTGCCAATCACGTGCTTCCTACCGCAGGGCTCGGCCGCGCCTACTCGGGTCTGTCGGTCATCGACTTCATGCGCTGGACCTCGTACCAGCAAGTGGATCGAGCCGCGGCGGCACGCCTGGCCGAAGACACCGGGCTCTTGGCCGAGTCGGAGGGGTTGCCGGCCCATGCCGCGGCCGCCCGTGCTTGGAGGCGACAAGGGTGAGCACAAGAGAGCCGACCATCGCCCGTGCCGACCTCGAGCTGGCGCGGCGCGCGTACCGCGAGATCGACCTCTACTCGGTAGATCGATCTCCCTGCGCAGTCGACGTCAGCGACAATACGAATCTCTTCGGCATTCCTCCCGCCGCCGAGCGCGCCTACCGCGAGGCCGCGGTTTCCTCGCTGACCCGCTACCCGCCGCTCTACGCTGCGCAGCTCAAAACGGCGCTCGCCTCCTACGCGGGCGTGTCCGCCGCGGAGGTGGTGACCGGCTGCGGCTCGGACGACGTGCTGGATTCGGCGATCCGCGCTTTCACCGAGCCGGGGGAGACGCTCGCCACGTCCGATCCGTCCTTCGCGATGGTGCCCATCTTCGGCCAGATGAATGGCCTCCAGGTGAGCAAGGTCCCGCTGACGGCCACCCTGGATATCGATGCCGAGGCACTGGCGGCTACCGGGGCGAAGGTGACCTACGTCTGCTCGCCCAACAACCCCACCGGCTTGCTCGCTTCGCGCGCCGCAATGGAAGGGCTGCTCGAGCTCTCCACCGGCATCATCCTCCTCGACGAGGCCTACGCCGAGTTCTCGCAGCAAGAGGGCTTTTTGCAGATGGCCCCTCGACTCGAGCGGCTGCTCGTGGTGCGCACGCTTTCCAAGGCCTTCGGGTTGGCCGGCCTGAGGATCGGCTATGCGGTCGGTCCCGCCGAGCTGATCGCCGAGGTAGAAAAGTCCCGCGGCCCTTACAAGGTGAGCGGCTCGGCGGAGCGGGTGGCGCTGGCGGCGCTGACCGAGGACCGCCCGTGGGTCGACGCCCACGTCGCCGAGGTGATTGAAAATCGGGCGCGGCTCGCGGATTCGCTTCGACAGCTCGGACTTTCCCCGTTGCCGTCCTCTTCGAATTTCCTGCTCGTGCAGGTGAAGGATGCGACCTTGCTGGCCAAGCGGATGCGCCAGGAGGGCGTGGCCGTTCGTCCCTTCCCGCAGCTCACCGGGCTCGGTGACGCGATCCGGATCTCGATCGGTCCCTGGCCGATGATGGAGGCTGTGCTCGCCGCGCTGCGCAGGACGTTGCGGTGAAGGTCGTCCTCTTCGACTACCAGGCCGGGAACATCCATTCGTTGGCCAAGGCGCTCACTCTCGGCGGGGCGCAGGTTTCGGTGGAGATGGACTCGCGGCGATGCGCCGACGCGGACGCGCTGATTCTTCCCGGCGTGGGTGCTTTCGCGCCCGCTGCCGAGCGGCTTGCCCCGGGCCGGGAAATCATCCGGCGGGCCATCGAACGGGGGCTTCCCTGCCTGGGCATCTGCTTAGGGATGCAGCTCTTCTACGAGGCGAGCGAGGAGGGCCCAGGCCGCGGGCTCGGCATATTCGCGGGCAAGGTCCGCCGCCTTCGCTACGGACGCGTTCCGCAGATCGGCTGGAACGCGCTCGAGCTGGCGGATGATCCGCTGCTGTCGGCGGCGCCTTTGAAGTGGGCCTACTACGCCAACAGCTACGTGTGCCCGGATCCCCCAGCCGGCGTTTTGGCGTGGAGTGAGCACGAGGGCGACCGCTTTGCAGCCATCGTCCGAAGCGGCAGCGCGGTCGGCGTGCAGTTCCATCCCGAAAAGAGTTCCGGCCCCGGGCTCCAGCTCATCCGCGCTTTTCTCGAGGAGGCGCGTAGGTGATCGCCATCCCGGCACTGGACTTAAGAGACGGCTGCTGCGTGCAGCTGGTGGGAGGCCGTTACGAGCAAGAGCGAGTGAGGCTGAAGGACCCCATCCAAGTGGCCGCCAACTGGGCGGAAATGGGCTTTAAGCGCCTTCACGTGGTAGACCTCGATGCAGCGACGGGACGCAGCTCCAACCGCGAATTGGTTCGGGCGCTGCTGTCGGTATGCCGCATGGAGATTCAAGTGGGCGGAGGAATCCGAAGCGAGGCGCACATCGACGAATGGCTTTCCGCGGGCGCGCGCGCGGTCGTCGTGGGAACGAAAGCGATGGAAGAGCCCGCCTGGCTGCGGCAGATGGCAGACCGCTACCCGAGCCGGTTGGTGATCGCCGCCGACGTCCGCGACCGGCAAGTCCTCGCTCGCGGCTGGCAAGAGGCGCTCCCGCTCGACATCGCCCAGGCGATCGCCGGCGTCAACGACTTGGCGCTCGCGGCGATTCTGGTGACGGCGGTACACAAGGAGGGGCAGATGGCCGGGACGGACCTCGAGTTGATGAAGGAGGTCGTCGGCGTCTCGACGAAACCGGTTTTGGCCTCGGGGGGGATAGCCAGCCGCGCGGACCTTGAGGCGCTCGCCAAATTGGGCGTGGCCGGTGCCATCTTGGGCATGGCTCTCTACACGGGCGCGCTGGATGCGCGCGCTATTTCGAAGGAGTACTCGACGTGACGGTGATTGTTCGCGAAACGGCGGAAACGAAGATTCGGGTGGAGGTCGCTCTCGGAACCGGCGCGGCCGAGGTCGACACCGGTCTGCCATTCTTCAGTCACATGCTCGCCACGCTGGCCAAGTACTCCGGCCTGGACCTCACCATCCGGGCCCATGGAGATCTGCGCCACCACCTGATGGAGGACGTCGCCATCGCCGTAGGCGCCGGCGTGGCCAAAGTCATCCCTGCGACTGCGGTTCGCTACGCCGACCGCTTCGTTCCGATGGACGACGCGCTCGTCCACGCGGCGATCGACGTGGGCGGCCGCCCCTACTATCGAGGCCGGTTGCCCAACAAGCTTTACGAGCACTGGATGAGGTCCTTCTCCGACAACGCCAAGGTGACGCTGCACCTTCGCGTCCTTCGAGGAACGCACCGGCACCACATCATCGAGGCGGCCTTCAAGGCGGTGGGGCTCGCGCTGCGCGATGCGCTGGTCGACTCGGGCACGGTGTTCAGCACCAAGGGAGCGGTGGCGCTCGAGGTGAAGTGAATGCTCACCCGCCGGATCATCGTCTGCCTCGACGTGATGAGCGGCCGAGTGGTGAAGGGCGTGCGCTTCGAGTCTTTGCGCGACGTCGGAGATCCCGTCGAGCTTGCCCAGCGCTACGAGGCCGAAGGGGCCGACGAGATCACCTTCCTCGACATCACCGCCAGCGCGGAGGATCGCCGGACCTTGCTGGAGCTCGCGCGGCGCACGGCGGAGCGCCTCTTCATTCCGCTCACCATCGGCGGCGGGATTCGCAGTCCCGAGGACGTGGACCGCGCGCTTCGATCGGGTGCGGACAAGGTAAGCCTCAACACCGCGGCGGTGGCGCGCCCGGAAGTGCTCACCGAATGCGCCGCGCGCTTTGGTTGCCAATGCGTGGTGGCGAGCATCGACGCGCGCCGCGAGCGCGGCGGCTGGAGGGTGTACACCCACGGCGGGCGGACGCCGACCGATCTCGAGGCGGTGGCCTGGGCCAAGGAGTGCGTCAGGCTGGGAGCCGGAGAAATCCTGCTCACCAGCATCGACCGCGATGGGGTTCGCACCGGCTATGACTTGGAGCTGACGCGCGCGGTCGCGGAGGCGGTGACCGTACCGGTGATCGCCTCGGGCGGAGCGGGGGCGGCCGAGCACGTGGCCGAGGCGTTAGATGCCGGCCGCGCCGACGCCGCCCTGGTCGCCGGCATCGTCCACGACGGCATCACTTCGGTTGGTGAAATCAAGCGCTCCTTGGCCAGCCGAGGCGTGCCGGTGAGGCTGGCGGCATGAAGGACGAGGCCAGCACGTTGATGCAGGCGGCCGCCGAGGTCGCGCGCCGTGCTGGCGAGGTGGCGCTGTCTCATTTTCGCAAGTCGCTCACCATCGAGACCAAGCGGGACGGCACGCCGGTGACGAACGCCGATCGCGAGGCCGAAGCGCGGGCCCGCGAATGGATCGAGGCGCGCTTTCCCGAGGACGGCATTCTGGGGGAGGAGCTTGGAGCCCACAACCCGAACGCCTCGCGCCGGTGGATCTTGGATCCGATCGACGGGACCAAGTCGTTTATGCGCGGCGTTCCGCTCTGGGGATCGCTCGTCGCGGTGGCCAAGGGCGAGGAGGTGCTCGCGGGGGCGGCCAATTTCCCAGCGGTGGGCGAGGCGCTGGTCGCCGCGCCGGGCCATGGGTGCTGGTGGAACGGAGAAAGATGCGCCGTCTCCGCCGTCGCTCATTTGGAGGCGGCCACCGCGCTCATCACCGATGATCGGTTCGCCGAGCGTCCCGAGCTGGCCGATCGTTGGCGAGAGCTGGCTCGTCGCGCCGCGGTTACCCGCACCTGGGGCGACTGCTACGGCTATCTACTCGTCGCCACCGGACGAGCGGAAGTCATGGTGGACGAAGTGCTTTCGGCGTGGGATGCGGCGGCGCTCTTTCCGATCGTCCACGAGGCGGGCGGCATCTTCACCGACTGGAGCGGGCGCGCGACCGCCTTTGGCTCGGGCGCGATCGCGACGAATGCGGCGTTGGCCGAGGAAGTTCGTCGGCTCCTCGTCCCTGAGCATCTTCGGAGGCAGCATGGTTGATGTCTCATCGCTCGATTTCGAGAAGGGCAATGGCCGGGTAACCGTGGTAGCTCAGGACGCCCGGACGGCGGAGGTTTTGATGGTCGCCCACGCCGATCGCGAGGCGGTGACGAAGACGATCGAGACCGGGCAGATGCATTACTCCTCCCGCACGCGCGGCCTGTGGCGGAAGGGAGCGACGAGCGGAAACACCCAGAAAGTTGTTTCGCTGGCGCGCGATTGCGACGGGGATGCGGTGCTTGCCACCGTTGTGCCCGCCGGGCCGGCGTGCCACGAAGGCAAGCGCTCTTGCTTTGGGGATGCCTTCCGCATGGATCCGCTCACGTCGCTGGACAGGGTCATCGCGGATCGCGCGGCCTCCGAGCCGCCTCGGAAGGAGTCCTATACGCGCCGCTTATTGGCCGACCGCAATTTGCGCCTGAAGAAGCTCGGCGAGGAGATGGCCGAGCTGCTCGTCGCCTGCGCCGACGGGGACAAAAAGCGGGCGGGCGAGGAGGGTGCGGACGTGATCTACCACCTGCTGGTCGCGCTCCGCAGCCTCGGCATCGGCCTGGATGATCTGCGCGCGATCCTGGCGGGGCGCGCGGGTGAGCCGAGCCCGTAGCTGGACTTTGCTCGCGTAGGCGCGCCGAGAGACTAGAGGGCGCTCATACGGTGAATTACCCGCAGGTGATCATGCGCGGTGATGAGGGAAATTCGCAGTACACAGCATCGAACGTGCCGGTGAGCCGATCTCCACTAATGTCCATGTCGAACGTCCCCTTGGCGCGCCCTCCGGCAAATAACTGAATCGAATCCAAAACGACCGAGCCGCTGGTCGCAGGTGTCCAAATCAGTTCATGCATCGATCATCTTGCTTGACGAAGACACCGAATGCATGTCGTGGCTGGTCTGCGGCTACGCTGTACGTGCCAGGGGATGGCGGCGTGGGCATGAGGTCGATAGCGAAGGTCGTGGTGTTCTTTCCCCAAGCTCCAGTCTGAAGCCCTTTGCAGAGGTCATGGCGATCCGCAAACCAGATGAGCGTAGAAGCAGGACTATCTTCGCTTTCAGGCAAGTTTAAGAACGCAGTCTCCACGACATGAAGGGAATACCCGGCCACGCTTCCGTTGACTGATCCTCCCGATGTGGAGCCGCACGCAGACAGCGTTAGCAAACCGAAGGTCAGCGCTCGAAACTGCCTCATCACAAAGAACCCCTCAAACGGACGGACCTAATCGCCCTGCTTACCAGAAATACGGCCGGGCTGCCCGGTGCCAAACTTTCTCCGGCCGGGATGAATCGATTCACGCCAATGCCAGTGATGCTGTAGTGGGTCCGGGTCGTTAGCCGACCGAGCTGGAGCTGGGTCCAGCCTCTACTGAGTGAAGATTTAAGCTCGGTTTCCGAGCTCGGTTCGTCACTCACTTTGCTGCGCCCTCAATCCGGCTGAGATCGAGGCCAATCTCCTTAGCCGGGACCGCTTAGTTGAGCGCGCGGCAGATGCCGCCGCGACGTGGTATGTGTCCGGCCGACGGATGCCCAAGCGGAGCGACATCAAGAAGGTCTTCATCATCGGCTCCGGTCCCATCGTCATCGGTCAGGCTTGCGAGTTCGACTACTCCGGGGCGCAGGCAATCAAGGCGCTGCGGGAGGAGGGCGTCGAGGTCGTCCTGCTCAACAGCAACCCGGCGACGATCATGACTGATCCGGAGCTGGCCCATCGCACCTACATCGAGCCGATCAACGTCGAGTCGGCGGAGAAGATCATCGCGCTGGAGAGACCGGACTCGGTCTTGCCCACCATGGGTGGCCAGACGGCGCTCAATCTGTCGAAGGAGCTGGCTGAGAAGGGAATCCTCGAAAAGTACGGTGCCAGGCTGATCGGTGCGTCGCTGGAAGCTATCAACCGCGCCGAGGACAGGCAGCTGTTCAAGGCCTCGATGCAGCGGATCGGCGTGCCGCTGCCGAAGAGCGGCTTTGCGCACGACATCGCGGAGGCGCTCTCGCTCGCGCAGGAAATCGGCTTTCCGGCGATCATCCGCCCCAGCTTCACGCTGGGGGGCACCGGAGCAGGGATCGCTTACAACATCAACGAGTACGAAGCGGTCTGTCGCGCGGGACTGGCCACCAGCCCGGTCAACACCATTCTCGTCGAGGAGTCGGTTCTCGGCTGGAAGGAATTCGAGCTGGAGGTGATGCGCGACTGCGCCGACAACGTGGTGGTGGTCTGCTCGATTGAGAATTTCGATCCGATGGGGATTCACACCGGTGATTCGATCACCGTCGCGCCAATCCAAACGCTGACCGACAAGGAGTACCAGCGCATCCGTCAGGCATCGATCGCGATCATCCGAGAGATCGGAGTCGACACCGGCGGCTCGAACATCCAGTTCGGCATTCATCCCGGCGACGGGCGGATGGTGGTGATCGAGATGAACCCGAGGGTGTCCCGCTCGTCGGCGCTCGCCTCGAAGGCGACCGGTTACCCGATCGCGAAAATCGCCGCCAAGCTCGCCCTCGGCTATCGGCTGGACGAGCTGCGCAACGACATTACCCGCGACACCCCCGCATCGTTTGAGCCGACGATCGACTACGTGGTGGTGAAGGTTCCGCGCTTCAACTACGAGAAATTCCCCCACGCCGATCGCACGCTGAACACGCAGATGCACTCGGTGGGCGAGGCGATGTCCATCGGGCGCACCTTCAAGGAGGCGTACCTCAAAGCGCTTCGCTCGATGGAGCTTGGCCTTTCCGGCTTGGAGCCGGTGCCGCTTCCGTCCGACCCGGTCGAGCGGGAGAGCGCGCTGCGCGAAGGGCTTCGTACGCCGCGGCCGGAGCGGCCCTGGTACCTCGCCCAGGCATTTCGCGAGCGGATGACGGTGGAGCAGGTGCACGAGCTCTCCGCCATCGATCCGTGGTTTTTGCAGCACATCCGAGATCTGGTCCACCGCAGCCAAGCGATCGCCGAATTCGGCCGGATCGAGAAGGTTTCCGACGAGGCACTGCGGCTGGCCAAGGCGGACGGATTTTCCGATCGAATGCTGGGCGAATTGCTAGCTCAGCCCGAATCGCACGTGCGACAACATCGCCAGGGGAGGGGAATCCGGCCGGTCTACAAACGGGTGGACACCTGCGCCGCCGAGTTCGAGGCCTACACGCCTTACCTGTACTCGACCTACGAGCAGGAGGACGAGGTGCCTCCCTCGCCGCGCCAGAAGGTGATCATCCTCGGCAGCGGACCGATCCGGATCGGCCAGGGAATCGAGTTCGATTACTGCTGCGTCCACGCCGCCTTCGCGCTGCGCGAAGCGGGGTACGAGACGGTGATGATCAACTGCAACCCGGAGACCGTCTCCACTGACTACGACACCTCGGACCGCCTGTACTTCGAGCCGCTCACCATCGAGGACGTGCTCGAGATCGCCGAGCGGGAAAAGCCGTTGGGCGCAATCGTCCAGTTCGGTGGCCAGACCCCGCTGCGCCTTTCGGTGCCGCTGGAGAAGGCCGGCCTGCGAATTTTGGGGACCAGCCCGGACGCGATCGATCGCGCCGAGGACCGGGAGAGGTTTGCCCAGCTGATTGAAGCGCTCAAGCTTCGCCAGCCGGAGAACGGAATCGCCCGCTCTCCGGAGGAAGCCTTTCGCGTCGCCGAGCACCTCGGCTACCCGGTGATGGTGCGCCCTTCCTACGTGCTCGGGGGTCGAGCGATGGAAGTGGTCTACGACTCGGCGGATCTCGATCGCTACATGCAGGAGGCAGTGAGGGCGTCTCCCGAGCACCCGGTGCTGATCGACCGATTCCTGAAATCAGCCATCGAAGTGGACCTGGATCTCGTGGCCGATCGCAAAGGCAACGTGCTGATCGGCGGCCTTTTGGAACACGTGGAGGAGGCGGGCATCCACTCGGGGGATGCGGCGATGAGCCTTCCGCCGCATTCGCTGTCGAAAAAGCTGATGCAGGAGATGAAGGAGCAGTCGGCGGCGATCGCTCGCGAGCTTAAGGTGGTGGGCCTGATGAACGTCCAGTTCGCCATCCAGGGCGACAAGGTCTACATCCTGGAGGTGAATCCCCGCGCGTCGCGCACCGTGCCGTTCGTTTCCAAGGCCACCGGCGTTCCGCTAGCGAAGCTCGCGGTGCTGTGCATGGTGGGAAAGACGCTCGACGAGCTCGGGCACGTCGGCGAGCTGAATACGCGGCACGTCGCGGTCAAGGAGTCCGTCTTTCCCTTCGTGCGATTCGCCGGCGTGGATGTCATCTTGGGGCCGGAGATGAAGTCGACGGGCGAAGTGATGGGAATCGACGCCACCTTCCCGGCGGCGTTCGCCAAGAGCCAGATCGCCGCCGGCGTGAGATTTCCCAGAAGCGGCAGCGTCCTGATTTCGGTCAAGGACGACGACAAGCCGGCCACCGTGGATTTGGCGCGTCGGCTGCTCGCGCTCGGCTACACGCTCTCGGCGACGAGCGGCACCCAGCTCTACCTCGCCGGGCACGGCATCCAAAGCGAGGCCTTGAAGAAGGTCACCGAGGGGCGACCGCACATCGTGGACAAGATCGTCGACGGGGAGATCGCGCTGGTGATCAACACCACTTTCGGCAAGCGCGAGATCGAGGACAGCTTCTCCATTCGCCGCGAAGCATTGATGCACGGCCTGCCGTACTTCACGACGATCCAGGCCGCGCGAATGGCGGTGGACAGCTTGGAAGCGCTCGCGCGCGGTGAGCTCGGAGTCCGGTCGATTCAGTCGTACCTAGGACAGGCGTGACGCTCCGGATCGCACCCGCGTCAGCGCAAGATGAGCTGCTCGAGTAGCGCCTTCTGCACGTGCAGCCGGTTCTCTGCCTCATCGAAAACGGCTGATTGGGCACCGTCGAGCACCCCGGCGGAGATTTCCTCTCCCCGGTGAGCCGGCAGACAGTGCAGCACAATGCATTCGCGCTTGGCCTTGGCGAGCAACGCCTCGTCCACCGAAAAGCCGCGCAGCGCGCGCCGCCGCTTCTGCGCCTCGTCCTCCTGGCCCATGCTCGTCCAGACGTCGGTGGCGATCACATCGGCGCTGCGAACCGCCTCCGCCGGATCCGCCACCGCCTCGACGCCGAAAGCGCGCAGCTCCGCTTCAGGGAGTCGGTAGGACGCGGGCGCGGCGAGCCGCAGCGAGAAACCGAGAAGATGGGCCGCTTCCGCCCAGGACCGGGCCATGTTGCTCGTGCCATCGCCCACGAAGGCTACTTTCTTTCCCTTCACCGGCCCCAGCCGTTCCTCGATGGTGAAAAGGTCGGCGAGTAGCTGCACGGGATGGCCGCCGTCGGAGAGCCCGTTGATCACCGGCACCGTCGCCGCGGCGGCGAACTGCCTGAGCCGATCGTCCCCGAACGTGCGCAGCATGATCGCATCGGCGTAGCGGGAAATTACCCGAGCGGTGTCCTCAATCGTCTCGCCGCGGCCGAGCTGGCTGTCCGCCGCGTTCAAAGTGAGCGCGCTTCCTCCCAGTTGAAACATCGCCGCCTCGAAGGAAAGCCGCGTGCGCGTGGAAGGCTTCTCGAAGAGGAGCACCAGCGTGCGCCCGCTTAGGCTGTTGTCGAGGAGGTGCGTTCGCCGTCGCTCTTTTAGCTGGCGCGCGCGATCGGAGATCGCCTGGTGCTCCGCCAAAGAAAGATCTGCCAGCCGAAGGAAATCTCGCTTCACTTGGGACCTCCGAAAAAACTCAGCTCGTTCCAAACAACTGCCGCAGCTTTCGCGCCAGGATGCGCGCCGAGGAGGTGCGCGCCGGGGCGACGAAGATAGTGTCGTCGCCGGCAACGCTGCCCAGGCACTGCGGAAGCCGGGCGAGGTCAATGGCCCGCGCCACCGTCTGCGCCGCGCCGGGCAGGGTGAAGAGTGCAACGATGTGGCCATTGTCTTCGGCCGACAGCACCATCTGGCCGAGGTCGCGAAGGGTTTGTCGCTGAGGGGAATCGCCGTCGGGAGCCAACTCGTAGCTGGTGCCGCCGTCCGGCAGCGAAACCCGCCGGGCGCGAAGACTAGCCAGATCCCGGGAGAGGGTTGCTTGGGTCGCGGCGAAGCCTTCGGCAGCCAAAAGCCGCACCAGCTCCTCCTGGGTCGACACCGGCCGGGCGCGGAGGAGCCGGCGTATCGCCGCGCGGCGCCCCGCGGTGTTGCGGGCGGCGCGGTCCTTCGGCGAATGGTGAGCTGCCGGGCGCATCGCTTTCAGCTGGTGATCAAGGTCCCCACGCCATGATCGGTGAACAGCTCGCCGATCACGCTGTGAGGAATCCGCCCGTCGATGATGTGGACCCGCTCGACGCCGCGGCCGAGCGCCTTGAGAATCGATTTCACCTTTGGCTTCATCCCGCCGGAGATCTCGGTCCCCTCGAGCTCGCTGGCGAGCTGCTCGGCGGTCAACGCGCTCACCAACTCCCCGTGGCGCAGGATGCCGGGAACATCGGTGAGGTAAATCAGCTTCGCCGCGGCGATCTCTCCCGCCACCTCCGCCGCCACCGCGTCCGCGTTGATGTTGTAGCTCAACCCATCCTCGCCGATGCCGACCGGAGAGATGACCGGGACGTAGCCCTGGTTCAACAAAAGCTCCAAGAAATCGCGGTTCACCCGCGTCACCTCGCCCACCTGGCCCAGGTCTCGCCCCGCGTCCGAGATGATCTTCCTCGCTCGCAAGAGCGCGCCATCCTTACCGGAGACGCCCACTGCGTGGCCGCCCTCTTGATTGAGCAGCGTGACGAGCTCGGTGTTGACCTTCCCGGTGAGCACCATCTCCACCACCTGGACGTCGGACGCGTTGGTCACCCGCATTCCGTCGACGAATTCCGCCTTGCCGCCCAGCTTCTCCAGGGTGGCGGTGATCTCCGGACCGCCGCCGTGAACGATGATCGGCCGAAGTCCCACCGAGCGCAGCAGAATGATGTCTTCGCAAAACGACTTCTTGAGCGAGTCTTTCACCATCGCCGCCCCGCCGTACTTGATGACGCAACGCTTGCCACTGAACTTCGCGATGTACGAGAGCGCTTCGACCAAAAGCGCTGCCTTGAAGGTGGGGCTGTAGTTGGCGAGGCGATCGTCCTTGGCCACGCCGCCCTCTGGCGTCTGGACGATGAGCGATGAATAGTCGGCGTTGATCTTCACGTAATCGTAGGACAGGTCGCAGCCCCAGGCGACCGCTCGCCCCGGCCCGGCGCGAAAGTCGATCTCGATGCGGATCTCCGGAGCCCGTATCTTCGAGCGAAGCGAGGCCGGATCTTCCACCAATGGCCGCCGGTCGAACACCACGGTGTCCTGCAGGCGCACCTGGGCTTCGAACGGGTCGACGGCGTAACGGCGCGAGCCGGCGCGCGCTCCCGCGGCCGCCAAGATTCGACCCCAATTCGGATCGTTACCGAACATCGCCGCCTTGACGAGATTGGAGCCAGCCACCGACTTCGCCAGGTCGCGCGCGATCTCGTCGCTCGGCACGCCGGCGATGTGAACCTCGAGCAGCTTGGTTGCCCCTTCTCCGTCAGCGGCGATGTCGCGGGCCAGCTCGCAACAAAGCTCGGTCAAGGCTGTGGTGAAGCGATCAAGCTCCGGGCCTCCATCAACGATCGGCGGGTTCTGCGCCCGGCCATTGGCCAGGGCGAAGACCACGTCGTTGGTGCTCATGTCGTCGTCGACAGTGATGCTGTTGAAGCTCATCGCCATCGAGCGGCGCAGCGCGGTGGCCAGCGCCGGAGGTTGGATGGCGCAGTCGGTGACCACCACCGCGATCATCGTGGCCAGCTCCGGGGCGATCATCCCCGAGCCCTTGCAAATCCCGGAGAGCGTCACCTCGCGGCCGCCGATCTGCAGCGAGCGCGTCGCCGTCTTGATCCGCGTGTCGGTCGTCATGATCGCCTCGGCGCAAGCCTCCGGCTCCGGGCGCAGGTTCTGGACGAGGTTGGGCAGGGCGGTGGTGATCTTCCCGGTCGGGATGCGATGGCCGATCACGCCGGTGGACGCGCTGAGCACTGCGTTGGGTGAGATTTCCAGCGCCTTGCCGGTGTGCTCCAGGATGGTGCGGACGTCCTCAAGGCCGGCAGGCCCGGTCAGCGCGTTGGCGTTGCCGCTGTTGATCACCACTGCACGAACGTCTGCTGAGGGGAGGCGCCGCTCCGCATCGAGCACGGGGGCTGCCTTCGCCTTGTTGGCGGTGAAGCAACCGGCCGCGGCGCAGGGCGATGCGCTGTAGATGAGCGCCAGATCTCTTCGGTTTGGTTTGATGCCCGCGTGCACGCCCGAGAAGGTGAAGCCCGCCGGAGTCTTCATGGATAGAATCCCTTGAGTTGCGCCAGGCCGTCTGTCTCCTCCCAGCCCATGGCGATGTTCATGTTTTGCACCGCCTGTCCGGCGGCGCCTTTCACCAGGTTGTCGATCGCCGAGAGGATCACCAACCTTCCCGGGTCGAAGCTATTCCGATCCCAGGCGAGGCCGATCGCGCAGCGATTCGTTCCCACCACCGACTTGAGGTTGACCTCGTCCGGCGAGTCGATCACGGTGACGAAAGGCTCCGCCCGATAGGCATCCTGCATCGCGCGCAGCGCCTCGGAGGGATCCCGCCCGGCCTTGAGCGTCGCATAGGCCGTGGTCAGGATGCCGCGTTTGATCGGCAATAGGTGCGGGGTGAAGGTGAGGCGGACCGGTCCCGGTGAGCACCGCGAAAGCGCCTGGGCGATCTCCGGTGCGTGCTGGTGCCGCAGCACTTTGTACGCGCGGAAATCCTCGTCCACCTCGCCGAAGCTCATCTCCTCGCCGCTCTTGCGGCCGGCTCCGGTAACACCGGACGCCGCATCGACAATTACCGCCGGCTCGATCAGGTCGGCGCGAAGCAGAGGGGCCAGCGCCAACGCGGCGCCCGTCGGGTAGCAACCTGGGTTGGCGATCAGCCGGGCGGCGGCGAGGTCTTTTCGAAACAACTCGGGAAGGCCGTAAACGGCCGAGCCAAGCAGCTCCGGGTGAGGGTGCTGAAAGCCGTAGAACACGGGGTAAGCATCCGCAGCTTTGAGCCGAAACGCGCCGGAGATGTCCACGACGCGCGCGGTGCGTCCGGCGAGCTTCGGCACCCACTGCAGCGAGGCCTCCGCGGGCGTGGCGAGGAAGATCACGTCGCACTCGGCGGCAGCGCGCTCGCTTTCCTGGAGGGGCGCGTAGCGCAGCTCGCCGGCCCGCCCCTGGACTGACAGGCGGCGGGCGGCGCTGTCGCCATTCCACCGGTCGCTGGCCAAAAGGCGCAGCTCGGCCCGCGGGTGATCGGCCAGGATGCGGGTCAGCTCAATTCCGGAATATCCGGACGCCCCGATGACGGCGACGGACGCTTTATGCATTTACTGCATGTTTATGCGACGAGGACGGTCGGCGCAAGGGGACTCAAGGCTACGGGCTCTCTTTGCTCGCCGCCACCGCCGGACCTTCGCTGCCCAGCGGGGAGAGCTTGCCGGAGAGCGCCCCAGCCTGCTCGTGCGCCATCAGGTCGCGAGGGGAGCGGTAATACTGCGCCGGGGAATAGTGGAGGAAATTGGAGACGCGGCTCGTGTAGAGACAGGCGTACTGCTCCACCTGCTCTCCGAAGCGGCTGTTCTCGTGCCCTTCCTTGAACAGCAGGCCCCAGAACGGGTTGAAGCCCTCCTCGACGTCGCGCTCGAGCGTGTCGGCGATGTCGACC
>Ga0126379_10001335_pt1 | contig 14895 bp, 16 predicted proteins | sample PanSoiMetPlot_24_FD_92640 | JGI IMG/M metagenome (GOLD analysis project Ga0126379, IMG submission 92640) | Tropical forest soil microbial communities from Panama - MetaG Plot_24 | ecosystem: Environmental > Terrestrial > Soil > Tropical forest > Bulk soil | place: Panama | collected 2016-02-17 | reverse complement strand
TGCTGGTCAAGTAGCTTGCGGACTTTCCGCATCCATCGGTCGCAATCTTTCATCGACTTTTCACGAGCGTGCTTTCCTCGCTGCTCGCTCAAGAGCATGCGCCAGTCGCGATTATTAGATCCATGCTCTGCCCAGACGTAGGCTCGCCAACCGTCAGTCGATGCCACGGACTCAAGGGAGCAGCCGTACAACGTCATATGATCCAGCGTTGGCACAGGCTGATCTTGGGAAAATGCGAGTGCCGCGACTTTCAAGAGAAAACACAAGAAGAACTTGTTCTGTTGGATCATAGGTGACTCTTTTCAGTGGTCGCTTCACGAACCTTGATCGCGCCGGGTGGTCGAGTCCAGCATAGGAAGCGGAGAAAATAAGTTCTTCTTAGAAATTGCGTTTTGGGACTGCTGCCCTTGTGTTTACGTTGAAAATCCAAAACGCCGATTAAATGTGGAGGTGTTACAAATTTCTGTTCAGAGCCAATAAGACAGAGCCATCGTGCGAGACTGTTACACGACCGCCGCTGCTCCACAAGAAGCATTTCGTCGTAACGGGGAGGCAAACACCGCTTTTCGGTCTTAACGTTCCGGTGGTAAGGCGAATGGTGATAAGGCGAGCGGGGCTCACGCGAAATTGGAACCCATTTACTGGCAGTGGACTTTTTCGCGGAGGGCCCTCGGTGAATAACCATAACGTCGCTTAAACAGCGAGCTGAATGAGCCAAGGCTATTGAAACCTGAATCGAAGCAGATGTCAGTTACAGAGCGGTCGCTTTCCAGGAGAAGAACACGGGTGCGTTCAAGCCTCAGTCGCACAAGAAATCTGTGTGGTGTCTCGCCGAACGCAGTTTTAGAAAGTCGGAGAAAGTGGTGTGGGGAGAGGCAGGCAATTTTAGCAATCTCACCCAATGTCAACCGTTGGTGGCACGTCGACTCCATAAAGTCTCTTGCCCGATAGAGTCTGCGAAAAATCTCGGTCTTCGTTGCGAGCCGAAGAGGTGGCATTCTCAGAATTTCTTTATAGAGGTTGCGGTGCGCCCAAAGAAGGTGTTCCAAGAGAGCGCCGAATTGGTCCTCAACCCATTCGGCCGAAGCGCCTCCGGTTCGCACTGCGTAGCGAATCCTTTCCAGCAAAGGCGTAACCGTTTGGTCGTGCGGATACAGTCTTTCGAAAAAGCAAACCTGCTGTGTTTCAAGCAAGCTGTCCAGTAGCCGATCGGAAGGACTAACGAGACTCCCAAGGACTCCTTGAGCAAAATCTGGTGCGAAGAAGATCGAGAGTGTCTCTATTGCTCCCGGTGGAGCGGCGTAGCTCGAATAGCGCTGCCCTTGATTCAAAATCAAGTAGTTATGCGCATTCACAGCGAATCTCGCGCCGTTGACCTCATGCACTTCCACGCCGCTGAATACCGCTTTGACCGAAAGCGGACCGGAACGCTGGGGATAAGCCACCTCGTTCCCCTTAGCGCTCAAGATCAGGTTTGGCCAGGCGCGTGGCGGGCACTGTCGCGGATATTCAGTAAGAACGAGCATCGACCTCTCCCTCTCGTTCAGAGTAGTGCCTTGATTTCCCGCTCAATCAGAGAGACGTCTGCCTCACCTACATGTTTGAAATAGATTCGACCATCGTGACCTATCAGAAAGGCGACGGGCAGGCCGAAGACCCCACGGTCGCCTTCGACGTTGACGAGACGGCATGGGCGAACACCGAGGCGTTCGCCAGGGCGACAACGAAAGTTAAGCCCTACTGCAATCAGTCTAGCCGCGCGCGGAAAAAGTGCACTCGTCATGCTGAACGGATTCATGTGAAGTTATCCTTTCCATGGGACTCACTGATGTGCCGCTGGGCTTGGAATACCTTCAGCTTCGCGCCTTGTGAGCCCACGCGTCTCACGCATTCTGAACGCGACCTGCAGGCCGGAGAGCAGCGTCAGTACAGCAACCACTTGAATTGCTGCCCTCATCCCGAGCAGATCGGCGATCACTCCCGAGATGAGCGCACCGAATGCATACCCCAGATCGCGCCAGAAGCGATAAGCACCCATGCCGGTTGCGCGCCACTCAGGATGCGCCACGTCGCTGATCGCCGCCAGCAGTGTGGGATAGACCATGGCAGTTCCGATACCTTGCAGTACGGCGCCGATCATCCATGCGGCATAAATCGGCACTTGGACGGTTAGCCAGATTCCACCGGCCTGCACTACCATACCGCCAGCAATCAGCCACTTTCGTCCCCAGCGATCGCTTAAAGGACCGGTAACGAGCTGCAGGATGCTCCAAGCAACGGGATACACCGCCTTGATCGTGCCAATTGCGGCCACGCCCAACCCGAGGCTGGCGAAAAACAGCGGGTAAATTCCCCAGGACATGCCGTCATTGAGGTTGTTGACTAGACCTGCCTGACTGCAAGAAAAAAGATTTCGGTCTTTCCAGGACGCTAGCGCGAAGATTTCCCTCAAGCAACGTGGCCGCAGAAAGTGATCCACACCACCGCTTTCAGCAGGCGCGTGGTGCAGCTTTGCCTCAAGGGTGGCATAGTGTCGCGTCTCCTTCGCAAAAGACAACGAGAGCAACAGTCCCGCAAACGCCACGCCGATACCCAGGTAAAACGGCTGCGGGCGCAGCGCGTAAATCGACGCGATGTAACCCGTAATCCAGGCCGTGAATCCAAGGGCGAGATAGCCCGCAAATTCATTCAGCCCGAGTGCAAATCCTCGGCGCTTGGGACCCACCAGATCCACCTTCATGATCACCGTCATCGACCAGCACAGGGCCTGGTTGACGCCGAGCAACATGTTGGCAACATCGAACCAGAACCAGTGTTTAGCGAAGATGATGATGAAGGGAACCGGAAGTCCAATCAGCCATCCGAGCACGAGAACTTTCTTGCGCCCTACAGTCTCCGAGACGTGCGCAGCGAACAGGTTGCAAATGGCTTTCGTGACACCGAAGCTGACGATGAAGGAGACGATTGCGGTCTTGGAAACCAGCCCGAACTCTCGCTCCCCAATGAGCGGCACGACTGTCCGCTCCAATCCGACCATCATGCCCACAAAGACGTTGATCAGCACGAGGAAGGAGAACTGACCTAGATTTTCTCGAAGGCCCAAGCGAATCGAGCTGGTTTCGGTGTTCGCGCCCATAAACAACAGTTAGGTGGATCGAACACCGAGATTGATTCCCCGGATCTTGGCAGCATCGGCAGGCGGCGTGGGTATGTTCTCCAGCATGTAGCGCACAAAATCCTCTTCCCCCTCGATTCCAAACGCCCGGTTGAAGCGGCGCTCGAAGCCAATGGTCGAGCTTGGCTTGCCACTCAACGACCGTCCGCACACCGAGCCGGAGAAAGCTCCCGGCAGCACTTCGAGGTAGTCGGGAAGGTTCTTGAGTTTCTGTACGCTGCGGAAAAGCGAGTGGGCACCCTCTTCGGCGCTGGAAGCCAACTCGGTCCGCCCAAGGTCGCCCACCATTAGCGTGTGGCCACTCAGCAGAAACCACGGCTCCACTCCACGAGTCTTGTCGGTCACCACTAGCGAGATATGCTCGGGCGTGTGACCCGGCGTATGTAATGCACGAATTCGCACATTGCCGAGGTCCAGTTCTTCGTTCTCTTTTACGCCACGAAACATAAACCTCGCTCCCGCGCTCTCGTGCAATACATAACCGGCGCCGGTAGCGTCGGCCAAGCGGCAACCGCCTGAGACGTGGTCGGCATGGACGTGCGTATCAATGACGTAACGAATCTTCATGCCGGTCTCCTCGGAGACCCGAAGATACGGCTCAATCTGCTCGATGGGGTCGCACACGGCGGCCAGGCCCTTACCCCCTCAACCGAAGACGTAGGACGCGGCCACCACTGGCTCTGTATGCAATAGTTGACGCAGGATCATCAGTACACCCCAATTTGGAATCAATGGGCTCGGATTAGGCGTTTCTGCGCAGGGTCTTCACCCACAGCAACTGGCAATCCTCTGGCTTGCCAATCATGAACGCTGTCCTCTAGTCGTGAAGCGCGGAATCCATTCGAGCGCAGCACTTCAACGGCTTCCCTTGCCAGCACGCAGAACGGCCCGCGGCAGTATGCAACGACTTCCTTATTACGTGGCAGTTCTGAGAGACGCTGCTTTAGTTGTTCCAGGGGAATCGGCAAGGCACCCGCGATATGGGCATTTCGGTATTCGTTTGGGGGCCGAACGTCTATGACAATGGCCTTTTTTTGCTGCACCCGCTCTAAGAGGGTCTCGCGATCAACGGGATTGACTTTTTCGTCTTCACTGAAAAAGCGACGCCGGATTTGTTCAATTTCTGCAAGTCGGTTTTCAGCAAGCAACCGAAAGCGGCGCAAGAAATCAGAAACCAACGCATCCGCGAGTCTATAGACGACATAGCGGCCATTCTTTGTCGTCTCCACCAGTCGCGCTGCCTGTAACTCCTGCAAGTGCTGCGAGGTGTTGGCCACAGACATCCCGGTTTCAGCGGCTAATGCCTCCACCGTGCGATCGGACTGACACAGCAGATCGAGCAATTCCAGGCGTTTTGGACTGGAGAGCGCCTTCCCGATGCGCGCCAGTTGACCGTACGAAGCATCCTTGAAATCTCTTTTCGCCGTGCTGATGATCTGAGACATGATAATATTCAATTTAATACTTGAATATACACATTGTCAAGGTGATTCTGCAGCATGACAAGAAATAGCTTTACAGTTCGTCTGATCCTGCTGTGCCTTACTACGAGAACGTCTTCGCTGTTGTGGACTTAGGAGGTTCGCTAATGCACGTTGCCAACCGGCAGCCTATCTATCTTGACTTCAATGCCAGTACACCACTAGCGCCGGAAGTTGCCAATGCCATGGAACGAGTCCTCCGAAATCCCTTCGGCAACCCATCCAGCGATCACTGGGCTGCGCACCCTGCGCAAGAGGCGGTCGACAAAGCGCGAGTTCAGGTCGCCAATCTATTGCGATGCAAACCGCACGAGATTGTCTTTACCAGTGGAGGTAGCGAATCAAACAATCACGCGCTCAAAGGTGTGTTCTACGCCTATGGAAGAACCGGGGCGCACATCATTACCTCGCAGGTGGAGCACCCAGCCATCATGAATCCATGCCGGTTTTTGGAACGCTTAGGTGCCGAGGTAACCTACTTGCCTGTCGATGGTCTCGGGCGAATTGATCCCGATGACGCCATGCGGGCGATCACGTCCCGCACAGTATTGATTTCCATCATGCATGCCAACAACGAAGTTGGCACCATTCAGCCGATCACCGACATTGCCCGCATTGCCCGTGAGCACGGAATCCTGTTCCACACCGATGCGGCGCAGTCCGTTGGAAAAATCAGCACTCGTGTCGATGAACTTGGAGTCGATTTGCTATCAATAGCTGGCCACAAGCTTTATGGACCAAAAGGAATTGGCGCACTTTATCTCCGCGACGGCGTCCAATTGGAATCCCTCATTCATGGTGCTGGCCACGAATCCGGCCGGCGCGCTGGCACCGAGAATGTCCTGCTCGATGTTGGACTCGGCGTCGCTTGTGCTCTTGCTGAAAATTGGATAGGGATGGAAGCAGTCCGCGAACTGCGCGATCTACTCTGGAATTCGCTTCAAGACCAGTTCGGCCCCAGGGTTGTTTTGAATGGCCATCTTACTGAACGCCTGCCCAATACCCTCAACGTGAGCTTCGTTGGCAAAGTGGGATCGGAGATCCTGGCAAGGATGGAAGGAGTCGCTGCTTCCACTGGTTCCGCGTGTCATGCGGGCTCAGTGCAGTTATCTCCCGTGCTGAAAGCAATGAAGATCGCGCCCGAAATCGGCATGGGTGCCCTCCGATTTAGCCTGGGACGCACAACGACAAGAGACGAAATCGTAGCTGCATCGTCACTATTGTCCAACGCGGTCTCCAGTCGTCGTAGTCGGGTATTTCCGCCCGAACCTAACCGGAGCATGCGCGCTTAGTATTGCGGGCGCGCCACGCCCCAGAAGAAATACGAACCAGACTTGGAGAACGGTGCCAGATACGCTTCATTCAACTGTTCAAACTTGAAACCACCGTCCCTGATGAGAGATGGGATGTGGCGAGTGACGTGGCATCCCTCGAACGCCCATTTGAAAAGTGCTCAGTCCGCTTCTGCCAGCGTCGCACATTAGGATCGGGCGAAAGTCCATGCTCAAAGAAAATAAACTGACCGCCGGGCCTCAAGACTCTGCCGATCCCGCGAATAGCTTCCTCGATGCCAGGAATAGTGCACATCGTGAACGTGGTAACAACGGTGTCGACGCTAGCATCGCCTAATGGAATTTGTTCTCCAGGCAAATCCAGAAACTCGACGTTCAGTTGTGTGCGACGGCGTTGTTCTTCGGCCCGCGGGACCATTCCGGGGTTCGGTTCAAGCGCGTAGACTTTGCTTACTCTACCGGGATCGTAGTGAGCGAAGTTCACGCCTGGGCCTACTCCAATCTCAAGCACTTCCCCTTGCGCTAAAGGCACGAGGCCTTGGCGAATCTCCTGCACAGGCTTTGGATTCCCCAGAACTCGTACGAGATGGGGATATACACGATCTCTATAGAAAGGCATAGTTAGATGATGCTCTCGATTCTACAAAAGTTCTGGTATGCCCTATTCCCGCTGTTTTGATCGGCCTCCTTCCAAAGAAACCTCGGGATCCCGTTTCGCCAATTCACATGCAGCAAATACGTACTTGACTCTGGACTATACTCCAGAGTCAAGTCGTCACTTTCACAGCCAGGAGACAAGTGACGAGCAAGGCCCTTTAGCAGGGACTGGAGAACCGGATTCGGCGCGCAGTTTGGCCAGGCTTATAATCGGTTTTCAACGCCCCTTATCTGACAAGCGCTATCGGTTTTTGAGCCGAAGTGCATTGGAGGACAGAAATGGCGAAGAATGATCTTTCACTGCACGAACGCGTAACGCCGGACCTTATTCGAAGCAAAAAGGGTCGACAGAGAATTACCTTTGTCACTGCCTACGATTTTCCCACGGCGAAACTGGCAGACGAGACCGGATTCGACCTGATACTCGTCGGGGACACCCTCGCCGAGGTCGTGCTTGGGCACGAAACAACTTTGCCAGTTACGTTTGAAGGCATGCTTCATCATACCTGCGCCGCCCGCAGAGCGATCAAAAGGGCCTTGCTTGTGGCCGATTTGCCTTATGGCACATATCACGTCAGCGAGGAAGACGCACTGCGCTGTGCCGTGCGTTTTGTGAAGGAAGGCGGAGCACAGGCAGTGAAGCTGGAGGGCGGGCAAAACCGAGCCCCCCTCATTCGGCGCATGGTGTGCGCAGAGATTCCGATGATGGGACACGTCGGGCTGACACCTCAATCCGTCCATCGCATGGGCGGCTATAAAGTTCAGGGGAAAGCTGCCTCGCAGATTGAGAGGCTCATCGCAGACGCCGTGGCCTTGGACAAGGCAGGTGCATTTGCGATCGTGTTGGAAGGAATACCACGAGAAGTTGCAAAAATCATCACCGAGCAACTATCGGTTCCAACTCTGGGAATCGGCGCCGGGCCCGACTGCGACGGTCAGGTCTTGGTGTTGAACGACCTCCTAGGACTCACCTTCAAGCGTCCAGCGAAATTTGTCCGCCAGTACCTGAATGGCGCCGCAGAGATCGCAACCGCCCTCGCTCGTTTCAAAGCAGATGTCGAAGCAGGTGCGTATCCCCGCGATACTAAGTCATACCACCTCTCTGCTGCGCTTCAATCGGAACTCCCTCACATCTTGGGCCGCATCAGAAGTTCGCGTAGCTTCGGTGGCAGCTCAGGTGTGGCTCACGCACAGGAGTAGCCAAGGGTTAAGGGAGGAATAACGCGAATCGTCGCTAACATGGTGATCAGCTATGACGAACTCGCGGATCAGTTCAACGAGCGATATCGCTACCAGTCCTTTCCCGGCATTCAGGCCTGGTTGCGGCAGCTCGCCGACTTAAGACGATACCTCGCCACGACCGAACTCAAGCGGCTGTTAGTCGAGGCAGGATACATCAATGTGTCCTCTGAACCAGCGCAACACATCCAGAAGGTCTTTACTGGAGACGAAGTCTTTCAAGACACATTTCTCGTCCGCGAGAGTACCTCACAGTTGCTGTTGATTTCCGAACAGGCCTATCGGGAAGGGAGGCAAGCCATTTCTGCGGCCGTGGAGAAGGCACAGCGAGAACAGCGGTCACTTGCTTTCCGGATTGATTTGACACTCTTTGGGACTGTGGCTGAGACGAGTAACTCAGAGTCGACCGTCCAGAGCAAGCCAATTCCAGAGCCTTGAGCGCTCGCGCGCTGCTGCATGACACCAGCGGCGACGAGTGAAAAGCACAAGAATTGTGCCTAGGATTATGCCCTAGACGAGGATCTGCTGCCTGTGCATATGTACAACTTTTTGCACTTGTATCATGAAAACGTGCTTGAGGGCATGTCATATGGACTGCAACTCTTGGATGACGCGCTTTCTTTAAGACTATTCCGGGGCCCCCGAATTCAAGTCTATTATCCCGACACCCTGACAAGACCTGTAAGGTTCAGCGTCGTTATTTCAAGGGTAAACCGAGCGCGCTTACATTGCTTCAGGCTTGGCCCGGATGTCCGCTACCGGTATTGATTCTTTTGTGCCTCAGTAAAGGGAACGGACCAGAACTTGCACCCACGTAGCAAAACTCTGCCAAAGAGCGGTGCGCCCGACAGGCATCCGCACCTGTTGGAGAGCGATCAGAAGCACGCTGGCCCAGAGTGTAGCGCGATGAACCTTTCCAACCGACCACAAATCGAAGCACATCAGCAAGAGAAGGAGCAGGTAACAGCCCATCTGCGCTGCCTGGAGGTCCCACCACACCGCGTGAATGGGCCAGCGGACAAATGCCGCGTCTAGCAGCGCAATCGTGGCAACGAGCATGAGCCGTTTGTGTGCAGCTGGATTGAAGCGCTTACGGAAGCCAAAATAAACCAGTGTCGAAAACATCAGCATGTCGGCAATGGGAACGGCATAAAAAGCCTTGTCTGCTGTTCCTGCATTGCCAGGCGCAAAGTGCCGGGCTAGGCTGTCGGTGGCCGCGATCAGGCCGAGTATGACCATAAGAGAAGCTAGACCGAAACCGAAGAAGCCCAAACGGCGGTGTATATCTGTCCGGCCGCTGGCAATCAGCGAGCTTTGTGCGATGAGCAACAGGATCCAAACGGAAAAAACTGCTCCGTGAATATGAACGACCAAGTTCGGCAATGGAGCGCGAAATGTCCCAGCCAGATAATAGGTGCGTGCGAACCCAAGAAAAACCGTGGCAAGAATGAGTATTGCCATGCTGAGGAAAAAGGCGTTGTCGAGGCGTGAACTCCGGTGGCGAATTGCATCGATTGCCATCTTAACCCCCGATGCGAGACAGACTGGGCATTTTCCTATACCAGTCCAAAGCACTCGGAGCAAAACCATCTCCGTTGCTTACTCCCATTCTCGACGGCGCACCCAAATCCCCTCGGCACAGCGCAATGCCAACGCCCCGATCGTCGGGGTCGGACCAACAGCACCTGCTGTCACGAACGAGCTGCCGTCCAGCAGGAATAGATTGGGAACATCGTGAGCCTGGTGCCAGGCGTTGACGACAGACATTTTGGCATGTGAACCCATGCGGGCTGTGCCCATGAAGTGGCTGGTCCAAGGGAAGGGAGATTCGTCGTGGACTTCGATAGCGCCCGCCGCACGCAGCATGTCGCGTGCCTTCGAGGCACCGTGTTCGAGCAGCTTGCGCGTGTTGTCGGAGAAAGAATACACCACGCGCGGTGCAGGAATACCATTGGAGTCCTTGAGAGTCGGGTCTAGTTCGACACGATTGGCGTCATCAGGCAGGTCTTCGCCAATGGCTGTCACGTGGACGAGGTGTGGAAATCTCTGGCGCATGACTCGGTGGTGATTCTGACCCCAAGGCACGTTGGTTCCCAGTGCTGTGCCGAGAGGGCCGCCACTGCCGCCGACCGACAAAGTGTATCCCCGTGCAAAGCCGTTGCGAACATCAGTCTCATAAAACTGCTGGCTGTACACAGGGGCATATCCGGAATGCAGATAACCGTCCATGCACGCCTCGAAAATGCCCCAGACTCCGCGCCCGGCATGGAGCATTAAGCCTTTTCCAACCAAGCCGCAAGAATTGGCCAAGCCATTCGGGAACTGCCTGGACTTGGAGTTCAGCAACAGGCGCGGGGTCCCGATGCCATTAGCGCATACGACGACCACACGGGCGAGTTGCTCCTGCAGATTTCCTTGCGCGTCATAGTAAACGGCACCGCGCACACGCCCCTTCGCCTCGACAATAATCTCGCGAACTCGGGCCCTTGTCTGGAGAATCGCGCCTGCGCGTATTGCCTTAGGCCAGTAGGTGACATCTGTGCTGGCGCGGGCAGCGGCGCCACAGCCATACCATCCCTGGCCGTTAAAATTACACGCTGGCCGGCTATCGTAGGGTCGGGACAGAAAGCCCAGAGCAAATATCCACCATTGCCAGCCAAGCCGATTGAAACCTTCAGCTGCGATCCTTCCGGCGACACCGATGGGAAGTGGTGGCAGCGGAAACGATCGCCCTGGATTAGCCGGATCACCAGCGAGGCCAGAGACCCCCATTTCGCGCTCGTTGGCCTCGTAGTAAGGCGCCAGATCCTCGTACCGAATGGGCCAATCCTGTGCGAGGCCGTCCAAAGTTTTGACGCGAAAATCGGATCGATGTAGTCGCAAGAACTGCGCATTCCAGTGAACCGTGGTGCCCCCAACTCCGTTCACCATCTCGATATCTGGTGGATTTTGGCCAGCTGAGGCCGCCGGATAGTCCTCCGGACGCTTTCGTTCGTTGGGGCTGAAGCTGAATTGCGGACGTTGCATCTGCGCTTCGTAGTCGTAGCCGCTCGAAGGGTAGTCGCTAGGCTTGCGCCAGTCGCCCTGTTCCAGACAAGTGACTTTCACTCCTTTCTCGGCGAGACGCTTAGTGATCGCTCCACCGGCCGCTCCAGAGCCAATCACAAGCACATCCACTCTATCGGCTGGGCTCATGGGACCTCCCGATACGGGTGCACCAGCTTTCGGACCGGAGCAAGGAGTCCCTCGACAACTTCGCTAAAAGACGGCGGAGGGGCGCACCAAAGCAGCCCGAGGACCCGCGGGCTGGTGTAATAAGACTCGTACACGTAGCTGACGAACGCTGCAAACGTCGATGCCTTCGTTTTTTCCATGTCCGCCAAGACCTGAACCTGCTGACTGGCACTTAATTTCACAAAGTCGGCTCGGAATCGGACGGCTGAAGTCGCTGCCAACGTCCGCAGAAAGTGATCGATCTCCTCTTGAATGTTCGGATATTGCCAGGCGAGATACTGCAGATATTGCAGGCCTCCCACTGAGGTAACCGAGGGCATGCCGTCAGTGGCAGGGATGATTTTGTCCATCGCAGCAGCAAGGGTTTCCAGGTCACTGGTGGAAGGGTTCGCGGCTTTACCTGCACCAACGCCTTGCGGCGCAAATGCAGTCAACGCACTAGGCAGAACAGCGAGCCACATCATCTGAACCATGAACTCTCGTCGGTTGCTCACGCCGGAACCTCAGAAGAAACTATTTAACCGGCAACTCCGCAATCGTGCGGGCGACGGCTTGCCAGCGGTCTCTCCGATAAACAAAGACATCGGTAAATTGAAACCGGGAGAGCAGCCTCCCACCTGTTCGCACTGCGTAGACACCTTTGGCCAGTACGGTATTGTCGAAGGATCTAGTTTGAATCTGCTCGAGTTCCGCCGATCCAGTTCGGGTCGCCACCCACTCAAGCACGTGATGCTTGTCGTGGACTGCGAAACCTTGGTCTGGCATGGAGTCAATTTCGAAATCATCCGCCAGAATGCAATTCAGCCCTGCTGTGTCCCGATTTACATATGTTTTCGCCCATTGCTCCTCGAGAGCCCTGATGACCTGGGGACTCTTGTCATGCAGAAGTGCCCGCAACTCGGCAGAATTGCAATCGTCGGTGGCAACTGACTCGGACGAAACTGCACTGATGATCAGCAGCACCTGGAGGAAAGTGCGCACAGAGTCCTACTCATCGTTAGTCTGGCCCGCAGACGCACAATGTGTCTTTCAATTTCTGCTTAGCATTTACAGAATCCGCTCGCATCACTTTCGCCGGGACTGCTGCCGGAATCGGGCTGGCGATTCTCCAATGCAAGCGCGGAAGACGGTGGAAAAGTGGCTTTGACTGGAGAAGCCGAGCTGGTAAGCAATCTCCGCGATTGAAAGATTAGAAAGGCTGAGAAGTTGGCGGGATCGATCGATTCTGCGATGCATGAGGTATTTGTGCGGAGACATCCTTGTCGAGCGACGGAACCAACGAACAAAGGAGCTTACGGGCAGGCCGGCTATATTCGCCAATGCATCCAGCGTCAAGTCACTGCCGAGGTTTGCTTCGATGAACTCGAACGTGTGCTCAAGGTGACCGTTCGCGATTTGTTGCCGGTCATAACTCTGGCATTTGCTCCCGACACTTGAATAGTGGCGGATAAGGTGAAGGGCTAGCAAGTTTGCCGCGGTTTCGGAGAACAGCCTCCCACCAAGACCTCCAATTTCCGCCTCTTCTCGCAAAGCGGACATCACATTGAAAATGAGCGGATCAAAACGGTTCGTAGCCGGGAAAAATTCGATGGCAGAGGCATCTTGGCTCGGGAAGCATTTAGCAATCCAATTCGGCGGGATCTCCAGGGAAAGACACTCCAGGAAGCCCCCTTTGTACAGCCCCTCGTTCTGACGTTCTGCGGGAATGAACGAAACGTGTCCAACAACATCGCGGCCTTCATAACGTGGCGCGCCCTCGGTGCTCACAATGGTGCGGCAGGTTCCTCCACCCACCGTCACGTAGAGCTTGTGATTTCTTCGAAACGCTCCGCCTTCTGCGCCCGACGTGAGCGACGAAGAACTAGAGCTAAATTGCAATTCTGCCCACCGCTGCTCTTTGCTCCAGAGGATGTGTCCAGTATAGTAGCCACTGTAACGAGGCTGGAGGAATGCTTTCATCATTTTCGTTGCGTGCCTCCTCTACGTTAGACGACGAAAGCATAGATTGGGGAGCCTTATCGCTAGCGGAGCCCGCCAAGCATTCGATCCACGGACGCATACCGAAGATCGGTCACTCCGCCAAAATTGGTGATGACAGTTAAGCCAGTTCGTGGATGGTCGGCTATCGAGAAAATGAGGCTCAGAGTTGTTGTATAACCGTGAGCTTGATGACGAACATAGATCGGGCGAAGCAATATCGGATGCTTGTTGGGAACCGCGGCCGGAGATGCGGTTGGGTTGCCGTCTGAGGCGATCTCCAAACGACGCTAGAGACGCCTCTTTCCATCCTTCGGGCCGGCACTGAACCTCACTCCGTTGATTCTGTGGACAGCCGGGCTATCCGCCGCCTTCGGCTTCCGTCACACCTTCACGACTTTGGTTTACGATCGGGGAATGCCAGTTTCCGTCAACGTACAGACTGTTCATCCCCGCAAGTTGGCCGCGGTTCGGCGCGAGGTCGCGCCGGGCGCGATTGGCTCTGCGTGGGGGCCCGCGCTGGGCAAGGTCTGGGAGTTCGTTCGCAGCCAGCCGGGGCTGCGGACAGACGGCCATAACATCTTCCTCTACCACCACCCGAAGCAGCCAGGCGGGCTGATACTGTGCGACTTCGGCGTCGAGGTCACGCGCACATTCGAAACTACGGGCGAGGTGTACGCGACCGAAACGCCAGGGGGCGAAGCTGCCGTCGCCGTCCACCGCGGGCCATACAACCGCATGAACGAGGTGCACAACGCAGTCGCAAAATGGATGGCGGCGAACCGGAAGGAACCCGCCGGGCACTCGTGGGAGATCTACGGAGATCCGACGCCGGATGCGGCCGACACTGAGACGACGGTTGTGTACCTACTAAAGTAGCGTCGGAGCTGATCGGAATCCGCTCCACACGCCGGCCGGCGCTTCACATTTTCGACTCCTAAGTGCTCGCCTGCAGAACTGGCACTAGCGGCCGGAACGCCGGAGTGTCCACCCACAGGTCGAATCGTCGGCCATCCGTAAAAGTTGGCCTGGAACAGGAACGGGAATTCGGCTTCGGGTCTCTCAACTTCAGGTTCGCCCGTGATCCGCTCATCACCGAAGAGCGGTAAGACATCACTGAACGCTGGCCCTCAGCGCATCTGCCGCGGTCAGCGCGTAAATTAACGCGCATTGGGCAATGTTGCGGATGGGAACGAACTCACTTGGTCCGTGGGACACGGTCAGCAATCCCGGTCCATAGGCGAATGCAGGAATGCCGCGAGCTGCGTAGAAGCGTGTTTCGAGCAGTCCGGGACACATCTCGAAAGCGGCTTCTTTTCCCGTGACGTTCAAGATGTGCCGCGACAAAATTCTGCCGAGTGGATCTTTTGCCGAAGTCGCTGCTGCGGGCTCGTGTTGAAGCGTCTCGATCTCAAACCCCTCAAGTGTATTGTGCAACCGCCGGGTTTCTTCCTCCAGGTCCTCCTCCGGGTTGACGCGACGGTCGATGGTGAAGGAGAAGCGCTCGGGCGTCACATTGAAATTCGTGCCTCCCTCGCTCCGGCCGCCCAGCAGCAGAATGGACTTGCGCGCCGCTGCGGGAGCGATGTTGTATTGCGTTTCCCGGAACTCTACCTCCTTCTTGATTTCAGCAAGCTGAGCGATCGCCGGTAATGCACGCTCGAAGGCGTTCACACCCTCGAACTGCCTGCCGACATGTGCCGGCTTCCCGACCATAGTGGCGCGCAACGTAATCGCGCCACGGTTGGCGTTCCAAATGATGCCGCCCGTAGGCTCGGGTGTAAGCATACCAACGCCGTCTTTGCCCAGGATCCCGCGCACCGCCAGATCGTGAGACCCG
>Ga0126379_10001334_pt1 | contig 14896 bp, 13 predicted proteins | sample PanSoiMetPlot_24_FD_92640 | JGI IMG/M metagenome (GOLD analysis project Ga0126379, IMG submission 92640) | Tropical forest soil microbial communities from Panama - MetaG Plot_24 | ecosystem: Environmental > Terrestrial > Soil > Tropical forest > Bulk soil | place: Panama | collected 2016-02-17 | reverse complement strand
GGGGTTGGCTGGATGGCGGCAGAATTCGCCGCGCTCGGTGTGCCGTTCCGCGAGCGCGGCCGGCGCATGGATGAGGGGATCGCGATGATGCAAGCGGTGTGGGGTGCGGATCCGGTCAGCTTCCCGGCGCGCCATATCCCGGCGATCATCGAGGAGATGCGGATGTTGCCGCAGCCGGTGAAACCGATCCCGATCTGGATCGGCGGCAGCTCGGAACCAGCTCTCGCCCGCGCCGTCCGGTTCGCCGACGGCTGGCACGGCTCGCGGCTCACTCCCGAAGCGGCTGCACCGATCGTGCGCTGGCTGCGCGAAAAGCGCCCGGAGCCCAGCTTCACGATTTCGCTGCGCTACGGCTGGGACGGCAAGGATTATGGAGCGCTCGCAGTACGGCTTGCGGCCTATGGCGCTGCCGGGGTCGAACATGTCCTGGTAGAGCCAACGGAGCGCGCGCTCGATGATTGGCTGCGCGCGGTCGAGCAGATCGCCGGGGTCGCGGGGAGCATGCGGTAATGAAACTGGCTACCACCATTCGGGTCACGCCCGGTTCCGGCATCGACATGGATCTGGTATGGGAGGCGGAGCGGCTCGGCTATGAGGCGGTGTGGTCGGGCGAGGCCTACGGCACCGATGCGGTGACGCCGGTCGCCTGGGTCCTGGCGCAGACAAAGAAGATCAAGGCCGGCACCAGCATCATGCAGATGCCGGCGCGTACGCCAGCCTGCGCCGCGATGACGGCGATGACGTTGCAGGCGCTCTCCGGCAACCGGTTTCTCTGTGGCATCGGCCCTTCGGGCCCGCAGGTCGTCGAAGGCTGGCACGGCGTCCCGTTCGGTAAGCCGCTCAGGCGCACCCGCGAATATATTGCGATCATTCGCCAAATCCTCGAACGCCGGGCCCCGCTCGAGTATCACGGCGGGCACTATCACATCCCCTATACCGGCCCCGGCGCGACCGGTTTCGGCAAACCCCTGCGCAGCATCATCCATGGCGACCCCAGCCTCAAGATCTACACCGCCTCGGTCGCGCCGGCCGGGCTGCGGGTCGCCGGTGAGGTTGCGGACGGCACCTTGCCGTTCTTCATGTCCGCAGAGAAAGCCGATGTGATCGCCGCGCCGGTGCAGGAGGGGATCGCCAAGGCGGGGGGTGGCAAGAGGCTCGCCGATTTCGACATCGTCCCCTACGTCCGGATTGCGATTGGCGGCGATCTCGCCGCCTGCCGCGATGCGATCAGGCCGCAACTCGCGCTCTATATCGGCGGCATGGGTGCGCGCTCGAGGAACTACTATAACGACCTGACAAAGCGCCTCGGCTATGAAGCGGAAAGCGGTCAAGATCCAGGATCTCTACCTTGCGGGCCGGCGCGAGGAGGCCGCGGCGGCGGTGCCCGACGCGCTGATCGACGAAACCTCGCTGATCGGCCCGAAAGAGCGGATCAGGGATCGCCTCGAAGCCTGGAAGGAGGTCGCGAAGGACCATCGGATCGGGACATTGCTGCTCGCCGGCGCGACACCCGAGGCGCTGCGCGTCGTCGCCGCAGCCGTACTGTGATGCAAGGGCTGCCGGCGCTCCGTCACTGCATCACTTTGAACCCGGCGCTGATCTGGGTCGGCACGGCGGTGGCGCGAGCGAAGAGCGGGTTGAGCAGCATGTTGCCGTCGCCATTGGAGGACATGACGCTGTAGCGGCAATTGAGGTAAGGCGAGATCAACGTGTTGCGCGCGCTCGTGCGCGAGTCGTTGACGACGCACCACAGCGACTCCTCGAGATCGATGCCCTGGATCGTATTGGCGATCGTGTAGCCGCCGCCCAGCCAAAGCGCCCAGCCGTTCCTCGCGCTCGCCGCGCCGCGGATCGTCGAGAACTGCACTTGGTTTAGCGCCAGACCGACGTAAAAGTCGCTGGGCCCGTCGCCGGAATCGGCGACGATGAAGGCATCGGCATTGAGCACGTAGTTGAGCGCGGCGCCCCACGGCCCCGCGTTGTTCACAATCAGATGGTCCAGCTTTACCGAATTGTGCGCGTCGGAGAAATCGTCGGTGCCGAGCTCGAACGCCCAGGTATTGGAGTTGCCGTTGACGAAAAGCGTTCCCTGCTGGTGGAAGTAAAAACAGCTCTTTGGCGCGGCCGGCGTGCCGCCGGAGCATTTCACGGTAAGCACCGGCGCCTTCGCAATGCGGGTGCCGTCGATCGTCGCGCCATCAGAAATCAGCAGGAAACCGGTATCGGCATTCGCGGCGTAATCAATGACGAGCGGCTGGCTGATAGGGTATTTCCCGCGGGGCGGGAATAGCGGGCGATCCGACGCGAGAGCATCGCGCACCGCGGCCTGCAGATCGCCATTGTAGCAGCTTGCGTCGACCTGGTTGGCATCGGAGCCGCAGGCGGCAAGGCTCGGGCGAGCGGCAGGCACCAGCAGCAGCGCTGTGAACAAAGCGGTGGCAAGCGTGTTTGGAGAGATCCTTTGCATTTCTCGATCGGCGGCGAAAAATTAATCTTATCAGTCGTATAGCCGAGCATGGTTAAGGCGGAATTGACCCTCCGCCGGCGCCGCAAATTATCGAGGAGCCCCCATATTAGGCAAAACTTCGATCGAGGATGCGCCGATGACCGAATTGCTTGTCCCGATTGCCGATACGATCCGGCGTACGGGTTTCGCATTTGTCGAAGCGCCGGAGATGGGCGCGTTGCTGGAACGAGCGGGACTCTCCGATTGGCGATCCTTCGCCGCCAGTTGGGATGACCTCGGCGTCGATACCTATATGGCCGATGGCGGGCGTTATCGCCGGCGCCGCTTTGCGGCGTTTCGCGCGACGCCGGATGGCATTGTTCGCAAGCCGCATCAACCGCACTATCAGAGCCAGGACTACAACCCGCTGAACGGCGGCGTCGAACGCTGGTTCGAGCCTGTCACCGATGCGAGCGCGCGCCACCCGGCGCTGCGCGCGATCCTGCGGACCAGCCACGAGCTGTTCGCTCGCCTAACGCCGCCGGCGCTGCGGCCGCCCGCATGGCATATCGAAATCCACCAATTCAGGATCGAGGCGCGGGCCGGCGAAGAAGGCCGCCCGACGCCGGAAGGCATGCACCGCGACGGGGTCGACTGGGTGCTCGTATTGATGGTGCGGCGCGAGAACATTGCCAGCGGCGAGACGACAATCTACGATCTCGTCAGGCATCCGCTCGGCAGCTTCACATTGACGGCGCCCCTCGATGCGGCGCTCGTCGACGACAGTCGGGTCTATCACGGCGTCACCCCGGTCGTCGCGCTCGATCCGGCGCCCCCGGCCCATCGCGACGTGCTGGTCGTGACGTTCCGGCGCGAATAGCCGAGCGCTTCACTCCCGTCGATGACAGCGGCACGGTGAGCGGCTATCGTTTGCCGCGGACAATACCTGTCACAACTGGAGAAGAGAGGGGAATCCCATGCTCGATCTGCATTTTTGGCCGACGCCGAATGGCAAGAAGGTCACCATTCTGCTCGAGGAGCTGGGTCTCGATTACAACCTCGTTCCGTGCAATATCGGGCGCGGGGACCAGTTCAAGCCGGAATTTTTAAAGCTCAATCCCAACCATCGCATGCCCCTGCTGGTCGACCACGACCCGAAAGGGGGGGGCGCGCCGATCAGCATTTTCGAGTCGGGCGCGATGATGATGTACCTCGCCGAAAAGGAAGGCCGTTTCTTCCCGCAAGATATTCGCGGCAAAAACGAGGTCGCGCAGTGGGTCATGTGGCAGATGGCCAATCAGGGCCCGAAGCTCGGCGAGTGCGGCCATTTCCGCCGCGCTGGCTCGGAGGCGGGCGACCTCAGCTATGCGATCCGCCGCTTCACCGACGAGGCGAACCGGCTTTACGGGGTCATGAATAACCGCCTCTACGATCGGCCCTATCTCGCCGGAAACGAGTACACGATCGCCGACATGATCTCCTATCCGTGGACCGTCAACTGGCAAGCCCAGGGGCAGGACATCGGCGAGTTCAAATATTTCAAACGCTGGTTCGACGAGGTCGGCAACCGCCCGGCGGTGAAGCGCGGGATGGAGACCGGCAACAATCTGCGCGTCGACCCCGCCACTTTGACGGAGGAGGAGCGGGCGCAGATGCGCAAGATCATGTACAACCAGCGCGCGATCCCCGCGCCGGCGTAACCCCCTACCTTCTCTTCCCGCGAGCGGGGAGGGTTAGGTTGGGGGCAATTTCCGCTCGGCTAGCCTGGCGAACAGGCTGGCGCCGAGCGACAGCGCCGCATCGTTGAAATCGTACCCGGGGTTGTGGACTTCGCAACCGCCGGCTCCGTCACCGTTGCCGATCTGAATGTAGGCGCCGGGCCGGCGGTCGAGCATGTAAGAGAAATCCTCCGACGCCATTACCAGATTGCCGTTGCGGTTGACGTTATCTTCGCCGACCAAATCGGCGGCGGTGTCGGCGATGAATCCGGCTTCATCCGCATCGTTGACCAGCGGCGGAAATATCAGGCGGAAATCGAGCTCGGCGGTGGCGCCGAACCCCGCTGCGACGCCGGAGGCGATGCGCCCGATGTTCTGCTCGATCAGCATCATCGTCTCGGACGAGAAGGCCCGCACCGTGCCGCGCATGACGGCCTGCTCGGGTATGACATTGTAGGCGTCGCCGGTATGGATCTGCGTCACGCTGAGCACCGCCGTGTCGAGCGCCCTGACATTACGGGAGACGATGCTCTGCAGCGCGGTCGTGATGTGGCTGGCGACGAGCACCGGGTCGATTCCTGCCTCGGGGCGCGCACCATGCGCGCCGCGGCCGGTGACGGCGATGTCGAAATAAGCGCCGCCCGCCATCATCGGCCCAGTGCGGATCTGAAACTTGCCGACCGCGAGCCCCGGCCGATTGTGCATGCCAAAGATCGCATCGCACGGGAAGCGTTCGAACAACCCGTCCTTGACCATCGCGTCGCCGCCGCCGAGCCCCTCTTCGGCGGGCTGGAAGATGAAATGCACGGTGCCGTCGAGATTGCGGGCCTCCGCGAGATAACGGGCGGCACCGAGGAGCATCGTTGTGTGCCCGTCATGGCCGCAGGCATGCATGCGGCCGTCGTGGCGCGAGCGGTAGGGAAGATTGGTAGCTTCCTGGATCGGCAGCGCGTCCATATCCGCCCTGAGACCGATCGAGCGCACTGAAGTGCCGGCCCGCAACCTGCCGACAACACCCGTTCGCCCGATCCCGCGAAACACCTCGCAGCCGAATTCCGCGAGTTTTTGTGCGACAAGGTCGGAGGTCCGCCGCTCTTCGAAGCCGAGCTCGGGATGCGCATGGATATCGCGCCGCCAATTCATCAGGTCATCGTGAAATTCGGCGATGCGCTCTATGATCTTCATGGCCACCTCTTCACTCGGCTCCTGAAACCAGCGGCGGTAATGCGTTTGACGGCAACATATGTCAAAGAGTTATGTTGAGCGAATGGAAGAGATCTATTGCTTTGCGGGCAACCCGCTCGACCGCGCGAGCCAGCGCCGGCAGGATGCCGCCTGGGTCGCATCGCTCTTGCAACGTCCCGACACGCGGCTGCTGCCGTTGCAGAGCCTCAAACCGCAAGTCCGCCATTCCTCGGCGGTGACACTCGACTGGCAGAGCGTCGCGGCGTGGCAGCCGCTGATCGATGCCGGCAACACGTTGATCCTGCTCGGCATGCGCGATGGGCGAGCGTATTTCGCGCTGGACGCGACAGCCGCCACGCCGCCGCCCGATGGCGACACAGTCGCGATGGACGCGCGGGCGGTCGCGCCGCTGATCGACGACGGCGAGGCGGCGATCCTCGCCGAGGCGCGTTCACTCATCGACTGGCACGCGCGGCATCGGTTCTGCGCCCAGTGCGGCACTCGCAGCGTTCCCGCCGCGGGGGGCTGGGTCCGGCATTGCCCGAATTGCCAGGCACACCACTTTCCGCGCGTCGATCCGGTGGTCATCATGCTCGCGGTCAGGGGCGAGCGCTGCCTTCTCGGCCGCGGCCGCCGGCGCGTCGGCGCCCGCTTTTCCTGCCTGGCCGGTTTCATGGAGCCGGCCGAGACGCTCGAGGAGGCGGTGCGTCGTGAAGTCCTCGAGGAATCCGGGATTCGGATCGGGCGGGTGCGCTACCTCGCCTCACAGCCCTGGCCATTCCCGTCGAGCCTGATGATGGGGTGTCTCGCCGAGGCGCTGAGCGAAGAGATCACGATCGACCCCGATGAACTCGCCGAAGTGCGCTGGTTCGAGCGCGAGGAGGTGCGCGCCATGGTCGACCGGTCGCGATCGGACGACTCGATCCCGGGGCTTGCGACATTGCCGCCGCCGCTCGCGATCGGCCATCAGATCGCTCGCCGATGGGCTTTCGGCATCGATAGCGTCTAGGCCTTTCAGAGCAAGTGGCGGCCAGCATCGCAGAGAAGGTTGCGCTCGTCACCGGCGCGAGCTCCGGCATTGGCCTCCATACGGCGGTCGGCCTCGCCCGCAGCGGTATGCTGATCGTCATGGCCGGCCGCGACCGCGCCCGGACCGAAGCGGCCCGCCGGTTTGTGGCCGAGCATTCCGGCTCGGGCCGGATGCAAATCGCTCTGGCCGATTTCTCGCGTCTCGCCGAAGTGGGCCGACTGGCGGGGGAGATCCTCTCTGCGCACGACCGGCTCGACATCCTCGTCAACAATGCCGGCCTCTTTTCCCCGAAATATCGCCTTTCGGCGGATGGCTTCGAGCTGACCTTCGCTGTCAACCACCTCGCCCCGTTTCTTCTGACGCATTTGCTGCTCGCGCGCCTCAAGGCCTCGGCACCGGCGCGGATCATCACCGTCGCTTCCGAAGCGCATCGCGGCAACCGGATCGACATCGGCCAACTCGCGCGTCCGCGGGATTGGACGATGATGCGGGCCTATGGCCGCTCCAAGCTCTGCAATATTCTGTTCACGCGAGAGCTGGCCTCCCGTCTCGACGCCAATGAAGTCGTCGCGACAAGTCTACACCCCGGCATGGTCGCTACTGCGATCGGCCAGCGGGGCGGTCTTGTCGAGCTCGGGTGGCGGCTCATAAAGCCGTTCATGATCAGGCCTGAACAGGGCGCCGAGACGCCGGTATTTCTCGCGACAGCGCCTGATCCGACCCCATTTCACGGCGCCTATGTGATCCGCAGGGCGCTGACGCAGCCCGACGCTTTGGCGCTCGACAGCAGCCTCGCGCGGCGGCTTTGGGAGGAAAGCGCTCGGCTGGTTGGCCTGTAAGGGCGACCGGAGATGGGCTTAGTCTATTTAGGGCGCTGTCTTGACGTTGAGGCGGTCATACTCAAACGGCCTAGCCGATTAAGCCGGGGGCCGCAATGGACCGATCGAGACGCGAGCTGTTCTGCAGAGCGTTGGCGGGAGCCACTGCCGCGGTGATTGTGGGACAGAAATTCCAGCACACCAGTGCGGCGCAGACTGCGTTGAGCCCCGATGCGGCACTGCAGCAGCTGCTCGACGGTAACCGGCGCTTCGCCGAAGGCCGCATGACCTCGTTCAATGAAGATCTCGAGCTGCTGAAGACGAAGACCGCGGAAAAGCAGGAGCCTTTCGCAGCCGTGCTGTCCTGCGCCGATTCGCGCGTGCCCGTCGAGTTGATATTCGACCAGAGCATCGGCCATCTGTTCGTCACCCGCGTCGCCGGCAACATCGCCACCGCGGAACTGATCGCCAGTCTGGAGTACGGCGTCGCCGTCCTCGGCACCAAGGCCATCATCGTGCTGGGCCATGCCAATTGCGGAGCGGTCAAGGCCTCGATCGACGCGAAGCCCGTACCCGGACAGATCAGCGCGCTTTACCCGTATATCCGTCCCGCTGTCGATCAGGCGGCACAAATCTCGACGCGGCGATCAAGGCCAATGCCAAAATACAGGCCGCATTGCTGCACCAATCTTCGCCGGTCTTCGCCGAACACATCAAACAAAACCAGCTGAAGATCGTCGCCGGCTTTTACGATCTCGCAACCGGCACAGTCTCCGTATTGGATTGACAGCCGCCGCGAATTCGTCTGCCGCTCGCCCCGAAAAAATTGGACCTCGTCCTCGCGCGGACGAAAGAAGGTATTTTTCCGACCCCGGAGCCGATTTGGAGTATTTTCTGGTTCCGCAGTTGGGGTCGCGCGAGGGGTATTATGATATCGGCACATTTTTTATTTATTTTCGCCGCATCGTTCGCGGCATTGATGGGATTTGAGGCGGCCGCGCAACAGGCCGTGCCATCGCCGGCGGTGCTCGTGCAGCCGGCCGAATTGCGGTCGATGAAGAAACAGGCCGAGTTCGTCGTGCGCGCCGAGGCACTCGAAAAGGTCGATCTGCGGGCGCGCGTGCAAGGTTTCCTCGGCCCGCGCCTGTTCAAGGACGGCGACGAGGTCAAAGAGGGCCAAACAGTCTTCACAATCGAAAAGGAGCCGTTCCAAAACGCGGTAGACCAGCGCAAGGCGCAGCTCGCCGCTGCCCGGGCGGCTCTCGCCAATGCCGACCAGCAATTGCAGCGCACCACCGAGCTCGCCCGCAGAGGTAACACCCCGATCGCTCAGCTCGACCAAAGAACGGCGGAGCAAGGCCAAGCCAAGGCCGTCGTTATGGAGGCCGAGGCGAACCTCCGCGACGCGGAGATCCAGCTCTCCTACACGGAGATCAAAACGCCGATCAGCGGCAGGATCGGGCGAGCGGCGGTGTCGCCCGGTAACCTCGTCGGGCCGGATACCGGTGTGCTTGCAACGGTGGTCCAAGACAACCCGATGCAGGTGCTTTTCTCCGTCACGCAACGCGAGACGCTTGAAGCCCGCGACTCAGAGGTGACCGGAAAGGTGCGGGCCCTAGTCAGGCTGGCCAACGGCTCGCTCTACAGCGAGAAGGGACGCGTCGACTTTCTCGATGTGCAGGTCAATCCGCGAACCGACGGTCAGACCGTCCGGGCGATGTTTCCAAATCCTGACGATATTCTCACCAGCGGTCAGACGGTTCGCGTCATCATAGAAGAAAAAGGTGGCGACAAGGTTGTGGTGATCCCGCAATCGGCGATCGCGATCGACCAGACCGGCCCCTATGTGTTCGTCGTCGGCCAGGATGGCAAAGTCGAGCAGCGCCGCATCAAGCTCGGCGCCAACCGCGAGGGCCTCGCGGTCGTCGATCAGGGGATAGAGCCTGGTGAGCGGGTCATCGTGCAAGGGCAGCAGCGGGTTCGGGCCGGCATTACCGTGACGCCTCAGCTGGCCTCGACGCCCGCCGGCTGACGAAAGATACCTGCCTGATGATCTCTTCAGTCTTTATCCGCCGGCCGCGGCTGGCGCTCGTCATCTCGATCGTCATTTCGCTCGCCGGTGTGACCGCGCTCGGATCGCTTCCGGTCGCGCAGTTCCCTGACATCGTCCCGCCGCAGGTGCAGGTGACCGCGCTCTACCCAGGCGCCTCGACGGCGGCTGTCGAAGAGAGCGTCGCGCAGGTCATCGAGGCGCAGGTCAACGGCGTCGACAAGATGCTCTATATGAAATCCACCTCCGGCGGCGACGGCAGCTACACGCTCAACATAACCTTCCAGGTCGGCAGCGACCCGGACCTCGACACCGTCAATGTTATCAACCGGGTCAACCAAGCCTTGGCGCAGCTGCCGCCCGAAGTCCAGCGCAACGGCGTCACGACGAGGAAGCAGTCGACGTCGCTTCTGCAGGTCGTCGCGATCTACTCGCCGAAGGGGACTCGCGATGCGCTGTTTTTGTCGAACTACGCCAAGATCAACATCGTCGACACGCTGAAGCGGGTGACCGGGGTCGGCGATGCGAGCCAGTGGGGCGATCTCGAATATTCGATGCGGATCTGGCTCAACCTCGACCGCATGGCGAGCCTCGGGATAACAACCGACGACGTCGTCAACGCTATCAATTCGCAAAACACGCAGGCCGCTGTTGGCCGGGTCGGGGCTGCGCCGCTGGTCCCCGAGGTCGAGTTTCAGCTCAACATCGCCACGCAAGGGCGGCTCAGCACGGTCGATGAGTTCAACAACATCATCGTGCGCGCGACCCCGGACGGCGGCGTCGTGCGCATCAAGGACATAGCCCGGGCCGAGCTCGGGTCTAAATCGGCCGACGCCCTCGCCCGCTACAACGGCCGGCCCGGCGAGGCCATCGCGGTCTATCAGTCACCCGGGGCCAATGCGATCGCAGTGGCGGCCGGGGTCAGAAAGGCACTGAAGGAGCTGGAGCCGCGCCTGCCCGAGGATGTCGCGTATGACGTGATGTACGACACGACGGTTTTTGTCGAGGCAATGATCCACAAGGTCGAAAAGACATTGCTCGAGGCCTTTGTGCTCGTCGGCATCGTCGTGTTCTTCTTTCTCGGCAGCCTGCGCGCGACATTAATCCCCATCATCGCCGTGCCGGTCGCCCTCGTCGGCACCTTCGCGGTCATGCTGGCCCTCGGCTTCTCGGCCAATACGATTTCGTTGCTCGCACTGGTCCTCGCAATCGGTATCGTCGTCGACGACGCGATTGTCGTCGTCGAGGCCGTCGAGCACATCCTCCAGACCGAACCTCGACTGACACCGGCCGAAGCCGCTGAAAAAGCGATGTCGCAGGTCACTGCGCCGATCATCGCGATCACTCTCGTGCTGCTGTCGGTTTTCGTGCCGACCGCCTTTATTCCCGGCATCACCGGCCAACTCTATCAGCAATTCGCGGTCGCCGTGTCGGTGTCGATGATCATCTCGGCGACCAATGCGCTCAGCTTGTCGCCGGCGCTGTGTGCCGTGCTGCTCAGGCGTCGCGGCCCGCCGCGGGGGCTGATAGCATACTTTCAACGCAGCATAGAGAAGAGCCGCGATGGGTATGCGGCGGTGGTGCGACCTTTGGCGCGGCGAGCGCTGATTGCCGGGACACTGGTGGTCGGCTTTGCACTGGCGACCGGCTGGCTCACAAAGATCGTGCCCACCGGCTTCCTGCCCGAAGAAGACCAGGGCGCTTTTTTTGCAGAGGTCCAGCTGCCCGATGCCGCATCGCTGAACCGCACGAACACGGTTGTGGCGCAGGTCGAGAAGATGATCCAGGAGCGGCCCTGGGCGCAGAACGTCATGACCGTCGCCGGCTATAGCCTGATCGACGGCCTCGCTCTGCCGAACAAAGCCATCATCATCGTCGGCATGAAGCCGTTCGAGGACAGGACGGACCCCTCGCTCTCGGTCTTTTCGGCACTGGCCGAGCTTCGTCCGCTGTTCCAGCAGATCGCGGCGGCGGACGTCGTCGCGTTCAATCCGCCGCCGATCTCGGGGCTCGGCAATTCCGCCGGCTTCGAGTTGCAGCTGCAGACGCTGTCCGGCGCGACGCCGGAGGAGCTGGCGGCCGTGGCCGACGGTCTCGTCATTGCCGCCAATCAAAACCCGGCGCTCACTGGCGTATTCACGACTTACGGCGCCTCAACCCCGCAGGTCTATTTGAATCTCGATCGCGAACGCGCCGAAACCTTGGGAGTCTCGATCGGGGACATCTTCAGCGCATTGCAGACCGCGATGGGCGGAACCTACGTCAACAACTTCAATCGCTTCGGCCGCACTTGGCAAGTCAAGGTGCAGGCCGACGCTCCGGACCGCAAATCGGTAGAGGACATCTTCCGGGTGCGCGTGCGGACTGCCCAGGGCGACCTCGTTCCACTGCGTGCCGTCGCCGATGCGGAGCTCATCACGGCTCCGTCTTCGATCATTCGCTACAACAATCTGCGTTCGGTGACGATCAATGGCGGCCCCGCTCCGGGATATTCCTCGGGCGAGGCGATCGCCGCGATGGAAGCGGTCGCTGCCGCGACCCTGCCGCACGGATTTTCTTACGAATGGACCGGCACGGCATTGCAGGAGAAGGCGGCGGCGGGGCAGACCGGTTCCATCCTCGCCCTGGCGATCGTCTTCGCCTACCTGTTCCTCGTCGGCCTCTACGAGAGCTGGAGCATACCGATCGCCGCGCTGCTGTCGGTCATTGTCGGCATGTTTGGGGCAATGGCGGCGCTGCTGCTCTTTGGCCTCGACAACAATATCTACGCCCAGATTGGTATTGTGGTGCTGATTGCGCTTGCGGCGAAGAATGCTATCCTCATCATCGAATTCGCGAGCGAGCAACGGCAGCATGGGCAGGAAATTATCGTCGCCGCAATAGAGGCCGCCCGCTTGCGGTTCCGGGCCGTGATGATGACGTCCTTCGCCTTTATCGCCGGCTTGGTGCCGCTGGTCGTCGCGACCGGCGCCGGCGAGGCGACAATACGCGCCGTGGGCACGGCAGTGTTTGGCGGAATGGTCGCGGCAAGCTTTCTCGGAATTTTCGTAATTCCTGGCCTGTATGTCCTGTTCCAGACGCTACGAGAGCGGGTCAAGAGGCTGTCCAACCAGTCTGCGCACTCCGTAGCCGAGCACCAACAAATTTCCGATAAGGCTGCCGAATGAGGCTGCGCCGAAGTTAGTCGCTGTCGGTGAGTGATGATCAGCCGTTTCCGCACTTTCATTGCAGGATTTCTCGTCTTGCTGCCGCTCGCGGTGACGATCGCCGTCATCGTCTGGGTCGGCTCCCTCATTTTTGCTTATCTCGGGCTGGACAGCGCGGTCGGGCGGATCCTGCTTTCGATCGGGTTCAACTTTTCCGATTCCCCGGCAGTGGCTTATGCGTTGGGCGCGGTCGTCGTGATCGGGCTGGTCTATCTGCTCGGAGTTGCCGTCGAATCCCGTCTCGAGAGCCGCATTCGAAGATTGATCGACCGGCTGATGGAACGGATTCCTTTTGTCGGCAATCTCTACGACATCGCAAAGCGCTTCGTTGCGATCATAGATCGAAAGGATCCGATGGCCTGAAGACCATGAGCCCGGTCTGGTGTTTCTTCGGGGGCGAGGGCGGGGCCGCGGTTCTCGGCTTGTTGCCGATGCCGGAGCCGATTCTGATCGACGGGCAGCGGTATCACGGGGTCCTCATCCCTTCTGCACCAGTGCCGGTCGGCGGTGCCCTGATCTATGTCCCCGAGGCGTGGATAAAGCCTGCGAAGATCGGTGTCGAAGCACTAATGAGCATTTACGTCTCGATGGGCGTAGCCTCGCCGCAAACCGTGGAAAGCAAGCCCGGCCGCAGACCCCCGCGTCCGGTCGTCGTGGAGCGGGAACACTGACCATTATCGAGGCGCGCGCCTGTATCGAGTCAATCAAATGAGCGCGTTCACATTTGGCACGGCAAGGACAGGCTCATCCCAGATGTTCCGCGGTGACGGGAAATCAAGCAATTCAGTTGGCGCATATCTGCGGCACTGCATCGCTACGGTTTCAGAATTTGTCGCGCCCGCTCTAAATCAGCCGACGTATCAACCCCGAACGGTTCGGTCGACACTACCTTCGCATCTATTCGAATACCGGCCTCGAGCGCACGAAGTTGTTCAAGATTCTCCCGTTCTTCGAGGACACCGCGTGGTAAGCTGATATATTGATTCAATGCATCTCTTCGATATGTGTAAAGCCCTACATGGTGATAATATGGTCCGGTTCCCCAAGGGATTATTGTTCGACTGAAATAAATGGCGCGTCCGATTGAATGTTCTGCACGAATGGCAAGTGCTATTTTTACGACTTGTTCTGCTTTAAGCTCATCTTCATCGTGTATCTCAGTTGCCAATGTAGCTATTTGACAGTTAGCATCTTGCCATAGAGGTTCCAGTGTAGCCCGGATAGTAGCGGGATTGATGGTGGGCAGGTCTCCCTGCAAGACGACAATGACATCGTAGACCGCATCGGGGTCGATGAGCCCGAGCGCTGCGTGGGCACGATCCGAGCCAGTCGGAAGCGCCGCGTCAGTTAGCACAGCCCGACCACCACGCTCCTTTATTGCGTCGATGATCGGTTGGTCACCTCCCGCTACAACGACCGGACCGATGTCCGCCTCAAGGCCCCTGCGCCAGACATGGACTATCATTGGCTGTCCATGAATGTCGGCCAAAGCCTTGCCGGGAAGTCGCGTAGACCCGAGGCGGGTTGGTATCACCACTATCGGGCGCACAGAAGCCACCACTATCGAAACCAAAACGGAAGCTGCCGCCGACATTGCCCGATCGGGCGCGAGCAGACAATCCCCGACATATCTTGCGGAACGCAGTAAGCCGAAGGCCTTGAAAGTGTCGAGAAAAGTGATGCCGACAAGCGCGGCAGCCTAAGCTGCCACGGACCGAAAACCGGTCTCGCGGCTTCACGCCTTTCTGATTTCGGCTAGCACCTCGGCAATAGCAGCGGGGTTCTGTGGGGCCATGAGATGTGCCCCGTGCACTTCCGGGATTTGCGCGAGCTCTCTCAGCAGGTCGATGCAGATCCGCTTTCCCTCGGCGCGCGGGTCGCCGGCTCGCGCCAGCCGTTCGACGAGGGCATCGGAAATGATCGAGCCCGGCAGATGCTCGCGGATCCATAAGGCCGATCGGGCGGAGGGCAGCGACGCGACGCCGATAAGCAGGAAAAGGCGTTTGGTTACTCCCTCCTGGGACAGCCGCGTGACATAGCGACGGACGATGCCGGCATCCATGCAGAACTGGGTCTGCGCGAACTGCGCCCCGGCGGCGAGCTTGTTCTGCAGTGAGACAGGCATCCAGACGGCAGGCGGGTCGAGCGGGATATCGGCGACGCCGATGAAAAAATCGGCCTGCCCGGCGACCGGCCGCCCTGAGGGCAGTTGATGGCGGTCGCGAATCCCGGCGGCGGTCTCGACCAATTTGCGGGAATCGAGATCGAAGACCGGTTTCGCGTCGGGCTGGTCGCCGGCGCTGGGATCGTCGCCGGTCAGGATCAATAAATTGCGAACCCCCAACGCCGCCGCCCCGATAATGTCGCTTTGCAGCGCGATGCGGTTGCGGTCGCGGCAAGTGAGCTGGAGGATCGGCTCAAGACCGTGCCGGACGAGAATCGC
>Ga0126379_10001333_pt1 | contig 14905 bp, 10 predicted proteins | sample PanSoiMetPlot_24_FD_92640 | JGI IMG/M metagenome (GOLD analysis project Ga0126379, IMG submission 92640) | Tropical forest soil microbial communities from Panama - MetaG Plot_24 | ecosystem: Environmental > Terrestrial > Soil > Tropical forest > Bulk soil | place: Panama | collected 2016-02-17 | reverse complement strand
AGATTCCTCGCATTCCCGTGTACGTGGATAGCCCGATGGCCTTGAGCGCGACGGACCTGTATATCAAGCACAAGGAAGACCATGACCTGGAATTCGTAAGAGAAGAAGGCAGCGACGGCGAAGGTGATCCCCTGAACGTGCATGAGTTTCACTTGACGCGTACAGCCGAGGAGTCAAAGGCTATCAACAACGTGAAGGCTCCATGCATCATTATCAGCGCGAGCGGAATGGTGAGCGGAGGGCGCGTTCTGCATCACCTGGTGCAGCGGCTGCCGGATGCAAAGAATGCGGTCATCCTGGCGGGGTTCCAGGCAGAAGGAACACGGGGGCGGGCGCTGCAGGAAGGCGCGAAAACGCTGAACCTATTCGGACAGGCCGTGCCCGTGTGCGCGGAGATTGTGGAGATGGGGCAGTTCTCGGCGCATGCCGGAAAGAGCGAGCTGCTGCGCTGGTTGTCAGGATTGCCGACGCCGCCCAAGCAGACCTACCTGACTCACGGCGAGCCGGCAGCGGCGCAGGCGCTGCAGGCGGCGATTCAGCAAAAGTTCGGGTGGAAGGCAGCCGTGGCAAGATATCTGGACACTGTCCCGGTCAGGGCTTAGAAATTCTGAAGGGATCTCTAGAATCTTGAAAGGTTCAGGAAACTATTTGGGGGCTGAAATCGTCTATACAAGCAAGACCACTCGCGGGGTAGGAGGCTAACCACCACAGGGCAACCGACCGTCAGTCTCCTACCCCTAAAAAGCCCTCAAACTGGTGAAACCGCCGGATTTAGACATCGTTTAGGAACAAGAAAGCTTCTATTTACAAAATCCGACCCCCCAGCAGCAGTCTGGCACGTAAAGAGACCATACAACTAACCTTCATCTGGACGCAACAGATACATTTTTTCCAGGAGTCTCGCTGGACATTGGGGGAACTTCAGACAGGTCCAGCCCTGCCACAAACATTGGCAGGGGTGCGCCCCTGCCCCAGCGGTTCAGCTCCCATTTGGCACGAATGAACATGATCTCCGGGCGGAGCGACAGATCCAAGACCATTTTGGTGTGCCCACGGTAAAACTGCTGTGGCATCTTAAGGAGCGGCTTGGGCGTCCAGATTGCGCCGTCGGCAGAACCATAGATGGAGACGTCGAGAGACTCCTGCTCGAGTTGGTCGGCGACGGTGAGAAGGCAGAGGAACGTGCGCGAGGCGCTTGACGAGATGTCAAAGGGAGCGCCGTCGCCGCTGGCTTCCATTTTTGTGCTGGGTGGGATGAGAGTTAGTTTCATGAGTAGCATTCAACGCGGGGGGGATTCTAGCACATTGGGAAAGGGACTGGGGATTCGGGAATAGAAATTCATTAGTTGTCGCTTGGCCGGAGCGCGCAGGCTCGTGCCGCGATTGGGTTAGAGCACTGTAGAATAGCGGGGCATGCGGGGCGGAATTCGGAGGGTTGCGCAACTTGCAATTGCCGCACAATTTGCGGCGCTGATTCGGTGTCTCGCAGAGTATTTCCGGCTAGAGTATTCCGCGCCGCAGAAGTTTTCGATCGCTCGCGTAGAGCCATTCCTCATCGGGGCGCTGGTGTGCGCGGTGTTCGCTTTTGTGGGCATCCTTTTTTACTTTGGCGAGAACTACAAGACAACGGTAGCTATCGCCGCGTCGAACGTGGGGATCCTGCTGATTCTGAGATTACGTTGCTTTGAATCGTACACCAGCCGATTCGCGGGTAGCCGAGAGTGCGGCAAACCTAAGCGTGCAATTTTGAGAGGCATTCTTCGGCGGCGGCGAGGGTCTCTTCTTTTTTGCAAAAGGTGAAGCGAACTTGCGAGGCACCGTCGCGGGCATCGTTGTAAAAACTCGAGCCGGGGACGACAGCCACGCCTACTTTCTCGACAAGGTATTTGGCGAAGCGAACGTCTTTGGTGTCCGCAGGGAATTTTACGGAGTCGGGATCGGGGAAACGTGAAATGTCGGTCATGACGTAATAGGCGCCGCTCGGCGTGAAGACGGTGAATCCGGCGGCAGCGAGAATCTTCAGGATGCGTTCGCGCTTAACAGTGTACGTAGCGGTAAGTTTATCGTAATAGCTTTGCGCGAAGTGCAAGGCGATCGAACCAGCTTGTTGAAGTGGAGCGGCCGCGCCGACAGTCAGAAAATCGTGGACTTTGCGAATGGGCTGCGTCGGTCCCGGAGGAGCAAGAACCCAGCCTACGCGCCATCCTGTAACGCTGTAGGTTTTCGACAGGCCGTTGATGACGATCGTGCGATCACGCATGCCCTCGATGGCAGCCATGGAGATGTGCTGCGCGCCGTCGTAAAGAATGTGCTCATAAATTTCGTCGGTGATGCAATAAGCATTCCAGCGAACACAAAGGTCGCGAATAAATTCGAGTTCGGCGCGGGTGAACACCTTGCCCGTAGGATTGTTGGGCGTGTTGAGGATGATGGCTTTGGTGTGGGGGCCGAAAGCCGCAGCGAGTTCTTTTTCGTCAAAGGACCACGCGGGAGGGCACAGCTTGACGAATCGAGGACTGGCGCCGCTCAAAATAGCGTCCGGGCCGTAGTTTTCATAGAATGGCTCGAAAACGACAATTTCATCGCCGGGATTGATGATGGCCATCATGGCGGACATCATCGCTTCGGTGGAGCCACAGCAGACAGTAATCTCGCGCTCGGGATCGTACTTGACGCCTTGGGTACGGGCAAATTTTTCGACCACCGCATCGCGCAGAGGCTTTGCGCCCCAAGTTATCGCGTACTGATTGATGTCGTCGGCGATAGCCTGACGTGCGGCTTCTTTGATTTCTTCAGGGGCGGCAAAATCGGGGAAGCCTTGAGACAAATTTACCGCACCATGCTTCATAGCCAGGCGAGTCATCTCGCGGATAACGGATTCAGTGAACTGCTCGGCTTTCGCCGAGAGCATTCGGCGCGATATTTGCGCGATCGTAGAATCGGGAGCCGTCATTGAACCTTCCCAAGCGACGAAATGGCGCGCACAAGCGCGTGCGCCGAGGCAGCACTATTTGCTACGCAACTTGCTGCTTAGTTCAGCGGGCTTCGTTTGTGGACGCTTGCGTGGCCACGCTGGGCTGCCCATAAATCATCCGGTAGAGTTGGGCGTTACGCAAGACGATTTGCACGTATTCGCGGGTTTCAGTGAAAGGAATGGATTCGACGAGCTCGGGAACCTCTTCGTAGTTGCGTTCGGCTTTCCAGGCAGAAATCCTGTCCTCTCCGGCGTTGTACGCGGCCGCGGCAGCTTCGGGCGAACCGAATTGTTGGACAAGGTTCGAAATGTATACCATTCCCAGCTCGATGTTGTAGTCGGGATCGAAGAGCTTGTTCTTCACGTAGCGAATTTTGATTTGCCGGGCAAGGAGTCTGCCAGTTTTGGGTAGCACCTGCATGAGGCCGATGGCATTCGCGTGAGAGACGGCGTCGGATTGAAAAGTAGACTCCTGGCGAATCAAGCCGGCCGCAAACATGGGATCGAAGTTGTTCTTGGCGGCTTCGCGGCGCAGCGCCGCTTCATAGGGCAAGGGAAAAAGCGCTTTCCAAACATCAACCGGAACATCGCTGAACTTACGAGCATCCGCATTCGGAACGATGGCGCGGGCGTAAGCCATGCCTGCGCCAAAATGCCCTTGGTCGAAAGCGGCTTGAGCAGCTGCGAGGAGAAACCTGGGCGAAGGAGTGGCAAAGTAGGCGTTTTTGAGCTCCTGCTCTGCAGAAGAGTCAAACGCGATGGAACGAAGCGCTTGCGCCCGCTCCCAGCGCTCTTCGGCGGCAACCGGGATCGACTCATCAAAAGGACGCAGCGGAGGTGCAGGCGGGATTTTTTCCAGGAACTCCGCGGCGTTTTCTTCACCAGGACCGAGTTTCGCAAGGCGGGCAGCCGCGGCAATCCCGAAATAGGTCTCCGGGAAGCGCTCCACGGCTTTTTCGTAAAAGCTGCGCGCGTGCGGAATATTTCCTCTGCGTTCCGCACTGCGGCCAAGCCAATACAGCGCATCGACCGCGTTTGCGGAAGTGGGGTACTTCAATAGAAAGTTTGTCAGACGATCGTCGGCATCGGGTTGATGATCCAGGTATGCGACCCAGGTAATGCGCCATTCACAGTTGAACGCATTCTTGCCGTTGGGGAAGGAATCCAGCACGCGCTGATAAGCAACGACGGCCTTCTCGCGCTCCAATTGGACCCAATGGTAATTCCCCGCTGCCATCAAACCATCTTCATTCCATTTGCTGACCGGGTAAGTTTGCGCGAGCGAATTCAGAGCGTTGAACATCTCCGATTCTTTTTTTGCGGTGCGGTACGCCTGCGACAAGGCGTAGAGCCGTTCGGCGTCGACGTCGAGATCGGGTGTTTTTAGCGATGCGATTAGAGAAGGGGAGCCTTTCTTTTGCACCCTGCACTCGGCTTCGCGAAGCTGTGCGCGCTGATGCACCGGATTCGCGGGATCCTTCAGCATGGTGAGCAGTTTTTCAAACTCAGTCCGCGCTTCCCTCCACTTATGGGCGTCGTAAAAAATCTGAGCACGCTGCTCCTGCATTTCGACGCCGGGATAGGGGTATTCTTTGCCGAGCGCGTGCATCATCTGGGTCATACCTGCGCTGGCGGGCTTGGCTTCGTCGGCCATTGGGAATTTATAGTAGATGGTCTGATAGTCCTTTGCGGCCCGGGGGAGTTGATGCGTTGCCTGATAGGCCCGGGCGCGCTCAATCAGAAGCTCGGGCTTTGAGGAAGTTACGGCGTAGGCATTAAGTGCATCGATTGCTTCCTGGGCGTGACCCGTCTGGACCGCGGCCGGAGCGAAAGACTGCAAAGCTTGATCGCGCAAGGCCGTGTTTGGATACTCGTGCAGCAGGGTCTGAAGAACTTTATAGGCCTCGCCGGCGCGGCCAAGGTTGAACTGGGCCTGTGCTGTCCAGTACAACGTGTATTCTCTCAGCGACTTGTCGTTTTGCGCTTTCAGCAGCCACCCGAGAGCCTGCGCAAATCGCTTCTTGGAAAAATCTTCGTAGCCAAGAGCCAGGGCTGCCCGCGCGCCCCAAACGTTGGTGGTGTTCGTCGTCGCAAAGGAAGAAAGCTTTGCGTATGCGCCGGGCCCACCGTTGTGAAGATCGCGAGCAAGCTGGGTTAGTTCTTTTTGCGCAGCGCCATCTTCGGGAGTATCGGTAGCGACTTGTGGAGCCTCAGTTTCCGGTTTGCACCCTGTGCGACAAGGCGGGGCGGGAGGTTTTTTGTTTCTGTGCTTGTGCTGCGCGGGCTCCGCAAGGCCAAAGGAACAACCCAGTGACAGGGCGAATGCGAGAATCAAGGCGGTCAGAGAACGCGTCATGGAAGAACACCATGATAGGGCATCCGCGGAACGGCCACAAAACCCGAGAATGCTTTTGTGCCTAATGATGACGCGCCGGAGTCGAATAAGGATATTCCCCCAGGGCGTGGGCATCGCCATCAGCAAGGATTTCCACCAACCAGCGGTAGAAGTAATCCACCGGGTGGTCCATGATTGGCCTGAAGCGGCGGTCGTATTCTCGATGAGCTTTTTCAATGTCGTCTTTCAATCGGATGCAGATATCTCTATTTTCGCGGCCCAGCCGGACTTGTTCCGGCCGAAGCATCTTGATGTCCTGCATCGAAACTGTGGCAACGCGGTTCGCGCGGCGGTGTAATCCCTGTTCTTCCGGTGAGAGGCGGTTGACGTCAAACTCTCCCTCGAACGCTTCCCCGCCTACAGGAGCGGGCTCGACCAACTCCAGTTCCGCCTCTTCTTCATAAGATGGAGCCGGTGCGGCGTTCGAGGCCATAGGCGTTGGCGGCGCGGGCGCGGGACGCTGGCGAGCGGGAGGCGGCTCAGGTGCAACTCGGCCGACCAAGTCCGTGATCTGCGCTTCGAGGGGCGAACGAGGGCCAGTTTGAAGCGAAAGCGCAACAAATCTCGACAAGACTTCTAACGCGGCGGTTAGAGAGGCCGCCAAAGTCTGCGCGCGCAGGAGTGGCGGAAGCGCATTGGTGGGTTTATTGCTGGCGCAAGCGGAGACCACGTCATTGACGGCGTGATGGAGTTCGTCAGACGTGTGTTTGATGCGCTCGAGGTTGTCGCGAAGCGCTCGAGTAATGGCTTGTTCGACGGAGTTAAGCTCTTGTGCCATTAAGGTTTTCGACGCTGATTTGTCCGCTATCCCCCACCTTGGCATTTTCGAGGCTAGTTGGTTTTGAGTCAACGAGTAACCCCAACGGTGTGCTCAATCATTGCTTATCCGATTGGGGCAAACGCTCTGAAGTCAAAACAAATCAACAGGTTAGGTTCACAACGCAAATAGGTTGGACCTGAGTGGTATAATTGATCAGGGGGCGACACGGTTTCGACGGAAGCTGTCGCGACCCGAAGGCATGCCGGGACCCACCTGCCCGCAACTTGGTGGAAAACTAGAACTGCCAACAACAACTTGGCACTTGCTGCCTAATTAATTAGGCGCACGTCTCCCCGGGCTTTGCTCATGGGCCCGGCAAGAGGCGTCGCACAGTGAGCTGGCCCGAGCCTTTCGGTCCGTAAGGCTCGGGCGAGATTTATCGGACTAGCCAGCTGCGTTTCTTGCTCATTCTGACCGCGGCGGGCGAACCCAAGCGAATTGAGCTAAGCATGTAGACTTCGGGCCGTAGCGCTTTTCGGACGGGGGTTCGACTCCCCCCGCCTCCACCATTCGCCTTTTCGCGATTCTAACCGCGACAGAGAGGCGTACTAAGGCAAGGCACGTCTCATAAGCATTGCCTTCCTGGTCGTTGTACAATGCTGTTCCGTGTACTTCGGGAGGTTTTGGTTTTTCCCAAGAGCGTGGGATAGGGTAGTTGCTGGAGCGCCCCGGGTGCGTGGGCTCTTCGGCTTTTTCACAACCGTCGACTGCTAATTGTTTTAGTGCGGCATCCGCAAGGTCGACAACTTGCGCGCAGCCATGGCACCGCCTACCGCGCTGCCGGAATCACCGTTGGCGGCGTCCCAGGCCTTGCGCGTCAGTTGCTCGATGGGGGCCAGCTTTTTCTTCGCTAGCGATTTATTCAGGGCCGGAAGTTCCTTGGCGACGAGGCCGTCGAATTCTTTCTCCACGTCGCCCAATTCCTTCTTTAGCGAGTCGATCCGAGCGATCTGATAATCGCCTGGACGCCCTTCGTAAAATACGAAATCGCCGTACAGGCCGGTGGTCTTCTCGCGAATGCGCTCCTCGCCGGTGATGGCCCCACCTTCCTTGGTAGCCACGATTTTCTTGCGCAACTCGTCTACTTTTTGCGAGAGGTCTTGCAGGCTCTTGGCGAAGGCTGCGTCGCCCTTCACCTTTCCGCTGCGATCGGTCAGAGCGTCGCGGACGCCGTTGATGCGATCCACATCAAAGCTCATGTCGCCGAGCAAATTGTAAACGCGCATCGCGGAGTCGAGTTCCAGCTTGCGGTCTTCAGCGTTGAATTTCGCGCGCGGATCCAGGGTCACCTCAAGTTTCGTTGTGTAGGTTTCGGTTCCTCGCGTCATTTTTACCGTGTAGGTGCCGGGCAAGACTCTCGGGCCTTGTGCGGCTTCGAACGCAGCGGTGGCCGCAGGAGGAACGCGCGGCGCCTTGATGCGCATGGACCATTCCACGCGGCTGATTCCGCGCCGGCTGTTCGGCGGCAGAGTGTCTACGAGCTTGCCCTGCGCATCAAAAATCTCGAGCTTCATCTTGCCAAAAATGTGGCGCTTTTTCTGGTAATAAGTGATGACGGCAGCGTCCGGTGGATTCGGTCCGGTGTACACCGCGCTTCCATCGGCCCAGCCGCCGTTGGCTTCGAGTCTTTGCTGTGCAGGCTTGGCGGAAAGGAAAGCGGCCTCCTGCCCCATAACCTCAGGAGTCAGCTTACGAAGCGGCGTGAGGTCGTCCACGATCCAGATGCCGCGGCCGTGGGTGGCGATTACGAGGTCGGATTCGCGCGGATGCACGACAATGTCGCGTACGGCCACGCTGGGAAACTCATGACCCTTGTACTGCGCCCAGTGCCTCCCACTGTCCAGGGAAACCCAAAGGCCAAACTCCGTGCCCAGATACAAGATGTTCTGCGCGACTGGATCCTCTTTGATCACGTGCACGTAGCCGCGAACGCCGCTTTCCAGTGCGACGATGGACGTCCACGTTTTCCCGAAGTCTGCAGTCTTGTAGACGTGGGGGTCCATGTCCCCAAACGTGTGACGGTCGAATGCGGCATAGGCAATCCCAGCATCATAGAGTCCTGACTCGACCCATGAGACCCACGAGAATTTCGGAAGGCCGGGCACGTTGCCGACGACATTGCTCCAAGACTTGCCGCCATCGCGAGTGAGCTGCAGATTGCCGTCATCCGTGCCGGCCCAGATGGTTTGACCGTCGCGCGGTGATTCGCTGATCGAATAAATTGTCGTGTGCGTTTCCGCGTAAGAGTTGTCGACGGTGACGCCGCCGGATTCCTCCTGCTTTTGCTTTTCGTGATCGTTCGTTGTGAGGTCGGGAGAAATGCGGTCCCACGTTTGGCCGTGGTCGCGCGAACGAAAAAGGAATTGCGCGCCGATATAGATAGTGCCCTTTTCATTCGGACTCATATGAATCGGAGTGTTCCAATTGAAACGGAGCTTCCCTTCCCCGTAGTTGGGCTGCGGCTTGACGGGCCGGCTCTCGAGCGTGTTGAGGTTCACGCGGGCGACGTACCCGCCTTGCGATTCGATATAGGTATAGTGCGGGTCCGACGGATCAGCAAATGCCCAGAAGCCATCTCCGCCGCCAAGGTTTTCCCAGCGGCTATTGGAGATTCCTCCTGGGTATTGCGAGTCGCCCATCCAAACGCTGTTATCCTGCAGCCCGCCAAAAACGTGATAGGGATCGGCGTTATCCACGCTCACGTGATAAAACTGCGAGATGGGCAGATTATTGCCCTTCCACGTGGTGTTGCCGCCGTCGTAGGAGTACCACACGCCGCCGTCGTCGCCGAAAATCAAATGGTCTGTGTTCTCCGGGTTAATCCAAACATCGTGATAATCACCGTGGGCCCCTCCTCCGATCCCGCTGAAGCTTTTGCCGCCATCCTCGCTCATGATGAGTGGGCCATCCGGCTTGTACACCTTGTTCTCATTCTTTGGATCAACAATCAGGTTCGCGAAATAGAACGGGCGCCACACCATCCAGTTGCTGCGATCGCCCTCCGTCCAGGTTTTGCCGCCGTCCTCGGATCGAAAGAGCGCGCTGCGCGTGGACTCAATCATGGCGTAAACAACATCCGGCTTTGAAGGAGCCACAGCTACGGCAATGCGACCCCAGGGCTTTGCCGGGAGGCCTTTTGCGCTTTTTTCATCGAGCTCTTGCCAAGTTGCTCCGCCATCGGTGGTCTTGAAGAAGCCGCTGCCGCTTAGGGAGGTGGGGCTTTCACCGCCCGAACGGAAGGTCCAACCCTTGCGCCGGAAATCCCACATGCCAGCAAAGAGCGCTTTAGAATTCTGCGAGCTCATGGAAATCATGGAGCAGCCGGTCGAAGGATTCGGGCCCTTCAAAATTTTGTTCCAGGTCCTGCCGCCATCAGTGGTTTTGTAGACGCCGCGGTCTTCGCTGTCGCTCCAGAGCTTTCCGGGCACACAGGCATACACCGTATTGCCGTCTTTGGGATCGACGAGAATCTTGGCGATGCGCTCCGAGTTAGGCAACCCCATGTTGTGCCAACTGTCACCGCCATCAGTGGACTTGTAGATTCCGTTGCCAACCGAAGTGCTGTTGCGCGTCCACGCCTCGCCCGTGCCTACCCAGATGGTCTTCGGCGATTGCGGGTCAATGGTGATGGCACCGATGGATTGCACAGACTCCTTGTCAAATACCGGCTTGAACGTGGTGCCGCCATTGATCGATTTCCAGACGCCTCCGCTGGCAGCTCCGACGTACACGGTCAACCGACCATTTTCTTTCACGGCGGCAATCGCCGCGACACGGCCGCTCATTGCCGCGGACCCGATGTTCCGCGCGCCCAGGCCGGAAATCGTGTCCGAGTCGAGTTTGGCCTCTTGGGCCTTCGCCCCCACTGCGAAAACGAGCGAAGCAGCAAACAACGTCAATGCGGTACCAAAGCAGCGAATTGATTTATACATATCGGCAGTATCCTTAGTAGTCCTGTAAAAGCAACAGCATTTCCCCATCGCGAAAATACGGAAACTCGCGCCGCGAACTATTTTCCAGCTGCAGGCTTCTTCGCTCCCGTTTTCGCGGCAGGCATCGCGAAAAGCGTGTCGTCCAAATCCACGTTCTGTTCGATTTTCTCGACGGTGAACTGCGCGCGCGAGGAGCTTCCCTTCTGCGCTTGTTCCACAGCAAACGGATAATAAATTCCATTCACTTGCTCGTAGTCTCCGTAATACAACTCTGACTCCTGGAGTGCGCCGCGAATGGTGGTTTGAATCTCTACTTTCAATTCAAGATAGGAATCGGTATCGAGGTAGTAGTAGCGAACGTCGCCGTTCTTCATGCTGAGCTTGATCTTGTAGCACTCGGTTCCTTCCATCGAATCGTGCCCGACCAGTTCCGCCCTGTGGCCCTTCTCCTTGTAGTCCACCAGCGGGCCGTCAATGTCTGCATCCACAATCAAGCTCTTCATGTCGTCTTGCGACATCAGGTCAGGGTCTTTACGCCCGCCGAACGGCGAAATCTGCCAGCCGGTTTTCCCGTCGTACGCCTGGATTTGGGCCATGCCCTGAATGATGAATTCTTCACGCACCTTGCCGGGCCGCTTGTTTTGCTGGCGAAAATCCGCGCGAAATCCGCCGTCGCTGAACTTGACGGTGGTGCGCAGAGTCTTTACGGTCTTCAGCTTCTCGATTCCGCCTTTCGCCTGGATGTTTTTGGCAATGATTTCGTCAACGGACTGCGCGCTCGCCCCACTTGCGATTATTGCGAACGCCGCAAATATGGGCAGGAGCAACCGGCTGAATTTGGAGAATTTGATGGCAGCGGCCGAACAGACATCTGCTTTCATGCGTTCCTCCACAAGGTGGCTAAAGACGCCCCAAAAAGTAGAAAGGATTTGGACACCCGACCTTAATCATACGGACGGAATCGGAACCACTTAGTTAGCAAACTTTCGCCCTGCTGCCAAGATATTTTGTTTGTGAGGGTGGAAGGTGCCTGCGCATCTGGAGGACCTTGCCTCAGAATTCGGTATGCAGCCGCAACGTCGGTACGAGCACCGGGCCACGGTCCTGATTGTAGCCAGGATTGTTGATGTGTTGCAGGCCAGGTGCGATGTAGATGCCGCGCCAAACGTGCGCGGTATAATAGGCTTCAACGACGTTCTCGCGGCCATAGCGAAGCTTGGTGTCTCCCAGCAGAAAACCGAATCCACCATCTGCAAGATAGATCTGATGGTCCTTCGCAATGCCGTTGGTGACTACAGCGACGCCTGCGCGATCATACCGGCGATGCCAGAGGGCGCCGCCAGCGCTCAAGCCCCCGGCGAAGGTTTCATCAACCTCCGTGTAGGCGAACGATTCCGTTTTGCCGTTGTCCCATCCAAAGCGGCCAAAGGCCGTGAGGTAGCGGGTAACGTTCTGTTCCAAGTTGATGCCGAAGCCGTACTTGCGCGTGATGTGCCAAGGATGATTGGTGATGTCTGGCTGGGAAACCAGGCCCTTCTGGAATTGCGTGACCGCATCGCGATAAATTCCCATGTTTGCATAATTCGTGAAGGCCAATACGCGGACTACGCCCGTCTTCTTGGGGAGAACGCCATGGCGCAATTCGTATTCAAAGTTTTCCGCATGCGCTTGCCATGGCTTCCAGACTAAATCAATACCATTGGCGACTTTAGGCATCAAGCCTTCGGCGAAACGGAACCCCCAATTCCGGTCTTCGTAGTCTGCAGTGGCGCCGACAGTGTAACCGCGCGTATCAGCCGCGTAGTCATAGACGCCGTTGTTGTCGACCGTCCAGTTGGTGAACTGAAAGTGAGTGTCCGAGCCCGCGGAATTCTGGTCAAAAAAATCCACCATGCTGAACTTCCCAAAGCGGACTTCCAAGCGCCTGCGCGGAAGTTCTCTGAACAACGACAGGGAGCTGCGCTCGTTTTCAATCTTGTCCTTGCTCAAAGCAAACACTTTGTGGAACATCCCCCGAGCAAGATAGGGCGCCTTGCTAAGCGACGGGTTGCGAACAATGTCCAGATCCGTGTTGCCCGCCAGACCGAGGCCGGTACTTAACGCGGCTCCCCCGGCTTCTTCGATATCCAACAGGAATTCCGTGGAATCGTTGAGCTGCACGCCGGTATAGAGTGTCAGGACGCGGGACGTCGCTTTCTCATAGTTGGGGTTCAGACTGTTTTGCCCGCTGTAGGCTGCATGGAAAGGAGGATGAGTCTGAAAAATGAAATTCGCCTGGCCGGACAACCACGCTCGGTCGGTCTCCAGATGTGGGAACATGGTTGGAAGCGGGTCGTCTGGAGCTTCAGTTGACGTTTGGGGGTTTGTGGGCGCGGGGTTTTTCGGCTGGTCCTGAGCGCACAATGTTCCCGCGGCCAGGAGCAAAGCACTCAGGCCGGCAAAGAAAACCAAAATGTTTTGTACAATGCTTCGCCGCATGTTCGATTCCAAAACCTGCTTAAGGCAAGTAGGCATGCTAATTCTTCGTTCTAGTCTAAGAGCTTCGCATGACTAAATGATGAACGCTGTACCCAAGCGGCGTCCCTTGCAATCCCCTACCCCTTCGCACTACTGTTCTTCTGACTTCTTGTTTCGAGGCTCTTCTTTTGATACCATACCCCCATAGGGTAGGCAAGCAAATGTCGCATATGTCACGCGAAAAGCTCGACCTCGTCAACCGCACCAAGAAAGTCATTGGCCAGCTTGAGAGTGTTTTGCGCGGCCTGAATGACGACGACTCCTGTGCCGAAGTCTTGCAACGTCTCTCCGCTGCCCGCGGAGCCATCAACAGCCTCATGGCCGAACTCATGGAAGACCACATCAGAAATCACATGCCGCGGAACTCCAAGTCCTCTGAAGAGGCCGCGGACGACGTGATTCAAATCGTGCGAACCTATCTGAAATGATTCCCGTTAGCGGCAATTCCGGGAGCTAGAAGAGAGTCGCCTTTCTTTTCATTTTTCTATATCTTTTGTGCACCCAATTTCGCGGCCCGGAATCGAATCTTCCAAAGGAGACTCTTCGTTGGGAAGAACAGTCTTGGCTCTACTACTCTTTGCGATCTTCCTGTGCGTTCCCGTCGCGCGTTCGCAAGCCGGCCCTGTCGAAGGCGGACATGAAGTTCAAGTCTGGACCGGAGGAGGTCATGGCACCAACGGCAGCCAATCGAGCGACGGCATTTGGAACGTCGGCCTGCGCTATGGCTTGATTCTCACCGCGCCACATGGCCCGGGCTTTCTTCGCGGACGTTTGGAGTATGCCGCCGAAGCTGTGCCCGCATTCGTGGTCGTTCAGAGGCAAAGCACGGCCTATGGAGTGGGCGTGAATCCGTTCGCGTTCAAATGGGCCTTCGACACAAGCGGCAGCGTCGTTCCGTATTTCGAACTTGGCGGCGGCACTCTATTCACCAACACACAAGTGCCAGCAGGAACTTCGCGGATTAATTTCACGACCGGCGGTGCCATCGGCTTGCATTTTCTTCGCAGCAAACACAATTACAGCGTGGAAATTCGTTACATGCACGTTTCCAATGCCGGCCTGGCGACACTCAACCCGGGCATCAACACTGTCCAACTACGTCTGGGTTTTGGCTGGTTCAGTCAAAAGGAATAGCTTTATGAGATTACTGACTATCTTTTTCGTTCTCATTGTTGCGGTTTTCTTGTTTCTCGGAATTGCTGCAGTGCGCGCCGCTCGACATTCGCCAAAGGCGCCAGCCGCCGGGACAGCGGCGCCAGATTTCACATTGAACGCCCAGGACGGCAAGCCGCTAAGGTTGCGCGATTTTCGCGGAAAATGGGTGGTCTTGTACTTCTATCCGAAAGACTTCACTAGCGGCTGCACGAAAGAAGCGCGCAACTTTCAGCAGGACCTGGCGCTTTACGAGCACAAAAACGCGATCATCCTCGGCGTCAGCGGGCAGGATGAAGCTTCTCACGAAAAGTTTTGCACAGCGGAGGGACTGCACTTTAAGCTGCTTGCTGACCCCCATTGTGAGCTTTCCGCCCGCTATGGATCCGTGGTGAATCTTGGCGTCGCCAAACTTTCCGCGCGCCATACGTTTCTTATCGACCCCGAAGGGGTTATTCGAAAGATCTACCTGGACGTGAATCCGTCGAAGCATAGCGCGGAAGTGCTAGCGGAGTTGTCCGAGCTGCAAAAAGTCTCTCCCCAACCTTGATCTTCTGATAAGAGGGTCGCCTTAAGCGGAGCGAAGGGTCTCGACCTACAGCAGACTCGAGTACCACGATAATTTTCGGCCCTTCAATTCCCGCAAGAAACATCAGCGGCCACCGCAGGCATGCTCGCCACCGGCGCGAGATTATTTTTCCCAAGTACCGCGTTGAACGCTTCAACGTCCTTGTTCTTCAGATCCTGCCAGGCGCCGAGTTGCTCTTTCCATCCCTGGCAAACGCGGCGAAACGCCGCGAAGGACTCTTCCGAGGGCGCGAAGTCCGCTCCATCCACCAGCGCCATCAGATTCGTCAGGCTGTCGTTTACCGCCATCAAGCTCGTCGCTTTCGGAGCCTGCAAAAGTGGCGTAGCTTCTCCTTCCAACGTTCCGGCCTTGTCATTCAATGCTTTTGCGGCAATGGCGATTGGATCCTCCTTGGGCCGCTTCAGCAATTCGCTCAGCCGCGTGCGCAACTGTTTGACTTGCTGGTGCGCTTCATAGTTTCGTCCCAGCACTGCCGAGATTTTCAGTTGCAGTTCCAGCGCGCTTTCCAATTCATTGCGGGCCGCGT
>Ga0126379_10001332_pt1 | contig 14919 bp, 12 predicted proteins | sample PanSoiMetPlot_24_FD_92640 | JGI IMG/M metagenome (GOLD analysis project Ga0126379, IMG submission 92640) | Tropical forest soil microbial communities from Panama - MetaG Plot_24 | ecosystem: Environmental > Terrestrial > Soil > Tropical forest > Bulk soil | place: Panama | collected 2016-02-17 | reverse complement strand
GCAGCACCGCCCCAGTAAGTAAGTACGACATGCTTAGGTAGGCGCAAGTCAACCCACCGCGGGCCAGCGTGGCTGACGAGCGGCGGAACTGAAGCGAGTGCTCCCGGTTCGTCAAACCGGTAAAGTTCCCACACGAAAACGAACTTCGGAACTTATCTCGTTAGCCAGAGTCTGCTCAGGACTTCGCCGGAAGTTTTGGCGCGGCAGGATTCGGGGCTTCACGTTTCTGTTCGGAGGGACTGCTCGGATGTTTGTCGACGTCCTTTTGAATATCTTCAAGGCGAAAATGTAAGAGATGAAGGACCAGTTGTTTCCGACGATGCGGCGGGAATGTTTCGTTTAGTTCACATATTACGTAGGTCTTGCCATCATCAATTCTTTCCGCCGCTGGATACCAGACATACTCAAATTGTCCGACGTCGCACACCTGTTGCAATTGGTCTAGGTTATCGCAGACATCCACCCGAGTTCTGCCGCTTGACGTTCCATTGGTCTGAACCAACCAGAAACGGTGAATGGATTCCTCACCAGTGGGCATGAAAACAATTTTTGCTATCTTGGAGGAATCCATCCAGTCGTCCATCCCCTTCTGGACAACTCTTGGCTCTTTGTAATCCCGTAGCTCGAACGACCACTCCATACTTGCGTCTTTCGGCATGGGTACTTCCCATCTGTGAATCTCAAGCAAATTCGTCAGCGTTTCGACAGAATCTTGGTTGCGTTTGGCATCGCGACGCAAGTTGATTGCGAAAATGGTAAGGCCAAGAGACCAGATTCCCAGTAGAGCAACCACGACCTTGAGTCCCCTCATCCTTCCTCCGCAAAGCAGATAATACAGTGGATGTCGCTTGGTGAACCAGCAGATGGACGACACAGCGAAAGGCAGGAATTAGTTCAAGTGCCTCGTCTAACCGGAAAAATGGAAGGCTAGTTGCTAGTACCCCCTCAACTTTCAGTGCGTCAGTTTCATGTAGATGCTCACCCAATATGCCGGCCGCGGCGGCGGGGAAAACGTGCTTTTCAGCAGCGTTTCCCGAGCGCAGGTGCCCATCTTGGTCGTGGGATGCAACAGGATTTCCTTCACGGCTCCGTCTGTGTCGAGTTTCATTAAGATCCAAAAGCTCTCTAAATCGTCTCCCGCAGTCTGCTTGCACTGCTTCATCTTCGACAGCTGCTTCTCCAAAAACTCTTTTCCCAGCCGCTCGTCGTACGCTTTGCCCTCCGGCGTCTTTAGATTCGCCTCGACTGCCGCCCGCGCTTCCGCCAGGTTCGTCCCCTTCTCGTCCGCGAGCAGCGCACTGCCAATCACCCCGAGAATGACACCAAACATCGTTACGGCCTGTGAGAGTCTCGTCATCGTCAAGACAAATGCTACCAGAAACCTTCCCTCTGGGTCGTCGTGGCCCTCATGACCAGTTCTGTGCACCAACTCCCGGCACGCGTAACCGGTAAAGCTCCTCCCAGTACTCAAACGGACTTACGATCCGCCGCTGTCATGGCGCCGCTCGGCCTTCCCGCTGGCGCACATAAGGCGTGCCAGCTGCCGCTACTGATGCTACTGAATCTTGATTTGACAAGAGCGAGCCATTGCCGTCGGTTCGTGTCCAAAGTTATGTCCAGGTCGGGAATTCCGACTATGTACCTTCCACCCCGGACGACCTTTCGAGAATTCTTCCGAAGTCTCAAGAAGGGAGATCCCATGCACATGAAGAAATTCCTGTTGGTAGCGCTACTCGTTCCCGCGTTCAGCCTCGCGTTGTCAGCTGAAAGTGACGACGGTGTCGTCTTCTCGGCGAACCTTTCGACTTTCAACGAGGTGCCGCCGAAGGCCAATGGTGCCCGCGGCACTTTTCGAGCAAGGTTGAGCGAAGATGGCACCACACTCAACTGGACGTTCACCTGGTCAGGATTGACCGGCCCACCCTTGTTCGCAGTTCGCACACATCCACTTTGGCCTGAAAGGCGGCAATTATCCGGTAATGACGTTTTTCTGCTGAGGCCCTAAGGGGGTTTCTGGAATCCCGCAGAAACCTGATTGCCCTCAGACCACATCCGGTTCGATTACCGGCTCAACGACTGCAGACGACATCATTGGGTCGAACGCGGCCCCCAACGATCAAGAGCTCCCTGAACATGACTTCGCGGGCTTCCTCCGCGCGCTTCGCGCCGGTTCCGCCTATGCGAACATGCACTCGATGCGCTTCCCCGGCGGAGAGATTCGCGGGCAAGTGCATCGTGTCGATGACGTTGGAGCGGATCGATAACTGAAGGTTAATAAGAAGAGGCGACCTCCGCTAAACTCTCGGGTGGAGTCTGGATCATTCCCGTGTAGCCCGTTAGTCCATACCAAGGTGGTCGTTTGTGAGGTTTCTTGACACTGCCGGGACAAGGGTGCGGAGTCCTCGCTGGCGAATTTGACCTTCGCTTTCCGTTAGAACATCAGCCGCAAGCCCAACTGGATTTCGCGTTTCGGAAATGCCGAGGTAAAACCCAGCGGCTGGCTAGGCGTCAGCGCGGCGCTCCCATGAACGTTGAACGTCGTGAAACCGGGCTCAAACCCAAACAAGGGGCTCACTTCATTGTTCACGCTTGCGTAGTTGGTGTGGTTGGCAGTGTTGAAGCTCTCGGCGGTCATCAACAGCGTGGCCTTCTCAAGGATCTTGTGTTGCCAGCTGACGCGGATGTCGAAGTTTGTGTAACTCGGACCCAGCCCCGTATTGCGGCCAGCGCCAATCGGGCGCTCGTTGGTTGTATGGTTGGCGCCGTTGACCTCTCCACCGGCAAGGAGATTGAAAGGATGCCCGCTGTTGTACGAGAAGACCGGAGCCAGTTGGAAACCTCCCAGGAAGGCATTCTGTTTCCACGGGCTGTCGAATACGCCGCCAACCACGACCTTATGACGTTGGTCGAACGATGACAGTCCTCGATCGAGACCGAGGTTGGTCGGGTCTTGTGGTCCAAAGTCGCTGTTAAAGTCTGTGGATGTATCGTACCCCTTGCCATAGGTGTAGTTTCCGAACAGCGTGAAGTTGTTGTTGAAGAGCTTCTTTATTTCAAGGATGCCCCCTTCGTATAAAGCGGACGCCGCCGCTGTGTACTGATTGTTCTGAACGATCAGAGGATTCACGAAGCAGGTAAAGGGCTTAGTTGCCGGCGGCGGAGCGCATGGCGCCACCCCGGCACCGGTGACTAACTGAGGAGGCACCAATGAAATCGGGTCCGTTGCTGCGCTGGTGTTCCAATTGCGGTAGGAGACACTCTTACCGTTCGCGAGGGTCACGGTGGTCATCGGTGCATTCAGCAGGTTGGTATCAATGGCGACCGGGAGCCTCAGCGTGTGCGCATAGATACCACTAACGGAAACCGAGAGTTTTGGCGCGATTTCGCGCTCAATACCTAACGATGCCTGCTGCGAGTAAGGCGGTTTAAAGTCTGGTGGATTACTGAAAAGCACGGTCAACGGGGAGAGTTGGCCACTGTTTGCCACGAAGATTCCAAAAGGAGCGACGTCCACGGGAGTAATGCAAGCAGAATTGCCTGGCGCGGGATTCGTGCACTGGATCAGTCCTTGTGCAAACAGGCCCTGGAAGACCTGGGCGGCGTTTGAAATTGGCAAGCCGGTTGGGGAGAGCGGATCTACGTAAATAGCGATGTATCGAGTGCAAGGGCTGCTGCCATTTCCTGGAAAAATTGGAACACCAGGGAATCCGATTCCGCACGTGGCTACGACATTGTTCACCTGGTCGGGCACTTGCGATTTGTTGTTCTGGTTCTGCACTGTGCTGTGATTCTGATTCAGAACGCCCAGGCTCAAGGCCACCTGTGCAATTTGGGCGTCGATGGGCCCAAAGAAAATCCCGTAGCCTCCACGAACGACCGTCTTTTGGCTATTGAATGGATCCCAGGCAAACGAGACCCGCGGGCCGATGTCCCTGTAATAGGTATTGAGCGGCAGATACTGCGAATCGATTTGATACCTCGCGCCATAGTTCAGTGTGAAGTTGCGCGTAATGTTCCAGGAATCTTGGAAAAACAAAGAAGTATAGGGCCTTGTATAAGCGGGGTAGTTGGCGTTCCCGAATCCTTGCTGATAGATCTGCGGAAGGCCTAGCGAAGAAGCCTGCAGCGAATTCATGAAGGCACCGTTGGTGGTCAGACCGCAAGGGTTTGGATTGCCCTCCAGCATGCATGGGCTTAGCAGCGAACCGGGCAGGCTGCCAAAAACGAAACGGCCCGGGAAGAAGGTGTGCGATTCAGTGTGATTGCCTCGAAGCAGTGCGGTGCCACCGAATTTAAATGTGTGGTGCCCGCGAATCATCGTAACGTTGTCTCCCACTTCATAACGCCGTAGGATCGTCAGGTTGGGCAAGAAAATGTTTGTGCCTAGATTGTTGGCAAAACCGAAGATTTGCAGCCCGGGTTGGGCGGGCTCGTTGGGTATGACGTCAAAGTGCTCGTAGTTCCACTGAAAGCGAAACTCATTCTGCGTCGAGGCGCTGAATTGGTGGTACCACGCACCCAGTATCGTGTTGTCGTATAGATGAATCGAGCTCCCTGCAGAAAACCCTGTGAGCGATTGCACGTCGGGATTTTCTTCAAGATTATGCCCATACCGGTAGGTAAGGACCAGTTGATCTGACTCGCTAAGGTGATGATCGAGGCGGCCGGACGCCAGATACTGATGGGTGTTGTAGTTGAACAATCCGCCGTTGGTTTCGAACTGGTTGATCAGGAAATTGTTGATTGCGTTTTGGCCCGCGGTCAGACCGGTCACGGGGCTGATCGTCAGGCCCTGCTGAAGGGCACCGGCGCAGGTCTGCGCGGGAAGAACGGTAACCGTGCCATTAGCGTTGTTCAAGCACGGTACGTTGGGGTTTCCCGGGGCAGCGACGAGCGCGGTGACAATTGCCTGCTGGGCCGCCCTCGGGTCGGTTGGAGCAAAATTCGTCGGTATAGCCGCCGTGGGCCCGGCAAAGATCGAGCTGTCGGTCAGGAGCACTACCGCGTTTTGCGCGTCCTGGCGCAGTCCCTCAAACGCAACAAACAGGAACGTCTTATCCTTCTTGATGGAGGCACCCAGCGAGCCCCCAAACTGGTATCGGCCGAGCGAATTCTTGACCGGCCTTCCTTGCGCAGCAAAGGAGAATGGATCTCCCGGCCGCAACGCTTCGCTGCGCGCAAATGGGTCTGCTGCGTCCATGGCATCGTTTCGGAAATAGCTGAAAAAACCGCCGTGTACTGCGTTTCCGCCCGATTTCGATACAATGTTGATCGCGCCTCCGAAAGCCCCTCCCTGATCTGCGCCGTAATTGCTACGATTCACTTGGAATTCCTGTACCGCATCCTGGCTGATAGTCAGTCGGACGCCGCCTGCGTCATCATCCGCCTCCGCGCCGTCCACGGTTACACTATTGCCGCGGCCATTGCTCCCGTAAAAAGAAAGGCCACTCTGGGGCGTCTGCTTGACACGAAAATCCTGATCGTCGGCAAGACGCGTGGAATTCGAGATACCAGGCATCAGCAGGGTAAACGTTAGGTAATCCCGACGGTCAATCGGCAAATGGTCAAGATAGTCTCTTGTGAGAGTGTTTGATTGACTCCCCCGCTGCGTCTCGACGGTGGGAACTTCGGAACTGACTTCCACCTTGGCAGATAACTCCGACAGTTTGAGACGGAAATCCACAACTAGCGTTTGCCCGACGGTCAGGACAACACCTTTGGAAACCTCGGTTTGAAAACCATTATGCTCGACCGTGACGTTGTAGCTGGACGGCGCTAAGCCGGAAAACCGGTAGAAGCCGTGCTCATCTGTAACCACGCTTCGCTGCACGCCCTTTTCTGTATCCATCACGGTTATCTTCGCATTGGGCATTGCCCCGCCAGCGGGGTCCGTGATAGTCCCGGTCAAATCCGCAGAGGCCCCCACACCCTGCGCAGCGGCGATCCCACTTCCAGGGAACAAGCACGCCGCCAAAAGGAGCCCAGCTGCCAAGAAGGTCGACTTCATAGCTACTCCTGGTTTTGTGGCACTGCTGCTCTCAAAGTTACCGGCGAAGTTTTGTTTCTATCTGCTGGAGGGAGGTAACCCGCACGATAGCGCGATTGACGTAGCTCATGTTGTCCACTCGATGTCCGGTTGCGAAATCGGTGCTTCTTCGCCTCCTTGATGTTCCAAGTTAGGGGGCCAAGGCTGGTTACCACACTGGCAGAAGTGACAGTCCCTATGGATGATCGTTCCGGGATCGGAAAAGTGGCTTCCAGTACGCGACGTTGCATAGAATCGCCCCTTTAGAGTTGACGTGTTGGTCCACAACCATAAAGTAGGCAATTGGCCAGGCTTCCTCAGCGTCTTTCTCGCAGTTGTCGCAATTGTCTACATTTTCCATCCAGATGCTTTTCCAAACCACGCTTTGACCGAAACCGTCGTCTTGCTTGGAGCGGTTGGCGGATCGCTACTCGCTGCACTAAGTCCAGGCCTCGCGGGTTCCCGTTGGTGGCTCGCTGCGACTCTTGCGGCTGCTGTGGACGTCGCGTGTCTGCGGGGATTCAGTCCCTAATTCTTTCGTAAGTAAACCGGGTAATCCGAAATGTTCCCCGGAGGTTAATAAAGATGCCGAACGGTCGATCGGGTGGCTTCATGATTCAAAAAGCAGATTTGTATTCGATGTATTCGATGCTCGAAGGCCCTCGGCGACATTCTTAACTCTTTGGTGAAAGCTATTCTTCGTCGGAATCCGCAGCTTTGGTCTTCGACTTTTCTGCTTCCCCTGACATGGATGTGCGGAGCAGATAACTCACCAGGTCATTTAGTTCGCCGAATGAGAGTATGAAAGCATAGTCTGGAGGCATTAGGGACCGCCCCTCGTAAGTCAGGGCTCGAATCTCCGACTTGTTGATGAGATGGAACACGCCATCCGGGGCTTGCAGTTGCAGCGAAAAGTTGTCCTCGTTGCGAGCCAAACCGGAAAGCACGGCGGAGTCAACAAGCGTGACGGTGACGAGACCGCGGCGTGGATCGAGGTCTTTGTCGGGATTGACAACTGCGGCGCGAACCTTGTCTGCATCCATCCCTGCCGCGTAGGCAGTAAGATCACGAGCAAAGAACCCGCCCTGGCCGCTGACCATATGACATTCCGCGCATTTCGCCTTGCCGAAGAATAGGATTTTTCCCTGCGCAGGACTTCCCGGCAGTAGATCTTTCTTGCTGCGGCCTTGCAGCGTCCTGAGATAAGCGACAAGCGCCGAAAGTTTGGCTGGGCCGTAAGAAGCGAACGATGGCATGCCCTCCGCCAATTTTCCGTCCGTCAGAATCTTGACGAGTTCCGCGTCCGTCTTGTCCACGACGCCGGGCTGGGACACGATGTCTGGGCCGCGCTCGCCGCCCCGCGCGGCCAGACCGTGGCAGGGCGCGCATACGTTCTCAAAAGTTGCCTTGGGTTCGATTCGCCGTGCCCTTTTCGCATCAGATGGAGCTGCTCCCGGCTTGTTTTGCGCGTGAAGCACGCTGGCAGTAGCCGCCAGAAAGCAAAATATTTCGGCGCACCGCATTAGGGTTCCCATCGAGGCGGCACCTTTCTTTCCTTCCTCTCTCATGATTCCTGACTCGGCCAGTTTTTTCGACCTTCCGGCAGTCGGGGGCATGTTCAAGGCACTTCTTTGTGGCCGAATCTTAGTCAATTCGATTTGCAAGGACAACTCATGATTGGCCAAAGGCTGCAAAAGACTTCATCCGCGACTTCAAAAGATGCTAAAGTGCGCGTCCTTGGTTCAAGGAGGATCTATGCTGGGAGTTCTGCGTTCTCGCCGCGTCATTACTGTGGTTTTTGGCCTGGCGGGCCTGTTGGTACTCGCACAAGCGGAGAAAATGTCCGCAAGACAGGAAACGTTCGCCGCACAAGCAAAAGACGATGCGGGGCTTCTCGATGGCTTTCGCCACGTGGAAGTCGCCTCCGTGTCGGACGCCCTGGAGCAAATTGCCGGCAAGAAGATGTATATGACGCATCGCATGCGCGCGATTTTTTCAACTCGTTTCGCCGGATATGCGCTCACCGTGTCTTTGAAAAAAGAGGCCAATCACGATCCCGACGCGCTGAAAGGGATGCTTCACGCCATAGATACCGGCGGGCCGAACTCCGTTTATGTCATGGTCGTGGAAGACGGCAACGACATCGCCGGCATGGGCGGATTGATGGGCACTGCCATGGCGGCAAGAAATTTCTCGGGTGCGGTCATCGACGGCGGCGTGCGAGATACAGCCTATCTGCAAAAGATAGGCTTCCCGGTGTATGCGCTTGGCATTGTTCCGTCCACGTCGGTCAGTCATTACCGGTTTGCCGGCGCAAATATCCCCCTGACATGCGACGGTGTGGCCGTAAATCCCGGCGACATTATTACGGCGGATCCCGACGGCGTGGTGGTCGTACCAAAAGCAATGGCTCCCCAAGTTCTGAAATTGGCGCAGGACATGGACTTCAAGGAGCACTCCATGTATGCGTTCATCGAGAAGCTTAAATCGATTGAACAGGCAGTGGCCAAATTCGGCCGGCTATGAGAAATTCTCGCCTTGCGGCGCCGACGTGTAGTATATGAAGTTCGATTCTGCAGAGTCGCTTCGGTTTTGTTAGACCAGCGAAGGTTCGGCGCGCCGGCGAATCTCAGGTTGTCTCTGCGGACAAAAAACTCAAACGCTGGTTCGATGAGACGATTCTCTTTTTGTTTCGCGCTCCTTGTTTTGATCACTGTAGCAGTGTTCGCACAGGATACGCGGATGACCTCCCTCGCCACCAACATCGATGTGAGCCCGAGCGAATTGCTTTCGAAGCCAGTCGCTGCGAACTGGCTTTCCTACAATGGAGACTACACGGGCCGCCGTTACAGTGAGCTTCGCGAAATCAACTTGAGCAACGTTGCGCAGCTTCGAGCCCAGTGGGTTTTCCACGCGCAAAGCTCCGGCAGCCTTGAAGTGACTCCGGTTGCGGTGGACGGAATTCTATTCGTCACCGCGGCGAATGATGCTTTTGCACTCGACGCACAAACGGGGCGCCAACTCTGGCATCACTCACGATCCATCACAGAAGGTCTCATTGACGACGCCTCGCAACACCACAATCGAGGCGTCGGCATTTTGCGCACGCGAATTTATATGGAAACGGACAACGCGCATTTGCTTTGCCTGGATGCACGCTCCGGAAACCTCCTCTGGGATGTCGCCTACACCGATGGAAACAGGAACTACGGGGCAACGAGCGCGCCTTTGGTAGTCCGCAACAAAGTGGTCGTTGGAACTTCCGGAGGCGACGACGGCGTACGCGGCTTTGTCGCGGCTTATGATGCCGAGACCGGCAAAGAAGCGTGGCGTTTTTGGACCATTCCAGGCCCCGGAGAATTCGGCTCCTCCAGTTGGCCTGGCGAGAGTTACAAGCTCGGCGGTGGCACCACCTGGATGCCCGGCACGTTTGACCCTGAACTCAATGCCATTTTTTGGGGTACGAGCAATCCTGCGCCCGATTTTGACGGCAGCCCGCGCCCTGGCGATGACCTCTACACCGATTGTCTGCTTGCACTCGATCCCGATACGGGCAAACTCAAATGGTATTTCCAGTTCACGCCGCACGATCTTTTCGATTACGACGCAACGGAAACTCCCGTGCTGGTTGATGCAACTTTTCGCGGCCAGCCGCGGAAACTCATCGTCCAAGCCAATCGAAATGGTTTTCTTTACGTGCTCGATCGCACAAACGGCGCATTTCTTTCCGCTACACGTTTCGTCGAAAAACTCAATTGGGCCAGCGGAGTTGACGAAAGAGGCCGGCCCATTCGCACAGGAATCAAACCCACCGCAGAGGGGACGCGCGTCTGCCCTGGCATGGTCGGGGCAACGAACTGGCACGCACCGTCCTACAATCCAGGAACCTCCCTCTTTTATTTTATGGCCCTGGAATCCTGCAACGTCCTAGCCCTGAAACCCCAGCAATTCAAGCCCGGCCAGACCTACTATTCAACCGGCTCACGCCACAGCGAGGGAGACTACAGCCGGAAAATTCTGCTGGCCTACTTTCTTGAAGGGGACAAGCCCGTTTGGCGGTATGTCCAGGCAGGCACGGGCCATTCCGCCGGCGGAACCATGACCACAGCTAGTGGACTCGTCTTCTTCGGTGACGATGCACAAACTTTCGAGGCCGTGGACGGCCGGACCGGAAAACCACTTTGGCACTTCAATACCGGCCAGAACATAGCGGCGTCACCCATGAGCTACGCCATTCATTCGAAGCAATACGTGGCCATCGCCGCAGGAAGTGACATTTTCAGTTTTGCGTTGCCATAGCGCAGGCAATATTCGAAACGCATCGAAGAAGGTTCGCCATTGGCAACGGGAAGACGAAAGACCAAACAAAAGGAGGAGCGATGTTTTCATCTCTTACATCTCGCCGAGGGTTCGCAGCGAGGCTTGCCACACTTATTCCGGGGTTTGCCGCTTCCAGTGCGGCCACCATGACGGAATCACCTTCTCCCCAGGCATATTCAACGGTGAAGAAGGTCAACTATGAAGGCAAACCCGCCGGAACGGGATTTATCACCCCGCTCGTGATTCACGACAACGTGATTTATATCGCGGGGCAAGGAGCTCATTCGCACGATCCTGAAGGGAAATTCCCGATGGATATTGAGGCTCACACCAAAAAGGTAATGGACAACGTCAAGACGCTGGTCGAAACCGGCGGAGGCACGATGGACAGCATTCTCCAGTTGACGGTCTATCTGACAAAAATCGATGATTACGACGGAATGAACAAAGTTTTTAAGACCTACTTCCCCAACGGAGGCCCCGCGCGAACAACGGTAGCCGTTGCTGCCCTTCCCGGGAATTCACTGGTCGAAATCAATTGCATCGCCGCAGTCACGCGGAACGGATGAGAGGTTCCCATGACGATAAGAGGTTTTTGGAGCCGTCGCGCATTCCTCGGCAGTTCCAGCGTCCTTGCGGGAATGATGCTCAACGCTCGCAGAGTTTTCGGCTTGCCAAAGAGCACAGAGGCTCCTTCCGCTGTTGGAATGTCGGACAAACTCACGGGTTTTGGCGCTACGGGAAAAGTCTATGAAGAGCTGGGCCTCACGACGGTGATCAATGGCCAGGGAACCATGACCTACCTGGGTGGCTCGCTTCCGCGCCCCGAAGTCGCAGCCGTGATGGCTCTGGCTGCGGAGCATTTCGTTCCCATCGTTGAATTGGAGCAGGCTGCGGGGAAACGCATCGTCGAACTGCTGAAGCTCCCAACTGACTACGACGCAATCGTCACTTGTGGTGCGGCGGCAGGCATGCAATCCGGTTTAGCTGGAATCCTCACCGGCAACAATTCCAAATTCATCGAGCAGCTTCCCGATCTTACCGGAATGAAATCCGAAGTCATCATTCAGAAGTCGCATCGAAACGGCTTCGATCACCAGCTTCGCGCTACGGGCGCCAGGTTGATTGAAGTGGAAACGCGCGAGGACGTGAAGCGGGCCATTAACGCCAAAACGGCGATGATGCACTTTTCAAATTTCGCTAACGCGACCGGCCAGATCAAAGTCGATGAGTGGGTAAAGCTGGCGCATGAGAACCAGATTCCCGCCTTCAACGACGCCGCCGCGGACACGCCGCCCGTCTCCCATCTTTGGGACTATGCCAACATGGGCTACGACCTCATCGCCTTCAGCGGCGGCAAGGCCATCCGCGGACCACAATGCGCCGGCTTGCTTATCGGCAAAAAAGAGTTCATTGCCAATGCGCTGCTCAACAACAGCCCTCACGAAGACACGCTCGGACGCGGCATGAAAGTCGGCAAGGAAGAAATCGTGGGCATGGTCAAAGCGCTCGAATGCTACTTGAACGAGGACCACGGCGCGCTGGAGAAGGAGTGGTGGCGGCGACTGGACTCCGTGTCGTCAGAGATTACGCGTGTTCCGGGAGTCGCAACTTCCTTCAATGTTCCCGACGTTGCCAACCACGTTCCGCACATGCGCATTTTCTGGGATCCGCGAAAGATTTCCCTTGCGCCGCGTGAGGCCGCCAACGCGCTGCGAAATGGCAAGCCATCTATCGTGGTCGGTTCGTCGGAAGGCGGCCTGGGCATGAACTCGTTCATGTTAAAACCTGGCGAGGAAAAGATTATCGCCGCGCAGCTTGTACAGCTCTTTAAGGCGCACTCCGCGTGAAAACCGTGGAATTGACAGGCGCTACCGAAGCCCCATGACTGCAAAACGAACAAGCCGCGTCCGCTGGTTCCTTGTCGCGTGGCTGTTTGTTCTCAGCGCGGTCGCCTTCATCGACCGTGTGAATCTTTCCATCGCAAGCGCAAAAATCTCAGAAGAATTCGGCATTAGGATCGTTCGCCTCGGCCCTGTCTTCAGCGCATTTCTCTTCGGGTATGCACTGTGCCAAATTCCCGCAGGACGTCTCGCCGATCGCTTCGGTCCAAGGCGGATGCTTACCCTTGGACTCTTATGGTGGGGTGTCTTTAGCGCGTTGACAGCCACCATCCCACATAACACTGCTAACGTCTTGCTGATACTGGCTGTGATTCGCTTTCTCCTTGGCGCAGGCGAAGCCGTCATGTTTCCCGCGTCCAACCAGTTTGTCGCCCGCTGGATTCCAAGCCATGAACGCGGAACGGCAAACGGGATCATCTTCGCCGGGGTCGGCCTTGGGTCCGCCGCCACTCCTACTCTGATCACGTTCATCATGTTGCATTACGGCTGGCGTACGTCATTCCTGCTGAGTGCCTTGATCGGATTCGCTGCCGGCACCGTGTGGTTCCTTGCAGGGCGCGACACTCCGCAAGAGCATCCTTCCGTTTCGGCTGGTGAGCTGGCGCTGATTCAGCAGGGGATCCCAAGAACGTCCTCCGAGAAGAACGAAGGCTTTCTCTCATGGCCGAGCATTGTGTCAAGTTCTAACGTCTGGATTCTTTCCTTGGCCTATTTCTGCTTCGGCTACGTCGCGTGGGTTTTCTTCAGCTGGTTCTATTTGTACCTTGCTAAAGTGCGCGGTTTGGACCTGAAGGCTAGCGGTGTCTACGCAACTCTGCCTTTTCTGGCGATGGCCGTGTGCAGTCCTCTCGGCGGAGCCATCGGCGACGCGCTGACCAAATGGTTTGGTTCCCGGTTTGGACGCTGCAGCATTGCAGTCTTGGGTTTCGGGCTGACCGCAATCTTCCTTGTTTTTGGATCGGCTGCTCAAGACACGCGAGTCGCCAGCCTTGTGCTTGCAGGAGGGGCGGGTTCCCTTTATCTTTCACAAAGCTCGTTCTGGGCAGTCTCCGCGGATCTCGGCGGGAAGTCCTCAGGCTCTCTCTCCGGCTTCATGAACATGGCCAATCAAATCGGCGGCGTGATTACCGCCTCTCTCACGCCGTTCCTTGGGGACAGGTTTGGATGGCCCACTGGATTTCACGTCGCGGCGGCAATCGCCGGTGTTGGCGCGATCGCCTGGCTCTTGGTCAACCCCGGAACTGCGCTGTCGCCTTCGCCGGTCATTTCTTCCTTCGAGCAGGAAAAACCCGCATAACAATCGGACCAAAAGTGTCTTCAGGCTTGGTCAGCCAGAGAAAAATGAAGTCGAAAGAACAAGGTGTAGCGAGCATTTGCTATCGTTATTGACTTCCCCTCAGACTTCGTCCTAATCTTCGCGGCAAGTGGGGTGCCTGATGGAGAATCGCCAGCATCGTGTAATTTCATCTATTTTAATCGTTTTAATAACGTTTGCCTGCGCCAGTGTGCTGCGCGCGGACGTGACCGGATCCATTCTTGGTGAGGTGCGCGATCGTTCCCAAGCCGTTGTTGCTGGGGCGCGCATTGTAGCCACAAATGTGGAAACTAACTTCAGCCAGGAAACTTCTCATCCTTCAAGGTGTAGATGCACTAAAGCAGCAGAAGCTCGATGAGGCCTTGGCCCTTTTTCAGAAATCCATTGAGCAGAGTCCCGAGTGCCGACCGGCCATGATTACCTGGGCGTTGCCTGAGATCGCAAGAATGATCCTGACCGTGCTCGCGCAGCCTGTGAAAAGGCGCTTGAATTGAAACCGGACTATGCGCAGGTTCACTCGAGCCTTGGGCTGCTCTATTGGCGCCAGAACGAATAGCGCCCGAGCGCTCGAAGAGTTCCACCAAGCGGTGATGTCCGATCTCGACGTGCCGGAGGCGCATTACAACTTTGGCCTCGCGCTGGTCCAATCGGGACGTCCGGATGAAGCTGCTCGCGAACTTAAGGAAGCGGTTGGTCTCAACCCTCAGTACACCGATGCGCGAATCCAATTGGGGTTGGTTCTCAGCCAGAACAATGACACGGCCGGCGCTATCGGTGTTTTCAAGGAACTCTTGCGCGGCGATCCAAATTTTGCGGAAGGTCACAACAACCTCGGGTTGGCGCTGTTGCAGGCAGGTGACACCGGCAAAGCAAAGATGGAGTTTCAGCAGGCCGTCCGCCTCAAGCCTCACTATGCGGAGGCGCACTACAATCTTGCTTTGGCCCTTCACCAGGAAGGAAAGGAGGCAGAGTCGCGCCTGGAGTTCGAGAAAGCGTAAAATATCGCGCCGGAATTGAGAAACGCGTCTCGCCCTTAAGAAAAAATGTTATCTGCACGAAACTTACTATTGCCGGTTCTTGCGTCGACGATTGTCTTTATCTGGGTAGCCTCTGAAATTCTACAACCCGCGGCTGGCTACCCCACACCGCTCGTAGCACAGTCGGCACAACCAAATGCGGCCGCTAAAACGTGCGAATTTTCATCGCCTGCGGCTTCTTTCTCCGTTCCCTATGTTGCTCAGACTCAGGAGTTGAGCACGGATCCTCATTCTCCAGTCTGGTCGCACGCATCCTCGACGTGGATCGAGAAAGACTGCACGCACCAGATCGGATACGCCAAGCTCAAGACCGAAGTT
>Ga0126379_10001331_pt1 | contig 14924 bp, 16 predicted proteins | sample PanSoiMetPlot_24_FD_92640 | JGI IMG/M metagenome (GOLD analysis project Ga0126379, IMG submission 92640) | Tropical forest soil microbial communities from Panama - MetaG Plot_24 | ecosystem: Environmental > Terrestrial > Soil > Tropical forest > Bulk soil | place: Panama | collected 2016-02-17 | reverse complement strand
TTCCGCCGCGCCGGCATGCCGATCAAGGACGTGCCGCTGTGCGACGAGATCGTGCCGCTCGACGCCAAGAGTGCGCCGATGATGGGCTCGACCGACGTCGGTGATGTGAGCTGGGTGGTGCCGACGGTGCAGGCCCGTGGTGCGACCTATGCGATCGGCACACCGGGCCACTCCTGGCAGTTGACGGCGCAGGGCAAGACGGCGGCGGCGCACAAGGGTCTTGTGCACGTCGCCAAGGTAATGGCGTGCACGGCGGTGGATGTGTTGCAGGACGACGTGCTGCTGGTGCGCGCCAAGGCCGATCATCAGGCGCGCGTGGGGCGCACGCCCTATGTCTGCCCGTTGCCGGACGAACTGGATCCGCCCCTCAAGATGTCCGCGTAGATCGGGGCGGGCGGTTTATCGTTAGGCCGGGTGAACGCGGCCAGACAATTTTCTCGGGAGCCTGCTCAACCTCGAACTCGTCTTCCCCCCCGGAATACCTCTTGGCCGATCACCAGCGCGCGGTCGAATACGAGACGACCTTGGCGGAGCCGGCCGGCCTCGGCGCGGCGTGTTCTACATCCACCCGCCGCCCGGCAGCAGGAGGCGCGAGCGGCATGGCCTTGCCCTTTCTTTCGGTTTGCTGCGTGCCATTCTAGCACCGGTTGCGGCGGGATAGGTGCAGTCGATGTCTCTGGCCCGTCTTCGCCGATTGGCCAGGGCTTCGGCAGTTGCCGGGTTCTGGTAAAGCGACCAATCATCTCCCTCCCCCGCCCGCGGGGGAGGCAGAGTGGGGGCGTGCGCGGCGAACCTTCGCTGACAAAGCGCAGTCAATATTTGCGTCGGGGCATGACCGACGTCGTAACGCGCGCTGTGGCGAGAATTTCGTTGTGATCAGCTCGGGCGCCGGTTCCGGCGACAACATCCGATCCCGCCATACATTGTGGATTTCGCATGCGTCGACGCAAAAAACTCATTGTCGAGGTGGACGGCGGACAACACGCCGACAGTCGCAATCAAGAGCGCGACGCGTACCTGCAGCGGCGAGCCTGGAGGATCTTGCGATTTTGGAACAATGATGTGCTGCAGCAGCGCAGCAGCGAACCGAGGTCTTGCACACAATTGCGATAGCTTTGGCTGAACGCAGCCCCACCCTGACCCTCCCCCGCCCGGCGGGGGGTATAAGCGATCTCGTGATCGAGCGACAGATTTTACCACCCTTGGTGCTCAGGCGTAGGGGAACGGGTTGTGATGAAAAAAGAGCAGGCGAAGCTCGTATGGCGAACTGCTGAGTGGACGAAAAGGCTTTCGATCACGCCATTTCACTCAACAAGCAAGAACGAATTCAAGTCTGGTCCGCGTATCCACGAGCCTAGGTCTATGGTTGAGCGTCCTATCGTAGCCGCATAGCTTGGTTTAATAACAAACCTGTTAACCATTTGGAACGCGACTCGTCTAGAGTAATCAGCTATGATTTTTATGATGCCTTTAAAGGGCGACTACCGAGGCCGCTTGTATGGATCGAATTTCGAAATCCCTTCTAGAAGAGTTCTGCGTCGAGCATGAATTGAGCCGGCTTCCCGAGGATAAGCAATTCGAACACCTCGCGGGTTATCTCACCGTGCGCCGTCATTATGCCGAGACATTCGACCCGGCCGACATCGTCACTGGTTCCGGCGGAGATACGGGAATAGATGCAGTTGCGATAATCGCGAACAATGTGCTGCTTAGTGATAGTGACATGGTAGAGGAGCTTGTTAAAATAAATGGGTATTTGGACGTCGTTTTTGTCTTTGTTCAAGCGGATCGGTCTAGCAGCTTTAACAGCAGCAAAATTGCCAATCTGGGATTCGGGGTCCGTGACTTTTTTCAAGCCACTCCGCAATTACCTAGGAATCAGATGATTAAGGGCGCGGCGTACATAATGGAGGAAATTTATCGTCGCAGCAGTAAGTTTGTACGCGGGAACCCGTCCTGTCGATTGTATTATGTAACGACGGGAAGATGGCAAAACGACCAGGCTCTGGAGGCACGCCGAATCGCCGAGGTCAAGGATTTGCAGGCCACTGGCCTGTTCGGTGACGTTGAGATGTTTCCGATAGGGGCAGATGGTATACAACGCCTTTACAATCAGACCAAAAACGCAATCTCGCGTGAATTCCTATTTCAGAATCGAACAGTGGTTCCGGAAATAGCCGGCGTTAGAGAGGCACATCTTGGTTTTCTGCCAGCGACGGAATTTCTAAATATCATCTGCGACGAAGACGGGGATATCATAAAAACGCTGTTCTATGAGAACGTCCGCGACTGGCAGAATTATAATGAGGTAAATTCGGAGATTAAAACTACGCTTCTATCAGAGGACCGTGATCGTTTCGTCCTAATGAACAATGGTATAACTATCATCGCGAGAACACTACAGACAACCGCTAACCGCTTTATGATTGGCGACTTTCAAGTGGTAAATGGTTGCCAAACAAGTCACGTTCTATTCGATAATAAATCATTCCTGGAAGGTGTAAGGGTGCCGGTGCGGCTAATCTCAACCCAGGACGAAGGCGTCATCACCGCTATTATTCGAGCTACAAATCGGCAAACTGAAGTGAAAGGCGAACAGTTTTTTGCACTCACTGATTTTGCCAAAAACCTGGAGAGATTTTTTCAAGCGTTTCCTACCGGTCGGCAACTCTACTATGAACGGCGATCACGCCAATATGACAGTCAAGCTATCGAAAAAACGCGGATTGTGGTGCACGCGAGCTTGGTGCGAGCCTTTGGAGCGATGTTTCTCGGAGAAGCTCATCGGACAACCCGTGATTTTTCGGCTCTTGTTGCAAAAGTGGGTAGGGAAATGTTTGTTGACGGGGATAGGCTTGAGCCGTACTACACCGCCGCGTTTGCTCTCTATAAGCTCGAATATCAGTTTCGAAATCAAAGGCTTGATTCCAAATATAAGCCAGCTCGCTTTGCGCTACTGTATGCAGCTCGTCTCTTGGCAAACCCGTCCCCATTGCCGCCGCGGAACTCACGCGAAATGGAGCGCTATTGCGCCCAAATTGATAGTATTTTGTGGGAAAGTAACAAGGCAGACGATCTCTTCGCATCAGCGGCCCAGGTGATAGAAGATGTCGCTGGTGGCAAACTTGATACCGACAACGTACGGACGCAGCCGTTCACCGAGGCAGTCGAGAAACGGTGCCGTGAAATAATGCAATCGAAGAATCCAGACTAGGATCTCTGACGCGGGGCGCAAACCCGTTCCACTGGTGTCGGCTCAGTGATCGCCAACCCTTTCATCGGATCCCGCCTGAGGAATGGAGTCCCTCAGCATATGTTACGAGCCGGCATGCGGCTCTAGGGGAATGAGAGCGGTGATGCCATGGCGGAAACACATCCCGGCTGAGCATGCTTAGCCACCCTCGCTTGAGATACCCTCGCCGCATTCGATCCGAGCCATTGAGGTGGTAAAATTTGTCGCTCGATCCGAAGATCGCTTTATCCCCCCGCCCGGCGGGGGAGGGGAGCGCCAATCGGCGAACTAGTCCTGCGCCAGCAATGCGAGTTCGGCACGAGCAGCGGTCTTGTGGGCGTGCCGCTCCGCAAGATCAAGCGCGACCGTTATCTGCCCCCCGCTGTGAAAGCCGTCGATGCTGCGATCGCAATCCTGCTGTTCGTTCTCGCCGCGATCGCGGTCGCGATGGTGGCGGTTTAGCGACCCACCCAGCAAAAGGAAATAGCCATGTACCGTTTCGAAGTTAACCAAACAGAAGATGGCGTTTGGGCCATCATTGACACTCGCCGCTGGGCGCCCTTGCACAAACGCTACTTTAGCGACGAGGCGTCGGCAAAAAATTGGCTCGATGGATATCGGCAGGGGCTACAGGACGCGCGCGACGCAATGCCGGACCCGTGGGAAACGTCCATGGTTATAGAGCGCGACGAGGAATAGGCCCAGGATGATCCCGCCGCGATCGCGGTCGCGATGGTGATAGCGGCGCTGTTGGGGGATTGAAAAATGGCTGACTTAGCGAAGCTTCTTGGAAATCATATCCGCATGACCGCCGCCGTCGAGGCCGCCTGCCGCTACCTCGATAGACTCATTAAGAAAAACGGCACGGTCCGACCTTCCGAGGCGCTGCCGTTCCTCGAACGGCGCTATCCCGACGTCGACCGTGAGGCCGCCCTGCCTCTCATCCGGGAACGATACGCGGAACTCGCACGACGTGGGCGCCGCCATTGAGCCGACCGCCTGCCAAGCGCTTAGCCGCCCGTTTGGCTGACACCGTGCGGATACAGAATTGCTGATTTTCAGGAATTAACAGTAAGTCACTGATTTCATCGGTAAATTTAAGGAATACCCGCCTGAGTTCACCTGTGTCTGATCTGCAGCATCCGCACGCGGCCGAAGCGGTCGGCGAGCGTGCCGGAAAACCAGCCGCCCAGCGACGAGATCAGCAATGTCACGGTGCCAATGAGGCCGGCTTCGCCGCGCGACAGCCCCCAGAGCGCGATCACTGTAGGGATCACGAAGCTGTACATCTGCACGTCGAACGCATCGAGCGCCCAGCCGCCAAAGCAGGCGCCCATCGTGCGGCGTTCCTTGGCGTTCAATTCGCCAAACCAAGTCAGCATCGCGTTTCTCCTTAAAGCGCCTTGTTAATTTTGGTGGTCGGGTGAGAGCCGTCGCCGACGGCGAAGGCTTTCCGTTGCACCGGCTGTCCCAATGTTAAGGAGGCTAGCGACGATGACATTCGAAAGCTATGGTTAATACGTGCCCATGCCAGCAGAAGAGCAATCGGGGCGCGCTACTACAGGACTAGCATATCGATGGTATGCGCCATTTGTCCGTCTCTTGCGCGCTATCGCGTACATAACTTCGCATAGAGTGGTAGCGCTCTTGCTGATCGGAGCGATTACGTTGGTCGAGGGGTGGATTCACGCCCTCAGAGATCCCATCCTTTTTGGTAGGATCCCGCTGCGATGATTTTTCGACGCAATGGATATAGGGTGCTACTGGTGTTTCTGACGTTCGGCACGATAGAGGCGATCAAGGCGTTCAAGAGTGACTAATACTATGCCGCAGCAGCGCTGGCCTACTCCCTACTATTTGTTACGGTTGCTTAATTTGTATGTGGCTGCCGCGATTGCTGCCGGAATGCTGTTCATCGTCGTGGCATTTGCATTCACAGTGCCGACAGCGGTGATCCCCAAAATATGTGTAGCAATCGTCTTCGGCATTGCCATCGGTGTCGCCATTGGCTGGCCTCTGGAGCATTACCTCGGGCCGCAACGAGGCAATATCATCTCTCGACTATTGCGTTTTCTTTCACACGAGCACTCCTAACAGGCGCCGGTCCCATCATAGCTCGCGGGAGCACGGCTCTGCCTCAATCGGCGGCGCGGACTTTGACGTAGGAGCCGGGAGCGTCCTCGATCGGCTCGAGTTTGCCGTCGCCCGGCCTTCGCGCCGCCACTTCGCCGCCGGAAAATTGCGAGACCCAGCGTTCCCAGACCGGCCACCAGGAATCGGGATGCGACGTCGCGGTTGCGAGCCACTCCTCCGGAGTCGGCGGGTTCTTGTCATTCTCCCAGTGGCCGTATTTGCCGCCGGGCGGATTGACGACGCCGGCGATGTGGCCCGAGGCGGAGAGCACGAATTTGACGGACCCGCGATAGAGCTGGGTGGCGGTGTAAGTCGACCGCCAGGGAGCGATGTGGTCGTCACGGGTCGACAATATAAAGGACGGGGTGCTGATTTTCCGGAGATCGATCGGCAGATCGTCGAGGCTGATCCCGCCAGGTTTGACCAGCAGATTCTCCTGATACATGTTGCGCAGGTAGAAGCTGTGCATCGCTGCCGGCATGCGTGTCGAATCGGCGTTCCAGTACAACAGATCGAATGGGAAGGACGATTTGCCGAGCAGGTAGTTATTGACGACAAAGGACCAGATTAGGTCGTTGGCGCGCAGCATATTGAAGGTCGTCGCCATGTCGCGGCCTTCGAGATAGCCCTTGGCGTTCATCCGCTCCTCGAGGGCGGAGAGCTGCTCCTCGTCGATAAAGACGGAGAGCTCTCCGGCCTCGGCGAAATCGACCATCGTCACGAAATAGGTGGCGCTCTTGACCCGGTGGTCGCGTTTGGCCGCCATATCGGCGAGCGTGCAGGCGAGCAGCGTACCGCCGAGGCAGTAGCCGATCACATTGGCTTCGCGCTCGCCGGTCGCCTGCTCGATCGCATCGAGAGCGTCGCGCGGCCCTTCCAGCATGTAGTCGGTAAAGGTTTTGGCGGCGAGCCGCTCGTCGGGATTGACCCATGAGATCACGAAGACCGTATGGCCTTGCAACACCGCCCAGCGGATGAAGGAGTTAGCGGGCCGCAGATCGAGAATATAGAATTTGTTGATCCACGGCGGGATGATCAGCAATGGCCGGCGCTTCACCTTTGCGGTCGTCGGCTCGTACTGAATCAACTGCATCAGATTGTTCTGGTAGACGACCTTTCCCGGCGTAACCGCGATGTTCTCGCCGATGCGGAACGCCTCCATGTCGGTCATCTTGATCGCCAGCCGACCTTTGCCGCGCTCGAGGTCGTCGAGTAGGTTCTTCAACCCATTGAGCAGGTTTTCGCCACGGCTTTCGATCGTCGCCCGCAACACTTCGGGATTCGTCATCACAAAGTTCGAAGGCGCGATCGCGTCGACGAACTGGCGTGTGTAAAAGTCGACTTTGCGCGCAGTGCGCTCCTCGATGCCTTCAACGTCGCGCACTGCGCTTTGCAGCCAGCGCGCCGTTAGCAGATAGCTCTGCTTGATGAAGTCGAAGAGCGTATTCTCGGTCCACGCCGCATCGCGGAAACGCCGGTCTCCGGCCGGCGGCTCAATGACCGGCTCGGCGGGGCCGCCAAGAAAGCGCTGCGTCGTGCGTTGCCATAATGTCAAATAGTCGTTCCACAGCGACAGCTGCGCCTGCACGAGCCGCGAGGGGTCCGACATCAGGCGCGCCGTCATCTCCAGAAAGGCGGCGCCAATCGCGAGCGGGTTGCCCAACCCGACACCATCCTCGGTCTTTTGTCGTTTGAGGAATTCGGCGACGAGCTCTTGGCTTCGCTGGGCGATTTTGGCGATTTGCTGCGACAGCTCGGCGGCGTCGGGAAGGGCATCTCCCGCCTGGCCGTGGCAGGATCGCGCAGCCCTACGGGTGTCCTTACTTCGACTACGCTTGGAGGCTGTCTTTTCTGCACCTGTCTTGTCGCGAAGCGGGGGGGTAATCTTGCGTTTTGCGGGTGGCGGAGTTTCCGGCTTAGTATTGTCGTGGCTCGCGTCGTCCATCGTGTTTCCTCGAAGAGGCCGTCCGTCACGAACCCGATTTTGAAAAACTGGGTTGCAACTGTTTTCGCTCTCAAATGTGGTGACGTCTCAGCCTGGATCTAATACACCAACATCAATCGATTTGTGCCGCTCGTATGCGGAATCCCGGACGCTCGCGGGGGGCACCGGGGCCAATCGCCCGGGAATGCGGTCGTGTTTATGGGTGCATCACTGTTCTCTTGGATTGGTGTTGAGGAAAGGCCAGCTCGCTCGGCGTGTCGGCTCGCGGTGTTGGCATTCCTGCTCGGGCTTGGCGCTTGCAACCCGGTCGAGACGTGGCGAGACTGGACGGGGGCCAGCCAAAACGATCCCGATCCGGATACGACGCCAAACACGAAGAATTTGGCGGCCGGAGAAGCGGCCGATTATCCCAATCTGGCAACGGTGCCGCCGCCGCCGGTTCGGGGGATGACGGCGGCCGAGCGGGAAAAGCTGACGCAGAGCCTGATCGCCGACCGGGCGAACGCCCGCTACACCGACGAGCAGCTGCGGGCGGGTTTTTCGGCAGCCCCGGCGGCTCCGCCGCCACCACCCGCTGCTTCACCGAACGAAGCCACTAGCACACAGCCGGAACCGACCGGGGCTACCCTGACGTCACTAGCTCCCGCCTCTGCACCGGCAAGCGAACCCAGTCCTGCGCAAGCGGAGACCGCTCCGCAGCCATCGCCGATAGCGTCCTCGGCGTCGGCGTCCTCGATTAAATCGGCCACAAACAGCTCGGGCGAAAAGCCGAGTGCGACAGCCCGACCGGCGCGAGCCGGCGGAAAGAAACCGGCCGAGCCGGGGGAAGGGTTGCGCAAACAGGGTGAGCCGCCCGAGCCCGGGCCAATGGAATCGAGTCTCGAAATTCCAAAAGCGCGAGCGACCCCGCAGCCGGAAGAGGTCCAGTCGGCACCCCCGCCACCCTCGCTGCCTTCGACGCCGAAGGTTGCGAACGCGCCGCCTTCCCTGCCCTCCGGTTTGGCCGCGGGAGGCGTTTTGGCGCCACATCCGTCGGCGGGTCCGGCCGGATTTCAACCGCCGCCGCCGACGCCCGAGCTGCCGCCGCCACAGCCTCCTCGATCGGCGGCCGCGGGAGAGGGTAAAGAAAGCGCCAAATCACCGGCCCCGGTTGCCAAACCGGTAACCGAGATTAAATTCGGGGGCGATTCGACGAGCCTGACCGATAAAGATAGGCAAACCCTCCAAGCAGCGTTGCCTATTTACCAGCAGAACCCGGGGAAAATTCGCATTGTCGGCTATGCCGGTGGCGGTAGCGGCGCGGTGGAGAAGCTGAACAGCTACCGCACCGCTCTCGACCGTGCGCAGGCGGTGGCCACCGTCCTGAAACAGGCAGGTATCCCGTCCGACAGAATCCAGGTGGAAGCGGCGCCGGGGGGTGCGAATTCGGGGGACGATCGTGCCGAGGTCCTGCTCGAGCACTAGAAGGCCCCAGTTAACCCTGGAAAGCTATCGAAAAATCGACGGCCGGGCGTTACAAATTAGCGGGCTGCGTCGAAGTGGCGGCGCCGCTTGCGTTTCACCCACCGCAAACGGGTTGCTGTCGTGAAACCGCCATTGAAGATCGCCGTCGCTGGGCTCGGAACGGTGGGGACCGGCACCCTGCAATTGCTGGATCGCCAAGCGGAGCTGCTGGCGCAGCGCGCCGGCTGCCGGATTGTCGTCGCGGCGGTTTCGGCGCGCGACCGCCGCCGCGATCGCGGCATCGATTTGTCTGCCGTGCGCTGGTACGAGGACGCGGCGGCCATGGCGGCCGATCCGGAAATAGACGTCGTGGTCGAGCTCATAGGCGGCACCGATGGCGTTGCACGCCAGGTGCTCGAAACCGCGCTCGAAAGCGGCAAACATGTCGTGACCGCCAACAAGGCCCTGATGGCGCATCACGGGACCTGGCTCGCCGCGAAAGCCGAGGCGAAGGACGTCGTGCTTTCGTTCGAGCCTTCGGTCGCCGGCGGAATCCCGATCATCAAAGGGCTGCGCGAGGGGCTGGCCGGCAATCGACTGCAACGCGTCTACGGTATCCTGAACGGCACCTCGAATTACATCCTGACGACGATGCGCGAGACCGCGCACGAATTCGCCGAGGTGCTGGCTCAAGCGCAAAAGCTCGGCTATGCCGAGAGCGATCCGAGTTTCGACATCGACGGCATCGACGCGGCACACAAGCTGGCGATCCTGGCGAGCGTCGGCTTTGGCCGTCCGGTTGACCTCGACGGGGTCTACGCAGAGGGGATCCGCCACGTATCGCGGCTCGACATCGACTTCGCCGAAGAGCTCGGCTATCGCATCAAGCTGCTGGGCATCGCGCGGTTGACCGATGAGGGGCTCGAGCAGCGGGTCCACCCCTGCATGGTGCCGCGGGCGACGCCGATTGCCGCCGTCGAAGGGGTCTACAACGCGGTCGTCGCCGAAGGCGACTTTGTCGGCCGGGTGGTGATGGAGGGGCGCGGCGCCGGCGCTTCGCCGACCGCATCGGCCGTCGTCGCCGATCTCGTCGATATCGCGGCAGGTCGTCGCGTGCCGCCCTTCGGCGTCCCGACAGCTCATCTGCGCCCGATCCCCGGAGTGCCGATCGAGCGGCACCAGGGTGCGTATTACATCAGGCTCATGGTGGTCGATCAGCCTGGTGTGATCGCCGATGTCGCGGCGGCGCTGCGCGACGAGCAGGTTTCGATGGAGGCGATGATCCAGCGCGGCCGGGCGCCGGGCGAGGCTGTGCCGGTCGTCATGACGACCCATGTGACTGTCGAGGCGGCGATGCGCCGGGCGCTTAAAAAGATCACAGCGCTCGACACCGTTCTCGAACCGCCGCGCATGATCCGCATCGAGGATTTGAGCGTTTAACCCGCCACCAGCAGGAGGAAAGGCCATGCCCGAGACTTCTAGGATGGATCGCAATCTGGCGCTGGAGGCCGTCCGGGTCACGGAAGCCGCGGCGCTCTCGGCCTCGCGCTTGATGGGGCGGGGAGACGAGAAAGCCGCCGACCAGGCCGCGGTCGATGCGATGCGGCAAGCGCTGAACAGCCTGGCGATTGCCGGCACGGTCGTGATCGGCGAGGGCGAGCGCGACGAGGCGCCGATGCTCTATATCGGCGAAACCGTCGGCAGCGGCAACGGGCCGCCGATCGACATCGCCCTCGATCCGCTGGAGGGAACGACGATCACCGCGAAGGGCGGCGCCAACGCCCTCTCGGTGATTGCGATGGCCGACTCGGGCGGCTTTCTCAACGCCCCCGACGTTTATATGGACAAGATCGCGGTCGGCGGCGGGCTGCCGGACGATCTCGTCGATCTCGACGAGGAGCCGGCCGTCAATTTGCACAACCTCGCTAGGGCGAAAAAAGCCGAGGTTTCAGACCTCGTCGTCTGTATTCTCGACCGGCCGCGCCACGCAGAGCTGATCGCAAAGGTGCGCGCCGCCGGCGCCCGCATTGCACTGATCTCGGACGGTGATGTCAGTGGCGTCATCGCCACGTCCGAGCCCGAGACCGGGATCGACATGTATGTCGGCTCGGGCGGCGCGCCGGAAGGCGTGCTCGCCGCCGCAGCGCTGCGCTGCATCGGCGGGCAGATGCAGGGCCGGCTCTTGTTCCGCAACGACGACGAGCGCGGCCGCGCCCATCGCCTCGGCGTCACCGACCTCGATCGCAAATACAAACTGCACGATCTTGCCTCGGGCGATGTGATGTTCGCGGCGACCGGCGTTACGAACGGGACGATGCTTCGGGGTGTGCGCCGGTTCGCTGGCGGCGCGTCGACGCATTCGGTTGTGATGCGGTCGAAATCCGGCACAGTCCGCTATGTCGAGGCGCGCCATGACTTCACGCGCAAGCAGAGCTTTGCCCCCTTTGCGCGCTGAGCGATCTTTCTCGTGATTCTTCTCAAATCGCCCTCTCTCGTCATTCCCGCGAAAGCGGGAATCCAGGGACCACAAGCGTCTGAGCAGTAACCCTGGACCCCCGCTTTCGCGGGGGTGACGATAGGAGGAGCAGGGATAGTTTGGATTAGGCTTGCATATGAACGACGGCGCGGGGGGCGCCGCTGCTTTTGCCGGAGCGATGTTAGGAGTGGAGCGGTCGGTCTGCGGGCGCCGCTGGCGCTTGCGCACTGGGGACGACCGCGCGGGACAGGCGATCGCCGAACGGCTCGCGCTGCCCGAGATTGTGGGACGGCTGTTAGCGCAACGTGGGATCGATGCCGATCACGCGCCGGCCTTTCTCGCGCCGCGGCTGCGCGATCAGCTGCCTGACCCCTCGCATCTGCGCGACATGGAAATTGCTGCGGCGCGGCTCGTTCGCGCGGTGCGCGATGGTGAGACGATAGGCATTTTTAGCGATTACGACGTCGATGGCGCAACATCTGCGGCGTTGCTGACGCGCTTTTTCAATGCCGTGGGCGGGCGCACCCGGGTCTATGTGCCGGATCGCCTGCGTGAAGGCTACGGGCCGAATGCTGCTGCATTACTGCAGCTCCGCGAGGAGGGGGTGGCGGTCGTTGTCACCGTCGATTGCGGAACGACGGCCCATCTGCCACTGGCGGAAGCGGCCCGGGCCGGGCTCGAGGTGATCATCATCGATCATCACGTCGCCGAGCCGCTGTTGCCGCCGGCCGCCGCGATCGTCAATCCGAATCGGCTCGACGAGACCAGCCCGCATGGCGAGCTGGCGGCGATTGGCGTCGCCTTTTTGCTGGTCGTCGCGATCAATCGCGCGCTGCGCCAAGCCGGCTGGTACGGCGCTGGCCGCGCCGAGCCGGGTCTGCTGCAATGGCTGGATCTGGTGGCGCTGGGCACGGTATGTGATGTGGTCCCACTCACCGGGCTGAACCGTGCGCTCGTCGCGCAGGGCATCAAGGTCGTGCGCTCTCTGACCAATCCCGGCCTTGCGGCGCTGGCGGCTGTCGCCGGCGTCAACGAGCCGCTCGACACTTACCATTTGGGGTTCGTTCTTGGCCCCCGGGTCAATGCCGGCGGCCGGGTCGGCGCGGCAGATCTCGGCGCGCGCCTGCTCGCGACCGATGATGCCGCGCTTGCCGCCGAGCTCGCGGCGCGGCTCGACGGCCATAATCGCGAGCGCCGGGATATCGAGGCTCGCACGCTGGAGACGGCGATCGCGACGGTCGAAGCCGCTCCGCAGTCGCCCGTCCTCGTCTTCGCCGCCGCGGAGCATTGGCATCCCGGCGTGATTGGGATTGTCGCGGCGCGGCTCAAGGAGCGCTATGAACGTCCCGCCTGTGTCGTTGCGCTCGCCGATGGCATCGGCAAGGGCTCCGGGCGCTCGGTCGCCGGCCTGCCGCTCGGCCCAGCGGTAATCGCGGCGCGTCAGGCGGGGCTGCTGATCAATGGCGGGGGACACGCGATGGCGGCGGGTTTTACGGTTGCGGCCGAGAAGCTCGACGCGTTGCGCAGTTTCCTCATCGAGCGGCTGGGCGACGGCCTCGACCACGAGCGGCTGGTGCCCGAATTGCGACTCGACGCGGCGCTTTCGGTTGCAGCCGCCCAGGGCGAGCTGATCGATCATATTACAAAGCTGGCGCCGTTCGGCGCCGCCAATCCCGAGCCGCGCTTCGTGTTGCCCGGCGTGCGAATAGTCCATGCCGAGCCGGTGGGAAGCAGCCATCTGCGCTGTATCTTGGTCGATCCGCTCGAGACGGGCCGGCTGCCGGCGATCGCGTTCCGGGTCGCCGGGACACCGCTCGGCCAATTTCTCGGCGAGACGCGCGGCGCGGCGATCCACATCACCGGCCATTTGCGCCGCGACGGTTGGCGCGGAGGAGATGCCGTAGAGCTGGCTATCGACGACGCGGCGCCTGCGACTGCGTCATAGGCGGGGCTTGCGCGCTTGGATCATCGCGGACGCAACGTAGTCCTCGATGCCGCGCCCGGGCGCCCAGTCTTTTACGAGCTCGCGGCTCTCCGGCTTGACGCTGACGCGGATCGCGGTGAACCCCGCCACCGCGAGCCATTGCTCGATCTGATCGGCAGACGCCGCTCCGGCGATGCAAACGCAGAGCAGCGCCTCGTCGCAGGCCACCTCGGCCGGCAGCGGCGCGATATTGACGACGTCCGAGACCGCGATGCGGCCGCCCGGCTTCAGCACGCGGAAGGCCTCGCGATAAACCTGCTGCTTGTCGGACACCAAGTTGATCACACAATTGGAAATGACGACGTCGGCGGTGTTGTCGGCTATTGGCAGATGCTCGATCTCGCCGAGGCGGAACTCGACATTCGCAACGCCGGCGCGTGTGGCATTATCGCGTGCTTTCTTCAGCATTTCGTGCGTCATGTCGACGCCGATGACCCGACCGTGCGGCCCGACCTGCCGGGCCGCGAGAAAGCAATCGAACCCGGCGCCGCTGCCGAGATCGACGACGACTTCGCCAGGCTGCATTGCCGCGATCGCCTGCGGGTTGCCACAGCCGAGCCGGAGATTGGCGCCCTCGGGTACCGACGTTAGTGCGGCCTCGGAATAGCCCACCTCGCGAGAAGCCTGTTCCGGCGTCGCCGCCGGGCCACAGCAGCCCGCGTTGCCGATAGCCACCGCCGCATATCGGCCGCGCACCATGTCCTTGATCTGCTCCCCGTCCATCGCGCTCTCCTAAAATTTCGATTTTTCATGAAATATCGCTTGACACAATTCGCCGTCAACAGCTATTTCGATCTTCGTCGAAATATGGAAGACGTGTCGATGGATCAGAAACACGCGATCGCAGCGCTCGGCGCTCTCGCGCAGGACACGCGGCTGGCGCTGTTTCGGCTACTGGTGACCTGTGGCCCAGAAGGACTCGCCGCCGGCATTATTGCGGAACGTCTCGGCGTCGCACCGTCATCGCTCTCCTTTCACCTGCAGCAGCTCGTCCATGCCGGGCTGATCACGCAGCGGCGTTTAAGCCGCCAGCTCATCTACGCTGCCGATTACGGCGCGATGAATGAGCTGATGGCGTACTTGACCGAAAACTGCTGCGGCCGCGGTCTCACTTGCGCGCCGGTGTGCAATTCCGTCGATACCTTTAGCCAAGGAGAGAGCAATGAAACGGCTGCACGTGCACGTGTCGGTTAACGATTTGGCCGAGTCGATCCGGTTTTACTCGACACTGTTCGCAGCCGAGCCGACCGTCGTTAAGGACGACTACGCGAAATGGATGCTGGACGATCCGCGCGTCAATTTCGCGATCAGCAAACTTTGTGCCCGCGCCGCCGGCATCTCGCATCTCGGCATTCAGGCCGAGAATGAGACGGAGCTCGCCGAGGCGTATGGCCGACTAGCGCGTGCCGAACGGCCGGTCGTCGAGGCGAAGGGCACCACCTGCTGCTACGCCCGATCCGACAAGCAATGGATCGCCGATCCTCAGGGCGTGCCGTGGGAAGTCTTTTACAGCTATGGCGAGGCGAAAGAATACGGCGAAGGCTCTCTCGCCAAGCTGAGGGAAGCCGGGGAGCGCGCCGCTTGCGGTTGCGAACCGGCATCCGCGCAGATCCCCTCGGAGCGGGGCGCCGCGAGCGTCTGTTGTGTGCCGGCGGGCTTGTGAGCGGCGAAACCCAAAAGCTTCACGACCCCTTCAGCAATTAGCAGCTGC
>Ga0126379_10001326_pt1 | contig 14935 bp, 14 predicted proteins | sample PanSoiMetPlot_24_FD_92640 | JGI IMG/M metagenome (GOLD analysis project Ga0126379, IMG submission 92640) | Tropical forest soil microbial communities from Panama - MetaG Plot_24 | ecosystem: Environmental > Terrestrial > Soil > Tropical forest > Bulk soil | place: Panama | collected 2016-02-17 | reverse complement strand
TGCGGTGAAAGAGGGTGGCCAGTTGGTGGATTTCTTTTGCTAGGGCGGCGTATTCGGTGGGGAGGATGGATTGCATGCCGTCGGAGAGAGCTTTTTCGGGTTGATGGTGGACTTCGACGAGAAGTCCATCGGCACCGACGGCGATGGCGGCACGGGAAAGAGGAAGAACTTTGTGGCGTTTGCCGGTGCCATGGCTGGGATCAACAAGGATGGGCAGGTGGCTGCGCTTTTGGACGGCTGGAATGACGGCGAGGTCGAGCGTATTGCGAGAGAAATCGGAGAAGGTGCGAACGCCGCGTTCGCAAAGCATGACCTTGTAGTTGCCCTCGGAGAGGATATATTCGGCAGCCATGAGGAATTCGTCGAGAGTGGCGGCCATCCCGCGTTTTAAGAGCACGGGAAGTTTGGCGCGGCCAGCACGTTTGAGGAGCGAGAAATTCTGCATGTTGCGGGCGCCGATCTGGATGACGTCGGCGTATTCCTCGACAAGATCGAGCGATTCATTGTCGATGGCTTCAGTGACGATGCCGAAACCGTAGTCTTTGCGGACGCGGGACAGGATTTTCAGGCCGGAGAGGCCGAGTCCCTGAAAGCTGTAGGGCGAAGTGCGCGGCTTGTAGGCGCCGCCGCGGAAGAGGCGCACACCCGTGGATTTGAGTTGCTGGGCGATGGCGAAACATTGCTCTTCGGTCTCGACCGCGCAAGGTCCGGCGACCATTGCGATATGAGAGCCGCCGACGAGAACGTCACCGGAAGGAGTGGGGATGGTGACGACGGTGTCTTCCTCCTTGACGTCGCGGGAGACTAGTTTGTAAGGCTTGGTGACGGGAATACATTCGATGACGCCAGCCATGGATTCGAGAACGCCGAGATCGATGGCGCCGTTGTTGCCGGTGATGCCGATGGCGGTGCGTCCGGAACCGGGGATGGGATGAGCTTTGAGGCCGAGGGATTCGATACGGTCACAGACGGCGCGGACTTGCTCTTCGGTGGCGTGAGATTGCATGACAACTAGCATGGAGCCTCGGTTGAGTGAGTGTACTGCAGGGGTGGAGTTGGAGCAAATGGACGGGCGGCAGCAGCGTCTTACGTTGTCAGTTCTAAATTCAATGTGAGGAGCAGAACCTTCGACCCCGTACGAGACGGGGATCAGGGATCAGCAGGCCAGCCCGAGAGTGGCAGTGACGTGGAGGCAAATTTGGTGGTTGGGTTCTTCAGGCGCAGAAGACGCGCCTTCAGAATGACAAGCTCAAGAGAGGCGCCGCCTCGGAAGGCGGCCGCTACAGGCGACGAAGCGACCCCAAGAACCGACCCGAGGGTCGGCCACTACAAAAGCGAGCAAATGGAGCGGCGTGACGACAGCCATGCTTGCGCAACTTTGTTGGTGTGAGTAACATCTAACGAATAAGGACAAAGAGTTTCCAGTCCTCCCTCCCCAGCCAGACACCCAGCCTTGGCGGTTTAATCCGTCGAAAGTCGCGGGCAAGCGTCGGTGCGTAGCGGCGCGCAGTGCCTTGCGTTCGCGACGAGTCTCGGATTATGAAGATCTAGCGCTTGATTGTCGGGAAAAGAGGGACTTGGTCGACGGGGCGTGTCAAGGGAACCTCGGTTGCGAATTGGGAGAATAGATTGCTATGGGACTCCTGAGAGTGTGAGTCCGACGAAGGAGGTAGTGTGTTCTTCTTGTTCATCGAAACTTCGGGGTATTTTCCGGACATACCAATGTCGAGCTTTCAGTTGATGCTGGTGGCTGGGGCACTACTGATTGCGGCGGCGGTACTGCTGGGATTGCGACGAAGGACCAGCAATGTGGCGGTGCAGCGGTCGCTCTTGACGGATGAATTGATGATTTACCTGGGACGAATTGCCGATGCGCTGGAGAGGAATGCCCCGCCGAATAAACAATTGATCATTTCGGAGATTGAACGGCGGATGGCGGAGCGAGGAAGTAAGGTGCAACAGATGCCGTATTCGACGGTAGGACGGGATTTTCCGGAAAAGAGATAGACACGCGAATGTGGAGCGGGAGTTCTGACCGCCTGAAGAAAAATCGCACACACTGAAGTCTGTGCTACCAAGAACGGTGCGGACGGTCTCGGAAGGTCGTGACCTGAGGCCGGCCACTACAAAGGTCAACACCGAGCGAGCAAGCCGAGAGTCCACCCAGCAGAGCAACCCAAGAGTACTGGTGGGCAGCTGTGGCGGTTAGGGGAAGAAGAGTTGGAGTCGATCCCAATAGTGGGACTTCCAGCCCGAATATAGGCTGTCGTAGTCTCCCACAGGAAAACCAGTGTGGTCGAGAAGCACGCGCGTTTGCGTACCTTGTTCCTTCAAATCAAAACGGACGATGGAATACGTGCCGGGGTCCCATCCGGCGGAGAGGCTTGCACGATGCGTTGGTTGGGGACGAGTTCGACGTTGCAACCGAGGATTCTTGCGCCGAATATGGAGAAGGTTCCGCCGGGTTCGCCATGGATGTCAGCAGACTCGTGGGAGAAGGCCGCGAACTGCTTGGAGTCGAGAAGGACGGCCTCCTGGAGAATCAGGACCCGGCGGTTGGCAATGCCATAGTAGGTGCGGCGCTTCAACCAAGCATCGTACCAAAAACGATCCACATCATGTCTTGCCCAATCACCACAATGGAATGCCCCAGAGAACCATGAAACGCGGGGGCCGCGTGACGATGGCTTTGGTCTCGCAGAATCGTCTCACCGGAGCGATAGTGTTCACGAGAGGCGCTTACTTCACGCCGGCGCCTGCTGGGCCTGGGTTGCGGTGATGCCACCAGCCTAGGGACTTGGGAGCGGTGTAGAGGGGAGAAGTTTTCTCGCTGTGAGCCTTGCGATGGAACCACTTGAGATGGAACTTTTCGTGATGGCGCTCCGAGCCGGCTCCGCGCGGTCCTTGGGCGCAAGAGGCAGGAATAGGGCCAGCAGTGCCCAGGAAGATGACGCCGCAAAGGACGAGCAGTAGCCTTTTCATGAAGGTGGCTCCCGTCACCTTTCTATCATGATGAAACGGAGGGTAACTACGGTACTAAGGTACCTTGTAGCGTAGTAGCAATGGGCGGTGGTGAGCGGATTCGAAAGCGGTCACTTACGAAGCTGAGGCAACAGCCTCACCCCTGAATGGGGGCAACTCGAGAACCCCACACGCAACAGCGGCTGTGGGAGCCCGCAGTGGGCGCACCCCAGCAGCTAAAGCCAGTTTGTAAGGTAAGTGCTTACGGCACGACTGAAGCCGCAGCCTTCCGGGTTGAGCCGACCTGAAGGACAGTCAAAATGGGAAGGGAGATGGATTGACGTGGAAGGCTTGATTCGGGATGCTAGTGACGAGATCGACGCTCAAAAAAAAGCGCTAGGGAGCCGGGCGAGATGGTTCACCTATTTTATCCATGGGGACTCATCGTGCAGGGGATTGCACTATTTCATTTTGTGAAGCGGCGGCCGGAAAGCTATTGGTTTTACATCATCATTTTTGGCGGAGTGCTGGGGGCGGGGGTTTACGTCGTGGCGGAAATGATCCCAGACCTGGGACTACTGAGAGGCACGTTCAACGGATTTGGCAGGAGATCGCGGATCCAGACGCTGGAGACGCAGATTATCGACAATCCGTCGGCGGGAAATTATGAAGAAGTGGCGGAGTTGTACTTCGATCAGCAGCAGTATGCGAAGGCGCGGGAGGCTTGCAACCTGGCGATCGGCGCGAGGAGCGATTCACCATACACATTTTATTTGCGGGCGAAGGCGGCGCTGGGAATGGAAGATTATGCGGGAGCGATCCCAGACCTGGAGTTGGTAGTGGGCAAGGACGTGAAGTTTGACTACTACCGTGCGGCGGGGCTGTTGGGCGATGCGTATGCGCGAACCGGAAGATTGGAAGACGCGGAGCGATATTTTGCCGTGGCGACACAGTTTTCGACCACGCCGGAGACGCTGTACAACTACGCGAATTATCTGAAATTAGTGGGACGGCCGGAAGAGGCGCGGGAGTGGACGAAGAAATTGAACGCGAAGAAGAAGACCCTGCCGAGATACATGCAAAGGGTGGAACGGCCGTGGTTCCGGAAAGGGCGAGCCTTGGAGAAGGAATTGGGGGCGAAGGCGGTGAGTAGTTGAGGAGGCGTCCGCGGAACCGCGACGCTTTGCGCCGATAGAGCGGGATGGTATTGTCGCGGACGTGGTAGTCGAGGCAAGCGATGAAAAGACTGTTGAACGTGATAGGCGCAGTTCTGCTGGCAATGAGCGGCACGGCGGCGAAGGCGCAGAATGGCGGGAAATTCGTGCCGCCGAAACTGGTGAGCGCGGGAGAGATTGCCTATCCGGTGAACAGCAATTCACCGGGGTTTGTAACGCTGCAAGTGAATCTGGATGGGAACGCGAATATTCAGAATATTCAGGTGATGAGGGATGTGCCACCGCTGACTAGCGCGGCGCAGACGGCGGTGCAAGGATGGTCGTTCGCGGCGGGCTCGCTGAACGGGAGTGGAGTGCCGTCGAGCATTCAAGTTACCGCGGTGTTCAACCCGTTTAACCCGGCGGGAGTGGGTTTGCCAAGCTCTGGACTAGGGCCAGCAGCGGATGCCGGGAGCGCGCCATACATTCCGGCGCGGGTCGCGTCGGCGACGTATGCGACGTATCCGCCGAGTAGCACGGCGTTCGGGACAGTGGTGCTGGACGTAAGGATTGGCACTGGAGGCGACGTGAAGAGGGTGAACGTAGTGCGCGGCGTTGCGGCGTTGACGGGGTCGGCGATAACGGCGGTCAAAACCTGGGGGTTTAGTCCGGCGAAGAGAAATGGCAAGGCCGTGGATTCGCGCACTGTGGTGGCGATTGTTTTTCCGTCCCCGGCGTTGGGGACGCAGTAAGGCGGCGGGCTTGGATTCGAGAAGAACAATCCGAACTGAGAGATGTAGTTTGCGTTGAGATTCTTGGGACATCCTCGTCGGATGTCCTCAGAATGACATGTTCTGCACAGATGGCGGCGTAAAGCCACCTCTACAGGCAGCGGATTAGGTCGGCGGCGGACTTTGCGGCTTTCTTCATTTCGTGGACGCTGCGGGCGGCCAGATTGGAATCGGCGAAGTGGTCGGCGAGAACGTCGGCGTTGGCGTTAATTACACACAGTAAATTATTGACGGCGCGGGAAACGACTTCGGCGCGCGAAGGCGGATGGGCGGAGTCTTTGCGGAAATACGGAGTGACATCCGCATATCTTCGAAGATGCGACTGCGTTTGTGCGTCGGGAGTGAGAGAACAGATGGCGTTATGAATGGTCTCGGCGGTGATCGTGAAGGGAAAGGCAGCGGGATGCGCCGGCGTGAAGAGCTTTGGTAGCAAAATCAGTGAGATCCTGAGCGGAAGGATCAAAGAGGGCGAGGATCGGAAAAGATGGAAACTCCGAGCGGAATTTTTGGAGGGGAGCTAGCCATAATCCCTTCGCTGCGCGCCGGCAAGAGATGCTGGCGCTCCGATCGGGGCGACCGCGAGAACAAATCCAAGCGGGCACAATATTGTGGGCTCTTGGATTTCGCCGGCGAACCCACGCTTCTCGCCTGCTTCTGGCATTCCACTCTCATCCGGACTCCTGCTAATCTTTTCTCTCATGTCTTCAACCACTGAAGCCGAGGCCCCACGCGCAAACCTGAAACTCCTCAATTGGTCCGCGGTCCTCTTCGCCTTCCTTCAAAGTGTTTGCAGCGCATTCCTCGCGCTCAGCGGCATTCGCCTGTTCATCGGAGCAACCGCGTTCGCTTCTGCCCTCGGTGTGGTCAAGCTGGCCGACAAGATGCACATCGCCGCAATCCGCATCCCGATGATGCTCATTGCCCTCGTCGGTTCTTTGCTGAATTTATTGGTCCTTTGGCAGGTCTGGCGTTTGCGCGGTCGTTCCGCCTCCGCCTGGCGGCAGAAGCCAGTCTCTGCACAAAAACGACGCTCCGAAATCTTGCAGCTGCTCTGTCGCTGGTCACGCTGTTCTTATTGGGCGCAGAATATTGGGCCCACGGGAAACTTTTTGGCGGCCATTAAGCAGCCCGGCACCCCACTATTTCCTTACTTCTTTTTCTTCAATTCCTCTTCCAATCTCTCATGCAACCTTTCGCTGTATCCCACCGGCAACTCAAATGTCCTGCCATCCGCTGTCAACACCAATATATTCCGCGTCGAGTCCAGGACCGCCGAACAAATTTCGCAGTGCTCCAGGTGCTTTTCAATCTCTTCGCGCAGCTTAGCGTCCACCGTTTGATCGATGTATTCGGAAATGTGCTCCCACACGTGCTTGCACTCTAGTTTCATAACGCTCTCCCGAACCACCGGCCGCGCGATGGAGCTGCCGCCTTCAGGAAAGGCACCAGGCGTTTTTGCAGCATCATTCGCGCGCGATGAAGCCGCACCTTTACCGCGCCAGGCTGAATACCCAAGGCCCGCGCCGTTTCCTCTACGTTTAACTCTTCCAGGTCTCTCAGCGTAAATACCTGCCGGTAAATGCCCGGCAATTCCGCCACCGCCGTGCGCAGCGCCTCACGCAGTTCTTTCCGTTCCAGCGCTTCCGACGGAATTTCCCGCCAGTCCGTCAGGAGCGCCGGTGTGAACTCACCTTCCTGTCCCTCCGTCGGCTCGTCAATCGATTCTTCCGCCGCGTTCTTCGCCTTCCTTAAGCGCTTCCGTCCTTCGTTGATGGCAATCGTCACCAGCCAAGTACTGAACTTCGCGTCGCCCCGGAACGACGCCAGGTGCCGGTACGCGCTAATCATCGCCTCCTGCGCGCCGTCCTCTGCTTCAGCTTCATTCTTCACCACGGAAAATACCGTCATGTACACCATACGCTCGTATGGCCGGATCAATTCATGAAACAGTTCGGTCTGCCCCGCCAGAATGCGCGCGATCAGTTCCGCCTCAGTGGTTCCCCGCGTTTCCATCATCCCTGGCTCGTCCCGTCTGACCTTAGTAGCTGACCCAACTCTCTGGACCGGCGATGGGCGTCAGTCCCTGAGGAATCTGCGCTGCTAAACTTCTCCAACCGCGCCACTCCAAATATCGCGTGAAAACTCTCGCAGTATCGCCACCGCCTGATATTGATTCAAATCCACCGTTCCAGGCAAGTCGTAGTTGTGATTCCCCTAATTCCCTTTCCGCGCGCCCAGTTGCACGTGTTCCAACTCTCCCTTCACCACCTCTTGCTCCTGCACCCTGTCGTCTGCCCGCACCAGCACCACGTGCACCTCCGGACCATTCGAAGTCATAAAAACGCGTGCGCTGGTGCCGCCACCGCAAACGCCCCCGCCACCGCGGCAATCACTACTCGCGCTTTTATCGTCCGTGCCATCGAATCTCTCCTCTTTTCTTTAACGTTCCGGCGAACCTTTCAAGGCTTGTCCTGCACCCGTACGAGCGCCACCCGTCGCAAAAGTTACAAGCCAAATTCGCGCTTCTCCGACTTTCTTTCTTTGACCAACGTGGCACAATTCAGCTTCGCCGCGGTTCTGCCTTTTATCTTCAGTAGCACTGCCTTTTGTGGCGGTCCCCGCGTTGCCGTTACTTCTCCACTCTCCGCAAAACAATTCAAAACAATTCATTGACGTGGCTCCCCTCCCGGCGGAATGTCTCGCAAGCCGTCTACCAGGGTGCCCGTTCAAGTACGTTCCACGTTCAAAAAAGAGACTTTTCGCGATAGGACCTTAAGAGGGGAAGCCTATGAAGACCATCTTGAAATTTGTCGCACTTGCTGTTTTCGCTGCTTTCGCCAGCGCCTCGCTACTGGCGCAAAGCAATCCACTTCTCGGTACTTGGAAACTCAATACCGCTAAATCCAAATTCCAGCCCATGCCGGTCCCAAAGAGCCTCACCCGCACCGTAGAAGAAACCTCCGACGCCACCAAATACACCATGAAGGGCGAAAACGCCGACGGCAGCTCCATTTCCTATGGCTTCACTGTGAAGTTCGACGGCAAAGACTATCCCGCTACCGGCACCATGCCCGGCGGGGCCGATTCCATCTCCATCAAGAAAGTTGACGCCAATCACTACGAAGCAACCTTGAAGAAAGCCGGCAAGGAAGTCGGCACATCCAAACTGGAAATTTCCAAAGACGGCAAAGTGGCCACCCTCACTTCCAAGGGCGTCACCGCAGACGGCAAGCCCACGCAAGCGGTCTCCATCTACGATAAACAATAACCGCGTGATTACTTGCCCCTCACACACTTGCTTTGAACGCTTTGGCCCCGTTTTTCTTCTGTGCGCCACCGTCGCCTAGCGGGACACGAACATAGATTCGTGTCCCGCGCGACGGCTCCGACTCCACATCCAGATGTCCGCCGATCAGCCGCAGCCTTTCGCGCATGCTGATTAGTCCCAGGCCGCCTCTTGCCTGCGCAGACTCGGGACTGAATCCTGCACCCTGGTCTGAGATACGCAGATACATCTCATCTGCACTCCCGGACAGTTCCACCTTGGCCGATTCCGTCCTGCCATGTTTCACAATATTCCGCAGTGCCTCCTGCACAATCCGAAATAGACACAGTGCCACATCCTTCGGAATCCGGTCACTAACGCCATGGTGCACAAATTCGATTCGCAATTCGTGTTGTTGCGATACTTCCCGGCAGTGCGCTACCACGGTGGCCACCAGTCCCAGGAGGTCCAGCTTCGCTGGGTGAAGTTGGTGCGACATGCTGTGCAGTTCGCTCGAAACCTCTGACGCAACGTCCGCTATGTTATGCAGTCGTTCTTGCGCTTCGCTCGGCAGTTCGGGAATGCTTCGCTCAAACTGAGTCAAGCGTATCCCGAGTAGCGCCATCCTTTGGCTCAGATCATCGTGCAACTCTCGTGCAATCCGCGTCCGTTCCTGCTCTTGCGCCTCAATCAATTTCTGGCTCACGCTCGATAGCGCCTCTTCGCTCTTCTTCCGCTCCGTTATATCCGCCACGATCCCAATCGTCCGTTGCACTCTTCCTTGTGCGTTGAAGAACGCGCGGCCATTCTCCTCCATCCAAACCACGCCATTTCCGGGCCGCATCACCCGGTAGGCGATCTTGTACGTTGACTTTTCCGGACTTAGTCGCTTCTCCGTTTCAGTGTACTTCCTCAGGTCCTCGGGAAAAATGTCCACCCTGAACTCTCGCCCGGTATCGTATCTCGGATCACATTTCCAATGCAGAACGGCGGCATACTCGCCTGAGCGCACAATTTCATCCGTCGCCGCGTCCCACTCAAACGCATACATCCTTCCCGCCTCGACAGCCAACCGTAGCCGTTCTTCTCCTTCCCGCAATTCCCCTTCTGCTTGCCTGCGCTCCTCCACCTGTGCGGCCAGAATCATGAACGGTATTACTGCGAACCATAAAAACAGCTGTAGTGATAACACCCGGTCGATGGGGTCCCGTTCGATGAAGGGGCCGCGTCCATGCAGTGCTCCCCAAATAGAGAGCAACGCCACGATCGTCGCCGTGGTCCCCACTCCCGTCGTTCCGAATCGTAGTGCCGACCACAGTAGAAGCGGCAATAGCGAATAAAGTAGCGCCGGAGGGTAGCTTCCTCCACGCGCCACGAACATTACATAGCTCAGGGAAATCAACGCCGTGATCAATACGCATGCTTCCAAAACCTGCTTGCGCGATGCTCGCAGCCATCTCGAACCTTCGCCAACCCCGCCCAGAATGGCGGGCGCGACCGTCAGGAACGCCAATCCTTCCGATAAAAAGCTGACGCGCCAACTAATCCACCAATTCCCATCCAATCCATACACACCGATGGTCGACACAATCACCGATGCCAAAAACACGGTGCAGAACGAATATTTGGCCAGGGCTTTTAGGCTGTTCAAACGCGGCAAACCGCCTAGCGCATAATTCACGCCCCAGGCAGCCACCAGAATTTCCAGGACATCGGCGAGAATCAGCCAGGCCATCGTGCGAATTGGAACTCCTGCCTGCAGGTCGTACACGGCGAAGCCGGCCAGCCCCGCTGCCATCACTAGCGCCCAGCTTTTCCGTGGAATCACCAGCAGGATAGCGACTAAAGCCGCGCACCCCGGCCAAAGCGGCCAAAGCGTTTGCGGATCTCTTATGATTAGAAAGCCGCCCAGTTTGGCAGCAAGGTAGCACACCGCGGCAGTCAGGCAAGCCAGCAGGACCACGTCTAGTCCAGAATTCGCCCTCGCGATGTTCCTTGATGACTGGCTTTCGGCGGTCTCCATACCTACCTCCACCACCTTCAGGGAACAATGGGAGTGTCAGGGCAACGCCAGATACAACCCGCAGCTACCTTTCCCGAGTACCACCGATTTAACATCCCCTCGATCACAAAATGCAACATCCCGCACTGGAGCTGCGGGAGCGCGGTTTCAGCCGCTGAGGAAATGGTTTGCTGCGTGCCCCACCCGCCGGTGTTGCGTGTGCGTTCTCGGGAGTTTCGTTCGAGGTGGAAGCTTCAGAGCGTACACGAAAACCCTTGTAATTTGGGACAGCGCGACTTCACTCGCGCCGTAACCCGCGATGCAACTCAGGTTTGGACCAATCTCCTACTTCGGCCCCTCCGCCAACTTCTTCAATTTCTCTTCGGCATTCGCTTTGATTCCGTCCTTATACGTCTGCGGATCCGTGGTATCCTTCTGCAAATATTGCAGCGCCTTCTTCGCATTTTCCAGCGCCAACTCATTCTGTCCAGCCGCCAGATATGCATCCGACACGCTGTCGTACACGTTCGGCGAATTGGGATACGCCTCCACATTCAGTTTCAATAGCTCAATGGCTCCCTTCACATCGTCAGCCTGCAAACGCTCGTAGCCCACACGGTTCATCAGCACCTCGGAAAACAGCACAACCTTTGGGTCTTTCTGGCGCGCTTCCTCATACATCTTCGCCGCCTTCACAACTCCTCCCGGCTGGTCAACCATTTCCAGGAACTGAATCTCGTGCGATACGGGCTTGGCATGGGCCCCATTTTTCGCGCTCACCGTCGGGTTCGGCTTCAACGTTTTCCCAAACCACTCCACGATCATTCCTTCCAAATCTTCGTGGGCCTTGAACATTTCCACGCCGTGTCCTCCCACAGCGTAATGTTCCAGCTTGTTCCCCGGATTTGGCGACAACGCATATAGCCACTGCATAATCTCCACCACTCCACGATCGTCGTCATCATCCGCCACCGCCATGAACAGCTGCACCTTCGGTGACTCCCGTAAATATTTTCTTCCCACCCTGTCCGTCCCCTCAGACAGCAGCACTAACGACTTCACTTCCGCATGCCGCCGCGCCAGCTGCACCGCCTGATTCACGCCGCAACTCGCTCCACCTCCACCGACAGTCCTGTGGCTTACTCCCGGCTGCGCAATCAAATAGCGGAACGCCGTGTCCACATCCCCCGGCCATTTCTCCTCAATACTCTTGTTGATTTCCTCGGGCGGCATCTTGTCAAGCGGTGTCCCCCCGCTCTCCCCGAATCCTCGAAAATCCATCGTCAACACATTCACTCCCGACGCCGCCAGTCGTCCCGCCAAGTCGTCCCACACTTTTCTCTGCCGGTTACACTGGTGCAGCAGCAGCACGCCGGGCCCCGGCTTTCCTGCCGCAAAATATGTAGCCTTCAGCATGATTCCATCCGGCGCTTTGAGTTCAAACACGCGCGGCGCAGGTGCTTCGGCCGCACCAACGTTCGCGCCCATCAGCAGCCATGCAAACAGAATCGCGCCAGCAATCCGCGCCTCGGTCAATTTGTAGCCCATCGTGGCCTCCTAACTCGCCCTAGTTTAGACGCCCTCCCCCAGTAAAGCGCAACCAGACTTGCACCACCGCTCGCCTTCCTGCTTTCTCATCCCGACCGGGAAAGCGGCGATTTTTGCTGCCCGCAAGATCTCCAACCGCCATCGCTGTTCTTTTGCCTAACTCGTTGACCAACTAAACCAAGCCGTGATATCACCAAGCAGGCATCCGGGCGGAGACCTTCAGCTTCGTGGCTGCGATCGCTCCGCAGCCTTATGGTCTTTCTCCCCGATTCTGTCCCCGGTCGCGCGAACCGGTTTTTTTTGCATTTTCTTATGCCGAATCCGTTTCGTCCGCCCCCGATTCAGGCCACTCGACCCGCTTTTGAAAGGACACTACGATGTCACATCGCAACGATTCGCACTCCAACGCTCGCAAGCTTGGCTTCACCGCTCTCCTGCTCGGCGTCCTTCTTCTCACCGCCGTCACCCTCGGCCTTTCCGCGGACGACAGAAAAGTGGAAGTCATCGACGCCACGGCCATGGGCACCAGCACGCAGTTGGGCAAGATCGTCAACGTCAAGGTCACCATCTACGAATTCTCCACCGAAGAAGATCGCCAAATTCTTATCGATGCCTTCAAAAAGGGGCAGAACCAGGGCCTCGTCAACGCCCTCAGCAAAATGCGTGCCGTCGGCCGCATCGCCGTCACCGGCACGATTGGTTATGACCTGAGCTACATTCGACTGGTTCCCACCGACACCGGCCGCAAAATTCGTTTCGTCACCAACCGCCTGCTTCGTTTCGGCGAAGTCTACGCCAACACTCCCACCACCGCTTACAACCTGACTGCCGGCGAATTCGATCTCAACGATAAGGACAAGAACAAAAGCGCTGGAGTCCTCTATCCCGCCGCGCAACTCGTCATCAACAAAGAGGGCCAGCTCGAATTTCAACTTAACAAAAATCCCTGGAAGCTCGCCAACGTAATCGACTGGAACCAAGCCGGCGTGCCCAAGTAGCGCTGACCCTCGTATGATCAAATGTGGGGCACCAAGATCGTGCCCCTGTTGGGCTCTTTTCTTCCAAATGCCTTCAGGCTATTTAGGTTTGCCTGCCAGAAACTCCGGTAGCGGCTCCACCGCGAACCCACCGCCTTCAGCGGCGGGGCATTCAACTCGTAGATGATGTCGTTCCTCGCGCCGCTCTTGCACCAGCTGCACGCATCTCAGCATTCGCAGATGTTTCGATATCGCCGGCCGCGACACGGGAGAGTCTCGCGCAATTTGCCCGCTGGCAGGCTTCCCTGCCGTAGCAGATCCGGCACCCTCCCGCCTCGTCGGATCCGCCAGCGCGCCGAACGCCGCCCACCGTGGCCTCAATCCCCGAATTACCTACCCAACTCCGCAAATGCCTCATTGTCATCCCGCTTGCACTGAGCGCAGTGAGTTAGGGGCGCGAAGCGAGGGATCTGATGTCCCAACTGACGCCTCCCCAGGCCGCTCGAACTCCGCGCGGGTCTTCCTGATCACAATCCTTGATCGCTGATATTCTTTCTTCACCATGACCCTTCGCTCTTCACTAGCGCTTGTCGCCGTACTCTCCACGATCGTCTTCGCTCAGCAACCTCCCACCAACTTTCCTCCCGTCGTCCACCTGACCGCCAACCAGGATCATCAGCGCGTCCTCGACCTCCTGCACATCACTTCTCTTCGTCGCGGACCCGACGGCGATCCCAAATCTTCTAGCGCCGCCAACGTCGACGAATCCAAAGTCCGTCCCTACTCCATCCCGGATCCTCTCCTCCTCAAGGATGGCCACAAGGTCACCTCGGCTCAAATCTGGTGGACCCAGCGCCGCCCGCAAATTGTCGACGATTTCGACCGCGATGTTCTCGGACGTGTTCCCGCGAACGTTCCCCGCGTCCGCTGGGAAGTCGTCAGCAGCACGCGCGAAATGAGCGAGAATATCCCCGTCATCACCAAGAAAATCATCGGCCACGTCGACAATTTCGCTTACCCGCTCATCACCGTCGACATCCAGCTCTCCCTCTCCACTCCCGCCAATGCCACCGCGCCCGTTCCCGTCATCCTGGAGTTTGCCCTCAGCCCCGAAATACTCGCCACCATCAAAAGACGCTTCACCCCCGAAGAATGGGCCGCATTCAACGGTGCCGGTCTCTCCTGGCAGCAACAAGTCCTCGCCAAACGTTGGGGCTACGCCACGCTCATTCCCACCAGCGTGCAAGCCGACAATGGCGCCGGCCTCACCGAAGGCATCATTGGTCTCGTCAACAAAGGCCAGCCGCGCGCTCTCGAAGATTGGGGCGCACTTCGCGCTTGGGCTTGGGGCGCCAGTCGCGCGCTCGACTATTTCGAATCCGACGGCTCCGTCGACGCCAAACACGTCGCCATCGAAGGCCTCTCGCGCTACGGCAAAGCCGCTCTCATCACCATGGCCTACGATCAGCGTTTCGCCATCGCCTTTGTCGGTTCGTCCGGTGCTGGTGGCGCAAAGATCCTTCGCCGCAACTTTGGCGAGCAGCTTGAAAACATCGCCTCCACTTCCGAATATCACTGGACGGCCGGCAACTTTCTCAAATATGCAGGCCCCCTCACTGTCGACGATTTGCCCGTCGACGCCCACGAACTAATCGCCCTCTGCGCTCCGCGCCCAGTCTTCATCAGCTCTGGCTCGCAACAAGTCGAAGGCGGCTGGGTCGACGCTAAAGGCATGTTCGTCGCTGCCGTCGCTGCTGGTCCGGTGTACACTCTCCTGGGCAAAAAAGATCTCGCCACCACCGATTTCCCTCCCATGGAGACCGCGCTGACCGACGGCGACATCGCTTTCCGTCAACACGCCGCTGGCCACACCATCGGCCCCAACTGGCCCACTTTCCTGCAATTCGCCTCCCGCTATTTCCCGCCTCAGCCCGCTGCACCAACGCCGCTAGAATAGCCGCAGCTCGCGCGTAGCGCGTGACTCCAAGTAGCTCACTCCTTCAGGCCTGAGGCTTTTCTGACGCCTCGCCACGGTCTATGTGAGGCTCCTCGTGATCTTCGAGTTTCGTTTTTCATGTTCACTTTTCGCCGAATCCCTATTTTACAATCGCTACTTTCCATTTTTCGTTCTTCTCCGTTCTTCTCCTTGACAGCCTAGGAGTCTCGCGCTATCTTCCTAGGTCATCTAGGAGAGGCCTCGGTGGACCAAAAACTCGATGTGCTCCATCCTGCAACTC
>Ga0126379_10001325_pt1 | contig 14938 bp, 10 predicted proteins | sample PanSoiMetPlot_24_FD_92640 | JGI IMG/M metagenome (GOLD analysis project Ga0126379, IMG submission 92640) | Tropical forest soil microbial communities from Panama - MetaG Plot_24 | ecosystem: Environmental > Terrestrial > Soil > Tropical forest > Bulk soil | place: Panama | collected 2016-02-17 | reverse complement strand
TTCGTTTAGAGACTTCGAGACTCAGACCAAATTGTTTGCTGAGGCGGTTAAGAAATACGGATCGGAGTCTGAGGCAGCAAAGCATGTTGCTCGACCCGGTACGTCGATGCACGAGTATGGGCTAGCAGCAGACCTTAGAGACGCATCTGGTCATTTGGTTCAGGCTGGATCTCGTGCCGACGCATGGCTTGCTGCTCATGCGGGCGAATATGGCATCGGACGGCCGATGTCGTATGAACCGTGGCACGTTCAGCCGCTGAAGGTTGACGTTAGCCATGTTGGTGGTGCTGCAACAGCGACTCCACAGCAGCCGGGTGCATTACCGACTTCAGCCGGTGGCCGCTCCGAGGTTAATGTTGTTCAGTCGATTCCGCTAGATGTTCGTGTTATCTCTGGTGGAACGAGTTCGCCGAGTGGTTCATATACGCCGGTTCCACACTCTGCGGGCGGCTATTATCCGACTTCTATGCCGATGAGCGTCAAGCGGATGCTATTGGCTGGCGGACGTTGGTCGAGTGGGCCAGCAGTTAACGACAATATGGGTGGAATGCTTCATATTGTCCATCCGGGGGAGATGATCGTACCAGCAGACGTTATGGGTGGTTTGCCATCCAGTCAAGGCGGCATGTACGATCAAATTGGAACGGAAAGTCGCGGCTTCCAGAAGGTTGCGATGGTTCCAGTCCAGAAGGGCCTTGGTAAGATGGGTTGGTTATTATATCTTCTGGGTGGTATTGGTGCGATTGCTGGACTCAGTTTCCTGTTTGGTGGCGACGACGACAAGAAGAAACAGCAACAAGACGCTTTGTATGCAGGTAAGTTAGCTAGTGACAATACGATTCAGTTTGGGACTAGTGGGCTTGGGACCGAGACTCCTCAGACGGTATCAGATCTGTCGCCGCTAGCAGTCTCTTCGTCTGGTAAACCAACCACTGCCGATACGAGCGCCGACTCACAGAAAAGTTTGTTCTCTGGATTGAATAAACTGACCGACGGAGTTGGCAATCTGGCGAAGGATATGGGGGCATTGTCCGGTGCTACGACTGGAGCCACGGCCCAAATGTCCCCGTTCGCCCAGGGCTTGAATATGCTCAAGACGGTTACGAGTACGATTAGCTCGGTTATGAGTATTCCAAAGACGATCGGGTCGATGTTCTCTGGAATTGGCAGCATCTTCAGTGGTGGAATGGGTCTGTTAGGTTTGTTTGGTCTGAATGGAGGCGGGATTATACCGTCCGCTGCCGGCGGTATGATAACGCCGAGACTTCAGGGCGGTGGTATGTTGTCAATACTCCATCCGAATGAGATGGTGCTTCCCTCGCATATTAGCCAACTCGTCCAGAACGCGGCGAACAATAACATGGAAGGCGGAATGGGCGGACATACAGTCAATTTCCACATTAATACTATCGACGCCCGGAGTGGCGCCCAGTTCTTGATGAACAATGCTGACACGATCGCCCGAGCCTATGCGAGAAGTTATCGTTCCTATAGTGGCAACGTACCACGGAGCTAAATTATGGCCAGTCCGATGTTCCCATTGGTCCCGGCTACGACGTCGATGGCCGGGTTTTCGGCCGGACCGACGTTAGCATGGAGCCTGATTAAGACCGCTCATTGGGCGACGAGAATGCAACGGTCGACAAGTGGGAGGGAAGTCCGGGTCGCAGATTTCGCCTATCCGATTTGGGACTATTCGCTGACTTGGCAAGTTCTTCGCGACGGATGGGACTTACGGGATACGACGGGTTACGGTCATGGTCCGGCCTTTACCATTGGCTATTCGCCAATGTACGAACTTGATAATATTGTTCAGTTCTTTAATTCCGTCCACGGGGCTCATATGCCATTCTTGTGGAACGATCCAACGGACAACGATACGAGCCCGCTTGGCTTAACGACTCCATCAGGTGGCGGCTCGGGAGTCGGGCTCGGCGTTGGTGACGGTACGACTAAGGTCTTTCGGATCGTTGGACATCAAGGTTCACCGGTTATTCCGAACCTTGTTCGATGGGTTCTTCCGGGGACTTCATATACGATCGACGACTACAACGGTCTCCTGGTGTTTTCGTCGGCGATACCGAACGGTACCTCAGTCCAGATCGGTATGCGCTACGATCAGAGAGTTAGGTTTAAGTCCGACTCACTTGAAGCAGAGGAGTTCATGTATCAGCTGTGGTCGATTAAGAAACTCGAACTAACGTCGGTTATGTTCTAAAGGGGGATTTGTTATGCGGATGTGTACGACAACGCTCAAGCAGCTTTTGGATCGTTGGGACGTTACAACGAATATGATTATTGGAGACTTATATACGTTTAGTATGATTACTGGGGAAACGTTTTGGTTTTCGAATTTGGGTGTTCCTGTGCTCGCAGAGGTGCCCGCTGGGCGTGTTATTGCAACGGGAACCCCGGCTGGTAGCAATTCGCTCGGAATTGCCGTTGATAGTCTCTCGGCTCCGATGAGTCGGTGGATACAGAACGGCCAGTTGATAACGAACCTGACGCATCCCGATAGTATTCCACCGGATACGTATGTCGTCGACTTCAATACCGACACACTCGTTGTCGCGATGTCAAACGATGCAGTTGGCGACGGCATTCAGGGCGACGATTGGATCTCGTTTAACCGGTATTATGATTATGGGCCTCGGTTCTCGCGGTCGAAGATCAAGTCCCAAATCGGTCCGCAGATCGACGAGATGGAAGTCGATATGCTGGTTGGTGGTGACGACTACATCCAGCTTGGTAACACCGCGTCCATGACTTGGCAGGAGGCCATTTTTCATGGCTTATTTGATGGAGGTTACTGCAAGCTCGACCGGGTTTTCTTCAGGACGTTTCCTGGCGATCAAAGAACCCTTGGCGAATGCATTGGATCGACGACTTGGTTCTATGGGAGACTTAGCGATATTACGATTGGGCGCACCCGAATTACGATTAAGGTTAAATCACTGTTGGACTTGCTTACTATACAAATGCCCCGAAGACTCTATCAAGCATCATGCGGTTGGGTCTTTGGTGCTCCTGGCTGCGATTACGACCGGGTCAACGGCAATAACGCTGACGGGACCAGTACCGGAATTGGACGAGTCAGTCTTACGGCTAAGACCGGAAGCGACCAGAACCATCTTATCTATGACACCGGAGCATGGACTCCCTCTCCAGCAGATATTTATGACAACGGAACAATTATAATGACCTCGGGTCAGAACAACGGATATATGCGGACGGCGGGAATGGTGACCGGAGGTACGATCTATTTCTTGAAGCCGTTTATATTTCCGGTTATTCCGGAAGCCGACACATTTGACTTGTTGCCAGGTTGTAACCATACTCAGGCTCGGTGCAACGATTTTAACAATGCTAATCGTTTCGGAGGATTTCCGTATATTCCGCCACCGGAGACAGCAGTATGACAGAAACTCATGGTCCAGCTGTGCATCCACAGCTTAAAGTCGATGCGAATATCGGTGAGACACCATCGGATAAGCCGACTGCAGATGAACTCCGCCAGAGGGTCTTGGCCGAGGCTGAGTCGTGGGTTGGGACGAGGTTCCATCACATGGCCCGAGTTAAGGGTGCTGGAGTCGATTGTGGGCAATTGTTGTTGGCGGTCTATGAGAATTGTGGGTGTATGCCGCACGTCGATCCGGGATATTATCCACCAGACTTTCATCGACATAACGATCTTGAATGGTACGCGGGGATATTGCTTGAGCATTGTGTTGAGATCAGCAACTACAATTTGATGCCGGCGGATATCGTGTTGTTTAAGATGAAAGACGCCAAGGTTTTTAGTCACGGTGGGATTATAGTCGACTATCCGTGGATAATCCACGCAGCGTTTGCCCAGAAACGGGTCACGAAGGCGATGGCCGACAACGGTTGGTTGCGGGCACTCAACCGACGGTACTTCCGACCGAAAGCATTTTTGGAGTAAACTATGGACCTGTTTCGCCCGCACTACAGCTTTCTCCAGACGCAAGCGTGGCAAAAACAGTCACTAAATGCGCTCAGATATAATACGTCTCAGGTTGGGTCTGTGGTTCCGATGATATATGGAACGGTTCGTCAGGCCGTTAACTTGATTGCATTCGGTGGATACCGGGGTCCGGGAGGTGGAAAGAAAGGCAAAGGCGTTGGACCACTTCCTATTGGTGGAACTTCCCAGACGGCCAAGGGTGGCGGCGGCGGTAAAAAAGGCGGTAAGAAAGGGCCGCCCGATTTTAGTATTGATGTCGATTTTGGCGTCTGTGAAGGGCCGATTGGTGGGAGTTCGTCGAACAAGGTTTGGGCCTCGGCAGAAGTCACGACCTTTGGTCAGTTGCCGCTCGTTGCGTATCTTGGAGCGAATGGTCAGGCAGCCGACCCGATCTATGCCGCACTTGGAGCGGAGCCGATCCATTATTCCGGAACAGCTCATGTCGTTGCGGCGCCAATGGACTTGGGTGCGAGTCCGGTTATCCCGAACATTAGTTTCGAAGTTACTGGTTACTTTGCTGGAACTCTTGGTTCTGCTGATGCTAATCCTGCATTGGTGGTTGAACATTTTCTAACCGACCCTCAGAGGGGCGCTGGGTTCCCGAGCCGGTGTTTGGCGAATTTAAGTAACTTCCATGACTACTGTGATCAGGTTGGGTTTGGAATTTCGGTGAGTCTTGATGCCCAACAGACCGGACTCGAATGGCTCGGCTCGTTTATTCGGATTTTGAATACGGCGATCGTATGGTCCGGTGACCAGCTGCATTTTATTCCGTATGGTGATGTTCAAGTCGGTAGTTGGGTGCCCGATATGACGGCACAGTATATTCTGACCGACGACGATTTCTTGTCCGATAACAAACTCGAAGGTGAACCGGAACTTGACCGGGCAGATCCAGTTCTAGTGACTCGGGTTAATCCAGTCGACGCGTCGAATTGGGTTTCGATGGAGTATCTCGATCGTGGAAACAATTACAACTCAACTGTGTTGGCTAAGTTCGACCAAAGCTCAATCGACGCTTATGGACTCAGAACTGGCGATAATATGCAGGGTAAGCAATTTGCCGACGTCACACCGGCTGGTATTGCGGCACAACTCTGGCTTCAGCGACTCCAATATATCCGCAACACACCGTTTAAATTCAAGCTTGGTTGGAAATACAGTCTACTTGAACCGATGGACATTGTCTTGTTGACTGGGCGATTTGGAGACGTTTACTTGACTAATCAGGCCATGAGAATTACGTCGATCGAAGAGGATGATAACGGCGACTTAGCGGTCGAAGGCGAACACATCCAACAGGGTGCGGCTGCGCCAACGGGGACTGGCTGATGAGTGGTCTGTTCCGTCCGCATTATTCGTTTCTTCAGACGAATGCCTGGCAACGACAGGCACAGAACGCTCTGCGGTATAATACGAGTCAAGTCGGTGCCGTAATTCCGATGATCTATGGGACCGTTCGGCAGCAAATGAATTTGTTGGCGTTTGGTGGATACCGTGGGCCTGGGGGCGGTAAAAAAGGTAAAGGTGTCGGGCCGCTCCCGATTGGTGGAACGTCACAGACTGCTAAAGGCGGTGGAGGCGGAAAGAAAGGTGGGAAGAAGGACGCTCCGGACTTTACACTCGATGTCGACTTGGGGATTTGCGAGGGACCAGTCCTGATTGCTCCTAGTGCCCGAGTTTGGGCATCGGCCGAGGAGGCGCATTTTCAAGATCTCGGACTTCACCTATACACTGGGGAGAATGGTCAGCCGCCTGATCCGACGGCATATCATATGGGAGCGGTTATCGGATACTCCGGGACGTGTCACGTAACTGCCACACCGATTGACCTCGGGCCGAGTCCCGTGATGCCGAATTTGAGCTTCGAAGTCACAGGCTATCTTGCCAATACGCTTGGGAACTACGATGCTGACCCGGCACAGGTGGTTAAGCACTTTTTGTCCGATCCCCAGCGTGGGGCGTTGTTTCCAGAAGAGTTCGTCGACGGTCTTGATGATTTTTCGAACTATTGTAAGAACGCTGGGATGGGCATTTCGGTTAGTCTTGATGGTCAGCAAACGGCTCTGGAATGGCTCGGCGGGATGTTGCGGAATTTGAGTGCCGCTGTTGTTTGGTCCGGCGACCTGTTAAAAATCGTTCCGTATGCTGATGGCCCAGTCGGTAACTGGAACCCGAACGTTACACCGGTTTATAACATTAACGAGGATAATATTCTCCGCGAGAGTCGGGTCGATGAGTTTTTGATTGATGTTGCTGATCCAATTATGTTGACGCGAACGTCGCCAGCGGAGTCGCCAAATTGGTTCGGAATGGAATATCTCGACCGGGATAATCATTATAATTCGACGATTATGTCGGTCTTCGATCAGTCGTCGATCGAAGCCTTTGGCCTTCGAATTGGGGATAATCTTCAGGGTCGCCAGTTTGCGTCTGAAAATGCGGCGAACTTCTCAGCGCAGACGATACTTCAACGGACGCAGTATGTTCGGAACAAGGCCAAATTTAAACTCGGATACCAGTTTAGCCTGCTTGAGCCAATGGACGTTATTTCGATCTCCGGAGCGCAAAGCTCTACGAATGTTCAGATGGACAATGCTGATCGCTATTTGAGTCACGAACTGTTCCGTATATTGTCCATTGAAGAGGACGACAATGGTGACTTAATGATTGAAGCCGAGGAGATGCCGAAGGGCATGGTCCATCCGATTTATCGACAAGACTATGTCGCTAACACACCAATTAATCTCTGGTACGGTGGTATGGGTGGGTATGAATGGGATATGCGTCGGACAGCAAATGGGTATATTCCGCCGGATACGTCGACTGTTCCATTCGGTTATGAGATGTGGGGCGGAATACACGACTACGGCGTAATGGACGGCACACCTCAGATGAATGAAGACTGGCCCGATGGTTGTATGTCAGTCTGGATTAAACCGACTCGTCAGGGGATGCCACCGCTTGGAATTCCGCCGGGATATACGTCCGAGACGTTCCCATACGGTCCGTTGGATTTGTTCAATGAACATCACAACGAGAACAAGGAATATTTCTTCAGTTCGTTGTTCTCTTGTCAGTATCCGGGCGCTTTGTGGTGGAGGGGAACGTGGTGGGTTGACGATCATGAGAATTCACTGTTCGGTTGGAACGACGAGCATTGGACTGGACAGTCGATTTATGCCAGTGGAACCGGGTCGGCACCGCCGTTTATGATTGGGTTCTACGGGACTGGGGAGATATTTGTCGCGTTTGCTTTCTATGCACAGTTTGGTGGTTGGGAGCCGCCAATGCCTTATGGAAGTCCTTATGGACATTGGATAACTCCGTGGACGAATACGTTCTATGTATATTTCATATCCGACAAGAAGGAACAGATACTCTGGAACCAGTGGCAAAATTTGTATGTGTTTTGGGCAGCGGCGGACATTTTCACCAAGCATGGATTTGGAGTCTATATTAATGGGCATCGAGTTAACATGAGTCCGGTGGCGTCCTCAGCATTCACAGGTAGAATTACGACTGGTATTCCTACTGGCCCAGTCGGTGGCGGACAGGAAACCGCATGGGGATTTAATTTCTTGCCGCCAGGAATGTTCACGTCACGATTTGATCCGCTCCCGGCTGGTCAGCCTGCTATTGGTTGGCACGCGGCAGCGTGGGGCGGATTTATGTGGAGCAACAGTATATTGTACTATTCCAATGGGTTTGCCGGGTGTACTACGGACTTCTGGTTCGACAAAACTCACTCGCTTGGCCAAGAAGGCTGGTCGAAGTTCTATAATCCGTATACTCGGCGAGCGACGTTCGACCTCGGCGAGTTCGGTGAGAAACCAACCGGCAGTCGACCAGATATATTCTTGCGGAATTACAACGGTACGACTGGCGTTCAGCCTGGTGACACGCATCCGTACAGATATTATCCGCCCGAAGGCTTGTATTGTATTGATACAAAAGTCATCGGCGGAGCAAATATTAATCAGGCTCGTAAGGACTGGATACGGCCACATGGGGTCGTAGGTTTTCCGGCGACGTCGCCACCAATTTATCCGTACTGGCCGGCGGGGAGCGGTCTAGCTGGTGGAACCGGGCCGATCAGCGGTTCGTTCGATAATCCTTGGCAAAGAGGGGGCCTGTTCTTGTAATGGCAGTCACAATCAGCCCATCGGGCGTAAGCACGGCATTTCAATATCCGACTCAAGTTGGTCAAGGAACCGGAGTCGATGCTACGCTGAGTCAGGCACCGGGAGATACTAATCCGCCGATTATTTTTGAACCACCGCCAGCGTTGTCAGGTGACGAACTCAACATCGAGATTATCGCCACCGGGAGCGACAATTGGGGCGGATGCGAAGTTCACGTTAGTATCGATAATACGTCCTATGGGATGATCGGGACGATCTTCATGTCGGACGTCCAGGGCCTATTGACGTCGTCATTTCCGTCGGGATCGGACCCGGATACGACTAACGCGTTGACTGTCGATGTCGGCATGTCGAACGGACAAATCAATCCCACGACGAATTTATATGCCGACAAGTTTTTGAGCATCGCGTTTGTCGACGGCGAATTAATTAGTTATACGAACGTGACGTTAACGAGTGACTTTAATTACACGCTTGACACGTATATTCGACGCGGAGTCTACGGAACTCCGATCGGAAGTCATGTCTCCGGGTCGAGCTTTGGGATTATATCTGCCCAGACGTTTCGGCAACGGTTCGCGTACAATCTAGTTGGAACGACGTTGTATTTCAAATTCCCTGCGTTTAATTTGCTCGGACTTCAGCTTCAAAACCTTGCCGATGTGCCGTGGTACGCATATACGCTCCAAGGCCGCGGTCTGGTTCCGAACGCCTGGTATCAGTCGTGGTCCGTTGGCGGGATCTTCTCTGACTTTGTGATCGACACTTATGATGGCAATTATGAGATTTTCGATGTTCAGGCGCCGAGTCCGTTGACTTTCGCACCAAACTTCGCTGGGAGTCCGGCACCTGGGTGTGAAGTTCCACCAGCAGTAGCGGTCCATATCTATATCCAAGTCATTCGCTCCGGCACTCCGTCGGTCGTTGGCTCAATTGACTACACTCCTGGGTCTACTACTGGAGCGTACAATATTCCGTCGACATTCTCGATGGCGATCGGGGATCACATGCGAGCGTATGTGTCGGCATCAGTCGACAGCGTTATCGCGGGTTGTTATGGAACGATAGTAGGATCACAGACAAGTTAGGGGAGTCCGGTTATGGCGATGATCTTGATCGATGGCTTCGACAAATACGGGGCTCCGAATACTAATAATGCCAACGTCGTTAATTTGATGCTTGGTGAGTGGAACGTCGGCAGTCAAGTCTTTATCGCAGCCGGCTTGAGTTCTGTGGGGAATGCTGTCAATTTATCTTCGAGCGGCGCCTCGATGAGTAGATCATTTGCAAATACTGGTCGCATAATCGGTGGGGTTCGAATTAATCCGTCTTCAGGTTTCGCTATATCATTTGGTGACCTTGGTTCAATGCAATGCACCATTTGTGCAGCAGGTGGTCTGATATCTCTTAGGAATGGAACCACTAATGGGACCATATTGGCGTCGTCGGCTTCGAGTTTTCCGAACGGTGTGATACATTTCATCGAGTGGGATATTACCATCGGTGCGTCGGCGAATTATCAAGTCTGGGTAGATGGGACTAGTATTTTCTCGGGAACTGGAAATACTCGTGCCACGGCGAACAATTATGTCAACAATATAAATTTCCTTTTTACACCCGTCGGCGTCTCGGGAGCCAGTGTGTATGATGATTTGTATTTGTTCGATAATACTGGAAGCGTTAACAACGCGGTTCTATTGACCAGTCCCCGTGTTGAAACAACGTTTCCAGTGAGCGACTCTTCAGTTCAGTTTGCAATTGGGGCGTCGGTTATTGGAAGTCCGATTGCTAGAACATCTACCAATATAACGTTTGTCGCGAATGTCTTGTATCTGCGACCATTGACTGCTGCACGTGCGATGACGCTGAATACGATTTATGTGATGCCGTCGGGTACTAGCCCCAGCGCTAATTGGCGTATGGTCGTATATGCTGATAATTCGGGTCTGCCGGGGGCGTTGTTAGGGCAATCGAATGCTGCAGTCGGTATAACTAGCGGCACGGTTATGGTTGGGAACCTGATTACTCCAGTTAGCTTGACGTCCGGAGTTCAGTATTGGCTCGGGTTTATGTGCGATACAGCGAGCATAAACTTCCTTATGCAAGACACTCTTAATCAAGGACGGAGCGCAACTGCTACGTTTACGGTGGGAGCGCCGTCGAGTGCGCCAGCTATGGCTGCTAATTCCACAGCTACGGTCTGGGGCGCAGTGACACTGACTGCACCGGTGAATTTCTATGAAGTCAATCAACAGCCACCAGCAAGCCAATATAGTTATGTCTATGACTCGGTTGTTGGTCACGAGGATCTGTATAATTTCGGGGCGCTGTCGGTTATTCCAACCGCGGTATATGCTGTCTCGGTGAAAAGTTTCGCGGCGAAATCCGACACCGGGGTAAGAACGATGAGTAATCGACTGTTGTCTGGCGGGGTTGACTCCGGTGGATCGTTGACTGGTCAAACACTGAGTCAGTCCTTCCAATGGTACGGGACGAATTTTGACACTGACCCTGGGACCAGTGCCGCGTGGACTGGAGTTGGTCTGAATGCTGCCCAGTCTGGGTTCCGGATCGACTCATAGGGAGTCACAACGATGGCTGTGCAATTCATCGACGGATTCGATAGATACGGAGTTGTCGGTCAGTATCTGTGCAGCAGTTTGAATGGGTCAATCGACGGTAATCTGGCGATGAACCTTGAATGGAACCAAGTCCCAAATGTTGCTGGCTATCTTGTGACATTCATCGCGGGCCGGTTTGGTGGCCTCGGACTCAATATGGTCAACACAGCATCGACAAATAGTGGCAGTCCGAGGTGTGGGCGAAATCTCTCGGGAAATATATCAACACTTGTATTTGGAGTCGCGTTTAGAGTCGGCTTGGTTGGTACCGCTATAACGGCAGCAGGCATTGTGTTTGCTGACATTGGAACGGACCAATTGACCGTTGATATAAATCTTAATGGATTTGTCGAAGTCCGCCGTGGAGGTGTTGCTGGGACGGTTTTGGCAACTTCAACGGTAGCCGTTGCTGCTAATACCTGGCACTACCTCGAAGGTCAAGTGACTATTCATAACACCGCCGGGGCGTGGAATATTAATCTAGATGGAACTCCTATAATGTCGGCCACTGCCCAGAACACTCGATCGTCGGCGAATAACTATGCTAATCAAGTTGCGTTGAATTACAATTCCACGTCGGATGGCGGAACTGGTGTAACTTGGGACGATTTATATGTATTCGACACCACGGGAACCATTAATAACGCTATGCGTGGTGATAGTCGGATAGACTTGTTATTGCCGACGAGTAACAACACAGTCCAATTTACACCTAGTGCAGTCGCTTTAGGATATTGGCAATTGGCGAGTACGGGCGGGGGTTCTACATCGACAGCTAACCAGTTGTATCTGCATCCTGTAACTCCAAATCAGAATATGACAATAAATAGCATATCCGTATTCAATCCTAATACTCAAGTTGCTATGCAGATGCGGCCGGTTATATATGGCGACACTGCTGGTCATGCTGGCACATTGTTGTCGACTGGTGGAACACTTACCGGGCCTGCGGCTAGTCAGACTACAACTATGCCGTTAACCACACCGCAAGCCCTTACTGCTGGAACGCAGTATTGGATTGGATTTATGAATGATGTCGTTGGTAGCAACTGGACTGGAGCTAACGGCAATAGCAATGGTTGGACTGCTACGTCGACTTTTGCGTCAGGTGCGCCCGGCACGGCACCGACGATGACTGGAAGTGTTACGACTAGAGTCGTATGGGGAAATTGTTCGACGTTTAGTAGCAATGCACTCGCGGTCGCGACATTGCCGCCGCTTCTTGGTCCGGCAACTCCAACTAATTCGAGAGGTTATGTAGCGGACTCAACTGTTGGCCACGAAGATCTGTATAACATGGCTGATATGCCGTCGACACCACTAGCCGTTGGCACGGTTAAGCTCTCAGCTATTGCTATGAAAGCGGATGCGGGTCTGAGGACCATCGATCTTCGAATTAGTTCTGGTGGAACACAAAGCGGTGGCAGCAATCCAGGTATAAATCCGCCGTCGTCGCCTGGGTATATTACGAGCTATTTCGACGTTGACCCGAATACCTCAGCGGCGTGGACTGGAACTGCACTGAACGCGATGCTCTGCGGCGTGATTATTGACACGTAACGTCTGATGGCAACCTTTGGTAATATAACTGCCGGCGCTACGTCGGTCCAGTATCCGCCAGCAAACAATAAGGCCGTCAGCCCGTTTAGGATCGATTATCCCGGAACTCTAAGCTCGATCATATTGAATTTTACGACGACTAGAGTCGCGGCTAGAGCAGTTATATATGCGTCGGATGGAGCCGGCGGGTCACCGGGAACATTTCTCGGTGTTTCGAGCGAAGTCACCGGCACAACAACGGGACTTTTTAGGTATACATTCTCGCCATCGGTAACCATATCCTACGCTGGGTTATATTATATTGGTCTGTGGGCTGGAGTACAAGGCGTTACGAACGGTCTACAGACCTCGCCAACCGTTAGCGTCTGGTTCAATTCAAATACGTATGCGTCGACTGGAAATCCGGCCAACCCATTTGGAGGGACATCGACTAATACTATTCAGTATCCAATTCAGGCCGTTTATACTCCGACTCTTCCGGCACCGTCGTTTCTTGGCTATACCGCTAATGGCGATGCGCTATCGACTACAACAATCGCCGCCAATACGGTTGCCGTTTATCCGATAACGAACTCGTCGGCGTCGAAGATACTAACGCTAACATTATTCTTGAATAATAACTATGCTGGGGCGCATATACGGGCGGTTTTATACGACAACACCGGCACCGCAGGCGCACCGGGGAGTCTGATTGCAACTAGCAATGAGATAGTCGGTCCGGTTGTTAACGCAAACCAGTTCGTGTTTCCAACAACACCGACGATCAGTACAAATTTCTATATTGGAATAATAACCGACACCACGGTAACTGTTCCGTTTGCAACCGGGTCGACCAGTTATTCGATTAGCCAAACATATGGGTCCGGTCCACCGAGTTCGTTTGGAACCGGATCGACTAATACAAATGTTCCAACGATTTGGGTCAACTTACCGTCGGCAACGACCCTAGTTCAAGTCACACAGACAGCCGCGGAAATTATACGATCCACAATGAACCCGCCGATGAATGTGACTCAGTTGGCTGCTGAGGTTATACGGTCTAGAAGTAATCCGCCCCTCGGGGTTATACAACTAGCGGCAGAAGTCTTGCGATCGTCGTTGACTGCCGCCACGTCTATGTGGGAAAGCGGACTAGCCCGCGAGACATTGTATCTGCCGCCAGATTTCGGAAGAATGTATTCCGACGCGTCAGCTCGCGAGGCATTGTTAATTCCGTCAACCGGATACAGGATAAGTTATTTCGATCTGCTGTCGAGAGAGGCACTCGTCAGTTCGACGTTCATAACATTGTTGTTGGAGCTTGGGATCGCCCGCGAAGCATTGGTTCAGCCAACGACGAGTTATATGTCAGCAAGTATCCGCGAAGCCTTGATTAATCCAGCGACGCCGGCTCCGACTCAGGGATGGTTCGACGACCTCGCGAGAGAGGCCCTGATAGTCCCATCTACAGTCGAATGGTTCAGTGCGGTCGTTCGAGAGTCGCTTCTATATTCGATCCCGCATATGATCGAGATAGGGGCGGCTCGTGAGTCGCTAATCCTGCCGCCTCCAGATACGAACCAGATGTCGACTGCTAATCTAGCGATGGAAGTTCTATTGCCACCAACTATGTTGATGGTTGCTAGTCTTGCGTTCGAGAAACTCCGTGATGGACGAACAATCGCAGTTTGGACGGGTGCAGCGAGAGAAACGTTGTTAGCACAGCCACCGCCACTGCCACCGACGAAGCACCGCAATGCATATGTCTGGATTAATATTAATCGGGCGAGTCATACTTAGCCCATGTTGGGGACCGAACGGATAATTGAGTCCGAGACTCTTGATCCATATGTCCGGTCCCCCAGTGTGGTGCATGCAAACTGCGATGCTGTAGCAGCAGCTATGCGTCCAACCAGCCGTAATTCATAAGCCGGTGTCACATGCTAAACGATGTTGAACGGCTTATTGACTGATTGCCATGGAACGCGTAAGTTGGGTTCCAAAATTCCGACTACAGAAGATGGATTGCTCATAACTCCACACCTTCCTGTCGAGGCCTTGGCACATCGCCTTTCGGTTTGATTAGGCGTCGGTTACCCTTGGCGAGAAGTTCGTGATCGTCTCTGGGGTTATGAGTTCCTGGAGGTCGCGGGTCATCGACTGTTCGGTCTCCCCGGAGAAGATTATGACTTCCACGTTTGGAATGTCGACTTCTTCGCCTTTGAACGTGATGGGCTTTTTGTCCTTGAGACGGCGCAAGTTTTCGTGACTCAGGCCGATGACCATGAGTCTGACGGGAGTCTTGTCGCCTCGCATTCCGCGACCGCCGAGTTTTAGCATGGGGAGTCTCCTCCGTGAAGTTGGCTGAATAGGTCGACTTTGTCCATCATCAGCGAGCCGATTGCGTCGGAACATTGCTTATAGATTGGGTCGAGTAGATGCCGACTCATGAGTTCCGCCTGTAGGAGGACTAGCTCGGTTGTGGTCCAGCGCTCGGGACGGAGATTGGGTTCGTTGTGCCGGGGTTCGGTCATAGCTTGGTCCACCGACGCTGATAGCCGAGCGCAAAGGCGACCCAGCCGAGTGTGTAGTTTTGGGGGCGGCGAACTTTACCGTCGAGCCACTTGTCCATAGTACTGGCGCTTACG
>Ga0126379_10001324_pt1 | contig 14944 bp, 17 predicted proteins | sample PanSoiMetPlot_24_FD_92640 | JGI IMG/M metagenome (GOLD analysis project Ga0126379, IMG submission 92640) | Tropical forest soil microbial communities from Panama - MetaG Plot_24 | ecosystem: Environmental > Terrestrial > Soil > Tropical forest > Bulk soil | place: Panama | collected 2016-02-17 | reverse complement strand
TTATCCCCGACTTATGGCGAGCCGCAGTTCTGCGACACTAGTGCTCCGTGAATGCGGATGAAGTCGCGAGGGCCGCAAGATTGGACCTCTCCAAGGTTGCACCGCGCTTTGCTTGCTGACAGCGCATCGCGCCGCGGTTATAGCTTGCGCTCGCGGCGCAACTTGGAAGGAGTGGAAACCGATGCCGAACACGTCAAGCTCTCGAATGTGGGTTTTGTTTGGACTGCTGGTGCTTTCGTCAGTGGCGATGTCTGGCGCACCGCAAGCGAAGATCGGCGCCAAGGTTACTGACTTCGAGCGCATGGACGCGGACGGGAAAGCCTACAAGTTGACGCAAGTGCTTCAGGGCTCGAAGGCGGCGGTGGTCGATTTCTGGTCTACGCGCTGCCCGGTAAGTGCAAAATACGAGCCCGTCCTGAAGAAGCTGGCCGCGGATTACACGAATAAGGGCGTCACCTTTTTGGCGGTGGACTCAAATTACAACGAGCCGCCCACGGAGATTCAAAAGGTTCGCACTGAGCGGGGCGTTCCATATCCCATCCTCCTGGACGGAAAGGACGGTACGCTCGCTGCGTATTTTGGCGCCACGCATACCCCGGAGGCCTATCTGGTCACCCGCGACGGGTTGCTGGCCTACCATGGAAACCTGGACGAGATCGGCGGCGCGCTGGACGCCGTGTTGGCCGGCAAGCCAGTTCCCAAAGCGGAGACTCGCGCATTCGGCTGCTCCATCAAGCGACCGTAGCGCTCCTGGCGCTTGCGATCAGCGGGTGTCACCGAAACGCCGCGCCGCAGGGCGGGAGTGCGCAGCCGCAGGTGGTGGACGCGCCTGGGCTGAGAGCGCAGCTTGAGGCAAAGCGGGGACGGCCGGTATTCGTCAACTTCTGGGCAAGTTGGTGCGAACCGTGCATCGCCGAATTCCCGGAGCTGGTCCGCGCGGCAGGGGAGTGGCGAGCGCGCGGAATCAGCTTCGTCAGTATCTCCGCCGACGAGGCATCGGATCTGACGCCGGTCCAACGAACGCTGGAGCGCTTTGGAGCCTCGTTCGACTCCGTTCTGGTCGCGACCGGGGACATCGATGCCCTCATCCGTCAGGTCGACGGCGAGTGGACAGGCGCGCTGCCGGCAAGCTTTTTGTACGACGCTTCCGGAGCGAAGATCCGGAAGCAGCTCGGCCCGATCACACGGCCGATGCTGGACGACTGGTTCCGCGAAGCGCTGAGGGGTGGCCACTGAAGACGCAACCGCCTCGAAGTCGCCTACTTTTTTTGGATTTCGGCCAGGTATTGATCAAGCGCACCGCCGAAGGCCGGATCCTCTCGACCGAAGGCCAGCCCGACGCCGCCGTTCTCAGGGTGATCCACGACGTGAACGACGCGGGCGCGAGTCTGGATGACCTGTCCGTTGGGCAGCTTGATCCGCAGGCCCAACTCCGAATTGAGCGCCGGGCGCTGCGTCGTCCGAACGAAGACTCCGCCCTTGGAGATGTTGATCGCATATTCGCGGGCAAAATCCGCTTCGCTGTCGAACTCTACTTGCAGATTGACGTCAAAGCGGGGAGCCTGGCGCGCGTCGGAGCCGGTTTGGCGCGGCCGAGCCGGCGACGGCTTTACCGTCGGCACCTCAGCTCGGCCGGCAGCGAGCTTCCCCAGGTGCTCGGCCAGAGGCCGGCTGCATTCCTTGAAGCTGCCGCAAGCGAGATTCGACCCCTGGGCAGGCGTGAGAAACTGGGCCTTGAAGGCTTCGCGCTTGTCTTCTGGAATTCGGAGCAGCTCGATGAAGCGCCCGCCGCATCTCGTGCTGTCAATTTCCAGCTGGGTCAGCGTGGCTCGCGAGTACGCGGAGAAGTCGACGGTGAAGTGCAAGCACGCCATTGAGGGCAACTGGATGACGGCCAGGTTCGACACGGCTGAGGGCTCGAAGGTGGTCTCCAGGTTTTCAATCACCCGCTGGACGGCTGGCGCTGAGGCCGTTCCATCCCAGAGGATTGCCAGGGAGAAAGTCGGATTCGCCACGAGTGGATTCTACCGCGAGTCTGGGTGCCTTCCCTGCCCTGCGGTCAGAGTCCGATAACATGTATTATGTCAACTGACTCCACGCGCATACCTCGTAGTCGCACTCCATCCTGCCCATATACTTCGTTGCGCAGCTAATTATTCGTTCTTCATGCGGATCCGATCGGCAGCACTGCTCCCACTGTTGTTTTTGCCGTCGTCGTGCTCCCGACAGCCGACGCAAGGGGCTCTCCCGAGGGACGCGGCGTTGACTTCCGTTGAGGATGCGGGGGCCCCTGCCGCCCGCGTCTCGCTCTCGATCCGCGAACGGTTGTTGGATGGCGGCCTTGAACCGATCGAAATCCAGCCGAATGCGCGGACGCCGATTGAACCCACCCAGCAGCTCGAGGTTTCGACGACTGCGCCGCTGGTTAACTATCGCATCCGGGTTTTCGACGAAGCTGACCGGGCCATGATCTCGGACGATGTCGCCGAGAGCTCCGACGAACATCTGGACTACCGGATTTACTTTCATGAACCGCTCAAGCCCGGGCACCGATATACGCTGGTGCTCGATGCGCAGAGCGGATCGGCGTTCAGCGACCAGCGCGGCAACGAACAAACGGAGCGCCGGCTGGAGCTCCAGGTGGCTGGCGAGAGGCAGAAGCTGCCTGCCAAGAAGAGCAGCGCGAAAAAAAAGCGACGGCGTTGATGGGCAAGTTGGGATTGCTGGCTACCCCCTACTGGCCCAGGTTCAGCAGCAGCTTGCTGACGTCATAGAGAAGCTCGCCGCGATCGAACACCGGCACGCGTTCATCGAACGCAAGGCGAGCCGCGGCGCGGTTGTAGAGAATATCTGCCAGGCTGCGAAGCTGGAACGCATCATAGAGGTTGTACTCGACGAGGAAGCGAAGCGCGTCGATTGCGTTCTCACGCTCGTAGGTCCTCCACAGCGCGATTGCATCGCAGCCATTTAGGCCTTTCAGGTGCGGAGGTCGGCCGATGCCGAGGCGCTCCTCGATCTCCTTCAAACCGCCGCCCAGCCTCAGCCGGCGCGCCAGAGAGCGCAGGTCCAGATGGACTGCGGGCCGCTCCAACGTCTCAAAGGAGGCGCTGAGGATCGGCAGGTCGAAGCACGATCCGTTGAAGGTGATCCAAAACCTGCTGCGCGAAAGGCGCCCGGGAAGATCCTCGAGGTTTCGGCCTCGAACGAAGACGCCAAGCCCGCTGGAATCGAAGACGCTGACCACCGACGGCCGCTGCACCGTGACGCCTTCCGCTTCCACGTCAAAGAAGGCTGCTTCTTGCGCGAAGTCGGCATACAAGCGCCAGTGCTCGCGAGGCGGCAGAAGCCTGGCCAGCTCCGCCAGATCGCGTTCGTCGAGGGCGGCTCGACATTCGCGGATCTTCGCCCGCGCGGCGCCATCTATTCGTTTTGAGATTCCAACTCCGGTGCCTTCAGCGGGGAAATCATCCCACGACTCGATTCCACGAGCCCAGAGATCCCTCTCGCGCCAAGGCCCAACCGAGGGGAGCAGCTGGAATGTTCGCCGGATCATCTAGGCGGCGCAGATAACAACCCGGATTCAAGCGCATCGAGAAGCGGGATGTCCGCTTCACAAAACGGAAGCGATTTCATTTCGCGCGCGGACAGACAGCGCAGGTCGTTGGCCCGAAGCGGGACAGGGCTGCCCGACATAATCTCTGCGTCGTACAGAACCAGCTCGACCTCGAGATCCTCGTAGCGGTGCCGCCCTGCCCAGCGTCGGCTGCCTACTTTTAGCTCGACCCCAAGCTCTTCGCGGCATTCGCGCACCAGCGCCTGTGAGTCGGACTCGCCAGGCTCGACCTTCCCTCCCGGGAATTCCCACAGCAGTCCTCGCTTGACTCCGGCGGGTCGCTGCTGCACGAGAAAGCGGTCGGTGCCGGGCCTGCCGATCAGCGCAGCAACCACTCGAATCCGATCCGGAGATGGAGCGCTCACTGCCCTTGGGACGCGGCAGCTGCGTTCAGACGCATCGCATAGAGGAAGCCCAGGTTCGAGAGTACGTACAGCCGCGAGTGATCCCACAAAGGCGCGGCAGTGACGCCCTTGCCTGGATTCCAGAAGCTGCGCGGCTTTCCGGACGCTGCATCCAAAAACACGAGCGCCTGGCCGGTCGGCACGATCAAAAGGCCGCGCGCGAACACGGGAGCATCGGCTGCCTTGTTGATCAGTTGATAGGACCAGACTGGGCGGCCGGTCTGCTCCAGCAGGGCATCCACCCCTTCATCTCCAGCGGCGAACAGCAGCGGGCTCTTGAGAAGCAAGTTCGTCACCCCCGGGCGAGCAGTACGCCACTGGACGGTCCCGGTGCCGGACTCGAGGGCGTAGACGCCGTCCTTGTAAGAAGCGGCGAACAGTCGGCCCGTTCCGTCCAGCTCCGGCGTCGTATCCACATCCAGAAACTGCTTTCCAGGGCTGGAAAGTGGGCGCTCCCACTTGACCGCTCCGTCGGAGACTCCGAGTGCGACCAGGTACCCATCGGAGAATCCGACGTAGGCGAGCTCCCCCTGAACGCGAGGCGAGGCCGCGCCGCGAATGGTAAAGCCGGGGGCTACCTCGCGCCGGTACCGCCAAGCCAGCTTTCCGCTGTGCGAATCCACCGCGATCACCGCGTCATTTTCGGTCGATGCGAGCACCTTCCCCGGGGCAATCGCCGGAGTTGCGACCAGCTCTTCGCCGACCTCGTACTTCCACAGCAGCTGTCCCGAGTCGGCCTGAAGCGCGTAGAGGATTCCATCGCCGCCGGGGACGTAGACGACTCCGTCGTTGATCAACGCTGCCGCAAAGAAGTCGCCGCGCGTGGCGAAGGACCACTCTATTCGACCGTCGGAAGAAACCGCGCGGACCATTTTGTCCCGGGTGAGGACGACGATCCTGCTTCCGTCCGGATCCGCGGCGGGGGCCGCCAGCTCCTGCGGGAGATAATCCCAGGCGATCGGAAGCACCAGAGGCGTCCACCACTCGATCGTGTACAGCGCCAGCGGCGGCCGGCTGGAGATCTCGTGCTGCGTCGGGTCCTGATAAAGGGGAATCCTTTTGCTTTTGCAGCCCGCGGTCCCTGCCACGAGCAAGGCGCAGGCGACTATCGTGCGCCAGGCTGCGAAGCTCATCCCGCGTCCGGATTGAGGTTCGGCGTTGGCGGAGGCGCAGGTTTGAACCCCTCCTCCGCGAGGACCGCGAGTCGGTCGGAGGCCAGCCGCGCTACCGGGGTATTTGGATAGGCGCTCGAGACCTGGGCGAAGGCCTCCGCTGCCTCCTGCTTTTTGCCCTGCTCGATCAAGATCCGGCCGCGGTGATACAAGCCTATGCCGGTCAGGAAGTCCGTTTTGTTGTCGCGAGACAGAGCATCGAAAGTCGAGAGCGCCTGATCGAGCTGTCGCTTCGTCTCGTAGGCATATCCCTGGCCTTCGAGCCCTTCAACGCGCAGAGCTTCGTCGGATGGCATCGCCTTGAGAAAGTCCTCGAGCGATTTCATCGCGTCATCGGGCCGTCCCAAGCGAAGCTGGGCTTCGCCGATCAGCAGCGCCGCCGTGATTGCCGCCCGGCTGCGCGGGAACTTCTGCCGCACCTCGGCGAACTGCTTGATCAGCTCTTCGTCCTTTTCCTTCTGCGTGGAAAACGGCGCCTCGGCCTCAGGGTCTACCGGCGCCTGAGCTTCTGCGTGAACCGGACGTTCCACAACTTTGAGGGCGGTGGTCAACGCTTTGGACGCATCGACTTCACCCCGCGAGGACAGGTAGTTGGCCAGCATAGCGCCTCCGAAGACGAGGAGCGCGCCAACGACTAAAAGAAGGACAAGGCGCTGATTGCTCTGCAGCCACTCTCGAGCCTGAAATCCAGCCTTTTGGAACGCATCGGGTGCGCGCAGCTCTTTGCGGGTCAGTTTTTCGGCCATTCCGGCTTCGTGCTCCTTAATTGGCGGCGCAATGTAAAGAGCGCGTGCGCAACGTGTCAATCGCCGGCGCGAGCGCCTTTGGCGGAGCGCCTTGCCGGCCGCTCCCGGAATATCATCCGAATTGGGACCCTGAACGCAAATGTGCGGCGCAGGCGATTGATAATGTACCGCTTGTAGCGATCCGGCATCAGCTCCGGAGCATTGCAAGTCACGGCGAACGTCGGAGGCGCGGTTCCGACCTGTGCGATGTAATAGCAACGGACGCTCCGCCCGCCGACGAGCGGCGGCGGATGCGACTCCATCAGCTGCTGAAGCAGGCGGTTGAGCACCGGAGTAGGAGCGCGAAAGTTGAATTCGTCGTACAACATGCCTGCCAGCTCGAGCAGCTTGTGAACCTTCAGCCGTTGGATGGCCGCAGTGAACAGGATCGGCGCGTAGGAAACGAACTTGAGCCGGTATTTCACCTCCGCGCGAAGCGCCTTCTGTGTCACGCTGGCGGGAAGTTGGTCCGACTTGTTGAGAACAAGCAAGAGCGCGCGCCCCCTTTCTTCGGCGATGCTGGCGATGCGGGCATCCTGATCGACGGCGGGCTCGGTCGCATCCATCACCAGCGCAGCGATGTGGCAGCGCTCGATTGCCCTGAGCGCGGCGATCACCGCGAATTGCTCTAGCCGGAGCGCCAGAGTTTGCTGTCGCCGAATGCCGGCCGTATCGGTGAGGATGAAGTCGCGGCCTTTGTAGGTAAACCGCGAATCGATCGCGTCGCGGGTTGTTCCAGGTTGCTCGTTTGCCACCAACCTCTCTTCCCCCAGCAGCGCATTCGCCAGCGTGCTCTTGCCGACGTTGGGGCGGCCCACGATGGCGATGCGAATCGCCCCATCTTCGGGGCGAGCCTCGGTCGGCGATGGAGCGGGAAGCAACTCGCAGATTCTCTCCAGGAGGTCGGCTATCCCGAGCCCGTGCTCGGCGGAGATCGCAAAGACATCCTTGATGCCGAGGCGATAGAAATCGGCGACTGCCGGAGACTGGGCTTGGGTGTCGATTTTGTTCACCGCGACGACGATCGGCTTACCGCTCTTCCTCAGCGAGGAGGCCAGGTCGATGTCCAAGGAGGTCGCTTCCGACCTGCCGTCCACCACCAGGATGACGGCATCGCACTCCTCGATCGCCGCCTGAGCTTGCTGTCGCACGCGAGCGTGCAGGTCGTCCGATTCCTCGGCAAACCCTCCCGTGTCGACCAGGGTAAAGCTGCGCCCGTCGCACTCGGCGTCGGCATAGTTTCGGTCGCGCGTCACTCCCGCCGCGTCTCCAACCAGCGCCAGACGCCGCCCAATCAGCCGATTGAACAGGGTCGATTTGCCCACGTTGGGCCGCCCCACGATAGCGACCAGCGGGCTCACGGGTACCCCAGCTTCCTGAGCGCTTCAGGTCGTTCGCTCCAGCGCGGCTCCACCCGCACGTGCAAGGAGAGGTACACATGCGTGCCGACCATGCGTTCGATCGAGGCGCGGGCGTCGGTGCCGATCCTTTTGAGCATCTGCCCTCGCTTGCCGATCAAGATGGCCCGTTGGCTTTCCCGCTCCAGGTGAATGGTCGCCTCGATGCGCACCAAACCGGCGTTTGGCCTGCCGCGATCCTGCAGGCGCGGCTCTCGCTCCGATTCGTCGAACACCTCCACGGTCACCGCGGCCGAATAGGGAATCTCTTCCCGGCAGTGGCGGAAAATCTGCTCCCGAATCAACTCGCCGGCGAGGGCACGCTCAGCCTGATCCGTGAGCATGTCCTCGTCGAACATCGGGTCGCCCTCCGGGAGGTGCGCGATCGCCAGCTCGATCAGCTCCTCCACGCCCTCCCCCGCCTTCGCGGATATGGGCAATACCTCTTCGAACGAAAGCTCCTCACGGTAAGAGTCGATCAAGGCAAGCACGCGAGTCTTGGGAATCAGATCGACCTTGTTGATCAACAGGAACGCGGCCTTCTTCGCAGCGCGAACGCGGTCCAAAATGAAACGGTTGACATCCGGGATCGGGCTCGCATCCTTTGCCGGAGGCTCGATCATGAGGAGGACCAGGTCCGCATCGGAGAGAGAATGGAGCGCAATTTGGACGAGACGCCGACTCAGTCCGCGCTTCGGCGGGTGCAAGCCGGGCGTATCGATGAATGCGACCTGGCCCTGCGGTCGCGTGACGATCCCCAGAATTCGACCGCGCGAGCTCTGGGCCTTGGGGGAGACGATAGACAACTTGGCGCCGGCCAATCGGTTGAGCAGCGTGCTTTTGCCGACATTCGGCGCGCCGATCAGCGCCGCGAATCCGCTATGGCGGGAACTGGACGCCGTCGCCGAGCACATGAGGACAGGCTCCCAGCGCTGCTGGACGCCGTGCTTCTAGCCTTGGGCCGTGATCGTCAACTTGTTGATCTTCACGTCTTTCGTGGGCCGGTCCTGCGCTCCTTTGGGAATCTCATTGGCAATCCGGTTGACGATTTCTTGCCCCTTTACCACCTCGCCAAAAATCGTGTGCTTGCCGTTCAGCCAAGGCGTGGGCGCCGCAGTAATGAAGAATTGAGATCCGTTGGTGTTGGGCCCAGCGTTCGCCATCGCCAGGATCCCCGGCTTGTCGAAAACACGCCCGCTCTGAAATTCGTCCTCGAACTTGAATCCTGGGCCGCCAGTTCCGCGCCCGAGGGGATCTCCTCCCTGAATCATGAAGTTCTTGATGCACCGATGGAAGATCGTTCCGTCGTAGAGTGGAACGCCGGTTTTTTTCTGCCCGCTGCTCGGGTCGATCCAGGCTTTCTCCCCGGTGGCAAGCCCGACAAAGTTTTCCACCGTCTTCGGCGCATCCTTTGCGAACAGGTTGATCACCACTTGCCCTTCGGTGGTGTCGAAGGTCGCGGTCAGCGCCCGACCTGCGCGGACATCATCCATCATTCCCATCGTTTACCTTCCTCTCCTAGGTTGGTCTCGTGATCAGCCCGACTTTGCTGCTTTCGGAGATTTGTCGGTGACGATGACCTTGGTCAGAACGACCTCTTTGCTTGGACGATTTGCCGGGCCGGTGGGCACTTTGGAGATCTTCTCGACCACGTCGTAACCGGAGATCACCTCGCCAAAAATCGTGTGCTTGTTGTTGAGCCACGGCGTCTGCGCCACGGTGATGAAAAACTGCGATCCGTTCGTGCCGGGACCTGAATTGGCCATTGCCAGCAAGCCGACCTTGTCGAATTTGAGGGCGCTTTTGAACTCGTCCTCAAACCGATAGCCCGGGTCCCCAATCCCCGTTCCCAGTGGATCGCCTCCCTGAATCATGAAGTTGGGAATGACCCGATGAAAGAGGGTGCCATCGTAGAGCGGCCGCTGGGTCTTTTGATGCGTCTTGGGATCGGTCCACTCCTTTTCTCCGCTGGCCAGGCCTACGAAGTTAGCGACCGTCTTGGGCGCTTCCTTTGAGTAAAGGTGAACGACGATATCGCCTTCGGTTGTTTTCAACGTGGCGTACAAGTCCTTCCCCTCCGCCGCCATCTTCATCCACTTGCCGCCTGCTCCATTCTTGCCCGCGGCGGAAGCGGCGAACGCCAGAGACGAGCATAGGAGCAGTGGAAAAAGCCGATCGACGCGCAGCATTCGAATTCCTCCAGTCAAGTGCGCCAACTTATTCGGGGCGGGCGCGGTGTCCAAGTTTTCCCGACTACTTTTCAGTCGCTGAAAGCAGCTGCGACAGGGCACGTGCGGCCGCTTGCTCCGCTTCCTTTTTGCTTCGCCCGGTGCCGCGAGCCGTCAAGTCCGGGTTGACCGCCACTTCGACCTCGAAGGTCTTCTCGTGGTCCGGCCCGGTCTCGGAAATAACTCGGTACTTGGGCGCCAAGCGAAGTCGATTCTGGATCTCCTCCTGAAGCCGGGTCTTGTAGTCGTAGCCGCTCCGGCCATCGGCCACACCTTCGAGTGCTGCGGCGAAATGGTGATCCACCAGCTCCATCACCTTTTGCCAACCGTTGGCCAGATAGACGGCGCCGATCACGGCTTCCAGCGCATCGGCCAGAACCGAATTCTTGGTCCGGCCGCCGGTCAGCTCCTCGCCCCGACCGAGGAGAAGGAGATCTCCCAGTCCGATGTGCCGGGCGATGCGCGCCAGTCCCTCTTCATTGACGATCAGCGCGCGCAGCTTGGACAGCTCGCCTTCGGTCGCGGTGGGAAAGCGCTCCATCAGGCGATGACTGATCGCTAAGTCGATCACCGCGTCGCCGAGAAACTCGAGTCGCTCGTTGTCCGCGGCGCATTCGCCCCGATGCTCGTTGGTGTAGCTCTTGTGCGTGAGCGCCGACAACCCGAGTGCCTGGTCAGAGAAGGTCACCAGCAGTCTCGCCTCGAGCGCGTGAACCTGATCTTCCAGCTTCGGCCTGTCCACGGGTTCTAACCCCCGAGCTCACCGGCAATCTCTTCCGCGAGCTGATACGGATCCGCAGTCCGCTCCGCAATTCTGCCAGCTACGTCATCCAGTCGCCCCTTTTCGCGCTCCAGCTTTTCCAACGCTGTTCTCATCAGGCGCTCGCGGAGCAGGGTAATGAATTGCATCGCCGCTCGGGCTCGCTCGCGAGCCTTGCGCTCACCCGACCGATCGAGGAACTCGCGGTGGGAATCGATCAGCGCCAAAAGCTTGTCCACGCCCTCGTCCTTCTCCGCCGAGAGCTTGATGATCGGCGGCTCCCATTGGGAATCGGGCGCCGCGGCCGGTCGAACGCCGGCCAGGCTGTGAGATCGCGCCGGCCCGTGCGGCGACCCGCTGGCCGCGCGGCGAACCTCGAGCATCGAGCGCAGCTCACGAACGACGCGGTCGGCGCCGTCCAGGTCTGCTTTGTTCACCGCGAAGATGTCAGCAACCTCCAGGATGCCGGCCTTGATCGCCTGGACGTCGTCGCCCATGCCCGGCACGAGAACGACCACCGTGGTGTGGGCCATCTGGGCGACGTCGATCTCGTCCTGGCCTACGCCGACCGTCTCTACCAAAACCACGTCGCGGCCCATTGCATCCATCACCCGGATGCAGTCGCCGGTCGCTCGCGACAGGCCGCCCAGGTTGCCTCTCGTCGCCAGGGATCGAATGAACACGCCGGAGTCGGTCGCGTGGCCTTGCATTCGGATGCGGTCTCCCAGGATCGCCCCGCCGGTGAACGAGCTGGTTGGATCGACGGCAATCACGCCAACGGTCTTTCCCTCCTTGCGTAACGCTGCAACCAGTCGGTCGACGATGGTGGATTTGCCCGAGCCGGGCGGACCGGTGATCCCGATCACGTATGCTCGACCGGTTCGAGGGAAAAGGGCGCGCAGCTCCTCCGTCGCCCGGGGTTCGGCATCGTCGATGCGGCGCATCAGTCTCGACGCGGCCCGAACGTCGCCCCGCAGAACATCGTCGGCAAGCGTTCCCGGCGCCAACCTACCCCTCCCTGATGATTTGCCGCGCGATGATCGTGCGCTGGATCTCGCTGGTTCCCTCGCCGATCTCGCAGAGCTTCGCGTCACGAAGGTAGCGCTCGACCGGGAACTCGCGGGTATATCCGTAGCCGCCGTGGATCTGAATCGCCTTGTTGCACGCGCGCATCGCGGCTTCGGAGGCGAAGAGCTTGGCCATCGACGCCTCCTTACTGAAGGGTCGGCCCGAATCTGCCATGCGCGCCGCGCGATGGACCAGCAGCCGCGCTGCATCGATCTCCACCTTCATGTCCGCCAGCATCCATCGGATCGCCTGGAACTCGGCAATCGGATGTCCGAAGGCGCTCCGCTGCTGCGCGTAGGCGGTCGATTCCTCCAATGCGCCGCGGCCGAGCCCGACGGCCAAGGCGCCGATGGTGATGCGGCCTCGGTCAAGGATCTGCAGCGTATCGATGAAGCCGTGAGCGATCTCTCCAAGACGCTGGGAATCCGGTACCTCTACGTTCTCCAGGTATAGCTCCCCGGTGTCCGACGAGCGCATCCCCAGCTTGCCGTGCATCGCGCGCTGCGAAAACCCCTTCGCGCCCCTCTCGACGATGAAGGCGGTTACGCCCTTCTGGCGTCGCTCAGGGCTGGTCATGGCCATGATGACGAACACATCCCCCACCGTCCCCTGGGTGATGAAGGTCTTCGAGCCGTTCAAAACCCACTGCTCGCCTCGGCGCACCGCCGTGGACTTCATGCCTGCCGCGTCGGATCCCGAGCCTGGCTCCGTGAGGCCCCAGGCGGCGAGCCATTCACCGGTGGCGAGCTTGGGAAGGTACTTGAGCTTCTGAGCGTCCGAGCCGAAGAGTCGAATGTGGCTGCTGCCGAGCCCATTGTGTGAGGCGACGGTCAGCGCCAGCGAGCCGTCGTAGCGCGCGATCTCTTCAATCGCGACCGACATGGCGAGCGCATCCATTCCCGCTCCGCCGTACTTCTCGGGGGTGAGGATACCCATTGCCACCAGATTGCCGAGGTCATTGAGAATAGGTCGGTGAAGAGATTCTGCGCGATCCCACTCTCGGGCGAATGGTTTGACCCGGCTTTCGCAGAATGCGCGGAGGGAAGATTGAAGAGCGCGGTGGTCCTCGGGAAGTTCGAAATCCATCTTCTTAGTCAAATCCATGCCGCGGTTGGCTGACCGAGGTGTTTCATACCGGGTAGATGCCGCGCTTCCGTGCGGGCGGCGCCGCGAATCGTCGGGCGTACAGATCAAACCGCCGCGCCAGCTCTTCTCGCAGCGAATCCCCGGGGACGATGTCGTCTACCACCAACTCGGAAGCCAGCTTGTAGATGTCCACGTCTGCGCGGTACTCATCCCGAAGCTGCTGTACGAACGCAGCGCGTTCGCCCTCGCTCTTCTCCTGGATCTTGTTGTAGTAAACGGCGTTGACCGCCGCTTCCGGTCCCATCACCGCGATCATCGCCTGCGGCAGCGCCAGCGTCGCGTCGGGGCTGAACGCCGGCCCAGACATCGCATAAAGGCCGGCGCCGTAGGCCTTGCGAACCACCACGCAGATCTTCGGCACCGTTGCCTCGGAAACCGCGGACACCATCTTCGCGCCAGCCCGGATGATCCCGGCACGCTCCACCTTGGTGCCAATCATGAAGCCCGGCACGTCGGCGAGGTACAGCAATGGGATGTTGAACGCATCGCACAGCCAAATGAAGCGCGTTGCTTTGTCCGCCGAGTCGACGAACAGCACGCCGCCCTTGTGTTTGGGCTGATTGGCCACGATTCCCACCGCGCGCCCGTCGATTCGGGCCAGGCCGGTGATGATCTCGGGTGCGAACAGCTTCTTGATTTCAAACCATGAGCCTTCGTCGATCAGCATGTCGATCAGCGCGTACATGTCGAACGGCTTGTTTTGATCGGCGGGGATAATCTCCTCGATCCGCCGCGAGGATTGCTTGGGCGGCTTGGGGCCCACCATCGGGGATTGGCCGGAGAAGTTGTCCGGCACGAGCCGAAAATACGCCTTCCCCGCATCGATTGCCTCTGGCTCCGTCTTCACCAGGATATCGCCGCAACCGGATACCGAGCAGTGCATCCGGGCACCACCCATTTCCTCCAGAGTGACTTTTTCACCGATCACCATCTCCGCCATGCGAGGGCTGCCCAAGTACATGGAGGCGTTGCCCTCGACCATGATCACGATGTCGCAAAAGGACGGGATGTATGCGCCGCCCGCGGCGGACGGTCCGAAGAGCAAGCACACCTGCGGCGCCAGCCCCGACAGATGAACCTGGTTGTAGAAGATGCGCCCTGCGCCGCGGCGGCCGGGAAACATCTCCACCTGATCGGTGATGCGGGCGCCGGCCGAGTCCACCAGATAGAAGAGTGGGCACTGCAAGTGACTCGCTCGTTCCTGGATACGAAGAATCTTCTCGACCGTTCGCCGGCCCCAGCTTCCGGCTTTCACGGTGGAGTCGTTGGCCATTACCGCGACCAGGCGGTCGTCGATTTTGCCAAGCCCGGTGATCACTCCGTCGGAGGGCAAGTCCGCGTCTGCGTTGTTCGCGAGCTTGGCCTCCTCGACGAATGAGTGGGGGTCCAGCAAGAGAAAGATTCGCTCCCGCGCAAAGAGCTTGCCAACTTCCTTATTCTTGGCGTGGTACTTCGCCGCTCCTCCCTTCTCCACCTCGGCGATCTTGGCGCGCAACCGCTCGTCAACTGTCATCGAGTGCCACATATCAGACGGACCCTGTTCGATCGAGCGCCGGCCAGCCTGGCGTACGGCGTGAACGGGGTGCATCCGGGAACCACCCTTCCTAGTTTGTAGGAAGCGGTAGCTTGGTTGGAGAGTTCGAAGAACGAGACCACGAGGAGAGATCAAATGAGCAATTTCGGAAACGTGATGGGTACCATGTACAAGGCATATGTCTACAAGACGCTGCTCACCGACGTGTCGCGCTTCGTGAGACGCATGTTCGATGATTTTGACTTCGATAAAGAGTCGCTGCTCAACCGCGTCGGCCTGACGACCTATTCACCCGTTCGAAGCACCATCGGTGGCATATCCTGCTTCCTGGCGGGCGCCGCGATAGGAGCGGCAGTAGGTCTTGCCCTTGCACCGAAGCCCGGAGCCGAGCTGCGGGCCGATGTGAAGGAGAAGGCACGCGACCTGCTGGGCCGCGGCGAGGGGGCGGGCGAGGAGGCGATCGAGAGGCGCGCACAAGCCTAGTCCGATCGATGGCCCTGGGCAGTTCAGCGACCGGAAGGCTTGATTAACGACCTTTGTAGCTCGGGGCTCTGCGCTCCCCAAAGGCAGAAAGCCCTTCGAGGCGATCTTCGGATCTCAGCGTCGTCTCGTAGTACCTGCGCTCCAATTTCAGCGCCTCGTCGAGAGGCAAGGCGAGCCCCTCGTCGATGGCGTGCTTGGCCGAAGAGACCGCGAGCGGCCCATTCGCGGTGATCGCCGCTCCGACCTCGAGGCAGGTCTCGATCAGCCTACCCGCGGGGGCAATCCGGTCGATCAGGCCAAGCGCCAGAGCCTCGGTCGAGCTTACCTTGCGGCCGGTGAGAATCAGATCCTTAG
>Ga0126379_10001321_pt1 | contig 14952 bp, 11 predicted proteins | sample PanSoiMetPlot_24_FD_92640 | JGI IMG/M metagenome (GOLD analysis project Ga0126379, IMG submission 92640) | Tropical forest soil microbial communities from Panama - MetaG Plot_24 | ecosystem: Environmental > Terrestrial > Soil > Tropical forest > Bulk soil | place: Panama | collected 2016-02-17 | reverse complement strand
TCGCGAGTCCGGGAAACGCGGCCGCCGAGGACATGTTGATGATCTTGCCGCGCCCGGCCGGCTGCATCACGCGCAGGGCCGCGCGCAGGCAGTAGAACGGCTCGTCGAGCAGCCGGGCCATCATCTCGCGCCACGCGGCATCGCTGACCTGGTCGGTCGGGCTGCCCGTCGGCGGGTGCGCGTTGTTGTTGACCAGGACGTCAAGCCCCCCGAAGCGCGACACGACGGCCTCGACGACGCGATCCGCCTCCGCCGATCGCGTCAGATCGCCGGTGAGTGGCAGCACGTCGCGTCCCAGCCGTTCGGCCAGGGCCGCGAGCGGCTTCAGCGCGAGGTCGTCGCGGTCGTGAAGGGCCACCGACGCCCCCTCGCGGCAGAACTCCTCCGTGATCGCCGGGCCCATGAAATGCGCGACGTTCGTGATGAGCGCGACTTTCCCGGTGAGCTTCATGCGGGACAGCGTATGCGGGATTTCTCCGCGTCGCAAGGCCATGTTAAGGTGAATCCGCATCGAGCGTGGCACGGGAGGCGTCGACGTGAGCGGGGATTGGTTTGGTACGTTCAAGGCGCGCTACCCGTTCCCCCTCGACGATTTTCAGCTCGAGGCCATCCGGGCGATCGCGGGGGGCAGCTCGGTGATCGTGTCGGCGCCGACGGGCGCCGGCAAGACGCTCGTCGCCGAGTTCGCCATCTTTCGCGGGCTGCGCCGCGATCGGCGCGTCGCCTACACCACGCCGCTCAAGGCGCTGTCCAACCAGAAGTACGCCGATTTCTGCCGGCAGTTCGGCACGGCCGATGTCGGCATCCTCACCGGCGACGTCAAGGTGAACCCCCGCGCGCGCGTGCTCGTGATGACGACCGAGATCCTGCGCAACATGTTCTACACGGGCGGGCTCGAGGGCCTCGAGACCGTGGTGCTCGACGAGTGCCACTACATGGGCGACGAGGGCCGAGGCACGGTGTGGGAAGAGATCATCGTGAACTGCCCGAGGGACGTCGCCCTCGTGGCGCTCTCCGCGACGGTGAAGAACATCGACGAGATCGCCGACTGGATCACGATCGTGCACGGCCCCATCGTGGCCGTCACCCACCCCCATCGGCCCGTGCCGCTGTCCTATCACGTGGCCGATCTGTCGGGCGAGATCCACGGCTGGGACTCGGTGCGCCGCGGCAAGGTGCGCCTGCTCGGCGAGGAGCGCGACGGCGCGGCCGTCGACCGCGGGCGGTGGTACACGCGGCGCGTCGTCGATCCGACCGTCATGCTCGACGAGCTCGAGGGCCGCGGCTGGCTGCCCGCGATCTACTTCATCTTCAGCCGCGCGGGGTGCGAGCGCGCGATGGAGACCGTGCTCGCCGAGGGCAAGCCGCTGCTCGGCCGCGAGCAGCGCCGCCAGGTCGACGAGGCGGTGCGGGAGGCCATCCAGGACAACCCGACCATCGCCGAGTCGCCGCTGAACCAGACGATCTTCCAGGCGCTCGGCATGGGCATGGGGCTGCACCACGCGGGAATCCTGCCGAGCGTGAAGCGGCTGACCGAGGTGCTGTTCGAGCGCGGGCTGTGCAAGGTCGTGTTCGCGACGGAGACCATGTCGCTCGGCATCCACATGCCCGCCAAGAGCGTGGTGCTCCAGTCGCTCACCAAGCGCACCGACCGCGGCTTTCGCAGCTTGACGCACAACGAGCTCACGCAGATGGCGGGACGCGCGGGGCGGCGCGGGATCGACCCCGAGGGCAAGTGCGTGATGGCGCTCGACGTGCGCGACGGGCTCGACGACATGCGCCGCGTGGTCGACGGGCCGCCCGAGCCGATCGCGAGCCAGTTCAAGCTGGGCTATGGCTCGGTCGCGCTCCTCCTGTCGACGGGAAAGGACTTTGCGACGATCCGGCGGACCGTCGAGTCGTCGTTCGGGCAGTACCAGAACGTGAAGAAGATCCGCGGGCTCGACGTGGAGGTGCAGGGGCTCGAGATCGCGCTGGAAGACGCGCGCGGCTTCCGCGCGCCGTGCGGCGACTTCTCGCGGATCGGGCGCTACCGCGCGCTGCGCGGCGACGTCGAGCTGGCGAGGATGGCGCGGGGCCGGGGCGGGCGGCGCGGGCGATCCGCGGCCGACGCCGAGCCCGGGCGTCTCGCGCTGGTCAGGCGCAAGAGCGGCGCGAGCGTGGGGGTCGTGCTCGGCGCCGACCGCCGGCGGCACCGCACGCTCCTGACCGTGCTCCTGCCCCACGGCGGCACCGTGCAGATGAAGGAGGGCAACGTCAAGCGCGTGTTCTGGCAGACGCCCCCGCTGCACGTGCCGCGCGACTGGGAGCGACGCACGCGCGGCCTCGTCGACCAGATGACGGCAGTCTCCGTCGCCGACTTGATGGAGCGCGAGAAGAGTCAGGGGCCGGAGGCGGCCCTGGCCGCGATCGAATGCCATCGGTGCCCGTGGGGGTTCCAGGGGCGCTGCGAGCAGGAGTGGAAGGGCCTCGAGGGGCTCGAGCGGCGCCACGCGCAGAAGTCCGAGGCGCTCGAGTCGTGCCGGAACGCCTACTGGCAGGAGTTCCTGCACGTGGTGGAGGTCCTCGAGCGCTTCGACGCGGTCCAGGACGGCAAGCTCCTCACGAAGGGCCAGCTCATCGCCGGGCTCCGGCACGACAACGAGCTCCTGGTCGCCCAGATGGTGGACCGCGGGATCCTCGAGGACACCACGCTGGCCGAGGCGGCGACGCTCTGCTCGTGCCTGATCGAGGAGGCACGGTCCGGCGATTCCGGCGTGGCGCGCCTGTTCCTCAAGAAGCGTCCCAAGCTCAAGCGCCGGCTCGAGGAACTGGGCGCGATCGCGGAAACGGTCGAGGACGCGCAACGCGCCCGACACCTCGCGATTCCCACGGGCATCTCCACCGGCTTCATGCCGTCGGTGTTCCGCTGGGCCTCGGGCGAGGACGACTGGAGCGCGATCGTCGAGGAGTCGTTCGGCGGCCACGAGGGCGATCTGATCCGCGCCATGCGGCGGCTCATCGACGTGCTGCGCCAGCTGGGCGAGTCGCCGGAGATCCCGCACGAGCAGGCCGCGCTGCTCGGCAAGGCCGCCCGCGTCATCGACCGCGGGATCGTGCTCGAGTCCGCGCTGATATGATCCGGCGTGCGCGTTGCCCGATCCTCTTCCCGATCGCCGTCGCCGTCGGCCTGGCGGCGTGCGTGGGACCGACGGAGACCGTCGAGCAGACCCCGCGAGGCCCGACGTCCCTCGACGTGCTGGCGGCTCGCTCCCAGGCCGTCAACGGGCGCGAGCCGACCTTCGACGAGAAGCGCATCTGGGAGGACCAGGTCGACATGCGCGTGTCGAAGTACCTCCGCGCGCATCCGGAGCTCGAGCAGAGCCCGCGCTACATGGAGGTTCGGTTCTGGCGCCAGGTCGCCCCGGGGGCGAGCCGCGGCGAGGTCGAGGCGCTCCTGGAAAGCCCCGACGAGCGCACCATCGATCCGGCGCTCATGGCGGTGCTGGGGGAGCGGCGCTGGGACGAGCTCGGCCGGAAAGCCAAGGAGGCGTGGGTCTACTACGGCTGGGTCATCTACTTCGACGACAGCGCGGTGGTGGGGATGGTCCGCCGAGTGTCGATCTTCGAGCCTCGCTACGAGTGAGGTGCAGGGCGGGCGATCGGTGAGCGACGGCCTCGCATGGATTCGACCGGGAGCCCGGGCGACCCTCCTCTGGATCGAGGGCGGCGCTGGCGGTTCGAGCGGCGCGCACATCCATCAGATCGCCGGTCCGCTGCTCGAGCGGCCACCGGAGAGCCCGTACGTCGTGCTGGCGCCCGCGGGGGCGGACCAGTTCAGCGCGCGCCTGTACGCCGGCCTCGTGTCGCTCAATGAGCTTCGGGAATTTCTCTCCGCCTGCGTCCTCGCGCGCGGGCGCGTGGACTCGACGCTCGAGACCGTCGTGACGGACGTGGAGACGCCGGTGCTGCCGGTGCTCGACCACTGGCGGGTGGCGGGCGGTCCGCCGATGCTGCCGTACCTCGCGGACATCGCGGCGTTTTTGCCGCACGATCTTCCGGTCCACGTGTCGGAGGAGGGCCACGCCGTCGCCGTGACCCGGGAGGAGGCCTTTCAGCGCGTCTGGGTGTGCGCCGAGTGCGGCGATCCGGAGGACGCGAGCGTGTTCCTCTGGAGCGCCCGGATGGGGCCCACCGTGCGCGCGTGCCTCCTGATCGAGAACGAGGGCGGCCGGTGGACCTGCCACCTGCACCCGTTCGAGTTCCTCCGGCCCGAGTCGTGACCGGCGCGGGCCGCTCGCGCACACCGGAATGACGACGGGGATCATGCCATGGCCGACATCACGTTGACCGCAGCGTTCTCGACCGTGCCCGGGCCGGAGCAGGAGGCGATCAAGCGCCTGCTCACCGAGATGGTCGAGCGCATCGCGCAGGACGACCGGAGCTTCACGCGGGCGAAGATCGTGTTCACGGAATCCGACGAGCGCTGCGGCCTCACCGCGGAGCTCGATGGGGTCAAGAAGGAGGGCGTTCCCCTGTCGATCGACATCGACCAGCTCGAGGATGCCCAGACAGTCGCGGGAGCGCGGGCGCAACTCACTGAGGCGCTCCGGACGTACTTTCGCCGCGTGATGGGCAAGCCGTGAGCCGGCGCGAGCGCCCCTCCTTGCGGGAGCGCCAATGAGGGCGGCGCGCACCCTCATCGTCAACGCGGACGACTTCGGCCTCACGACGGCGGTGAGCCGCGGGATCCTGGAGGCCGGCGCGCGCGGCATCGTCACGAGCACGACGGTGATCGTCAATCGCCGGATCGATAACGATCTCGTCGCGGAGCTCGGCGCCTCCGCGCTCGGCGCCGGCCTGCACCTGAACCTCACGCTCGGCGCCCCGCTCGCCGATCCGCGGCGCGTGCCTTCGCTAGTCGACGGCGAGGGGCGCTTCGTGCGCGACGCGCGCGAGGCGGCGGCGCGCGCGAGCAAGGACGAGGCGCGCATCGAGCTGGGCAACCAGATCGACGCGTTCCGGCGGCTGTTCGGCCGCTTCCCGACCCATCTCGACAGCCATCACCACGTGGGCCAGCACGAGCCCATCCTCGAGCTGGTGCTCGATTTCGCCCGGGCCCTCGCGGTGCCCGTGAGGAGCCAGGACGATCGCGTGCGGAGCGCCGCGCGCCTCTGCAAGCTGCGCACGCCCGATCACTTCGTCGGCGAGTCGGGGCCCGAGGCCTACTGGTCGCCGGAGCGAGTGCTCGCCGAGCTCTCCACGGTGCGGGATGGCGTCACGGAGTTCATGACACATCCCGGCTACTTCGACGAGGAGCTGGCGTACAGCCGCTATGGACGCCAGCGCGAGACGGAGCTCGCCGGGCTGACCGACCCGCGCGCCCGGAAGCTGGTCGCGCGCGAGGGCATCCGCCTCGCGCATTTCGGAGCGCTGTGACGGCGCTCGATCACGCGGAGCTGAATCACGCGGAGTCGAGGCGCTGCTGGATGTCGTCGATCCTCGATTGCAGGAACGCGACGTGGCGCTTCAGCTCGGCGAGATCCCGCTCGATGATCTCGCGCCGCCCCCGCTCGTCGGCCAGCGCGGCCTCGACCCGCCGCAGTCCCTGGACGACCGCCTGATATTCCTGTTCCAGGCGCTCGAAGCAGCGGTAGATCTCGTCGAAGTGCTCCAGCATCTCCCGGCGCAGGTCGGCGATCTGTTCCTCGATGCCGGTGAACCGGCGATCGATGCGCGCCAGGACGCCAGCGATCTCCGCAAACTGGCGATCGCCGGCACCGAACCGCGTGTCCACCACGGCGAAGCGCGCGTCCATCTGATCGAAGCGGGTGTCGACCGCGACGAAGTGCGCATCCATCTCGTCGAGGCGGCCGTCGACCTGGTCGAGCCGGCGGTCGAGCTGATCGAGGCGGCCGTCGACTCCAGTGAACCGGCGATCGATCTCGGTGAACTGCCTCGTGAGAAATTCGACGAGTTGCTCGTACTCGTTCGACGTCATGGCCCATTCTTAGCGCCGGTGGCGGCCATGATTCAAGTGTGCAAGTTGGTCAACAGTTGGGATGGTCCGATGTGAAGCGCTGGCGAGCTTCGCTCTATCGGGGCGCTGAGCGTCTCGCGCGCCCTACTGCAGCCGTGAGGGCGGCGTTCGCTTCAGCGGCTCCTGGAGGAGCGAGTCGAGCAGCTTCGCCAGGCGTGGCTCGTCGATGCGGCCCGAGATCCGTGCCGCGATCGTTCCGCGCTTGTCGATGACCACGGTGTAGGGCGTGGCCGTGATGGCGAAGCGGTTGGCGATGCGCAGGCGCGGATCGAGTCCGGCGGGATACGTCACAGCCTGCGCTTTCAGGAATCGACGCGCGTCCGCCTCGGTGTCCTGGACCTGGATGCCGACCACCTCGACGCCGCGGGGCGCGTAGTTCTTTCAGATCCGCTCGAGCCGCGCAGCCTCCTCGCGACAGACCTTGCACCAGGACGCCTGGAACCGGACCACGAGCACCTTCTTGCCGATGAGCGCGCGCGAGTCGAACGCCGTCTGGCCGTCGAGCAGCGTGAGCGTCACGGCCGGCGCCGCCGGCGCCGCCAGGGCGGCGACAGGGGCCAATAGCAGCGCAAACGCCGTCAGAATGACGCGCATCGGCATAGTATAATCGCCCGCATGACCGACCTGGAGCGCGAGCTCGCGCGCCGCGTGGAAGGCGACGTCCGCTTCGACCACTACTCCCGCCTGCTCTACTCGACCGACGCCTCGATGTACCAGATGGAGCCCATCGGCGTCGTCATTCCCCGGCATGCGGGCGACGTGCAGGCCGCGATCGAGACGGCCGACCGCCTCGGAGCGCCGATCCTGTCGCGGGGCGGGGGGACGTCGCTCACCGGCCAGACCGTCAACCACGCGCTGGTCCTCGACTTCTCGCGCTACATGAACCAGGTGCTCGAGGTGAACGAGGAGGAGCTCTGGGCGCGCGTCCAGCCGGGGCTCGTCCAGGATGAGCTGAACCATCATGTGCGGCCGCGCGGGCTCCTGTTCGGGCCCGACACCTCGACGTCCAATCGCGCCACCATCGGCGGGATGCTCGGCAACAACTCGGGCGGCTCGCACTCGATCGCCTACGGCCTCACCATCCAGCACGTCATCGAGGTGCAGGCGATCCTGGCGGACGGCAGCCGCGCGCTGTTCGGCGAGGTGACGCCCGAAGCGTTCCGGCAGAAGATGCAGGCGCCAGGCCTCGAGGGCCAGATCTACCGCGAGGTCGAGCGCATCCGCGCCCGGTACAAGGACGACATCGCGGCCCGCTACCCGCGGCACTGGCGGCGCGTATGCGGCTACAGCCTGGACGAGCTGATCCGGGACCGCCCGCTCAACATGGCCCGGCTCGTCGTGGGCTCCGAGGGCACGCTGCTCACGATCGTCGAGGCCAAGATGCGGCTCGTGCGGCGGCCTCCGAAGACGGCCGTCGACGTCATCCACTACCGGGACATGCAGGAGGCGCTCGAGTCGTCCCAGACCATCCTCGAGACCGGGCCCTACGCGGTCGAGCTGACCGACAAGATGATCCTGGACCTGGCCCGGAACAACATCGAGCAGTCGAAGCGGATGGGCTTCGTCGAAGGCGATCCCGCGGCCATCCTCATCGTCGAGTACACGGGCGAGACGGAGTCCGAGGTCAAGGCGAAGGTGGAGGATCTCGAGGCGCGCCGCGCGCGCGGCGGATTCGGCTACGCCTCGCACATCGCCTACGACGCGGGCGAGCAGCAGTCGATCTGGAAGCTGCGCAAGGCCGGGCTCGGCCTCCTGCTCGGCATGAAGGGCGAGGCCAAGCCCATCGCCTTCGTCGAGGACACCGCGGTCGCCCCGAAACACCTGCCGGAGTTCGTGCCGCGCTTCCGGGACATCATGGCGAAGCACGGCGCGGACGCCGCCTACTACGGCCATTGCTCGGTCGGCTGCCTGCACATCCGCCCGGTGATCAACTTGAAGACCGCGCGCGGCCTTGCCCAGGTGGAGGCGATGGCCGGCGAGATCTTCGACCTGGTGTTGGAGTACGGCGGCGCCATCTCGAGCGAGCACGGCGACGGGCGCGCCCGGAGCCCGTTCCTCGAGCGCGTGTTCGGTCCCGAGGTGTTCCAGGCGTTCCGCGAGGTCAAGGCCGCGTTCGACCCGAAGAACCTGCTGAACCCCGGCAACATCGTCGCGAGCCCGGGCATCACCCAGCACCTGCGCTACGGCACGGGCTACAAGACCTGGGAGCCGAAGACGCTCCTCGATTTCTCGGCGCAGGGCGGGTTCGCCGCCGCGGTCGAGATGTGCAACGGCGTCGGGGTGTGCCGGAAGAAGCTCGAGGGCACGATGTGCCCGTCGTACATGGCCACGAAGGACGAGGAGCACTCGACGCGCGGCCGCGCGAACGCGCTGCGCGCGGTCCTCTCCGGGAAGGTGCCGGCGGCCGACTTCGCCGGCCGGCGCCTCTACGAGGTGATGGACCTGTGCCTCGAGTGCAAGGGGTGCAAGGCCGAGTGCCCCTCGAACGTGGACATGGCGAAGATGAAGTATGAGTTCCTGCACCACTACTACGGCGAGAACGGCTTGCCGCTGCGCAATCGCCTGTTCGGGCACATCGCGCGATGGTCGCGTCTCGGCTCCGGGCTGGCGCCCTTGTCGAACTGGATCGGCGCGTCGTCGCCGAACCGCTGGCTCATGGAGAAGGTGTTCGGAATCGACCGCCGCCGGCCGCTGCCGGCCTTTTCCGGCGAGACGTTCACGGGGTGGTTCGACCGCCGCAAGCCCGCGCGCGAGACGCCGCGCGGCCGCGTGGTGCTCTTCGCCGACACCTTCGTGACCTACAACACCCCGGAGGTCGGGCGCGCGGCCGTCGAGCTGCTCGAGGCGGCGGGCTACGGCGTCGACCTGATCGACAAGAAGTGCTGCGGCCGGCCGCTCATCTCGAAGGGCATGCTGGGCGAGGCGCGCGCCCACGCGGAGTGGAACGTCGCCCGGCTCGCCCCGTTCGTGGCGCGTGGCGTCCCGGTCGTCGGGCTCGAGCCGTCCTGTCTGCTCACGCTGCGCGACGAGTACGTGGACCTGGTGCGGACCGCCGAGGCCCGGCGGGTTGCCGCATCGAGCTTCCTCCTCGAGGAGTTCCTGCTGCGCGAGCGCGCGCGGGGCCTCAGCCTGCGGTTCCGGAACGGCGCGCCGCTGCGCCGCGCGCTGCTCCACGGCCACTGTCATCAGAAGGCGATGGTCGGCACGGCGCCCACGGTGGAGGCGCTGCGCTGGGCGGGGTTCGAGGTCAGCGAGGTGGACTCGGGCTGCTGCGGCATGGCGGGCTCCTTCGGATTCGAGAAGGAACACTACGACGTCTCGGTGACGCTCGGCAACCGCCGGCTCGCTCCCGCCGTCAAGGCGGCCGCGGCGGACACCGAGGTCGTGGCGCCGGGCATCTCCTGCCGCCAGCAGATCCAGCACCTGGCCGGACGCCGCGCGAAGCATCCGGCGGAAGTCTTGCGGGAGTCGCTCGCCTGACTGCGCTCGACCGTCCGCTGCCGCTGCGCGAGACCGCGCGGCGAGGGGTCTCCCGGCGGAGATCGGATCGAGATCGGCTCGAACGCCAGCGCTCGAGCGCGCGCCTGACCGACGCCCTCTGAACGCGAGGCGGGGGCGCCCGTCCCCGGGAACAGGAGACGCGATGGCCTTCAAGGATCTGCTCGTGGTCGTGGATGACGCGGCCGGCGCCGTCGAGCGCATCGACGCCGCGGCTCGGCTGGCCAGCGCGTTCGGTGCGCACCTCACTGGGCTGCACGTGGCCGACACGCCGACCGTGCGCCCGTCCGTGCTCGCCCAGTTTCCGAGCGAGGTGCTCGACATGCTGCAGAGCGTCGCGCGCGAGGACGCGGCGAAGGCCAAGGCGCTGTTCGAGTCTCGGGTCCGTGCGGTGGACGCCGGCATCGCCACGGAGTGGCGCGCGGTCGAGGGGGACAGCGGCGGCCTGATCAGCCTCCACGCGCGCTACGCCGACCTCACCGTGCTGGGACAGGTCGACCCCGACGGGTTTGGAGCGCCGACCGACTTGCCCGAACAGGTCATCATGGGCGCGGGACGCCCCGTGCTCGTCGTCCCGTACGTCGGGAGCTTCAAGACGATCGGCCAGCGCGTCATCGTGGCGTGGAACGCGAGCCGGGAGGCGACGCGCGCGGTGAACGACGCGCTGCCGCTCCTCGAGCGCGCCGCCTCGGTCCGCGTCCTCTCCGTCAACCCGCGCGGCGGCCACGGCGGGCACGGCCCGATCGCCGGCGCGGACATCTCGCTCCATCTGGCCCGCCACGGCGTGCGCGTGGAGGCGTCCACCGTCAACACAGACGACGTCCGCGTGGACGACATGCTCCTCTCGCAGGCCGCCGACGCGGGCGCCGACCTCATCGTGATGGGGGCGTACGGCCACACGCGCCTGGGCGAGTACGTGCTGGGCGGGGCGACGCGGCACATCCTCCGCCAGATCACCTTGCCGGTCTTCATGTCGCATTGATCCCAACAACCATCGCAATCCGAGTAGCGCTCGCGAGAAGGAGACGGAGATGGCGCTGACCAGCGTGGTCGAGAAATGGGTGGAGGAAGCGGCCGCACTCGCCCGTCCCGACCGGACGGTGTGGTGCGACGGGACGAAGGCGGAGTATGACGGGCTCGTGGAGCTCATGCTGCGGGACGGCACCTTGCTCGAGCTCAACCAGGTGACGTATCCCGGGTGCTATCTCCACCGCAGCCACCCGTCCGACGTGGCGCGCACGGAGCAGCTGACGTTCATCTGCTCCCGCGCCAAGGACGACGCAGGGCCGACGAACAACTGGATGGCCCCCGCCGACGCCAAGGCGCGAGCGGGACAGTTCCTGTCCCGGGCGATGCGCGGGCGCACGATGTACGTGATCCCGTATCTGATGGGCCCGGCCGGGTCGTCCTTCAGCCGGGTGGGCGTCATGGTAACCGACAGCCCGTACGTCGTGGCCAGCATGCACCTGATGACCCGCGTGGGACAGGTCGCCATCCAGCACATGCGGCGCGACGACGACTTCATCGCCGGCCTGCATTCGATCGGCGACCTCTCGCCGGAGCGCCGGCTCATCCTGCACTTTCCCGAGGAGAAGCTGATCTGGAGCGTGGGGTCGGGCTACGGCGGCAACGCGCTGCTCGGGAAGAAGTGCCACTCGCTGCGCCTCGGATCGTGGCAAGCCCGGCAGGAGGGCTGGCTCGCCGAGCACATGCTGATCCTGGGCATCGAGGACCCCGACGGCCGCGTGACGTACCTGGCCGCGGCCATGCCGAGCGCGTCCGGGAAGACCAACCTGGCGATGGTCGTCTCGCAGCTTCCCGGCTATCGCGTGTGGACGGTCGGGGACGACATCGCGTGGATCCACGTGGACGCGCAGGGGCAGCTGCGGGCCATCAACCCCGAGCGCGGCTTCTTCGGCGTGGCGCCGAACACGAGCCCCAAGACCAATCCGAGCGGCACCGCGATGGTGCGCTCGAACACCATCTTCACCAACGTCGCGATGACGCCATCGCGCGAGCCGTGGTGGGAGGGCCTCACGCCCGCACCGCCCGACGGCCTGGTCGACTGGCAGGGGCGCGACTGGCAGCCCGGCGGCGCTCCCGCCGCGCATCCGAACTCCCGCTTCACCGTGCTGGCCTCGCAGTGCCCGTCGATCGCCCCGAACTGGGAGGACCCCGACGGGGTGCCGATCTCGGGGTTCATCTTCGGGTCGCGGCGGACCCACGTCATTCCGCTCGTGTTCGAGGCGTTCGACTGGCCGCACGGCGTGTTCCTGGGCTCGGCGATGAGCACTGAGACGACGGCGGCCATCACCGGGAAGGTGGGCGTGGTGCGCCGCGACCCGATGGCCATGATCCCGTTCTGCGGCTACAACATGGCCGACTACTTCGCGCACTGGCTCGCGATGGAGCCGCGGCTCGCGACGCGCCCCAAGATCTTCCGCGTGAACTGGTTCCGGCGGGACGACGATGGCCGGTTCCTCTGGCCCGGCTACGGCGAGAACGTGCGGATCTTGAAGTGGATCGCCGAGCGCATCCGGGGCACGGCCAGGGCCGTCGAGACGCCCATCGGCCTGGTGCCGGCGCCCGGGGCGATCGAGATGGGTCGTCTCGACGTGTCGCCCGAGCGGCTCGAGGCTGCGCTCGCAGTCGACGGCGGGGAATGGCGCCAGGCGCTCGGCGAACTCGGCGAGTTCTACGACAGCTTCGGCGGGCGGATCCCGACCGCTATCCGGGGAATGTACGACTGGACCCTTGCCCGCCTGTGACGAGCGGAGCGGGTCGCCGGGAATCAGTCCCGGCGACCGCCCATGAAGCGCAGGAGGAACAGGAACAGGTTGATGAAGTTCAGGTAGAGGGACAGGGCGCCGAGGATCGCGTAGGAGCCGACCTGACCCTGCGGCGTGGCGAGGGCCATCTGCTTGAGCCGCTGGGCGTCCCAGGCGGTGAGTCCCGTGAAGACGATCACGCCGACCACCGAGATCAGGAACTCGAGCGCGGCATTCCTCCAGAACATCCCCACCACCGAGGCCAGGACGACGCCGATCAGGCCCATGAAGACGAACTGGCCCACACCCGCCAGGCTCCGCGTCGTCGTCGTTCCATAGAGCGCCAGCGCGCCGAACATGCCGGCCGTCACCACGAACGTCGTGGCGATGGACGCCCCCGTGTAGGCGAGCAGGATCACGGAGAGCGTGACGCCGGTCAGCGCGGCGTACGCGATGAACAACCAGGTCGCCGTGCCTGGCGCCATCCGGTCGACGCGCGCGGACAGCACGAACACCAGCCCGAGCTGCGCGATGAAGAGGGCGAGAAACAGCAGGGAGTTCGAGACGAGCGCGCCCACGAGGGACGGCGTGCTCGCGATCATGTAGGCCACTGCAGCCGTGATGGCGAGCCCCGCACACATCCATCCGTAGACCGAGCGCAGGAACGCGGTGACGCGCTCGGCGGTGGCGACCGACGCCGGAAAGCCCGACGCTCTGTCGAGAGGTTCCATGGCTACGTTCTCCTTTGAGTGCTCCGTTCAGGTGAAGTGTACGCCCTCTGACGACGGGGGATCCCCCTCCATTCAGGGGCCCGTGCTCCTCAGTACCGCCATGCTACTCGATCTCCAGGTAGACGGGGCTGGTCCAGGCCTGGGCGCCGTCCTCCTGGGTCGCGCGGATCCAGTACGCGTGGCAGGCGCCGCGCGGCGGCTTGGCGTCGACGTGCCGCACGATCAGATCGGCCGACCGGTCCCTCGCGGGTAGCCGGCGCATCGAGACCCGGAGGTCGATTCCGCCGGCAGGGAACGTCGCGGTGGCTCCGGAGGCCAGATCGGCGAGTCGCACGTCGAGATCGATCACCGGGGTGCGGAACCGGAGGATCGCACCCGGCGGGGCGTCGAGCACGACGTCGATGCCGTCGTCGTCCCCCGTCGTGTTGGAGACCCATCGGATGCGCGAGGCGTCGCGCTCGACGATGCCCTTCTCGGGATTCTCCATGGCGAAGGTCACGGCGGCGGCGATGCGGCCGGCTGATAGCTCGAGACACCCATCCCACGTGGTGAGGCGGTCGCGGCCGCGAACGCGCGAGCCCGCCCAGGCGATGCGATACGAGGCCGAGCCCTCGAAGGACGCCGCGGTGTACGGCGTGGCGGTTCCGATGATCTCGAGGCCGCGGAAGACGTCGACGCGCTCGATGGGGCCGGTGCCGACCACGCGCCCGGCGATGAGCACAGGGCCGCGTGTACAGCCCTCCGCCCCCATCGGCAGCCCGTTCACGGCCAGCTCGACGTGGATGCGCTGAGCCGCGGTCACGGCGTAGCATCGGCGCTGGCCGATCGCCTCGAAGATCGCGTCGCGCGTGAGCGCCTCCGCCAGCACGCACGTGAGACCGCCGTACGCGCCGAACGTGGAGGCGCCCGGATGGCTCGCACCAGGGCGGCCCTTGTGCCCGTCGGAGTTGGCCACGAAGCCGACCTTGTAGCCCTGGCGAAGCGCGTCCGCGCCGAGCCACTCGAAACGGCCCCAGTCCGAGTAGATCTCGACCACGGGCTCGAGCCGCGGGTCGTGGAAGCCCACGATGTCGGCGTAGCGCCCGCCGATGTGGGGGATCAACAGGACGTCGTCGCGACCCTCGAACTGGCGAAACAGCTCGGTGACCGGGAAGCAGTCGGTGGCGGCGTCGCGCATGTCGTCGACCTCCGCGTGCGACGACCGGTGGAGCGACGCGACGTCGCCCCGGTACATCACGTTGCGATCGCCGCCGCCCGGCGTCATGCCCGACCATTCGTAGCCGACGAAGATCACGCAGCGGCCGTCCTGGTGGAAGCGGTCGATCTCGCGCCGCAGCCGCTGCCACTCCTCCTCGGTCACCTGGAAGTCGTTCGCCTGGTGACACATCGCATCGAGCAGCGCGATGTCGCGGCCGAAGGCGAAGTACTCCTCGATGGTGCCGGTGCCGACCGTCGCGCGCGTCTGTCCGTGGAGATCGCCCCACCAGGTCTTGGGCTCACCGGAAGCGAGGGCGCGGATCAGGTTCGACGCTGTGGCATGCGGACCAGAGGCCGCGGCGATCCGCGTCTCGTCGCCAGACTCGTCCAGGCGCAATCCGCCGAGCCTCGCCACGGCCAGGGCGCCGCGCTCGAAGCGGATGCGGGCGGGAAGATTGTGCAGGCGCGCGCCCTCGGTGGCGAGCGCGACCTCGCCGGCGAACCGCTCGCACGGGTTGCCCCACACGTCCTCCGCCTTCACGAGGGCATCGAACGCCTGGCCGGGCTTCACGGTGGTCGGCCCGATCACCACGAGCCGGTGCAGGGAGCCGCCCACCACGTCGATCAGCGGCGACGGCTCGAGGACCGAGTAGAGCTCGGTGCCGAACGGATCGACGAACACGCGCCACTCGCAGCCCTTCTCGCGAAACGTCTGGGCGCGCGAGCCGGGGCTGCCGCC
>Ga0126379_10001320_pt1 | contig 14957 bp, 14 predicted proteins | sample PanSoiMetPlot_24_FD_92640 | JGI IMG/M metagenome (GOLD analysis project Ga0126379, IMG submission 92640) | Tropical forest soil microbial communities from Panama - MetaG Plot_24 | ecosystem: Environmental > Terrestrial > Soil > Tropical forest > Bulk soil | place: Panama | collected 2016-02-17 | reverse complement strand
TGACCTCACGAGGGAAGCGATACCCCGCAGGAGCAGACGACATGAACGACCTCGACCCAGCCACCCGTTCAGTCTCCGCGGCGACAGCACGACCAACGCAACAGGCCCCCGGCCCGCAACCCGCCGCCAGCCCGGGACGCCAGCGTCGCCGGGCCCAAACGCAACAGCGCCGATGGACGAGGTTGCCGCCGCGCAGCACACCGACGGCGACGGTCCAGTCGCCGCCATGCACGACGATCGCCTGGCCGGATCCGGAACGGGTCCAATGGGCGTAGTCGGCGCAGCGGTCCCCGGACGCGAGTTGCGAATCCACCTCGCAAGCGACTGCTGCGTCCACCTGCTCCACCCGCATCGGCGGGGGCGGCAGCACGGCGCTTGGCCGACTGAGGTAAAGCAGCGGCCACGATAGCTGCAGACCCAGCGGCAGCGCGCTCACATGCTGCGAACTGAAGGTGAACCGCTGCGGTGCCGTGTGCTGGGGCCACAGCGCCCGCAGCAGCGCCCCGCCCACACCGCGGCCGTGATGATCCGGGTGCACGAACAGGTCGGTCAGCATGGATCTCAGTGGACCAGAGCGTACGGCACCCATGCGATGATGGCCCCGGTCCGCGGCTCTTCGACGACCCGGACCGTCGCCGTCTTCAGCAGCAGTTCGACGTACGCGTTGTCCGCGCCGGAGTCGGCGTCTGGTTGGCCTGCTGCGTGCGACACGCCCCCGATCCCGGGGACGTCGGCCGGGTCGGCTGCCCGGCTGGTCAATCCGCGGCGCGGGGTGGGTCGCGCCTGGGTCGAAGCTCGGTGTGGTCACCTGGGGGATGCGGCAAAGCTTCGCACGTGTGCCAAAGCGGCATCGAGTGCGACCTCGATCGGTCGTGTGGTGCGCGTGGTCTTGGTCAGCAACAGACCACCTTGCAGGGCTGCGATCGTCGCCAGCGCGAGGGTCGCCGGATCAGCGTCGCGGCGTAGTTGCCCGCGATCACGCATCGCCGCCAGGCCCCTTTCGATATAGCTCTGCCAGGTCGCGAAGGATTCGGCCAGCAGCGATCGCAGCTGCGGGTCGTGCTCGGCAAGTTCATTGGCCATGGAACCGATCGGGCAGCCTCCCGCGCAGTGCAGCTGCCGCTGCAAGGCGATGACACCGTTGCGCCAGCGGCGCAGTGCGGCCCAACTGTCGAGCTTCTCAAGCGTAGGACGCTGAGCGTCGAACACGCGCTCGGTCTGGCGCTCCGCGACCGCGGCAAGAAGTTCTCTTTTCCCGCCCGGGAAGTAGTGGAATAGCTGGCTCTTGCTCGTGCCCGTGGCTGCGCGTACGTCGTCTAGGGAAGTGCCCGTGGCGCCGCGCTCGAATACCAGATCTGCTGTGGCATCGACAATCTTTGCCCGCGTCCGGCGGCCGCGAGACGTCATCGGCACGTTCCCGTCCATGTCCTCAGCCTAGACGAGATTGGACTTGACAGTCCAATCTGTTAGATGCAAGAGTCGTTGGACCGACTAGTCCAGTCAGGAAGCGACGATGAGGAGATGCGAGAACCGTGACCGACCCCTTGAACATCCAGCTCACCGCGCTGACCGCCGACCTCGGCGTCCCGCAGAACGTGTCCGACCTGATCACCAAAGCGCTCACCAGCGATGGAGTGACGACGGTGGGGCTTCGCGTCGGCGAGGAAGCGCCTGACTTCGACCTTCCCGACGCGACCGGCAAGAGAGTGCGGTTGGGTGACTTGCTCGATCACGGCCCGGTCGTGCTGTCGTTCCAGCGGGGCGAGTGGTGCCCGTACTGCAATCTCGAGCTTCACACCTGGCAGGGCCTGCTCGGTGAGGTCACCGCCGCCGGCGCACAGCTGGTCGCGGTCAGCCCGCAGCGATCGACGAACGCGCTGTCACTGACCGAAAAGCACCAGCTCGCCTTCCCGGTCCTGTCCGACGTCGACCAGACCGCGATCCGCGCCTACCGGCTCCGGTACGTGCTGCCAGGCGCTCTGAAGGACGTGTACGCGAACGCGTTCGGTGTCGACCTGTCCACGCAGAACGCCGACGGCAGCTGGACGCTCACCGTGCCGGCAACCTTCGTCGTCGACCAGCAGCGCCGAATCCGGCTCGCCTACGCGAACACCGACTGGCGCGTCCGGGCCGAGCCAGTGGACGTGCTCACGGCGCTGCGAGACGCGGCCGCCTCGCGATGACCGCTGCCAAGACCTACGCGAGCCTCGGTCAAGGGCTCGGTGAAGCGGCTCCCTCGACCCGGTGGCATGCAGGCCGGTCGTTCCCGACGCGGCCCGAGGTGTGGCTGCACCTGTTCGAGGCATGGCGCGCAAATGGCAGCTGAGATGAGCGCGGCCGAGCGCGAGGCGTTCCTCGACGAGCTGCCGGCCCGCACGGCCGTGCTGGCCGTCACGCGCAAGGACGGCAGGCCAATCGGCGCGCCGATCTGGTACGTGCGTGACGGCGACGAGCTCGTGTTCACGACCTGGGCCGAGAGCCTTAAGGGCAAGGCGCTGCGCCGCGATCCGCGGATCGCGCTCACGATCCAGGACCCGCAGCCGCCTTTCTCCTACGTCATCGCCGAAGGCGAGGCGCGCTGGTCGGAGAACACCGACGACCTACTGCACTGGGCCACGGTCATCGGCGGCCACTACATGGGCGCCGACCTTGGCGAGCACTACGGCAAGCGCAACGCCGTCCCGGGCGAGCTGCTCGTGCGCGTGCGCCCGACACGCTGGCGAGCGGCCAGGGACATCGCTTCCTGACCACGGGCGCCGTATGAGGGCATGATCCACCATCCGCGGGCAGCGTTTCACACCAGCCACCTGCCGGACAGGTCGGTCGTACTTTGAGCGTCGCCTGCCAGTGCTCGACAGCGCGCCCAGCAGCTCGGCGACCGCTCCTGCTCCTCCGCATCGAAAGGCGAGGGGTTCTACGGCGCTGGCCTATCTGCATCGAACTGCCAGTAGTCTGCGATTAGTCGACGTGGAGCACAGCCTTGCCGCCGATGCGGCGCTGCAGGAGAGCCTCGAACGCAGGAGTGGGTTCGCGCCATGAGTGTTCGAGCTCGACCTGGCCGTCGAGCCGGCCGTCGGCGACAAGGCCGCACAGCCGGTTTAGGTCACCGGTTCCGCTGGCGTGGGCGGCCGTCTCGTCGAACTGGTTCAAGGTATAGATGCTCGCACCGGGCGCCCGGTCGAAGTGTGCTGCGCGGAAGCTAATGGTCTCATCGGGGCGCAGGGTCGCGATGTTCACGACGATGCCGTGTGGGGCGACATGCTCTATGGCCTGCCCGAACGTCGCACCGCCCACCGCGTCGAGGACCATGTCGAACTCACCGGCTATCTTCTCCACAACCTGCGTGGCGCCCAGGCCACGCAGCAGTTCGTGCGAGGCGGCCGGGTTACGCACCAGAGCGGTGACGTACGCACCGCTAGCATGGGCGAGTTGGACCGCGATCCGTCCGACGCCACCAGTCGCGCCCGTAATTAGCACCCGCTTGGCGAGCAGCAGCCCGGCAACCTCCAGGCACCGCAACGCGGTAATGCCCGCGGTGGGCAAGGTGGCAGCTTGCGCGTCGGACACGCCATCGGGGATCGCCGCCAAGACGGCGGTCGGGATTGCGGCAAACTGCGCCCACGCACCTCCGGCGCTGACCAGCCCAACAACGCGCATACCCGCCGGTGGCCCACTGCCATCAGCTGCTGCCCGCTCGACGACCCCGGCCGCGTCCCAGCCGGTCGTCGAACCCTCAGGCAGCGATGGCAGCCTTTGCGCCTCGCCACGGTTGAGGGAGAACGCACGGACCCGCACCAGCGCCTGATCCGGCAGGGGCTCTGGAGCGGCCACATCGGTCAGCGCAACATGCGGCGGCGTGCGGGACGTCGTCAGGGCAAGCATCGCCGCGACCGTAGCAGCGACAGTCACCGACGTCGCCTTCTAGGACTCACGTCAGGATTGCCCAAGCGTCATGGGAACCGACCGGGACTATGCCGATGGCAGGCCGATGGTAAGGGATGAATACGTTGCCCGACACGGCGCATTACGCGTCGGTGGCTTCCCGCACCGCGCGTCCCCTGCTGATGGCCCTCACCGGCACCCCACTGATCAACGACATCGACGACTTCCGGGCCATCTGGCAGTTCCTCGGCTGGATCGACGAGACCGAGCCACTCGCCGAGCTGATGGGTTCTCTCGAGCGGACCGGGCTGACCCGGCGAAGCCCGGGTTCTAGGTGTGCGGGCGCTGTTGCGTTGGGGCCCGGCGACGCTGGCGTCCGTGGCTGGCGACGGGTTGCGCGCCGGTCAGAAAAACAGAGCAAGCTCGTCCAACGAGACCGGGAGCCGATCCCGCACCGGCAGGTCGACGGTCAGGGCGTAGTGGCCGCGGCGCAGGTTCTGCACGAACGCGTGTACGGCGGCGATGGTGCGTTGATCAACCGCCCGATACAGGTATGTCCAGCAGCCAGCGACCTTGACGTAGGTCTCGTCGACAAACCGGCGGTCCCCGACGGCGTGCCGGACCGATCGGGCAGCGTCGATGAACTCCGGCGTGAACCTCTGCACCCACCGCTAGATCGTCACGTGGTCGACTTCGACGCCGCGTGCGGCGAGCAGCTCCTCGACTCGCGGTAGGACAACCCGCAGCGCGGGTACCAGCCTGGCGCAACCACCTGCTCGACGAGATCACCGGCCCGGAGCTGCAAGCGATCGTCGCCTTCGGCGCCAACGCGCGGGCGGCGCTGCACCTGTGGGACACCGCGCCACAGGTGCCTGCCTTCGAGATCCGCATCCCTTGGCGCACGACACAGCGAACCTGCTCGACCGATGGCGGACCGAACTGCCCAACATCCGCCAGGTCGTCAGACCCGACCCCGGCGGCGACGCCACCGAGCCGAACTACGGAACCACGTTTACCGAAAGCGACTACGCACCGGTACCGCCAGCCGATCTCCCATTCGGGCTGCCCAGCTGGGTGGGCGACGACAGCTAGGGCCGACTGGCCTCCCCCCACAACAACTCCGTCGAACGTCCCGCCACCGATCCGAACCACACGCTCCTCTGGCGGGCGCCGGTCGGCAACCCGCAGTAGCGCGGGACGCGGGAGTCGAGCGCGCTTAGCGGCTCAGAGCTGGCGGATGCGCTTCTTGCGCGACTCGTGCGTCAGCTGCGCGCGGCCGAAATGTTCAAGCAGCGGCGGCAAGTACATCCCGAAACGTGCGCAATTGTGATGAGGAGTTAGGTGAGCAGCATTCGGCGGGACTCCACTTTGCCTCCGCCCAGAAGATCTCGATATACCCGTGGAATAAAAGTGCGCACGGAGCGGCGGCTCCGCGTGATCGGCGATTACGTCGACCGCATCCGGGAGCCGACGACCGCCCACGCCGAAGCTCTCACCCGCTAGGACCATGTGGCGGTCGATGAGGCGGCGCCGGGCACCCGCGGACCGGCTCACAGCCGCCGGCGACTCCACTTCGCAAGTCGCGACCGTTGGCTCTCCAGTATCTCGTCGCAAAGAAGTGGCTGACCGACAGGTCTGCCAGCAGCTATACGGATCACTCTTGAGTGTCTGTCAGCCGGATAATGGCGTCTTGGTGGGAGTCGTAGCAATGTGCCGCCGGTTGGCCGGCCAGGGAACACTTGGCGTTCGCGCACCCGCGACCTCCTCGATCGTGCGATGCTCAACCCACGTTTTAACCGTACGGCCGCGACCTCGACGTGGCCGCGCGCGGTATGGCGAGTGTCTCGGTTGAGGAGTCGAGTGATGAAGGACTCGGGCATGGGCGTGAAGACCGGCGGCGTGTCAGCACAGACTAGCGCGGCGATTGACCTCGTTGAGGCGCACAGCGCACGAAATTACGCGCCGCTACCCGTTGTGATCGCCGAGGGCGACGGAGCGTGGGTGTACGACGTCGACGGACGCCGGTACCTCGACATGCTTGCTGCATACGGCGCGTTGAACTTCGGCCACCGCCACCCACAGCTGACCGCCGTCGCGCACGCGCAACTCGACCGCTTGACGCTGACCAGCCGCGCATTCCACAACGACCAGCTCGGCACGTTCTGCGCCGCGTTAGCAGAGCTGGCCGGTATGGACCTCGTGCTGCCGATGAACACCGGCGCCGAGGCCGTAGAGACCGCGCTGAAGACTGCGCGCAAGTGGGGTTACCAGGTCAAAGGGATCCCGGCCGACCAGGCCAAGATCGTGATCGCGGGTGGGAACTTCCATGGCCGGACGATCACGATCGTCAGCTTTTCCGACGACAAGGAGTCGACGGCAGACTTCGGCCCGTTCACCCCTGGGTTCGTCCGCGTGCCGTACGGCGACGCCGATGCCCTTCGCGCAGCGATCGACGACTGGACCGCAGCCGTTCTGATCGAGCCGATCCAGGGTGAGGGCGGCGTGATCATCCCCCCGGATGGCTACCTGCGAGCCGTGCGCGATGTCTGCACCGAGGCGAATGTGCTGATGATCGCCGACGAGATCCAGTCCGGGCTGGGCCGCACCGGCTATACCTTTGCCTGCGACCACGAGGGTGTCCGCCCGGACGTTTACGTCCTGGGCAAGGCGCTCGGCGGTGGCATGGTTCCGCTGTCCGCGGTCGTGTCCCGACGCGACGTGCTCGGAGTGTTTCGGCCCGGCGAGCACGGCAGCACCTTCGGCGGGAACCCGCTCGCGTGCGCGATCGGGATCGAGGTCGTCCGCATGATCTCCACCGGCGAGTACCAGGAGCACGCGGCCGCGTTGGGTGAGCGCCTCGCCGAGATGCTGCAGGCCCTGCCGGGCGAGGCCGTCACGGCGGTGCGCAGCCGTGGCCTGTGGGCCGGCATCGACCTCGCGAACCGCATCGGCCGCGAAGTCTGTGAAGGTCTGCTGCGGCGGGGCATCCTCGCCAAGGACGCGCACGAGCACACGATCCGGCTCGCCCCACCCCTGGTGATCGAGGTCACCGATCTGGAGTGGGCGCTCGGCCAACTAGCCGAGGAACTCGCCGCGGACGAGAGCTGACCAGCCTCAGGTGAGCACCGGCGCGAGCACGTCCGGCAGGCTCGGTGAGCCCGGCTGCACCTCGAGGTCGTAGCGAACCCGGACTGCGGGCTTGCGGATCTCGATGACGCGGCGGAGGTCGATCGGGATCCCGATCAAGACGACGTCGGCTTCCGCCGACCTCGAAACCGGACCTGCCCTTCGAATGCAATCTACCTATCACGCACCCGATTACCTCAGCATCCGACACGCACCCGGCAACCGAGCGCCAACTGGATCTACTGCTGATGTAGGCCCGTCCGGCGTAGGCACGTGGAGATCGCAATACCCCTACTAGCACGCACGGGGTCAGACGCTCGGTCCGCGTGGGTGGATGCGAGGCGATCGTCTGCCAGTGGGCTACGGATCGGCGCCCCGCCGTGCGGCTGTCCAAACTCGAAACAAGACACGGGTCACCGTCGCCGGCATCGTCACCCACCGCCAACGCCCCCGGCAGCGCCCGCGGCGTCACCTTCCTCAACCTCGGAGAACGAAACCGGCCTTATCAACATCATCTACCGGATCCCCGTCTGGACCGCCACTGCCACGCCGCCCGCGACTCGCCCGCCCTCGTCATCGCAGCACCCTTGAACGCGCCCACAACCTCACCAACATCCTCGCCGAACTCATCCAGCGACTCCAGCTCACCATGAGCGCCACGTCACGAGACGTCAGCTAGGTGGCTCCCCGCCGGATGGCAGCTCGCCGCTCTCTCGTCACCCAGCCTGTCAGGCCGGCAGCTGACGTAACCCGAACAGGTTGACCGGCCCGCGGTATCTTTGATAAACGAGATGATCGCGTCGCACTTCTTGTCGAGCCGCGACGGGATGACATCGGCGAACGGCATGGTGATGAACTCAGCGTGCCCGCGAAGACGCTTCGCCACCGTAGTGCCGATGTCAATGTCGGCGCCGACTAACTTCTTCGCCAGCTCTCCACCTCCACGTCGGGTTGCGGTATAGAACTCGGCAGGTGGATACGCTCGGTCTCGGACCTGTTCGACAGGACGGTGTCGGTCGCCCGTGGTACGACTGAAGAGCAGTTTCTCATGAGCCAGAACAATGCAGCGCGCGGCAGGCCACAGATCAAATCCTCTCATTCGAGAGCGATGACGACGCGATTTATGCGTTGACGAAGGGTCTTGCCGAGGCCTATTTCGGTGACACGCCGGTCGTCAGCCTCCTGGTTTCCCAGAATGCGTCTTTGACCCAAGGCCCGGAGATAGTCAAGGCGATTCCAGCCGGCATTGCGTTGCGGAAAGGAGATCCTCGGCTCGCTCGCGTAAAGAGAGCAATCGGCGACATGTATGCCGACGGCACGATGGGCTCGATTTTGACGAAGTGGAAACTCACCCAGTTTGCGATCACGCCGTAAGTGGACCCGAGCGAAAGGGCTGAGCAGCATGGTTGTCGACGCCGATCCTGACGCCCGCCGGAGGTAGCGATGGCGCAGATGCTCCTCGAGGCGGTCGAGTCGCCGAACCTGAAGCGGTCAGTTGGCTTCTGGGGATTGATGTTCGTCTCGCTCGGATCGATCATCGGGTCAGGGTGGCTGCTGGGTGCGCTGTTCGCCGCAGAGACCGCAGGGCCAGCGTCGCTGCTGTCGTGGCTGCTCGCTGCAATCCTGCTGATGGTCCTTGCGTTGATCCACGCCGAGCTCGGCGCTACGTATCCGGTTACCGGCGGCACAGCGCGCTTCCCGTACTTCGCCTTCGGTGCCCTGGCGGGTTTCACCGCTGGGTGGGCAGCGTGGCTGCAGGCCGTGACGATCGCGCCGATCGAGGTGGAGGCGGCCATCTCGTATCTGTCCAGCACCAAGTGGTCCAAGGAGCACCTGGTCATGCTGCACCCGAACGGCACCTTGAACGGCACTGGCCTGATCATTGCCACCGCCGCGATGCTGCTGTTCACGATCATCAGCCTCGCCGGTGCAAAGCTGCGGTCCGACAGCAACAGCGTCATGGTCATCTGGAAGACGGCCGTTCCTCTTCTGACCGTGGTCGTGCTCATAACCCTGAGCTTCAACGCGTCGAACTTCCACGCAGGCGGCGGATTCGCGCCCTACGGAGCCCACGGCATCTTCGCTGCCCTGCCAATCGGCGTTGTCTTCGCCCTACAGGGCTTCGAACAAGCCGTCCAGATGGCCGGCGAGGCGAGGGACCCACAACGCGACGTCTCCCGCGCAGTGATCGTCGCCATGCTGATCGGTAAATCGGTGTACATCCTGCTCGAAATCGCTTTCATCGGTGCGCTGAGCCCGGCGAACCTTGTCCACGGGTGGAGCGCGCCGATCGGCGCCGGCGACTTCGGGCCGTTCTACACACTCGCGCTGGCGGCCGGTGCTGGCTGGCTGGCGACCATCCTGCTCATCGACGCGGTCGTCCGCCTGCCGGCACCGGGCTGGTCTATCTCGGCACGTCGGCGCGCCTGTCCTACGCGCTCGGCGAGGACGAAGTGCTCCCGGACCAGCTGACCCAAGTCAACAAGCGCGGGGTTCCGGTGTACTCGATCCTGCTGGCATTCGTGGTCGGCGAGCTCGCATTCCTGCCCTTCCCGAGCTGGAGTTCGCTCGTCGGGCTGGTCACCTCGGCGACCGCGATCATGTATGGCTTCGCGCCCGTGTCCCTGGCTGCCTTGCAAACAAGGCGATCCGGACCGACAACGTCCGTACCGCATGCCGTACCCAAAGCTGCTCAACCCGTTCGGTTTCATCGCCGCCAACCTGATCATCTACTGGTCAGGTTTTGAAGCGACCTGGAAGATACTCACCGGAATCTTCCTCGGCCGAGTCGTTTTCGAGACTGCGCTACGCCGCTCCGACACCCTCAAGCGCACGATATCGACTGGCGTGCCGCGTCCTGGATCTGGCCCTGGTTGATCGGCACGACGATCATCGGGCTGCTTGGCCGTTACGGCAACGGCTCGCACAACGTCTTCCCGAACTGGATCGACCTTCTGGCGGTCATCGCATTCAGTTTGATCATCTTCTACTACGCCGTCAGCCTCGCAATGAAGTCCGAGCAGATCAAGATGAACATTGAGACCGAGCAACGCCAGCTAGCCGCGACGGAGGAGCTGAACCTGCCCGGCTAGTCAAATGTCGATCGCGTCGCGGATCAGTGGGCAGGTCATGCAGTGACCGCCACCGCGGCCACGGCCGAGTTCCGCACCGACGATGGTGATGACCTCGACGCCGGCGTTGCGCAGCAACGAGTTCGTGTGCGTGTTGCGGTCGTACGCATAGACGACCCCGGGGGCGGCAGCGACAACGTTGTTGCCGCTGTCCCATTGCTGGCGTTCCGTGGCGTACGGGTCACCACCGGTCTCGACGACGCGCAGCTGCTCGAAGTTCAAGGCCTTGGCGACGACGTCGACGAAGCTGTGCTTCTCCTCGGTGACATCGATCGGTGTCGCGTCGCCTGGACGCAGCGTAAAGGTGCGAATGCCGTCGACGATCTCGCGATAGGCGGTAACGCAGTCTCGATCGACAAACGTGAGGACAGTGTCCAGGTGCATCGCCGAGCGCAGCTTGGGCAGACCGGCGACGATCACACGTTCCGCTGCGCCGTTGTCGAACAGGATGGCCGCAAGTTGTGTTATTGCCTGCCGCGACGAGCGCTCGCTCATGCCGACGAGTACGGCACCATTGCCGATCGGCATGACATCGCCGCCCTCGAGTGTCGCCAGTCCCCACTCCCGCTCCGGATCGCCCCACCACGTTCTGGCGCCGATGTAGTCGGGGTGAAAAGTGTAGATGGCCTTCATGAGCAGGGTCTCGTCGCGCCTCGCCGGCCAGTACAACGGGTTCAGCGTTGCGCCGCCGTAGATCCAGCACGTCGTGTCCCGCGTGTAGAGCGTGTTGGGCAAAGGCGGCATGAGGTACTCGCCCATACCTCTCGACTCGCGTGCTAGGCCGATGTAGCTCGTCCGGAACTCCTCAGGAAGGTCCGCTGTCGACAGGCCGCCGATCACGTATTCCGCCAGCGTGCGAGGACTCAAAGACTCCAGGTATGCGCGTGTCCCATCGACGAGGCCGAGACCGACCTCATTCGCCACGATCTTTCGGTTCAGCAGCCATGCCTTTGCCTCAGGAATGTCTAGCGTTTCCGTCAACAGATCGTGCAGTTCGACGACTTCGATCCCGCGGAGGCGCATCTTGTTCACGAAATCGAGATGGTCACGGCGCGCGTTTTGCACCCACATCACCTCGTCGAACAGCAGATCGTCGCAGTTGGTTGGGGTAAGCCGCTCGTGAGCAAGGCCTGGCCTGCAAACCAGCACCTTGCGTAATTCGCCGACTTCTGAATGCACGCCGTATTTGGCGGAAGGTGACATAATCGTGTCGGTCATGGCGATTCCCCTTCCAGACTATCTCTACCCGCCGCCGCGTTGCGTTCTGCGGCGATATCCGCAGCCTAGCCCGCCTTCGCGCCGGCTTCGCTGATGACGCTGACCGGTGACCGGTGTCGTGCGGGTGTGACGGGTTCGCAGAGGTCGCTCGGGTGGGCGCGGTTCCACGACCGAACGTGGGGGCTGTTGCGTTGCTGCAGACGGAACGTCCGGCTTCGCGGGTAATTCGCTTCGGTAAGAGGTATGGAGCGAGGTCGTCGAACGAGACGCGGACTCGATCACGGACCGGGAGGTCGGCGCTGAGCGCGTAGTGGCCGCGGCGCAGGTTCTGCACGAAGGCGTGCCGGGTGGCCACGGTACGCACCGAGTCCCGGCGTCTGAGCCTTCTCCTTGATTCCTGCAGTACTGGCTATTGCTAGTGGCAGACGTCGACCCACTGCGCGCCGACCAGGTCGGCCATCCGCATCGGGTTGATGCGCAGGGCGTGACGCGTTGAACCGGCGCCCAGCACGACCTCGTCGTAGGCCTTCACGCGCACGTCGATGTAGATCGGTAGCGGCGTCGCCAGGCCGAGCGGGCACAGACCGCCGACCGGATGACCGGTCAGCGCGGCGGCCTCGTCGGCCGGCAGCATCCGGAACTTCTTGGCGCCGAGCTCGGCCTTGACCTTCGGGGTGGACAACCGGGAGTCGCCACACGCGACCAGCACCACCACGTTGTGGTCGCCGACCTTGAGCGTGAGCGTCTTCGCGACCTGGCCCGGTTGCACGCCCAGCGTCTGCGACACATACGTCGTCTCGCTATTTCTGCTCAGCTCGACGATTTCCAGCTCCGGTGCCTGTTCCGCCAGGACGGCGCGCACCGCTTCCAGGCTCATGTCACCACCCGGTTGCGCAGCACGCCGATGCCTTCGATTTCGACCTCGATCGTGTCGCCGTGGGCGACGGCCTGGGTTTGGCCGGGCGTGCCGGTGAAGATCACATCACCGGGCAGCAGGGTCACGTAGCGGCTGCAGTAGCTCAGGATCGTGTCCGGCGAGAAGACGAGATCCTTGGTGTTCGAGGATTGCCGCACCTCGCCGTTGACCCGGGTTTCCAGGTTGAGGTTGTTGTACTCGATGCCGGTGGCGATTGCGGGACCGATCGGGCCGAAGCCGTCGGCGCCCTTGGCCCGGAACCACTGCAGGTCCTCGAGCAGCCAGCCGCGATCGACCAGGTCGTTGCCGATCGTGACGCCGAAGACATAGTCGGACGCGTCCGGCACCGACACGTTCCTGGCCTTCTTGCCGACCACGAGGACGAGCTCGCCCTCGAAGTGCACGTCGGTCGCATCGTCGGGCAGCACGATGTCCGCGCCCTCCGCGATGAGCGAGGTGGGGAACTTGGCGAACACCCCGGGACGGTCGGCCGGCACCGGACGCCCCGCCGCGTTCATGATCACGCCCTCGGAGCTTTCGACGTGTTCGCGATGGCTGGCGTAGTTCAAACCGACGGCCAGCACCTTCGACGGTTCGCACGGAACCAGGAAGGTCGTTTCCGCTACGGGATGTTCTCGCCGGGACGGCGTCCCGTCGAAGAGCCCGCCGTCGAGTTCCTGGACGACGTCACCGTCCCAAATGCCGTACGCGATACCGCCGGCGTACTGGAAGCGCACGTATCGTCGAATCATGTCGCCGACGCTAGGGCGCATCGATGCCGGACCTCTTGAACGATCGTGCACGATCCGGCTCGGCGCGAGCGTCGCCGGACTGCAGCGCGTCGAGGCATACTTCCCGGCCCGCGGCTTCGAGCCGCATCGCCACGACACGTACGGCATCGGCATCACCATGGCCGGCGTGCAGACGTTCCGGTACCGCGGCGAACGCCGGATCTGCGGGCCGGGCCAGGTGCACGTGCTGCACCCGGACGAGCTGCACGACGGCGCCGCGGCGAGCGACGGCGGCTTCCGTTACCGCATCGTCTACGTGGCCACCGACCTCGTCCGGTGGGCACTCGGAGATCGCGAACTGCCGTTCGTCCGCGATCCGATCCAGGATCGCCCGCCGGTCGCCGCCCGCGTGGCGGCGCTGCTGCGCGACATCGATGAGCCGCTCGACGAGCTGGCCCGCACCGACGCGGCGACCAGCCTGGCGGACTTGCTCGTCCGCACGAGCGGGTCGATCTCGCGTCCGATCCGGATCGACCGCCCGGCAATGGCCCTCGTACGCGACTACCTGGACGCCCACGCCGGCGAGCCCACATCCCTACACGCCCTCGAACAGCTCACCGGCCTGGACCGCTTCACCCTGGCCCGCCAGTTCCGGCGCGCCTACGGCACGAGCCCGGATCGGTATCGCACGCTGCGCCGCCTCGACCGAGCCCGGGCCGCGATCCAGGCCGGGACACCCCTCGCGACCGCCGCGGCCGACGCCGGCTTCGCCGACCAGAGCCATCTGACACGGCAGTTCAAGCGCGCGTACGGCCTCACCCCCGCCCGCTGGGTGGCTGCCGCGAATCGATAGCTCCCGGACCGGCCCGCCGGTTGGATAAGAAGGTTTGGATGGCGGTGCTTACCGACCTGCGTAACCGCGGTGTGCGCGACATGTTCTTCCTTGTGTGCGATGGGGCTGAGGGGGCTGCCGGAGGTCGTGGCGAAGTGTGGCCGGAGACGATCGTGCAAACGTGTCTGGTCCATCTCGTGCGCAATACCTATCGGCCGGCTTCCAAACGCGATTGGGACGCGGTGAAAGCATGTGACCCCGATCTGCACCGCGGTCAACGCCGCCGCGGCTTGGGCGGCGTTCGACGAGCTGGTCGCACAGTGGCGGCAGCGCTACCCGGCGATCATCCGGCTATGGGACAACGCGTGGGACACCTTCATCCCGTTCGTCGACTACGGAGCCTGTCGCAGAATCTGGTGCTGGTCCGGTGGCGCCGTTAGTTTGACTCGCCGGGTGAGGCTACATCCGCTGGCCGCTTAAGTGGCTCGTCATGTCATGTCTCCCCGTAGCGGTGGATCTTCATGATGTTGAAGGCAGTGGGTCTGTTGCGTTGGCTGAGGCGCCCCCAGGTGAGGAGACTGATCGGGTGATCAATTCGAGGCCTGGCTCGTCTGCTCCGGCCGGCTACCGCTTCCCGCGAGAGGTGATCGCGGTGGCGGTGCGCTGGTACCTGCGCTACGGGCTGTCCTACCGCGACGTGGAGGAGTTGCTGGCCGAGCGCGGCATCGAGGTTGATCACGTGACGGTGTATCGGTGGGTGCAAACCTTCACGCCGGAGTTCATCGACTCCGCGCGTCCGGCACGCCACGCGACGGGTGACAGGTGGTTCGTCGATGAAACGTACGTCAAGGTCGCGGGCCGCTGGAGCTACCTGTACCGGGCGATCGATCAGCACGGTCAGGTCATCGACGTGCTGGTCTCCGCGCGCCGCGACGGCGCGGCCGCACGGGCGTTGTTCACCCGCGCGCTGAGCCGCGGCCCGTCGCCGGTCGAGGTCACCACCGATCGGGCGCCGGTCTACCCGCGGGTGATCGACGAGCTAGCGCCCGCCGCGCGACATGTCCTTGAGCGGTACTCGAACAACAGCGTGGAAGCTGATCACGCCCGGCTCAAAGCCCGGC
>Ga0126379_10001319_pt1 | contig 14962 bp, 15 predicted proteins | sample PanSoiMetPlot_24_FD_92640 | JGI IMG/M metagenome (GOLD analysis project Ga0126379, IMG submission 92640) | Tropical forest soil microbial communities from Panama - MetaG Plot_24 | ecosystem: Environmental > Terrestrial > Soil > Tropical forest > Bulk soil | place: Panama | collected 2016-02-17 | reverse complement strand
GGACCATGTAGTTGAACTCGATGAAGCTCAAAGGCTGCTCGCGCTCGAGCCTCAGCCTGACCGAGTCGTAGGTCAGCATGCGGTTGACGCTGAAATGGCGGCCGTAGTCGCGCAGAAAATCGATGTAATTGAGCGTGTCGAGCCAGTCGGCGTTGTTGATCATCACCGCTCCGGTGTCTCCACCGCCGAAACTCAGGAATTTTGCGAATACCGATTCGATGCCGGCAATGTTTGCCGCAATCTCGGCATCGCTGAGGAGCTTGCGCGACTCATCCTTGCCCGAAGGATCGCCGACCTTGGTGGTGCCCCCGCCAATCAGCACGATTGGGCGGTGGCCGGCCTGTTGCAGCTTGCGCAGCATCACGATGCCGAGCAGGTTGCCGACATGCAGGCTCGGCGCGGTGCAGTCGAAGCCGATATAGCCGGCGACGCGCTCGGTTCTGAGCAGCTTGTCGAGGCCGGCTTCCTCGGTCGCCTGATGGATGAAGCCGCGGGCCTTAAGCTCCCGGAGGACGTCCGATTTCACTGTGCTCATGGGGCGCGGCCCAGCGAAGTTTCGCTTTCGCGAAAGCCTGTATCAGGTTTGCGACGCGAATGCACGGGAGCGGAGGGGCGCTAGGCTGCCGACTCTTTCTTCTTTTTGGTCTTGCCGAGCCGCTTATCGAGATAGGCGTCGACCACCTCCATGAGCCCGTCCATGCGGCCCTCGAAGAAGTGATTGGCGTCAGGCACCGTAGCGTGGTCGATGACGATGCCCTTCTGCGTCTTGAGGCGATCGACCAGCCCGCGCACCGCCTCGGTCGGCACGACTCGATCCTTTGCACCGTTGACCATGAGGCCTGACGAAGGACAGGGGGCGAGGAAGGTGAAGTCATAGAGGTTGGCTGGAGGGGCCACCGAGATGAAGCCTTCAATCTCGGGACGCCGCATCAAGAGCTGCATGGCGATCCACGCGCCAAACGACACGCCGGCGATCCAGCAGGTCGCGGCATCGGCGTTGTAGGCCTGCAGCCAGTCGAGAGCGGTCGCCGCGTCGGCAAGCTCGCCAGGCCCGTTGTCGAATAGACCCTCGCTCCGCCCGACGCCTCTGAAGTTAAAGCGCAGCACCGAGAATCCACGCCTCTGGAAGGCGTAATAAAGGTGATAGACCACCTGGTTATTCATGGTGCCGCCGAACTGCGGATGGGGATGGAGGATGAGCGCTACAGGGGTGTTTTGTCCGCGCTCATGATGGTAGCGGGCCTCGATTCTGCCGCCGGGCCCGCTGATATTGACTTCAGGCATGTATGTTCGGCCTCAACACCACTCTCACCGTGACCGGGAACGGAGGCGCCAGGTGCTCGCGCGAGCTAAATGGGAAGCGCGAACCATCGCTGCAAAACTTGACTCTGCCGCTCCGGAATCCTATACGAGCCTTAAGATTAGAATTGTTCCAAACAAGACCGCGCCGACATAGCTGGGCACTTGGCGCGGTTCAATGTCAGGCCGCGCTTCATAGCACGCGCGATGGGGGCTCGTGCAAGCGCTAACCGCGGCTCCGGGCCGCGAGCTTCGGCAGAGCATGAACCAGCGCTCCTATCTTGACTATAACGCCACCGCGCCACTCAGGGACGAAGTGCGCGACGCCGTCATCGCGGCGCTCTCACTCTACGGCAATCCTTCGTCGGTCCACGCCGAGGGAAGGGCCGCGCGCGCAGCCATCGAGGCCGCCCGGGTCAAGGTTGCGACGCTCGTCGGCGCGCGGGGGGACGACGTGATCTTCACGAGCGGCGGCACCGAGGCGAATGCGCTCGCGCTGGCGGCGCAAGCCGGAGAAGCCTGGCATTGCTACATGTCCGCGGTGGAGCATCCTTCGGTCTTGTCCGGCGGGGGGTTCTACCGCGAGACCACAACGACCATTCCTGTCACTTCGGACGGAGTGGTCAGTCTCGATACCCTGGCGGGCGAGCTTGCGAAGCATCGCCCGGGCGGCTGGAGGCCTCTCGTTTCCCTGATGATAGCCAACAACGAGACCGGCGCGATCCAGCCCGTCGCTGAAGCGGCAAAGATCGTTCATGAGACCGGCGGGCTGCTGCACAGCGATGCGGTTCAGGCGGCTGGACGCGTGCCGCTAGAAATCGGCGCTCTTGGCGCCGACATGCTGAGCCTCTCGGCGCACAAGATCGGAGGGCCGAAGGGCATTGGCGCGCTCGTGCTTCGTGAAGGCGTATCCGTCGAGCCCCTGCTCAAAGGTGGCGGTCAGGAGCGCCGCAGGCGCGCGGGAACCGAGAATGTCGGTGGGATCGTGGGCTTCGGTGTCGCGGCAGAGCTTGCCGCAGCAGACCTCGCCAAGGCGCCAGAACTCGCCAAGCTTAGAGATGAGCTTGAGGCTGGCGCGCTCGCCATAGCGCCTGAGGCCGTTGTGCTTTCGTCGCGCGTGCCGAGGCTGCCCAACACGACCTGTCTCGCCGTTCCAGGCGCCAAAGCCGAGACGCTGGTCATTGGGCTCGATCTTGCAGGCGTCGCGGTCAGCTCAGGTTCGGCCTGCTCGTCGGGAAAGGTCGAGGCCTCTCATGTGTTGAGCGCCATGGGGATTGCGCCCGAGCTTGCGCAAGGAGCAATCCGCATAAGCCTTGGTTTTGCGACCTCGAATACCGATATACAGGCTTTCCTCCGGGCCTTCGGCGAGTTGATCAATCGGCTCAAGCAGAGCCGGAAGGTGGCAGCTTAACCTGCTGCCAGAACAAGGAATTTGGAGTAGGCCAATGCCTGCAGCGCAAGAAACCGTCGCCCGCGTCAAAGAGATTGACGTCGACAAGTACAAATACGGCTTCTTTACCGACATTGAATCGGTCAAGGCCCCCAAGGGCCTCAACGAGGACATCGTCCGGTTCATCTCGACCAAGAAGGGCGAGCCCGAATGGCTGACCGAATGGCGGCTTGAGGCCTATCGCCGCTGGCTCACCCTGCAAGAGCCGAAATGGGCGAACGTCCATTATCCCAAGATCGACTTCCAGGAGCTCTATTACTATTCAGCGCCCAAGAGCATGGAGGGCCCCAGGACTCTGGCCGAGGTCGATCCCGAGCTGCTTAGGACCTACGAGCGCCTCGGCATCCCGCTGTCGGAGCAGAAAGTGCTCGCTGGCGTTGACGGCGCTCGCATCGATGGTGGGCGCGTTGCGGTCGATGCCGTGTTCGACAGCGTGTCGGTGGTCACCACCTTCAAGGAGGAGTTGGCCAAATCGGGCGTGATCTTCACTTCCGTCTCTGAGGCGGTGAAGACCCATCCCGAGCTCGTGCGCAAATATCTGGGCTCGGTCGTGCCCATCACCGACAATTTCTACGCCACGCTCAACTCTGCGGTGTTCTCCGACGGCTCGTTCGTCTACGTGCCGCCCGGCGTGCGCTGCCCGATGGAGCTTTCCACCTATTTCCGCATCAACGAGAAGCAGACCGGTCAGTTCGAGCGGACGCTGATCATCGCCGACAAGGGCGCCTATGTCAGCTATCTCGAAGGTTGCACGGCGCCGATGCGCGACGAGAACCAGCTCCACGCCGCCGTGGTCGAGCTTGTCGCGCTTGACGACGCCGAGATCAAATATTCGACGGTGCAGAACTGGTATCCCGGCGACAAGGCAGGGAAGGGCGGCATCTATAATTTCGTCACCAAGCGTGGCGATTGCCGGGGCAAGAACGCGCACATCTCCTGGACACAGGTCGAGACCGGCTCCGCCATCACCTGGAAGTATCCGAGCTGCATCCTGCGCGGCGATGGCTCGCGCGGCGAGTTCTACTCGATCGCCATCTCCAACGGCTATCAGCAGGTCGACTCCGGCACCAAGATGGTCCATCTCGGGCGGGACACGTCGAGCCGCATCATTTCCAAGGGGATTGCCGCGGGCCACTCCAGCAACACCTATCGCGGGCTTGTCTCGGCGCATCGGAAGGCCGCCAGTGCGCGGAACTTTACGTGCTGCGACTCACTCCTCATTGGCGACAAGTGCGGCGCGCATACCGTGCCCTATATCGAGGCGAAGAACGCGTCGGCCACCTTCGAGCACGAGGCGACCACGTCCAAGATCTCCGACGACCAGCTGTTCTACTGCTTGCAGCGAGGTCTTTCGGCCGAGGAGGCCGTGGCGCTGATCGTCAACGGCTTCGTGCGCGACGTGCTGCAGCACCTCCCCATGGAGTTCATGGCCGAGACGCAGAAGCTCATCGGCATCAGCCTCGAGGGGAGCGTCGGATAAGTCATCTATCTCACGACTTGCACGTCATGCCCGGGCTTGACCCGGGCATCCAGGGCTGCAATTCCCGAGCAGGAGACCGTGGATTGCCGGCTCAAGGCCGGCAATGACGAGTGTATGGAGTGAGAGTCAGAACCAGAGTCAGTGCCAAGGGGAGAGGGATTAGAGAAGAATCGTAATGATTGAGATCAACAACCTGCACGTCAATGTCGAGGGCCGCGAAATCCTGAAAGGCCTCGACCTCGCTTTGCCGCAAGGCGAGGTGCACGCCATCATGGGCCCTAACGGCTCGGGCAAGTCGACGCTTGCTTATGTGCTCGCCGGCAAGGGCGAGTACGAGGTCACGGCTGGCACCGTCACCTGGAAGGGCCGCGACCTTCTCGCCATGAGCCCGTCCGAGCGCGCCGTGTCAGGCGTATTCCTCGCCTTCCAATATCCAATGGAGATCCCCGGCGTCGCCACCATGACCTTCCTGCGCACGGCGGTGAACGCGGTGAGGAAGGCGCGCGGCGAGGCCGAGCTTTCGACGCCCGACTTCTTGAGATTCGTGCGCAAGAAGGCGAAGCTGCTCAAGATCGACCCCGAAATGCTGAAGCGCCCGCTCAATGTCGGCTTCTCCGGCGGCGAGAAAAAGCGCAATGAAATCCTGCAGATGGCTCTCCTTGAGCCCGCGCTTTGCGTGATGGACGAGACGGATTCAGGCCTCGACATCGACGCCGTGCGCATCGTTGCCGAAGGCGTGAACGCGCTTCGCGCGCCGGACCGCGCCATGCTCGTCATCACCCACTATCAGCGGCTCCTGAACTACATCGTGCCCGACCGCGTGCATGTCCTGTCGGACGGGCGCGTGGCGCGCTCTGGTGGCCCCGAGCTTGCGCTCGAGCTCGAAGAGTCGGGCTATGCCGATTTCGGCGGCGATGCTGCGCGTGACGAGGCTGCAAGCGGCGCGGCAGCGTAAGGAAGAAACCGATGGAGTTGCCGGTCCAGCAGTTCCGTACCAAGGGCGAGCAAGCCTATCTCGACATGTTCGACCAGGCCCGCGACGCGCTTCCCGGCGCGCGCGATCCTTTCGTCTCCGGCTTACGGACGAAGGCCATCGAGGCTTACGCCCGGCTTGGCCTGCCGCACCGGCGCATCGAGGCGTGGAAATATACCGACCTCCGCTCGCGGCTGACCGACGCCTTTCCGCTCTTGAGCGCCGCCGGCGTGGCCGTTGGCGACGGCGACCTAAGCCGCGCGCTTGGTAGCGCGCTCGCCGCGCTTCCCGCCTATCGCCTGGTCGTCGTCGAGGGCGACTTGCGTGCCGATCTCTCGGATCTCTCCGCGCTCAAATCTGCCGGCGTCGAGGTACTCTCGCTCGCGCGAGGCTTGGAGAAGCCGCCGTCCTGGCTGAAAAAGGTCCTTGGACAGGTCAATCCGCGCGACGACGATGCAGTGCTCGCGCTCAACACCGCATTGATGACGGGCGGCGTCGTCTTGCGCATTGGGGAGGGTGTCACCCTCGACAAGTCCATCCACATCATCCAGCTCGACGGGACGGGCGAGCCGGCCTCGACCGTCACGCGGAATGTCGTGGTGGCCGAGCAGGGCAGTTCCGTCACTCTGCTCGAAAGTTATGGCAGCCTTGGTCTTCGGGGCTTGCAGCGCAATGCGGTCACCGAGCTTAGCCTCGGCAACAAGGCCGCGATCAGGCACATCAAATTGCAGCGTGACGGTGAGGAGGCGTTTCATCTTGCGACCTGGTTGGTCAGGCTTGGGGAAGACGCCCGCTATGACGCCTTTCAGTTCTCGCTTGGTGCGGCTCTCGCCCGCAACCAGATCTATGCGCGCTTCGCTGACGAAGGCTCCTCGGCCAACATCTCCGGTGTTTTTCTTTTGCGCGGCCGCCAGCATTGCGACACGACAATCCTCGTCGAGCATCTCGTCCCACGGTGCGGAACCCGCGAGCTGCTGAAGGCCGTCCTCGACGATGAGTCGCGCGGCGTGTTCCAAGGCAAGATTATCGTCTCGCCCGGCGCGCAGAAGACTGACAGCAAGCAAATGGCGCAGGGACTGCTTCTGTCGGAGACTGCCGAATTCGATTCGAAGCCCGAGCTCGAAATCTTTGCCGACGACGTGGTGTGCGGCCACGGCTCGACCTCTGGCCAGATCGACGAGGACCTCTTGTTCTACCTCGAGGCGCGTGGCATTCCGGAGCCGGAAGCCCGGGCGCTTCTGATCCAGGCCTTTGTCGGCGAGGCGCTCGAGCGTATCGAGGACGAGGGGCTGCGCGAGGCGTTTGCCGCGGCCTCGTCCGAATGGCTCGGCGTAAGCTTCGACTGAAGGAGCGGGCGATGACCGTTCTCACCCCGTCGTCTAAGGATCTCCAGGCGCTCAGGGCCGCGCCTTTCGACGTGCAGACGATCCGCGCCGACTTCCCCATCCTCTCCCAGAAGGTGCACGGCAAGCCGCTGGTCTATCTTGACAACGGCGCCTCGGCGCAGAAGCCGCGCATCGTCCTCGACACCGTCCAGCGGGCGTACAGCGAGGAATACGCCAACGTCCATCGCGGGCTGCACTATCTGAGCAACCTCTCGACCGCGAATTTCGAGAAGGCGCGCCAGACCGTGCGCCGCTTCATCAACGCCCGCTTCAACGAGGAGATCATTTTCACCCGCAACGCCACCGAGGGGATCAACCTCGTCGCCTCGTCCTATGGCGCCCCCAATATCGGGGAGGGGGACGAGATCCTGCTCACCATCATGGAGCACCATTCCAACGTCGTGCCTTGGCATTTCCTGCGCGAGCGCCAAGGCGCGGTGCTGAAATGGGCGCCGGTGTCCGACACGGGCGAGTTCCTGCTGGATGAGTTCGAGCGGCTTATCAGCCCGCGCACCAAGATCATTGCTTTGACTCACATGTCCAACGTCCTCGGCACCATCGTGCCGCTGAAAGAGGTGGTGCGCATCGCGCATGAGCGCGGCATCCCCGTGCTCGCCGACGGCGCGCAAGGGGCGGTGCATCTCCCCGTCGACGTGCAGGACCTCGACGTCGATTTCTATGCCTTCACCGGCCACAAGCTCTACGGCCCGACCGGCATCGGCGTGCTCTACGGCAAGAAGGAGCACTTGGAGCGCATGCGCCCCTACCAGGGCGGCGGCGAGATGATCGGTTACGTGACCAAGGACGAGGTGACCTACGCCGCACCGCCCCATCGCTTCGAGGCTGGCACGCCCGCCATCGTGCAGGCCATCGGGCTTGGCGCGGCAATCGATTATGTCGAGGGCGTCGGCCGTGAGCGCATCAAGGACCACGAGGATGTGCTGCTCGACTACGCCATGGGGCGCTTGAGCGAGCTGAACTGGCTCCGCATCTTCGGCCGCGCGCGAGACAAGGGCAGCATCGTCGCCTTCAACATCGACGGCGCCCATCCTCACGACGTGAGCACGGTTCTTGACCGCTATGGCGTGGCAGTCAGGGCCGGGACCCATTGCGCCGAGCCGCTTTTGGCCCGCTACGGGGTGACCTCGACATGCAGGGCGTCCTTCGCCATGTATAATACGGTCGAAGAGGTCGACCACCTGGTCGAGGCGCTGCATAAAGCGCGCGAGATGTTCGTTTAGGGTCTTGAGACCAAATGACTGAGAAAACTCAAAAAGAGGATGCCGCGCGGAGCGGCGCTGAGCCTGAGGCTGCTTCGGCCGAGGAGGCTCCCGAGATCAAGGCTTGCGTCGGGGCCACCGGCGGCGGGGAGGGCGCTGCTGCGCCTGTGCCGAAGGGTGACGGCTCTGCCATTCCTCCCGAAGAGCTGGAGCGGCTCAGGACAGACCTCATCGCTGCGCTCAAGACCGTGTTCGACCCCGAGATCCCGGTCGATATCTACGAGCTCGGCCTCGTCTATCGCCTCGACGTCGATGACGACCGTAATATCGAGATCGACATGACGCTGACCGCGCCCGGCTGCCCGGTCGCTGGCGACATGCCGGGCTGGGTTGAGAATGCCATCTCCTCGGTGCCGGGCGTGGGCCAGGTGAAGGTCAACCTCGTGTTCGACCCGCCGTGGGACATGAGCCGCATGTCCGACGAAGCGAAGCTCGAGCTGAACATGTTCTAGCGGCCCTTGAAGCCTCTCGCGATTTACCCCAACTTCTGCCCATGACCACCCGTCCCCGCCCGCAAGTGATGAGCCTGACCGAGGCCGCCGCCGAGCGTATTCGCGCGCTGACTGCCGGGTCGGGCAAGGAGATCGAAGGCGTCCGCATCGGGGTCAAGAACGGCGGCTGCGCCGGCATGGAATACACCATGGAATATGCGGGAACGCGCGGGCCGCACGACGAGGTCATCGAGGACAAGGGGGTCAAGCTCTTGATCGACCCGACGGCCGTCATGTTCCTGCTCGGTACCGAAATGGACTATCGCACCGACCGGATGCGCTCGGGCTTCGTGTTCAACAATCCGAACCAGACCGGCGCCTGCGGCTGCGGCGAGTCGGTCTCGCTCAAGCCCGCTGCTGAAGCGGCTGAGACTGCTTCCGCCCCCGAGAAGGCGTCTTAGTCTCTTTTCACCAACACTCCTCTCGTCATTGCCGGGCTTGACCCGGCAATCCAGTCCACTTGCGCCTCAGCGAGCTGAGAAGGAACGGCATGGATGCGCGGATCAAGTCCGGGCATGACGGAGGAGTGGATGAGAGGCTGGAGGGAACGGCGATAAGAGGCTGGAGAGGCGCCCCTAAGTCACGCGCACCGGGCGCATCATGAAGGCGGGGACGTGATCCCCCATGCCCTGCTGTTTCGAGCGTCCCGGCTGAGGCGGCGCTTTGCTTGCCGGCCGGTCGGCTGAGGCGTGGGCGCCATGCGCCGGCTTGGGCTGGCCGTGCTGCTTGTGCTGGTGCTGGTGGTCGTGCCGGAAGTCTGGCCGGCGGTCTTCCCTCCGTTGGCTCCCGTTGCCGTCTTGTGGAGCAGCGCTCCGCGGCGCCTCGTGTCTTTGTTCGTGTCTTGGCCCGTGATTGGCTTGCGCGCCAGGGCCTGAAGGTCTCTTGTTTCGTCTCGATCTCCCGCCTCTGCGGTGGCGGCCATTGGAGCGGTGATCGGACGCTTCGCTCAACTCCGTCATTTCCCCTGGCGTGGGCGCCCCGTCGATCCACGGAATCTCTCGGCGGAGTAGCTTCTCGATGGCCTTGAGCGCCTTGATGTCTCTCGGCGTTACCAGCATGGCGGCAAAGCCTTCGCGCCCCGCCCGCCCCGTGCGTCCGATACGGTGGACATAATCTTCCGGGTGGATCGGCACGTCGTAATTGAAGATGTGGCTGACCTCTGGGATGTCGAGGCCACGCGCCGCCACGTCGCTTGCGGCAAGGAATGCGATCTTGCCATTGCGGAAGGCGTCGAGCGTCGCCGTGCGCTGATGCTGGTCAAGGTCCCCGTGCAGGGCGCCGACACTGAAGCCATGGCGCAGCAGCGACCGGTAGAGAATGCCGACGTCCTTCTTGCGGTTGCAGAAGATGATGGCGTTCTTGACGTCGATCTCCCGCATCAGTGCTCGGAGCGCCTCGCGCTTGCCGGCAGGATCGCCAGGGGCCTTTTTCAGCCTTTGCACGATGGTCGCTGCGGCGGTCGCCTGCGGAGCGACCTCTATGCGTTCGGGGCTATGGAGGAATTTGTCGGCGAGGCGCTGGATTTCGGGAGGCATGGTCGCCGAGAAGAACAGCGTCTGGCGAGTGAAGGGGAGGAGTCTACAGATGCGCTCGATATCGGGAATGAAGCCCATGTCGAGCATGCGGTCCGCTTCGTCGATCACCACGATCTCAACGCCATTGAGCAGGAGCTTGCCGCGCTGGAAATGATCGAGAAGGCGGCCCGGCGTCGCGATCACCACGTCGGCGCCGCGATCGAGCTTGCGGTCCTGGTCCTCGTAGGAGACGCCGCCGATCAGGAGGGCCACGGTTAGCTTGTGGTTCTTGCCGAGGATCTCGAAATGGTCGGCGACTTGGGCGGCAAGCTCGCGGGTCGGTGCCAATATCAGCGAGCGTGGCATTCGCGCTCTAGCGCGTCCACGTTCGAGCCGCGTCAGCATCGGCAGAACGAAGGAGGCCGTCTTGCCGGTCCCCGTCTGGGCGATGCCGAGCACGTCGCGACCGGCGACGGCGGCGGGGATGGCTTTGTGTTGTATGGGGGTCGGAGTTGCGAAGCCTGCCGCTTCAACGGCAGACAGGACCTTTGGACTTAAGCCAAGATTTGAAAAGCTCATGCGTTAGCAAAATTTCCGCGAGGCCCGAAGCGCCTCACGTCTTCTCTCTTTTAGGCGCTTAGATTTGCTGCAACGATTCGCAGGTCTAGCGCAAGACTCAACACTCAGCACTGTGGCCAACAGCCCTGCAATGCTTTTCCCTCAAATAGGCGGCATCGCGCATTGGCGCAAGGGGCAAATGCACTTTAGAAAATGACGCAGTGATGACGATTAGTCTTCCACTCCTGGCTTTTCGCCCTTGGCCGGAGCCTTGCCCTCGCTCGGAGCGCCGGCTTGAGGCGTTCCCTTTGGCGCGCCCTCGCCAGAGCCCTGCTCGGGGCCCTCAGGGGGCGCCTCGCGACCGTGTAAGTGCCGGGTTTGGTCGCCTTGATGAGAAGCGAGATGTCCTTATCTTCTTCGACATCGTAGGAGCTAACGAAGATCGTGGCCTCGTTCTCCTTGTCCTCTTCTCCGCCGATCTCGATCGAGGCGTTGCCGAGATTCTGGTCGTTGATCTCCTTGACCGGAACGCTCTTCACGACGGTGGGCTTTGCCGCATCGCCGAACGACAGCCATTGCAGATAAACATTGGCGATGGCCGCCTTGTCGCCGGCCATGACCACCAGCGCGCGGTAGAAGCCGCCTTTGCCGTCGGCGGACCAATGGCCGCCGCTTACGATGTCGGCAACCTCAGGCGCGGTGAGTCGACCAGCTTGGCTGCGTCCGCGGCGGCAGCGAAGGAGAGGGGAGCGGCGACAAGCACAAGACTCGCTGCGGCACGGAGAAACATCCTCATCATGATGCACTCCTCGTCTTCGCTTGGGGAACTTGCGGTGTTATGGACCCACGTCGGGATGGCGCTTTATAGAATATCGCAGTCAATTGTGACAGACGGCCAGCGCCGGTCTTGAGGTACATAGCCATGGGCACGACCGATCACGCCGACGTGGCGATCAAGCCGCCTTTTCTCTTACTTGGCGCGCTCGCCATCGGCTGTTTGTTGAGCCTCGTCTTACCGATAGGGCCGGGACTTGGTTCGGCAAATCGGATCGCCCTCGCCGCCGGCCTCGCCTTCGTTCTTGTCGGCTTTGCGCTCGCCGCCTGGTCTGCTCGCGCCTTCCAACTTGCTGGCACCAGTGTTGTGCCCGGCGAGCCATCGACCGCGCTCGTCATTTCCGGCCCCTACAAGATCACGCGCAATCCAATCTATATCGGATTCATCCTCGTCTATTTCGGGCTGGCGATCATTCTGACAAGTATGTGGGTCCTGGTACTGCTCATTCCTGTGCTCATCATCTTGCAGCGCGGCGTGGTCGAGCGCGAGGAGGCCTATCTCGAGCGGGAGTTCGGCGCGGCCTACCGTAAATATAAGGCGCAAGTACCGCGCTGGCTGTAGTCAGATATCGAGCTCGTCGGGCTTGGCGAACTCTGCGCGCTCCTGGATGAAACGGAAACGCGCCTCTGGCTTGTTGCCCATCAGCTGATCGACGAGCTTGCCAGTGCTCTTGTCGTCATCTGCGATCTCGACGCGGAGCAGCGTGCGCGTCGCGCGGTCCATGGTCGTGTCTTTGAGCTGCCTCGGCAGCATCTCGCCGAGGCCCTTGAAGCGCGAGACATCGACCTTGCCTTTGCCGTTGAATTCCTTGCGCAGCAGCTCATCCTTATGCGCTTCGTCGCGGGCGTAGAACGTCTTGGCGCCTTGGCTTAGGCGATAGAGCGGCGGCATAGCGAGATAGAGATGGCCGCCTTCGATGAGCCCGCGCATCTCGCGGAAGAAGAAGGTGATGAGCAGCGAAGCGATGTGCGCGCCGTCGACGTCGGCGTCGGTCATCACCACCACCTTCTCGTAGCGAAGATCCTCCTCGCGGTAGCGCGTGCCGGTGCCGCAGCCGAGCGCCTGGATAAGGTCGCTCAGGAGCTGGTTGTCGGCGAGCTTGGTCGAGCTTGCGGACGCGACGTTGAGGATCTTGCCTCTGAGCGGCAGCACGGCTTGGGTGGCGCGGTCGCGCGCCTGCTTGGCCGAGCCGCCTGCGGAATCACCCTCGACGATGAAGATTTCGGTGCCTTGCGCGCCGCTTGCCGCGCAGTCGGCAAGTTTGCCGGGCAGCCTGAGGCGCCGCGTCGCCGTCTGGCGCCCGATCTCCTTCTCCTTCTTGCGGCGAATTCGCTCCTCTGAGCGGTCGATCACCCAGTCGAGCAGACGATTGGCCTGAGAGGGATTGCCGGTCAGCCAATGGTCGAAGGCATCGCGCAAGCCATTCTCGACGATGCGCGCCGCAACTGGGCTCGCCAGCCTGTCCTTGGTCTGGCCCTGGAACTCAGGTTCCCTGATGAAGAGCGACAGCATGGCGGCAGCGGTGCCGAGCACGTCCTCCGCGGTGACCTGCGTCACACGTTTGTTGCCGGTGAGCTCTCCATAGGCGCGCAAACTCCGGATGAGCGCGGCACGCAAGCCGGCCTCATGCGTGCCGCCATCTGGCGTCGGCACCGTGTTGCAGTACGAGCTCAGGAAGCCATCGGCGTTCGCGATCCAGGCAATTGCCCATTCGAGGGAACCATGCCCTTCCGTCTTCTCGATCCGCCCCGCGAATACGTCCTTGGTGACGGTCTCCTGGCCCTCGATGCGGCTTGCGAGGAAATCCTTGAGCCCGCCAGGGAAGTGGAACACTGCGCTTTCTGGCGTCTCGGTATCGCCCGCAAGCAGCTCCTTGGCGCAAGACCAGCGGATCTCGACGCCGCGGAAGAGATAGGCCTTCGAGCGCGCCATGCGGAACAGACGCGCAGGCGTAAAGGCAGCACCCTTGCCGAAGATCTTGGGATCAGGTCTGAAGCGGACGCGCGTGCCGCGGCGATTCTTGATAGGCCCAAGATTCTTCAACGGGCCGTCGGGAATGCCCCGCGTGTAGCTTTGGCGATAGAGCTTCTGCCCGCGCGCAACCTCGACCTCCATGTTCTCCGACAGAGCATTGGCCACCGAGACACCGACGCCGTGCAAGCCGCCGCTCGTTTCGTAGACCTTGGAGTTGAATTTTCCGCCGGCGTGTAGCGTGGTCATGATGACCTCGAGCGCCGATTTCTTTTTGAACTTGGGATGCGGATCGACCGGGATGCCGCGCCCGTTATCGGTCACAGTGAGGAAGCCGTCGGCCTCGAAGTCGACCTCGATACGGGTCGCGTGGCCTGCCACCGCCTCGTCCATGGCGTTGTCGAGCACCTCGGCGAAGAGGTGGTGCATCGCCTTCTCGTCGGTGCCGCCGATATACATGCCGGGGCGCCGGCGCACCGGCTCTAGCCCCTCCAGCACCTCGATGTCTGCGGCGGTGTAGTCCTCCGGCGAGCGTCCTTCTGACCGGCCTCCGGTCGCGGCCTTGCCGGCCTTGATCGGCTTTCTTTTCAGCTCGTCCTCGAGCTTGGCGAACAGGTCGCGCGGTGCGGCGGCTTTGCGCATGGGTCCTTTAGACGCCATAGCTTCGCGAATCTCTCTGCACAGGGAACACCGTTAGCTCGCATGCGCGCGCGGCTTTTTCAAGAACGGGTTTATTCCTACATTCAGCTCTAAGGCACGGTGCGGAAAGGATCGTTTGATGGCTGAGGAGACCCCGGTTTGCGATTTCGGCTGGAAGGCGCCGTCCTTCACGCTTCCCGGCACTGACGGCAAGACCTACAGCTTCGAACAGCTCCGCGGCCCGAACGGCACGCTGGTCATGTTCATCTGCAATCACTGCCCCTACGTAAAGGCGGTGATCGACCGCATCGTGCGCGACGTGAACGGGCTTAGGCCGCTCGGGATCGGCGCGGTTGCCATCTGCTCCAACGACACCGTGCACTACCCAGACGATTCGTTCGACCATATGAAGCGCTTCGCCGAGGCGCACCGCTTCAGCTTTCCATATCTGATCGACGAGAGCCAAGATGTCGCACGCGCCTATGGCGCGGCCTGCACGCCGGACTTCTTCGGCTTCAATTCAAAACTCGAGCTGCAATATCGCGGAAGGTTGGATGAAAGTCGCAAAGAGGCCGCGCCGGCTGGCGTGCGCCGCGATCTGTTCGAGGCCATGAAGCAGATTGCCGCGACCGGGCAGGGGCCCCGCGAGCAGATCCCCTCGATCGGCTGCTCCATCAAGTGGAAGGCGGCCTAACTCCTCGTTAACCCACGCTTAAGCGTACCCCTTTCCCGTTTTTTTACGCGCCCGCACCTAAAATTCTCGTCAAAAGCGCCGGGATTTTATTGGAATGGTGATCCGTTACGCCTTCTTGGTGGCGCTCACTGCGGCGTCGGTCTGGGCCGTCATCATCATGGCTGCGAGGAGCGGTCAGGTGCTCTTGGTCGATATCGGCCAGGGCGGCACCAACGCATCGTTCTGGCTACTCGCCGCGGTCGCCATTCTCATCACGCTTTCGCTGTGCCGCTTCGTGATCTTCGGCCTGACGGCCATGGTCGATGAGTGGTACGGCGACAAGAAGTCCTGGATCTACACCCTCATTGCCGGGGGCGCGCTCTACGCGCTGTTCTATTTGATGTAAGCGCGGGC
>Ga0126379_10001318_pt1 | contig 14965 bp, 11 predicted proteins | sample PanSoiMetPlot_24_FD_92640 | JGI IMG/M metagenome (GOLD analysis project Ga0126379, IMG submission 92640) | Tropical forest soil microbial communities from Panama - MetaG Plot_24 | ecosystem: Environmental > Terrestrial > Soil > Tropical forest > Bulk soil | place: Panama | collected 2016-02-17 | reverse complement strand
CTGGTAGGCTTGATCTATTCGCCGCATGACATTTATTACGTTTACTACGACTGCCAAATCAAGCCGGCATTGCGGCCTGCCGCCATCGAATTTCTGGATAATCTTTTGGATGCGGAGTTAAAGGAAACAGTCGTGCCGCTGTTGGAAGAGGCATTCGAACCTCAAAACCGAATTCACCTCCGAAAGCCGGTGCGGTCCAGTTCGCGCCGTGCCGCGCTCGCGATGCTCATTGCAGGCGACGATCCGTGGCTGAAGGAAATCGCGAGTGAACTTGAAAGAGAGATTGGAGAAGAACGCAATGAATTTAGCGAGCGTCGCGTTATCACCAATTGAAAAAGTCTTGTGCTTGCAAAGCGTAGACGTATTCAAGTACGCCACGACTGAAATGTTGGCTTACATTGCATCGATTGCGTACGAGGTGAGTGCGTCAAAAGGAACTGTTATTTTTGCGGAAGACGACCTCTCGGATGCGTTGTATGTCGTTGTGAGCGGTCGGGTGCGGTTGGATAAAGCAGGCAAGGAAATCTTGATGGTGAGTGCCGGCCAAAGTTTCGGCACCTGGGCGCTCTTCGATAACCAACCCAGGGTCATGACGGCCCGTGCAATCGAGGACGTGAACCTTCTGAAGATTCGGAGTGAGGATTTTTACGATCTGCTGTCGGATCACGACGAGATTACTCCCGCAATTTTCAGAGCAGTCATCGAACGTGTAAATCGTTTGATCGCAGATTGAGGTATGAGTAATCGAAACCGAGAACAAGAACTAATGTCGCAATTGATCCAATCAGAAAAGATGGCTGCCTTAGGATTGCTGGTAGCCGGTGTCGCGCACGAGATCAATACTCCTATGGGAGCTATTCATAGCAACAACGACATTATGACGCGAGCCGTTGGAAAAGTGCGCAAGCTGCTGGAGCCGGCGCCCGACAACGAAGTCAGGCGGCTTCTCGACATTCTCGGCGAAGTCTGCAGAAACAATGAAATCGCGACGGAGCGCATTATGAAGATCGTGGGAAGCCTGAAAAACTTTGCACGGCTTGATGAAGCAGAGCGAAAGAAGGTCAACATTCACGAGGGTATCGAAAGCACGCTCAGTCTTCTGCGGCATCAACTGAAGAATCGGATTCGCATCGTCAAGTCTTTCGGGGATATTCCCGAGACCGAGTGTTATCCCAATGAACTCAACCAGGTATTCATGAATATCCTTGTGAATGCGGCCCAGGCGATTAAGCATCGCGGCGAAATCACCGTCAAAACATGGAGGGAAGGTGACCGAGTCAAGATAGCGATCAGCGACACCGGCGTCGGCATTCCGCCGGAAAACCTGTCGAAGGTTTTCGATCCGGGTTTCACAACGAAAGGTGTGGGTCTAGGCACGGGTCTTGGACTGTCCATCTGCTACAAAATTATCCAGGACCATCGTGGTGCGATCGAAGCAGAAAGCTCAAAACAAGGAACCACCTTCACAATAAGCATCCCGCTTAACGCTTGAAGAAAGGCTGCGTGTCCGGCAATGACTGAGAACGGTAATCCAACGATCCTGGTGGTGGACGACGAAGAGATGGTCCTCAACTCCATGAAAGCGTTTTTCGCCATCGAGAGTAACTACAAGCTCCTGACCTATACCTCGGCGTTGAAGGCGATGGAGGATCTTAAGCGAAATAACTTAATGGTGGATTTGGTCATCAGCGACTACTTGATGCCGGAAATGGATGGCATTACGTTCCTGGCGAAAGTTAAAGAGATGCTGCCGATGGTGCCGCGAATCTTGCTGACCGGTTACGCAGACAAGGAGAACGCGATCGAAGCCATCAACAACGTCGGCCTATATCAGTACATTCAAAAACCGTGGGACAACGACGATCTCAAGCTGGCGATCCGGAACGGGCTGGAAAAAACAACGCTGCTGTACAAACTCGAAGAAAAAATCCGCGAGGTTGAACGCGCGCAGCGCGAGTTGAACGACATGCAGAAAGACATCCTTCGCGTATTCGCCTGATGGAACCTGCATTCTCTTTGTGGTATCGCGCGATCATTTGAGAGGGCCTCGGAGTTCCACCCGCAGCATTTTCGTGCCACACGCGTAGGAATCGACCCTACCCAGACTTCCGCCCGCCGGGTTTGGAATGCCTGGTGCAGCAGCATGTCCTGTCTGCACCTATGCCTCTTCGATCTGGCCTCATTTTATTGACGGTTCTCACGATAGCGCCTGTGTATGGGTTGTTGGCACAGGAATCTTTACCGACTGTTGTCGAGCCCAGCGTAGAGCCCGACCAGCCCGAGCGTATTGTTGAAGGCCGGCCGCCGCTCTACTCGTTTAAGCGCAACGCTCATCCTCTGACCTGGCTGGAGCTCGCGTTCAAGCCGGCGTTTCGCTCGGCAGAGAGCGGGAGGTTCCAAAAGCTGCTGGAGCGAAAGCCAGACACGGATAAGGAATCCGGCATCAAGTTCGGAGCGGGCGGTGTAGGAGTCGGTTCGGGTTTTGGGCCGCGCGTAACGTTCTTCAACAAAAACCTTCTCGGCCGCGGCATCGATGTGGAGGTCCCGCTCACCTACACTTACAAACAATATCAACAGTTCTCATTCAACGGGAGCATTCCACTCTTTTATCCCAAACTTGACAAACTCAGCTTCGATCTTGGAACCGCATATATTTCACGCGCCCAAGATGATTTTTTTGGAATCGGCAACAACACGCCTGAAGACGAGACGAAACTGCGAACAGTAACAAGACAAGCATCTGCGGGATTCACGGCAAAGTGGAGTGAACGGTGGACTTCGGGTTTTGGCGTCACCTATAGGAATGTCGGCGTTACGGAGCCGACCTCGGGCACTTCGACACAGGCTCAATTCAGCGCTACAGCGGTGCCAGGATTGTACGGCGCAACGCTTGGCTCAGCAGGTTTCTTCGTTACCCGTGATACGCAGAAGCGAGAGAACTACTCTTTCAAAGGTGGTTTGGACGACTTTCAAATCAGCTTCAACCGGAGTGTTGATGGAGGAGACTTCGAATACTGGAGATACCATTTCTATTCGCAGCATTTCTTTTCGCTAAACGACGATGGCCGAAAAGTACTCGCCGCCCGTGGTCTGGTCGAAACCAACGTCACACCCGGTAGTCGCCTCATGCCTTTTTTCGACATGCCATTTGTGGGCTCAGACGAGACGTTAAGAGGATTCGACAACTTCCGTTTTCGCGACAAGAGCGCACTCGCACTGTCCCTCGAATATCGATATCGCATTTGGCCCCGGTTGGACTGGGGTGTATTTATCGACGAAGGACAGGTCGCACCGCAATTAGGGGACATGGCGCTGGATCGCTTTCACACAGGATACGGCTTAAGGCTGTTCGTCTGGCCGAAACCAGACTTGCCCATCTCCATCGATTATGGCCGCAGCAATGAGTCATGGCGTCTGTACATCAATTTCAACACGAGATTTTGATGAAGAATCAACTGATGCAAATCAGGCGAAAAGTGGCGTTGATCATTGCAGTGACGATGCTCATCGGCGCGATCTCCTTCGCGCAAACGCGGCATTCCGAGGTCCTGTGGCTCGACTTCGACATGAAAAACATCCCTGAACCGACGGAGCGTGAATCGGGAGCCTATGACTACTTTTTCAAAGGACAGCTCATCGAAGGAGCTAAGCGACGTGTGGATGTGCCGCGCTGGCTACGCCTTGCTACAGGCCACCTGAAGCAGGCATCTAATGTGAACGCGTTGGATGAAGTCCCTGATTCCAGCTGGTACACGAACCGTCATCACATACGACATATGGACACCGCCGCCTTGCAGCGCGGTCCAAACACCGGAAATCCGCCTGACTTCACGAGTGCCGTCATCACCAGAGCCAAGACGTCGGGCGTGAGTCCCGGGATGATGGTGAACGATGCGACAGGTCAGGCGTATCTGATCAAGTTCGACGACTTCAACTATCCCAACCTGCAATCCGGAGCGGAAGTTATTTCCACGAAGATTTTGTATGCCGCGGGCTACAACGTTCCAGAAAACTACGTGGCGTACATCAATCCAAAGGACGTCAAAATCGGCAACAAAGTCGAAATCCGGGATCCTAAAACAGGGAAACAGCGGCCTCTTACTCAGGACGACCTCGACGAAATGCTCTGGCGCGTTGCTCGGTTGCCTGATGGCCGGTGCCGCGTCCTGGCGAGCAAGATATTAAAGGGCAAGCCAAAAGGTCCATTTTCACAGATGGGTTTCCGCAGCGACGATCCAAACGATCTGATACCACACGAAGACCGGCGAGAATTACGTGCACTGCGTGTAATCGCGTCCTGGATCAACGACTGGGATTTGAAAGAAGTTCAAAGCCTGGACATGTACGTAGAGGAGAATGGACGGAAGTTTCTTCGGCATTATCTTCTCGACTTCGGATCATCGCTTGGCGCAGACGCAGATCCGACAGACTATTACCACGGCCGCGAGTACGGATTCGATGTGCACAGCGTCACCAAAGAGATTTTTAGTTTTGGACTATATGGGTCGGCAAACGAAAAACGGGCGCGAATCATTTCGCCGGAGATCGGCAATTTCACGACTGATGACTTCGATCCCGGGGACTGGAAACCCACGTACCCTTCGATCATGTTCGACAATCTGACCGACATCGATGCATTTTGGGCAGCACGTGTGATTCTCTCGTTCACAAAGGAAGAGCTGCGGAACATCATCCAGACGGCGGAGTATAGCGATCCGATGGCAAATGAGTACATGCTACGAACATTGTGGGAACGCCGGCAGATCGTGGCTCACCATTGGCTGGGAAAAACGGATGCGCTTTCTGACTTCTCGGTACGACGTTTAGGGCAGGGCGTCGCATTAACCTTCCACGATTTAATGGTCGAACACGCCCTTGGTGTGATCGACTTCACCGAGTACACGTATCAAGTAAAAGGGAAGAATTACAAGTCATCCAAAATGACAGTCAGCAGTCGTGAAATCACGATTGATCGTGAGACGTTGGGGGCAGCAACGGAGCACGGTCTTACGGACACTCCTGTTGAGGTCAGCATTTGGACGCATCGTCGGGATTTCACGTCAGAACCGGTGAAGGTGTATTTCAATTGGAGCCCGGACCGCCAGCAGTTGACCATTCGCCGAATCGACCGAAGTTAATAATCGACCGACCCGCATATGCCGCAACGCGGTTTCCTTGAGCTGGAAAAACGAAACGCTCTGACGTGCTACCCTACTTTGCATGATAGTCGTGAAGTTTGGTGGTACGTCTGTTGGCGGCGCTTCTCCGATCGAGCAGGCGGCCCGCATCGTTCATTCAATACGGGACCGGGAGCCGATCGTTGTGGTTTCCGCGATGGGCGGCATTACCGACGCGCTCCTGCACGCCGGGGAAGCCGCCGTGACGGGGCAGAGCCGGCTCCGCGACGACAAGTTGTGGGATATTCGAAGCCGCCACGATCAAGCCATCAATCAACTGTTTCAGGATCGCAGCGTCGCTGTCGCTCTTCAAGAGACTGAGCGGATCCTGTGGGAAGAGATTCAAAAGGTTTTTACCGGCGTCTCTTTGCTCCGTGAAATGAGCATCCGCTCCCGCGACCTCATGTGCTCATTTGGCGAGCGGCTCATTGTTCCGATTTTCGCGCAATACCTTCGTCAACTCGGGATGGAAGCGGAGCCGATCGATGCCAGAGAGCTCATCATCACGAGCGAGGAGACGGATTTCCTGCGGGTTGATTTCGATGAAACCCGAAAACGTTGCGAGAAGCTAACGAAGCTGGCGAAAACCGGCGTGGTGCCGGTCGTTACCGGATTCATCTGCTCCACTCCGAACGGTATTACCACCACACTTGGGAGAGGCGGGTCGGACTATTCCGCGTCCATTATCGGCAGTTGTATCAAAGCCGAAGAGATCCAAATCTGGACAGACGTTAACGGCGTCATGACGGCGGACCCTCGCATCGTGCCCGGCGCTCGCGTGCTGGAGCGCGTTTCGTACAAAGAAGCTGCGGAGATGTCGTACTTCGGAGCAAAGGTGTTGCATCCGCAAACGATCATGCCGGCTGTGGACGAAAATATTCCAATTCGTATCAAAAATACTTTTGCGCCGGATTTTGCTGGAACGCTCATCACCGGAGATACGCCGACACACCAATACAGTGTCAAGACGGTCACGTCGATAACCGGAATGACATTGGTATCGGTGGAGGGTCGCGGCATGATTGGCGTACCGGGCGTCGCCGGCCGCGTGTTCACAACGACCGCGCGTCATCGTATCAGCGTGATGATGTTCTCGCAGGGTTCATCCGAACAACACATCTCGCTCGTTGTTACCCGTCACGATGGAGAACAGACCGTTAAAGCATTGCGCAGAGAATTCGAAGGTGAAATCGACCGGCGCAGAATCGATCGTATTTCCGTGATCTCGGACATCGCAATCATTGCCCTCGTCGGCGATGGAATAAAGGGCGCTCCGGGCGTTGCAGCCAGAGCTTTCGGTACTCTGGGCACGGCAGCTATCAATATTTTGATGATCGCTCAGGGGTCCTCCGAGCTGAACCTTTCTATCGTGGTAAGTCAGAAGGATGCACCTCACGCTGTACAGCTGCTTCATGAAGCATTCGAATTGAGCAGTGGCAATTGATTCATTTTCGTCTTTCTAGTACAACAGTTACGGCTTTGCAGTTTCTGATCGGAGGTAAAATGATCAGCAGAGTTTTCAAGTCTGCCTTGCTCGCGATGGGCCTCATGGGCAGCAGCGTATATGGATGGTCGCAAGAAGCTCCCCAGAGTTTCCAATCCCAGAATGGTTTACTTCCCCAAAAACAATTTCAGGAGGCGCTCGAAACGTTCACAGAGATCGAGACGCCTGCCAAAGGTCTTGGCATCCACTTCAACGAAACTTCCTGCGCCGGCTGTCATCTGGCCGCGAGGGCCGGGAGCGGGTCCGATCGGAACTTGCCGGGCGGAAGCGGGCCGATCACCGAGCTTCGTGCAGGACACCTCGGCACGAATAATGAATTCATTCCCGCGCCCGGCGGCACGCTAATTACGACAAAGGCCGTAGGTGGAGCGACGCCTGAGGTAAAACTCTTATCGAATACTCAAAATGTTCGCGACTCGTTTATCACTCCCTCTCTGTTCGGCGCAGGGTTCGTGGAGTGTCTTTCCGACGACGTGCTGCGAAAAATTGCGCGTGAGCAGGCGAATAGCAGTGGCGGACGAATTCGAGGATTCATCCGTGAAGTTCCCGTTTTGGAGGCGAAGGGAAAGATGGCAGTAGGGAGATTCGGCTGGGCGGCCCAGCATGCGAGTTTGCTCTCATTCTCCGCGGACGCTTACCGAAACGAAATGGGCATCACCTCTCCTCTGGAGCCTAATGACAATACTCTCCTCGGAGACCCCGTGGACGACGGTGTCCGTGACCCTGAAGATGCTACCGAACCGTTCGGCCACGATGTTCCTTTGTTTGCGGACTTCATGCGCGCTTTGTCCGCGCCCCCACGTCTCCTTCCCTCAACGTCGAAGGAGAGCAAGGAGATTCAAGAAGGATTCAAGGTCTTCAAGACAATCGGCTGTGCCTCATGCCACTTACCTGAACTCGTCACAGCGAGTACTGGTGAGTGGGTCAATGGCAGAACCTTCCGTGTGCCGAAAGCGTTGGGGAGCAAGAAATTTCATCCATACGGCGACTTCCTGTTGCATGACATCGGAACTGGGCCGCGCATTCTGCGTGAGGGTTTGCCGCCTGAAGCCAGAGGATTCATTCGTACGGCTGCTCTGTGGGGAGTCGGAACTCGGCAAGCGAACGGCGAACCACTTTTGCACGACGGTAGCGCGCACACTCTGGAAGAGGCCATCCTGAAGCATAAAAACACGGCTTCAAACGAAGCAGAAAACTTCCAGCGCCTCCGCGAGGTGGAAAGAACGAGGCTTCTAAAATTTCTCCGAAGTCTTTAGTTCGGACGCGTAGCAAACGAAGAGGGCCGCCGAAGGGGCGGCCTCGTCTTTCCCGAAAGAAAATGCATCTTTACGGCCACTGCCGCCGCAATTGACGCAATCATGATCGACGGCGTTCAAAAACCCACTGAGAATTGAACGCGGCGGTTACAGCCCCTCGGGTTCCTGCCGCCTGGCGCCGTTACTTCCTCCAACTCTGCGTCGATAGGAAAGATGTATACATTCCGGGTTGTAGAATAAAAACAGATCCGTTCACCGCTCGTCGGTCCAGTATGTTAAACCGTACGCTTTCATGCGATGGAACGGGGAAAACGCGACAGTCATCCGCACACAACCTAGGAGGCACCTATGAGCATCAATCAAGTCCGTGATAACGAGGTGAGAGTCAGGAACGTCGATTTGAAGCTCGAGGCCGTCGTGATCCCTGTCTCGGATGTCGACCGCGCGAAGCAGTTCTACGGAAATCTCGGTTGGAGGCTCGACGCCGACTTCCGCTTCGATAACGGCTTCCGGGTCGTCCAGTTCACTCCGTCCGGCTCGGCGTGCTCGGTCCAATTCGGCACGAACATCACGTCGGCCGCGCCGGGCTCGGCCCAGGGCCTCTACCTGGTCGTCTCCGATATCGAAGCTGCGCGCCGCGAGCTAGCCGCCCGCGGTGTCGCGGTGAGTGAGGTGTTCCACGCCGGGACTCCGGGCGCTCAGTTCCAGCGCGATGGCATGACCGGTCGCCTCAGCGGGCCAGCGCCCGATCACGGCAGCTACGGCTCCTTTGCCACGTTCAGCGACCCGGACGGCAACGGCTGGCTGCTGCAAGAGGTCACGAGGCGACTACCTGGCCGAACCAACGCAGCTGAGACGGCGTTTGCTTCCACGGCGGACCTGGCGAGCGCACTTCGGCGTGCCGAGGCCGCACACGGCGAACACGAGAAGCGCACCGGGCAGCGCGACGCGAATTGGCCCGACTGGTACGCCGCGTACATGGTGGCGGAGCACGCAGGGACGGAGCTGCCGTCTTGAGCCACAAAACGTCCACGCGCCTGTTTGTTAGGGCGAGACGCCGATTGCGTCAGCTTCTTTGTCAGGTTGTGCATCCCGATAGAGCAGGAGCAAGCCTTTCTCGGAAGGCGATGCCAGTGCGCCGCCGCTAACAGCGGTGATAAACAGAGTGCTGCTGTTATCGACGGGTATCCCAGCTGCCGGGATTCCCGAACCAACATAACGCGGAGTTCCGGGAGTGTAGGTCATTTTCGGAATGGCATCGGTGAGGCTCAGGCTGAAGTAGTTATCGAATGCCTCGACGTGGAAATCGAACTGCGTCGTTGGCGATAGACCAACGTCCGACTGGAGCGCAGTGAGAATGATGTTTCCCGAGTCCAGATCCGCATCGCTGAAGAAACGCGGAATAAACGGTCCCCTGGGCAGCGGCCCGGCAAACACGAGATTTTGCAATGACGATACCGGACCGTTAAAGATGGCGTAATCGTCCTTCCCGTCGCGGTCCGTGTCAATGAAGATGTCGAACTCGGCCGGAACATTTGGATGCGATCGGATGCCAAAGGTATTGATTGCAAACTGGATTACCGTACTGTCCGCCCGGGCGCCAACCGACTTGAGGTCGATAAGCACAAAGGCGTCACCCGGATTTGGCTGGTGGGATGGATTGATTTTTCCACTTGTTCCAAGCAATGAGAATACGTCGACCCTTCCGGCTACAGCGCCAGTATTACGCAGCAGCAGGTTGGCGGTGCCGTTCGACAGGGTTACATTCGTCGCAGCAGGTGTGACCTCTGCCGAACGATGGGGCAATATGTGCCATGGAAGGTGAATATTGTCAGTGCTGTCGGAAATCGCAACATAGCCGTCGTACTCAACGTCCTGCAGACGGAACCCGTCACCGCCGGCGCTGCCGCCATTCACTCCGGTCGTTGCCCAGATCGGCAGTCTCGACGCATCGATTCGAATTCCAAAGTTGAAATGAAGGCTTGCTCCTGCAGGTACCGTAATGCTTGGCGGCGTATCAAAAGTTACAGCCCCGCTGGCTGCATCGGCAGCGTAACGAAAACTTGGTGAAATCGAGTAGGTGCGCGCGCTGTTGCTGTAATTGGAGACTTGGATCCTTTTCTGGAACGATGCATTACCGGTTAATGCCTGATAACCGAACGAGAGGCTACCGACGCGGGCATCGGCGTCCCACGCAGCAGTTGTCGCATCAATAGCTCTCTTGACGCGAACTTCACCGGCACCGATCCGAGTTATGGGAGCGGCAACTCCTGAACAGCTGACCGGATTCAACCCGATGTTCGTTTCCGCGGTGTTCATCAGCGCGGACTTTATTTGAACTGGCGTCCAGTCCGGATGTTGGTTCACCAACAACGCCGCTGATCCGGAAAGAACCGGGGTGGAAGCAGAGGTGCCGGAGAAAGTGGTTTCGCCGGTGCCTGTGCCAACCTCAGCCGAAAGGATATCTGTACCGATTCCGCCGATATCGGGCTTGATTGAGTTGTAACTATAGTCGGGGCCCCTCGACGAGAAGTCCGCGACATTTCCGGCTAAGGAAACAGCCGTAGCTGGATTGATTGTTGCGACAGTCCCGAGGGCCGACGTCTTAAGACTAGTCCCATCAGCCTGAGTAATCACATAGCCGGGAATGATCGGGTTTCCCACACCAAGAGAGAATATTGGGGGCACAGCACAGGCAGGCTGTGAGACATTGTTTGCAATGACAGCGGCTATGGCGCCCGCCGCCGCTGCGTTCGAGACTTTCGCGCTGATGTCGCACGTGCCGCGGTCAATCAGAAGAATCTGCCCATTGTGCGACCCAGGAGACCAGGGATTGGTACCGTTTGGATCAGAGCAGCCTCGGCTCGTGTTTATATCGGTAGTGTCATAAACGAGTGGTCCTGCAGTCAACGTGGGCGGCGCGGACCAGGATTGCCAGAGGGCGCCTTTGGGAGTCGTCGGAGGCGTTGTGACAGCATACATCGTCGTCCTCGGATGTAACGTCGCAGCAACGCTCAGAATGGCCGGTCCTGTTGCCGGTGATTCCGTGATGTAAGGACGATCGCCACTATTTCCAGCAGCAGCTACGAAGACGACACCGAGAGATGCGGCATTTTGTGCCGCTTCGGTCAGATCATCTTCCTTTTGTCCGTAGTCTCCTCCGATCGACATGCTGATTACATCAACGGCATCCGAGATGTCGCCGTCCTGGTTCGGATCCAGCGCAAAGTCGATACCCTCGAGCAGGGCCTCACCACTACATGATGTCGAAATAGAACTGCAGACCTTGACGGAAACGAGTTTGGCTCCAGGTGCGATCCCTTTGTGAGTACCATCCGTGCTGCGGCCTGCGACAATGTCTGCAGTATGCGTGCCGTGACCCCCATCGCATGGGACGGGGCCGCCACAGTCGATCGGATCATCATCGGGTGTGAGGGGCCCATTGGGCCAGACTTCGCCAACAAAGTCGTATCCGGCAATTACCTTCGATGTTGGGAAAAGACCATCGCGACGGCTATTCCTAACGTCGGAAGTGGAGGTGCCATATGCGGCAGTGTAAGCTGCCACGGTCCCGGGGCCACCAAAATCCCTGTGCGTATAGTCGATACCTGTATCCAATACGGCGACCGTCACTCCGGTACCGTCAAATCCTGCATTCTCAGCCGCGGCTGCTCCGATATACGAGCGCACGTCGGCTAGATTTCGATGATAGTTCCGGATGGGACGGATCGCCGCAATACCCGGCAGTGCGGCCAAAGCCCCTAGACGCGAACCGTCAATTGCTACCGCGACCGCGTTGTGCGCCTTGCTTACGCGAGCAAGTTCGCGACCGCCAAGACTTCGAACTTGCGTCATTAATGCGTCCTGTTTTCCACGCAGTTGCCGGAGATATGCCCGCTGCTGTGCAAGATTTAACCTCCCGCTGCCTTTCCTTGCGTTTCGGCCGTGCGCTGCTGCCAGTGGTTGATCCACGAGTTTGATCCAAACGTGCGACTCACCGGCTATGCCTCCGCGTGGTCCCGCGCTCTCTTCCTCAACTCCGGGCGGGACGCGCAAATTCGAAACATCAATTTGTGATTGTGCCAGTAATAAAGAGGAACCGATTGTGATCGCGCCACAAATCAGGGAAACAGCAGCAACATAGTTTCGCTTCGAGTACTTCCTCATAGGCTCTTCTCCTTTCCGCTAAAGCAAGGAAAACGGGTTTGCGTCCCAGAGGATTCATTCCCTTTAATGGAAATCCTCGGGCGCGATGTTTCGACGCAGGATCTGTAAGTGTCGCCGATTATCCAGGAAACATTCCGTTCTTCGCAAGCGGTGGGAGGCGTGTGTACCTCTAAAACCAGGCGGCGGACGTCTTACGTATCCCGCCCGACATTGCAATCAAAAATTAATTAACTATTTGAAAATTTATCGGGACCAGACGCGTTCTTGATAAAAGTAAGACAGTTATCAAGAATTGCGCACAGATGTCGCGCATTACTTTCGTTCTACTCCTTCTCCTTGCCGCCATTTACTTCACTCCGATTGGGTTGACAGGAATCGATGCGTTCGATGAAGGGATACGTGTACATGGTGCCGAGCGTGTCTATAATGGTGACGTTCCGTACCGCGATTTCTACGCGCTTTACGGGCCGGCCACTTTTTATTGGCCAGCAGCGCTCTTCAAAGTTTTCGGCCTCCAGTTGGTAACGTTCCGCGTCGGCCTGATCCTCTTCAATGCCCTCACGGCTGCCGCAATATTTGCGTTTTGCCGACAAATGGATATGACGGCGCCAAGCGCCTTGATGGCGTATGTACTGTTCCTCCTTCCGAGGAATCAAGACTCTATTGAGCTCATCGCTTGTGATCCCGCAGTGGCACTTCTGTTTTGCGCCGGAACGGTTTTCCTGAGCGGGAATTCGCCGTGGAAGCGAATTGCGACTGGATTGTTGGTCGGTTCCGCCGCCCTATTTCGACAGGACTTCGGGGCATATGGCCTGGCTGCGGTCATGGTAGCCTGCTGCCTGCGCGAAACGACTGCCGTCACTTTCCCCTCCGTGAAAAAGGTTGCATCAGAGATTGGTTACTCTTTGTTGGGCGTGTTCTTGACCGCGGGAATCGGTTATGGATTGCTGGCTTTTCTGGACTGGCATGCGCTGATGACAAATCTGATCACATATCCGGCGTTGACCACGTACTACCGCAAATTGCCGTTTCCTTTGCGCGCTAGTTGGCGAGAGTTCCTGAATATCCAGTGGCATCTCTCGCGCGGGATGGCGATGCTTCTCTTCCGATGGATCGTCTATGTTGCCCCATTTGCTTTGGGGGTTATCGGGGTTCCGCTTGCAGTGGACATTTGGAGACGACGGCTCTTTCCGGCAGGAAAGCAACGTGCCGGCCTGGTTTTTTTGATTTTCCTGCTTCCCGGATTCGTGTTTTATGGATTGGGTCGATCCGACTGGCCTCACTTATTTCCGCTTTACGCGTTGTCCGTGCTGTTGTTGACGGTGCTTATCAATCTCTGGTGCAGCGCGTCTGTCAAGTACGGCAATTGGGGACGGTGGAGTCAGTTTGCCGCGTGGATGGCGGCAGTTCTTGCTTTCATGATGTTTCTGGGCAAGGCGAAGGAATACGTGAAAGCGACTCCGCTTCCTTTGCAAAGAACGAAATTCATCGTCGCTTCGCATTCGGATTGGCTCGTCAACGGTGTCAACGACCTGAGCTCGGAAAGCGGTCCAATCTTTGTCGCGGGCGAACGACACGACCGCGTCTTTATAAATCCGATTATCGTTTATTTCTTATCCGGCCGGCCGTCTGGCACGTATTTCTATCAATTCGATCCGGGAGTTCTGACCACCGCGTACGCGCAGGAGAGGATCATTGCCGATCTGGAACGAAATAAGGTCAACACGATCTTTGTCTGGAGGGTGGAGCTACCTACCGAACCGAATCTGAGCAGTACCTCGAGTGGCATCAAAGTACTCGATCATTTTCTGGGGAACAGGTACGAAGAAATTAAAAGCCAGCCGATATATCGGATCCTCAAGCTACGGCTGTAGACGCAGCAGGTTTCTTGCGGAGGCATGCGGCCCACGAAAATGGGCCCTGTTGAATTCCAGTGTCTAGCGGCCGCGTTGGCGCGGGTTGGTAACGACGATGGCTTGCGCTTGCAAGTGCTGAGGCGACGCTACGGGTGGCCTAGGATGCCGTTTTAGCAGTTACGCGCTGTTGCTGGAAATTTCACCTCTACGAATAACCGACTATTCGCCACTTGGAAATGCCACGGTTGCGGATAGGGGCCGACGACGATAGACTCGCAGCCATGGGATACGTTCTCGCCCGCGCTCTCTCGCTGGTTTTTTCGGCAGCCACTATCTGCAGGCTCATTTTCCGAAACTCGAATACATGGAAATTCCAGGTACGGGCCATTTCCTGATGCTCGAGAAACCAGACGAATTCAATCGTCTGCTGCTGGGTTTCTTGGACAAACTGGTCATCGACGGGCAACCGCGTCTCGTGAAATAGACCTACGGTTCAGCAAGCCAAGATCATCATCATACCGACCACTCAGGGGAGGGTCACTTTACGACGCGCGAGGTTACCGATTTACTGTGACCTTGACCTGACCGGTCGTCCAGCAGCATTGGAACCCGCCGCCGCCCTCGCCGGAGTAATCATTCACGACAACGTGTAGAACGTACTCACCAGCCGTACCGAATGCGACTTTTGTTGTAGCTTTGCCCGAAAAAGGAACTCCGGGACTTCCGCCCGTGAGTTTTTCGATCTCGGGTCGCGCGGCGGAAAATGTGACGGTGCCAGGTCCGCGGAATTTTGTCCATCGCAACCTTACCGGCAGACCCAAATTCCGCGGAGGTGCTCCGGAAGAGGTCGTCAGTTTAGCGTCATCCTGAACCCAGATGGTCAAATCCAGCGGTGTACCTATTGTTGCGATGCGTTCAAGCATGACTCCGCCAGGCCCTTGAATAGGTGCGCCTTTTTCCGCAAATCGTAAAACGGGCGGTGTGTTCCCCGTTGCCAGTTCCAGG
>Ga0126379_10001317_pt1 | contig 14967 bp, 11 predicted proteins | sample PanSoiMetPlot_24_FD_92640 | JGI IMG/M metagenome (GOLD analysis project Ga0126379, IMG submission 92640) | Tropical forest soil microbial communities from Panama - MetaG Plot_24 | ecosystem: Environmental > Terrestrial > Soil > Tropical forest > Bulk soil | place: Panama | collected 2016-02-17 | reverse complement strand
GAGATTGTGACTGATGAAGACATAGGTGAGGCAAAATTCGCGCTTGAGGTCGCCGAGCAGGTTGAGAATCTGGGACTGCACCGAAACGTCGAGCGCAGAAGTCGGCTCGTCGAGCAGCACGATCTGCGGCTCAACCGCGAGCGCGCGGGCGATGGCGACGCGCTGGCGTTGGCCGCCGGACAATTCAGACGGATAAATATCCGCATAGCGCGCCGGCAAACCGACGCGGTCGAGCATGGCGAGTGACTTGGCGCGACGCTCCCCCGGCGTACCCAACCCCAGCACGGCAAGCGGCGCCGCCACGATCGCCGCGACGGTGCGGCGGGGATTGAGCGACGAATAAGGGTCTTGGAACACCGGCTGGATTTTCCGCGCCAGGCTCCTGCGATCGATGGTGCTCACGTCGATGCCGGAAAACCTGATGGCGCCGCGTGTCGGCGGCAGCAGGCCGAGCAGCATTTTGCCGAAGGTCGATTTTCCGGCACCGGATTCGCCGACAATGCCAAGCACGTCGCCCTGGTCGACCGCGACGTCGAGATCGATTGCAGCATGCAGCAGGCGCTTTCTAGCAAACGGGCCGCGCCCAACCACGAAATCGCGCGATGCCCCGCGGGCTCCCAGCAGCGCCGTCATGCGGCCTCCGCCGGGAGCACCGGAAGGATGCAGCGCCAATCATGGCTCGCCCCATCCTGGCCTGTCTCGGAGCGGACCTCGATCGACGCGGCGCAGGCCGCTGTCGCATGGGTGCAGCGGTCGCGGAACGCGCAGCCGCGCATCTCTCCGATCAGCGACGGCACGATGCCGGGGATAGCGCCGAGCCGTTCGCCAGGCGCGGTGCGGCCCGGCACCGGGATCGATGCGAGAAGCCCGCGCGTATAAGGATGGCGCGGCGTCGCGAACACCGGCTTGGCAATGCCACTCTCCACGATCTCGCCCGCATACATGACCAACACCCGGTGCGCGACCCGTGCCACCACGCCGAGATCGTGGGTGATCAGCAGCATCGAGATGCCGAGACTCTTCTGCAGATCAACCAGGAGGCGGAGAATCTGCGCCTGGATCGTGACGTCGAGCGCGGTCGTCGGCTCATCGGCAATCAGCAGCGCCGGGCGACACATCAGCGCCATGGCAATCATTATGCGCTGGCGCAATCCGCCCGAGAGCTGGTGCGGATATTGTGAGAGCCGCTCGGCGGGCGCCGTGATGCCGACCTGCCCGAGCAGCTCGATGGCGCGGTCGCGGGCCTGCGCCCGTGTCGAGCCGAGATGCCGGCGGTGCACCTCGGTCAGCTGGTCCCCAATCGTGTAGGCCGGATTGAGCGCCGTCATGGGCTCCTGGAACACCATTGCGATGCGATTGCCGCGCAGCCGGGCGAGCCGCGTTGCACTGGCGCTGCTGAGGTCTTCACCCTGAAACATGAACTTGTTCGCCGTCCGGGTAGCCGTGCGCGGCAACAACCCCATGAGCGCATAGGCCGTCATGGACTTACCGCAGCCGGACTCGCCGACAAGGCAAAGCGTCTCGCCGCGGCCGATGGAAAACGACACATCGCGAACCGCATGCAGCGTGCCGCGCGGGGTGGCGAGACTGACGGTGAGCCCCGCGACTTCGAGCAAGGGGTCCGTCATGTCAGTTTCTCCCGCCAGGCGCCGTGATGTCGCGGATGCCGTCGCCCACCATGTTGATGGCGAAGACCAGGACGGCAAGCGCCGTCCCTGGAATGGCGATCAGCCAGAACGAGAAAAACATGTAATTCTTGGCTTCGGCAATCATCAGGCCCCAGGACGGCACCGGCGGCTGCACGCCGAGCCCCAGGAACGACAGCGCAGCCTCCAGCAGAATGGCACTCGCCGCCTCGATGGTGGCGACGACGAAAAGCTGCGGCGAGATGTTGGGCAGGATCTCGCTGACGATGATGCGCAGGTTCGATGCCCCGGTGCATTCGGCGGCCGCCACATATTCAAGCGCGCGCACCTGCTGGGTGGCGGCGCGCGTCACCACCGCGAAGCGATCCCATTTGAGGAGTCCCAGCACCAGCACGACGACCGGGAGCGAGCCCCCGATAACGGCGACCACCGCTAGCGCGAACAGGATCAGTGGAAGCGCTAGCCGCATCGCGATCAGGAACGTCACCGCCATATCGATGCGACCGCCGTAATAGCCCGCCGTCAGGCCGAGAGAGGTACCGATCACGCCCGAGATCGCCATCACGGACACCCCGATCAGAAGCGAGATGCGCGCCCCGTAGATAATGCGGGAAAGATAGTCGCGGCCGAGATTGTCGGTGCCGAACAGATGCGCCCAACCGCCCTGGTCGTACCACACCGGCGGGATGAGGCGTCGCGCAAGATCCTGGGCATACGGATCCTCCGGCGCGATGAAGGGCGCCAGCAGAGCGATCACCAGAATGAGCGTCAGCAGGGTTGCACCGATCATCAGCCCCTTATGGGCGAGCGCGCGGCGGCGCAGCAGAACTCGGTGCGATGGGCCGGAGAGCGCGGCGAGATCAAGCGTGGCAAGCTCGGTCATCGCATCATCCAATCCTGATGCGCGGGTCGAGCCAAGCGTTGACGAGGTCAGCCGCGAGCGTCAATCCCACATAGAAGAGGGACAAGAGCGTGACGACCGCTTGCGTGACCGGCAGGTCGAGGTGGCTGATCGACTGATACGCGAGATAGCCGAGCCCATCGAGGGCGAACACCGTCTCGATCACCACCGAGCCGCCAAGGAGCAGGCCGAGCTGCACGGCTGCAAGCGCTACCACCGGTACCAGCGCGTTGCGCAGCGCATGCTTGAGCACGACGTTGGCGCCCGAGAGCCCCTTGGCGCGCGCGGTGCGGATATAGTCGGAGGCCAGCACCTCGATCATACCGGCACGAATGAGCCGCATGAAAGGCGGCGCCACATAGTAGCCAAGCGCAATGGAAGGGAGCGCAAAATTCTCCCACGATTCGCTGCCCGAAACCGGCAGCAAATGGAGCCCCACGGCGAACACCATGATCAGCACCAGGGCGAAGAAGAAATTCGGCAACGCCTGCCCGAGCACGGCCAGAGCGAGGCAAAGCCGGTCGACAAGGCTGTTCGGATAGAGTGCCGCCAGAATGCCCAGGGGCAGGGAAATGGCCAGCGCGAAGAGGAGCGAGAACAGCGCGAGCCACGCAGTGGTCGGCATCTTGTCGGCGACAAGGGCGAGCACATCGGTCTTGAAATAGAGCGACTCGCCGAAGTCGCCGCGCAGGGTCTTGCCCACCCATTCGAAATACTGCACGGCCAGCGGGCGATCGAGCCCATAGGCCTGACGAACCGCCTCGACGCTCTCGGCACTCGCGCCTTCGCCGGCGAGTGCTACCGCGACATCGCCCGAGGCGCGCAGCAGCAGGAAAGCGACCGCCGACACCGCGATGGCGACCAGCGCGGCGAGGCCGATGCGTTTGAGCGTGTAGGCCAGCATGGCAATACTCTACCCCACTCCGCTTGCATCCTTGGGGCAGACGCTGGACTTTTTTGGCCAAGCCCGTCGGCACGATCGGGGCGCGTGTCAATCCCGCCTGAACACGATCGACGCGAACCAGCCTGTCATCACCGCCATCATGGCGGTCACCACCCCATAAGCAAGGCCGTGATCCACCGCGGCGTTGGCGATGAAGCGTTCGAAGCCGACCGTCTTGATCTCGAACGCCGAACTGGTGCGTGCAATCACGGCGCCCTCGGCAAACAGTTGGACGTCGACCTCGTAAGTCCCGACCGGCGCTTCAGCCGGCACGGAAATCGAAGCGCGATAAAGTGTCGGCGTCAGGAACGTCACCCCGTTGGCAACCTCCCCGTAAAGGTTGCGTTCGCGTTTGATGCGCACGAAGGCCTGCCGGAATTGATCGTTCGGAATCGCGTCGGCAATGTCGGACTCGTTCTGCTGCGGCAACAAGGCGTTGGCGATACCGATGTGCTGGCGGCGCAGCGTCTCGGCACTGGCGATGCTTTCGAACGGCCGTGTCGACAACACCTCCAGATAGGAAGGCACCTCCACGAAGTTTTGCGATTCCGCATTGATCCAGATGCCGAACATCCGCTCCTTGTGCCGCGTCACTACGGATTGACGCGGACCGGTCACCGTCGCAACGATGTCATAGCCGCTGCTGCGGGGCGGCGTTGCCTGGTCGTTTTCCACAATTCCGAACAGAACCAGTTCGACGCCGGTAAAATTCGACGTGATTTGGATGATATGGCTCGACAGCGACGACACCAGACGCTCCGCGCCCGCCGGCAGGGCCGACACGACAAGCAGGGACGCCGCCAGCGCGCGGGCGATCGCAATGCGCGGTCCGGAGGTCCGGTTCATGGGGCGTCCTCGATGGTACGGATCGAATAGAGATCGGCCGGCGCGACGACGAGGTCGAACGCGAATCGCGATCCGACCGCGAGCACCAGGATTCCAAGCAGAAGGCGCAAGCGCTCGCTCCGCATCTTCTGGCCGGCGCGGGCCCCGAATTGCGCTCCGGTCACGCCTCCCACCATCAGTATGAGCGCCAGCACGGCGTCGACCAGGTGATTGGTGGCGGCATGCAGGATGGTGGCGGACGCCATGGTGACCAAGGTCAGCACCATTGAGGTGCCGATGACCACGTTGGTGGGCACGCGCAGGAAATAGATCAACATCGGGACCAGCAGAAAGCCGCCGCCGATGCCCATGATGGCGCCAATGAATCCCATGATGAACCCGATGGCGCAGACCGGGATGGCGGACACGTAGATCTTCGATTGCTTGAATTTGAACTTGAGCGGCAGACCGTGAATCCAGGTGTGACTGCCCGGCCGGCGCAGTTCCACGGGCTTGCCCTGCCGTGCGCGCAGCATCGCTCGCAGTCCCTCGATCACCATCATGGCACCGACCGACCCGAGCAGCAGCACATAGGAGAGCCCAATGGTGATGTCGAGTTGTCCGAGCCCGCGCAATGCCGTGAACAGCCACACGCCCGATATCGTCCCGACGATCCCGCCGGCAAGCAGCATCAAGGCAAGCGTAAGATCGATCGCGCGGCGGCGCCAATACGTGACAGCGCCTGAAAACGAGGAAGCCGCAATATGGGTTGATACGGTCGCGACTGCGACCGCTGGCGAAATGCCGATGAAGATCAGCAACGGCGTCATTAGAAATCCGCCGCCGATTCCGAACAGGCCGGAGACGAAACCGACCGCAAGCCCCATCGCCAACACCAGAAATACATTGACCGGCAGGTCGGCGATCGGCAGATAGATTTCCACAGGTTCGATCCCGCGGTGCCGCAATTGAAGCACCAGATTCACAGTGATGGGCGGGTCGCCCCACGATCGCGGCGGCCGGCTAAATCGGTATCCCGTCGCGACGCAAACGCAAAGCTTTTTAGAAGCATTCTAGCGCGAGGCCTTGGATTTTGTCGTCGAAGCTGCCGCCACTTGGTCCCAGCCTCCGGCCGGCGCCTTGGTGGCGGTCGCCGCGTCGGGCTGTGGTTGAGCAATGAAAGATTCAACTTTCAGTTTGATGCTTTCCAATTGCTTCGGGTCAAGACGCGTGGCGATGTCGTCGCGCTTTCTGGCAGCGTCCTTATCGCCGCCTTTCGCGGCCAGCGCAAACCACTTGTAGGATTCGGCGGTATTGCGCTCAACCCCAACGCCGCGGGCGTATAGGATGGCGAGATTGTACTGACTGTCGACGATCCCATGGACGGCGGCCTTGCCGAACCATTGTGATGCGGCCGCGTAGTCCGGCTTGCCGTCGAGGCCATCGGCGTAAAGTACTGCGAGATTGTGCATCGCCTTGGCGTTGCCTTTGTCGGCCGCAGCGAGATAGAGGCGACGCGCCTCCGTCAAGTCTTTTTTAACTCCGAGCCCTTTCTCGTACATGCTGCCGAGGCGGAATTGAGCCGGCGCCAGGCCGCCGCGCGCCGCGCGTTCGAACCATGCGGCGGCCATCGCGAGATCCTGAGGGACATTGCGGCCCTGCGCAAACCGCATGGCAACCTCGTAGCTGGCGCCCGGGTCGCCTGCGGAAGCGGCCGCAATGAGGGCCCTGCCGCCAATCGTCGGCGGCAAGGGCATTTCCGTGAGATCGTGCACCGACGCGGTGGACGCGGCGCCGGGTTGCGACACCGCGTCGCGAGCGTCTGGCGCCTGGAGCAGCGGATTTCGCATCAGCGCAGATGCGACCACGCCTGGTCCAAACGTGGACTGGTCCGAAATCGCATTTGCGTTGACAGGAGCGGGCAACATTGGCGATTCGAGGTTGGCGCCTCTGCGGGTCGGCGGCTGGTCGTGCGGCGGCGGTTCGGGCGCGGACGGAATCGTTTCGCCTCCGGGCTGAACGACATCGTCCGTTCGGGTGACCGATCGGGCCAACTCCGGCACTGCGGGATTGTGGAATAAATCGAGTGCCAAATGTAGTGCACCAAGCATCAGCACGATCATGCTGATTCCGAGAACCATGTATTTGATCCGCGGCCTTAACGTCCCCAACCGCGCGGCGGTCCGAAAATTCTGCCAGAAGTTTTGAGGCCTCTCGAACCAAGCCGCCGGCGTTCTCTGATGCTCGCTCGCTGCGGCCCGGGCGGCCCGCCGCGCCGCCGCAACAAAATTGGTGCGCATTGGCGCTGCGGTCTCGGCAGGTTTGGCGGCTCCATTCATGGCTTGCGATGCCGACGTCCGATCGATCGCGTTCGCTACCACCCGGACCCGAGGGGCGCCGGAGCCCGGCTCGATCGACGTATCGGGCGCAAAGTCGGAAACAACCGGCTGACGCAACCAGGCAGCCGTCGCGGATGGATGAGCGGACAAAATGCCGGATGATACCTTGGCGGCCCAGTCTTGCTCGTCTTGCGGTTCAATGGCGGGCACGGTCGCAACGCGACCCACGGTCGGCGCTGCGGACGGCACCAGCGCTGGAGCTTCTAAGACCATCGCTGATGCCGACGACGTCTGGACCGGCTTGCCGTGCCGTTCCGATGAGCCGGCCAACTGATCGGCGACAGGGGCAAATTGCCGGTCTCGAAGTCCATCCTCGATGGTGGCAAGGCGATCCACCACCTGTTCCATCGTGCCATAGACCGCCTCGAACGTGTCCTGCGTCCGCCGATCCACCGAGGCCTGAATCTCCTTCAGCGACGCGACGTCGCGCCGTATGGATTCGGCCGGACCGCTGATGGCATCCGCCACGGTCGTCGCGAGCTGCTGTTGGATAGCCGCAAGCCCGTTTTCATTCCGGGCACGCAATTCCTTGAGTTGTGAAAGCAACTCGTCCACGCGGTGATCTGTCCCTTCCCGGTGGTCCGATCGGGTCTTGGCATTTTCCAGCTTGTCGACAAGCGTGTCGATGCGTTGTTCGAGGCTCTCGATCACTCCTTTGCGGATCGCGGCGAACGCGGCATCGTCGATGCACGTCGGTTGAAAAGGGGCAGCCGGGTCGAGCGGAGCAGGTGGTAGATAACCGGGTGCCGCTGCATCCCGGTGCACCGCAGCGTTGACGATAAGCGAGTTAAGCCACGCACCAACGGACAGCCCGCAGCGGCGCGCGGCGCTCCTGGCAACTTCGCGCACCTCAGGACGAACACCCTTTACGTGCCAAGGCACGTGCCTCATGTTCACTCCGACGTTTGGGGCTTCGGACACGGTAGGATTTTCGGCAGTTTGGTTGTTGCCCGTCAGCAACACCCGACTCCGAACGAACGGTCCATCGCCTCGATCCAGAATTTCTCCGGAGCAGGGTAAAGACGGAGTTAACACCAAGGCACTTGCTGCCGATATTTCCACGTCGGAGCGCGATTTCATCGACTGGCGGCGCCGCCCGAGCGCGTTCTCAGGAACCTATTTGAGATTGGTTCATCCGATATGCAACTATGCCGGATGGAGCCACTTGCGCCCGGCGGATTTTCACGCATCAGTCACCTGAAGCATTGCCAACGGTTACGGACCAAAGGAGCCATCCATGCCGATCTACAAGGCGCCGGTCGAAGACGTTCTGTTCCTGCTCAACGACGTCTTTCATATCGAGCGCCTCGCTAATCTGCCCGGGTTCGCCGATGCTTCACCCGACATCGTGGAAGCCATCCTCAGCGCGGTGGGAAGGTTCTGCGAAGACGTTCTGACTCCGCTCAACCGGCTCGGCGACCGGCAAGGCTGCCGGCGCGGCGAGGATGGCAGCGTTGCAACGCCTAACGGTTTCAAAGAGGCCTATCGGCAAGTTGTCGAGGGCGGCTGGATCGGGATTTCGGTGCCGCCGGAGTTCGGCGGTCTCGGCCTGCCGGCAGCCTTAACCCAAACCGTCAACGAATTCATGGCCTCGGCCAACGTGGCGTTTGCCATGTATCCGGCGCTCTCCCAGGGGGCCATCGCGGCGCTGCTGACCCACGGCACGGCGGAACAGAAATCGCTGTATGTCCCGAAAATGGTGGCCGGCGAATGGACCGGCACCATGAACCTGACCGAGCCGCAATGCGGCACCGATCTCGGTCTTATCCGCACCAAGGCAGTGCGGCAGCCGGACGGCAGCTATAAGATCACCGGGACCAAGATTTTTATCTCGGCCGGCGAGCATGACCTTGCGGCGAATATCGTGCACCTGGTGCTGGCGCGAATCGAAGGTGCGCCCGAGGGTACGCGCGGGCTGTCATTGTTCGTGGTGCCGAAGGTGATGCCCAACCCCGATGGCACGCTCGGTGCGCGCAACGCGGTGTCGTGCGGCTCGATCGAGGAGAAGATGGGCATCCACGCCAACGCTACCTGCGTGATCAACTATGACGGCGCCACCGGGTGGCTGGTGGCGCAGGAAAATCATGGCCTTCAGGCCATGTTCGTCATGATGAACGAGGCGCGCCTTGGCGTCGGCGTGCAAGGGCTCGCGTTGTCGGAGATCGCCTACCAGAACGCCGCGCAATACGCCAAGGACCGGCTCCAGGGCCGCGCCCTGACAGGCGCGAAATTCGCCGACAAGCCGGCCGATCCCATCATCGTGCATCCCGACATTCGGCGCATCCTGATGACGATCCGGGCCTTCAACGAAGCCGCCCGCGCGCTGGTCCTGTGGACCTCGCTCAAAAGCGATGTGGCGCGTCGCTCCGACAGCGCCAGGGAACGCGAAGCCGCCGACGACCACATGGGCCTGCTGACCCCGGTCATCAAGGGCGTGTTGACCGATCTCGGCTTCGCCAATGCCGTGATTGCGCAGCAGGTGCTCGGCGGCCACGGCTACATCGAAGAATGGGGCATGGAGCAGTTCGTGCGCGATGCCCGCATCCCGATGATCTACGAGGGCGCAAACGGCATCCAGGCGCTCGATCTAGTCGGGCGCAAGCTCGGCAAGGACGGCGGCCGGGCCGTCATGGCGTTCTTCGGCGAGGTGCAAGGTTACGTCAAGGAGCAGGCTGCCGATGCCGCTATGAAGCCGCTGGTCGAGCCGCTAGGAAAAGCGCTCGGGCATCTCCAGCAGGCCACCATGTGGTTCATGCAGAACGCCCTGGCCAAGCCCGACAATGCGGGTGCCGGGGCGACCGATTATATGCATCTCTTCGGCCTTGTCGTGCTCGGCTACATGTGGTGCCAGATCGCGGCGGCAGCGCACCTCAAGCTCGCCGCCGATTCGTCGGGCCGCATGAACGCAAAGCTCGTGACCGCGCGCTTCTTCATGGAGCGCATACTGCCCGAAACCGCTGCGCACCTTGCCCGCATCCAGAGCGGCGCCGGGTCCATAATGGATTTGCCCGCCGAGGCGTTTTAGTCAGCGTGGCCGTGTAGGATGGGTAGAGCGACCGGGTCCGGCCTTCGGCCGGCCCGATGATAAACTCCGCGAAACCTATCAGCGGCCTATCGATGCGGCACCCCATGATGGGTTTCGCAAGAGCTCAACCCATCCTAAGTATGCCGGACGAACCATAGCCGATAGCCATCGAGGAGCCTCCCATGCCCGACGCCTTCATCTACGATCACGTCCGTACACCACGGGGCCGCGGCAAGGCGGACGGGGCGCTGCACGAGGTGACGGCGCTCAATCTCGCGACCCAGGCGCTCGCCACCCTGAAGGACCGCAATGCGCTTGATCCCGCCCTTGTGGACGACGTGGTGATGGGCTGCGTCGATCCGGTGGGCGAAGCGGGCGGCGATATTGCGCGGGTCGCGGCGATTTGCGCCGGCTACGGCAACGGCGTGCCGGGAGTCCAGATCAATCGGTTTTGTGCGTCCGGGCTCGACGCCGTGAACTTCGCGGCCGCCGAAGTGATGTCCGGCCAGCACGACATGGCGGTCGGCGGCGGCGTCGAGTCGATGAGCCGGGTCGGCATCGGCGCGTCGGGAGGCGCCTGGCCGGTCGATCCCGCCATCGCGCTGAAGTCCTACTTCCTGCCACAGGGCATCTCAGCCGACCTGATCGCCACCAAATACGGTTTCTCCCGCGACGACGTCGACGCCTATGCGGTGGAAAGCCAGCGACGCGCCGCGGCGGCATGGGATGAAGGGCGCTTCGCGAAGTCGGTCATCCCGGTGAAGGACCCTAACGGCATCACGATCCTGGCCAAGGACGAGCATATGCGGCCTTCGACCACGATGCAGTCGTTGGCGCAACTCAAGCCGTCGTTCGTCGAGATGGGCGAGCTTGGCGGATTCGATGCGGTCGCAATCCAGGCCCATCCGGAAGTCGAAGCCGTCAATCACGTTCACCACGCCGGCAATTCTTCCGGCATCGTCGATGGCGCCGCCGCCGTGCTGGTCGGCAATGCGGAAGCGGGTCGTCGCGCCGGCCTAAAGCCACGGGTGCGAATTAGGGCGTTCGCCAATGTTGGCTCGGAGCCTGCCATCATGCTCACGGGGCCGATCGACGTCACCAAAAAGGTGCTGCGCAAGGCCGGCATGTCGCTTGGCGATATCGATCTGTTCGAGGTTAACGAGGCGTTCGCCTCCGTGGTACTGCGGTTCATGCAGGCGTTCGATCTCGACGGGGCGAAAATCAATGTCAACGGCGGCGCGATTGCGCTCGGCCATCCGCTTGGCGCCACCGGCGCCATGATTCTCGGCACCGCGATCGACGAAATGGAACGACGCAATGCCGGCACGGCCCTCGTCACCCTGTGCATTGGCATCGGCATGGGTACCGCGACGATTGTCGAGCGGGTGTAACCCAAATCGGAGCATGCAAAATGCCGAAGATCGATATTGATGGCCTCAAGACGGATTCGATCACCGGATATCCGGAGCCGTTCCGCCAAATCGTGCTTGGGCGCGTGCGCAAGCGGCTTGGCAACGCCGCCGGGCTCACCCAGTTCGGCATCAATCTCACCACGTTGAAGCCCGGTGCTGCCTCCGCGCAGCGCCACTGGCATCTCGCCGAGGACGAATTCGTTTACGTGCTGGCCGGTGAAGTGGTGCTGTGCGAAGACGATGGCGAGGTGGTGCTGCGCCCCGGCGACGCGGCCGGGTTCAAGGCCGGCGTTGCCAACGGCCACTGCCTGGTTAACCGCTCCGGCCACGATGCCGTTTACCTCGAGGTCGGCACGCGGGCGGTGTGCGAGCGCGCCGAATATCCGGATATCGACCTGCGTATGGAGCGCGACGAAAAGGGCGCACGCTATCTGCACAAATCCGGCGAGCCCTATCCTGGTTCAGAGCGGTAAGCAGACGGTAGGAGAAATCGATGACCTACACGAATTTCAAGCTCGCTATCGACAGCGACGGCATCGCGCTCCTGACATGGGATGTGCCGGACCGATCCATGAACGTGATCACGCTGCAGGGCATCGAGGAACTGTCTGCCATAGTCGAAGAGCTTGCGGCCGATGCGGCCGTCAAGGGTGTCGTCGTCACCTCGGCCAAGGAGGCGTTTTGCGCCGGCGCCGACCTTACCCTGCTGGAGTCGCTTGCCCGCACCTTTGCGACACTTGTCAAGGAGCAGGGCGAGGAGCAGGCGGCGGTGCGACTGTTCGAAGAAAGCCGCAAACTGTCACTCCTCTATCGGCGCCTGGAGGCCTGCGGCAAGCCCTGGGTCGCGGCCATCAACGGCACCGCGGTGGGCGGCGGCTTCGAGCTGGCACTCGCTTGCCACCATCGCGTTGCGGCGCAGAACCCGAAGACGCGCCTCGGCCTGCCGGAAATCAGGGTCGGGCTGTTTCCCGGCGCCGGCGGCACCATCCGCATCTCGCGCATGCTGGCTCCGGCCGATGCCCTTCAATTTCTGCTCAAAGGCGATCAGCTTCGCGTCGAGCGCGCCAAGGCGATGAAATTGATCGACGCCGTGGTGCCGCCCGATGAGCTTATCAAGGCCGCCAAGGATTGGATCAAGGCCGGCGGCAAGGCCAAGAACCCGTGGGACGTGGACGGCTTTCGCCTGCCGGGCGGGCTTGTTTATTCCAAGGCCGGCATGATGACCTTCCCGGCCGCAAACGCGATCTACCGGCGCGAGACCTACGACAACTATCCGGCAGCGCGGGCGATCCTGCAGGTTGTGTACGAGGGATTGCAACTGCCGATGGACCTTGCGCTGCGGGTCGAGTCGCGCTGGTTCGCCAAAATCCTCCGCACACCGGAGGCTGGCGCCATGATGCGGTCGCTGTTCGTGTCGATGCAGGACCTCAACAAGGGGGCGCGGCGTCCCGCAAATATTCCGCCGGCAAAATTCAAGCGCGTCGGCATCATCGGGGCGGGCTTTATGGGGGCGGGCATCGGCTACGTGACCGCACAGGCCGGCATCGAGGTCGTGCTGATCGATCGCGACCAGGAGGCCGCCGACAAGGGCAAGGCGCAATCCCACAAGCTGATCACCGAGCAGGTCAACAGGGGCCGCGCCACCGCGGCCGATCGCGACGCGCTGATGTCGCGCATCACCGCGACGGCAGATTATTCAGCATTAGGGGATTGCGATCTCGTCATCGAGGCGGTGTTCGAGGATCGCGCTGTAAAGGCCGAGACCTACGCCAAGGCGCAAGCCGCCATGGGGGCGCAGGTGATATTCGGTTCCAACACCTCGACGCTGCCGATCACGTCGCTGGCGCGGGAGTTCAAGGACCCGTCGCGTTTCATCGGAATTCACTTCTTTTCGCCGGTGGAGCGGATGATGCTGGTCGAGATCATCCTCGGTCGGGACACAGGCGACGCCGCGCTGGCCGCCGCGCTCGATTATGTCCGCGCCATCCGCAAGACCCCGATCGTGGCCAACGATTCCCGCGGTTTCTATACCTCGCGCGTGGTCGGCACCTATCTGCGCGAAGGCCATCTGATGCTGACCGAAGGCGTGCCGGCTGCCATGATCGAGAATGTCGGTCGTATGGCCGGCATGCCGGTCGGCCCGCTGGCGCTCAATGACGAGGTCGCGGTGGATCTTGCCTGGAAGATCCTCAAGGCCACCGAGGCCGATCTCGGCGCGGGAGCGATCGACGCCCGCCAGAAGGCCCTGCTCGCCGAAATGGTCGAGAAGCGGGGCCGCTTCGGTCGCAAGAACCGCAAGGGCTTTTACGATTACCCGGAGCGAGGGCCGAAGAAGCTGTGGCCGGGTCTCGCCGACCTGCAGCCGGTGAAGCTCGATCCCGACACCATCGATGTGCAGGAGCTGAAGGATCGCCTGCTCGGCATCCAGGCGTTGGAGACCGCCCGCTGCTTCGAGGAAAAGGTGCTGACCGATGTCCGCGAGGCCGATGTCGGCTCGATCCTGGGCTTCGGATTCGCGCCGTTTTCGGGCGGCACCCTGTCCTATATCGACATGATGGGAACGAAGCGATTCGTGGCGCTGTGCGAAGGGCTAGCCGCAAAGCACGGTGCGCGTTTCGCGCCGCCGCAGCTGCTGATCGACATGGCGGCGCGGAATGAGAGTTTCTACGGCCGGTTTGCGCCAGGCCGGAGCGAGAAGGCGGCGTAGCCGTAGGGCGGGTTTGCTTTAACTTAACCCGCCGCCTCGCATGGAATGGCGGGCCAAGCGAACCTGCCCTACGCCGACTGATGATGGGTTTGACGTGCCGAGAGCACTCGTTCCCGCACTCTACGGTGATTCTGAGCCGAAATCGCGGATCATACGCTCGATGACCGGTGCAAGCTCCGGAAGCTTACCAATGAGAATTTCCCAAATGACCTCGGGATCGACTTTGTTGTAGTCATGCCTCAACACGTCACCCAAATCCGCATAGAGCACGCCAGTCAACCTCCGGATAACGGACGGTCAATGGCGTTGGCAAAGATTTGGCAGCCTCCGAGATTATCAGTAACGCCCGCTCGCCTGCGCGCAGCAAAAGGTAATCATGGATAAAGGTCTGCCGATCGACTCCGATCAACCTCGGTGTGATGCTTTGAATTTCTGTCCGGATATGGCCGAGCCGGATGAGGGGATTCTTGCTGGCCATCAAAATTGATCGAGTCCCTCGCGCGTTCCGAAGCTGATTTTGATGCCGGGAACAGCATCTTTGAGGGCAAAATAGCCGCCCATAAGCTCGTCGAAACCGAACCTTCGGCCTGGGCTTTGTCTATGAATACATCCACGTCGGACTCCGGCTGCGCTTCATCGCGGGCATACGAACCAAACAGATACAGCCCCGCGATGCCGTGAGCCCTCAATTGAGGCTCGGCTGCTTTGAGCTTGTTAATTATTTCAGCACGGTTCATTAACGTATGTTATCGCAGGTTCGGCGCATCTGCCATGGGGCGGTGTGCTTTTTGTGTGCTTTTGCGGTTAATTGGAGCGGAGACTGCGGGTAAGCGTAGGCAGTCAACGAAAAATGCTCCTCAAGCCACGCTCTGAGGGCATTTCATTCCCCGCCCCACCCTGGTAAATCTCACTCCAAAGCCCGGCGATTGCCGCAGGGCCACAATGTGATCAGGCGGCATGTCCGGCAAGCTCCCGAAAATTCACGACTTCCGTCGTATCGTCGTCAAAGTCGGCTCGTCGCTCCTGATCGACGCCGAGGCCGGCCGGGTGAAGCAGGCCTGGCTCGCTTCGCTGGTTGAAGACATCGCGGCCCTGCACCGCGAAGGACG
>Ga0126379_10001316_pt1 | contig 14974 bp, 2 predicted proteins | sample PanSoiMetPlot_24_FD_92640 | JGI IMG/M metagenome (GOLD analysis project Ga0126379, IMG submission 92640) | Tropical forest soil microbial communities from Panama - MetaG Plot_24 | ecosystem: Environmental > Terrestrial > Soil > Tropical forest > Bulk soil | place: Panama | collected 2016-02-17 | reverse complement strand
TCGGGCGGAAAGTTGAACGTGGTCGGCCGGCGGCTGCGCAAGGTCGACGGCCTCAAGAAGGCCACCGGTGAGGCGCTCTACGCGGACGACATCCAGCTGCCGAGAATGCTCCACTGCAAGATTCTGCGCAGCCCTCACGCCCACGCGCGCATCAAACGCGTCGATTTTACCCGCTGCCTGGCACACCCCGGCGTGGTCGGCGTCCTCGAGGGAAAGGAGATCCCCACCCGTTACGGGGTGATTCCCTGGACTCCGGACGAGCAGGCGCTGGCGGCGGACAAGGCACGCTTCATCGGCGACGAGGTGGCCGCGGTGGCCGCGGAGGACGAGCTGGCCGCCGAAGAGGCGCTCGAGCTGATCGACGTCGAGTACGAGGTGCTGCCCGCGCTGATCGAGCCGGAAGATGCGCTGCGCGAACAGGGCCTCAAGATCCACGAGAGCGCCAAGCAGGGGAACATCTCCAAGCAGGTCGAGCTTTCCTTCGGAGACGTAGGGGGAGGATTCGCGCGCTCCGCCTCGGTGGTCGATCACACCTTCTTCTACGAGGGTTCGACGCACACTCCGATCGAGCCGCACTGTGCCATCGGCCACTACGACGCCGACGGAAACCTCACCGTCTGGTCCTCGACGCAAATTCCGCACTACGTCCACCGCGAGCTCGCTCGCGTCCTGGAGTTGCCCGAAGCCCGGATTCGAGTCATCCAGCCGTTTCTCGGAGGTGCTTTTGGCGGGAAGTCGGACCCCTTCAGCCTGGAGTTCGTCGTGGCCAAGCTGTCGATTAAGACCGGTCGACCGGTGAAATGCCTCTTCACGCGGGAGGAGGTTTTCTGGGCGCACCGGGGCCGGCATCCGATGAAGATGCGATTCAAGGTGGGGCTTTCCTCCGCGGGCCGTATCGAAGCGGTCGAGTCGAAGATCTTGATCGACGGGGGCGCGTACAGCTCGTTCGGGCTGGTGACCGCCTACTACGCGGGGCAGCTGCTCACCGGACCCTACCAGTTCGGCGCGTACCATTTCGATTCGACGCGCGTCTTCACCAACAAGCCGCCCTGCGGACCCAAGCGCGGACACGGAAGCGTGCAGCCGCGCTTCGCCTTCGAGGTGGCGCTCGACATGGCCGCGGAAAAGTTGGGGATCGATCCGATCGACGTGCGCCGGCGGAACTTCATCGGCGAGAACGTCAAGACGATCAACGGACAGCTGATCACCTCGAATGGATTCTTGCGCTGCCTGGATCTCGTCGAGGAGGCGAGCGGGTGGAAGCAGCGCAAGGGAAAGCTGGGCTTCGGCCGCGGCCTGGGCGTTGCCGGATCGATGTACATCAGCGGGACGGCGTACCCGGTGTATCCGAACGAGATGCCGCAGGCGGGCATCCAGGTGAAGCTCGATCGCTCGGGGAAAGTGACGATCTTCTCGGGTGCCTCGGACATCGGCCAGGGCTCGAACTCGATTCCCGCCTACCTCATCGCCGAGGAGATCGGCTGCGACCCGCGCGACTGCGTGGTGGTGGCGTCGGACACCGATCTCACCCCGGTGGACCTCGGCGCCTACTCGAGCCGGATCACCTTCATGGTCGGCATTGCCTGCGTTGAGGCGGGGCGCAAGCTGTGGGCGCAGATCTCCGCGGCCGCGGCAGAGAAATGGGGCGTCGAGGCTTCGAAGGTAGAAGGTAGATTGGGGACGATTTTCGTCCCCGATACCGAGCTGAGCATGGCGTTTAAGGAAGCCGTGCGGCTAGCGGAGGCAAAGTTCGGGACGCTGGGCGCGACCGGGAGCTACAGGACGGAGAAGTTGGGAGGCGACTACCGCGGTGGGACGATCGGCGCTTCCCCCGCGTACAGCTTCACCGCGCACGTGGTTGAGATCGAGGTCGATCCCGAGACGGGCATCTGGACCGTGCAGCGGGTCTGGGCGGCGCACGATTGCGGCAAAGCGCTCAACCCCACGTTGGTGGAAGGGCAGATCGAGGGCTCGGTCTACATGGGCTACGCCGAGGCGGCGATGGAGGAGATGACCTATCTGCCCTCGGGTCTTCACCGCGGCCCGTCGCTGCTCGACTATCGCATCCCCACCTCGCTCGATACGCCGGAGCTCACCGCGATGATCGTCGAGTCCGGCGATCCCAAGGGGCCGTACGGCGCGAAGGAGGCGGGCGAAGGGCCGCTGCACCCGGTGATTCCAGCCATCTCGAATGCCATTCATGACGCGGTGGGGATCCGGTTGACCGAGCTTCCGTTTCATCCGGGGAAGGTCCTGGCGCTGCTCCGGGAGAAAGCCCGGCGGCGGGTGCCGGCGGCGACGATCGACGAGCGGATGCGCGCCGCGGGCGAGTCCAGGCAGTAGCCTCATGCTCACGCTGCCCGCGTTCGAGTACCACAGCCCCTCGAGCATCGGCGAAGCGGTAGCGCTGCTGTCGAAATACCGGGGCCAGGTCAAGCTCGTCGCCGGCGGGACGGATTTGATCCCGAACATGAAGCACCGGCTCTTCACCCCAGCGCACCTGGTTGGCCTCAAGGCGATACCCGACCTCGATCGGATCGCCGACGAAGGGGAAGAGATCCGGCTGGGTGCGATGTGCACTATGGCGCAACTCGCGCGCGATCCCCTGGTCGGCAAGGTGCTGCCGAGCCTGGCCGACGCCGCCGCGCAGATAGCCGGGCCGCAGCTGCGAGAGGTGGGAACGCTGGGCGGAAATCTCTGCCTTGACACCCGCTGCGTCTACTACAACCAGACATACTTCTGGCGGAAGGCGCTGGGCTTTTGCCTGAAGAAAGACGGCACTGTTTGCCATGTCGTTCAGGGAGGCCGGCGCTGCGTCGCCGCGGCCTCCAATGACACCGCGCCGGTGCTGATGAGTCTGGGGGCGCGGCTTCGCGTCGTTGGGCCAAGCGGCGTTCGCGAGCTTGCAGTTTCCGAGCTGTACGTCCCGGATGGGATCGTCAACACAGTGCTCTCGCCAGAGGAGCTGGTGGTGGAGGTTTGCGTTCCCAAACCGGAAGCGCGGACTTTGATGGGGTATCAGAAGCTACGGGTGCGGGCGTCGATCGACTACCCAGCGCTCACCATCGCGGTGGCCGCCAAGCTGGATCCGAATGACCGCGTCGAGTGGATTCGGACCGTGGTCTCGGCGCTCGGCGCCCGGCCGCACTGGGTCGGCGGGCTGGAAAGCTTTGAGGGTCGGCGGTTCGAGCCCGGGTTGGTGGCGGAAGTGGCGCAAGTCGCCCACCGCCAATGCCACCCGCTCACCAGCATCAACGTGGATCCGGCTTGGCGTCGCGAGATGATTCCAGTGTTCGTGCGTCGCGCCTTTGGCTCTGGTCATCGCGCGTAGCGGATAACAGCGAACTGCCCCGGGGTGGGCGGCACCGATCCCACCAAGATGATCTTGCCGTCCGGCTGAAACACCACCCCGTTGACCGCGGGACCTAAGACGTTCGGGGCGCCAATTACCATGCCCGTGCCCCCCGGCCCAAACGTCGAATCGAGCGAGCCATCCAGGTTGTAGCGTAGAAGAAGTACCCGCACGGCGTTGGTGCCGCGCTCGGTGAATGTGCCGGCCACGGCGATTTTGTCTTCCGACGACGCGCCGACATTGGGTATAGCGTTTCCAGCGTCTGGGTCGAAGCGCGTCGCAGCGATTCCGGCGTCTCCGAAACCCGGATCCAGCCCGCCATCGGCTCGAAATCCAGCGAGAGCGATGTCCCCGTGGTTCGCGGAGTCCAAGATACGCGCGACGACGACGATGCCGCCTTGCGCGTCGAGCACTGCCTTGCCCTGCGAGCTGGCGGATCCAAGCTGGATCAGCAACTGTCCGTTGCCGTTGAATGACTCGTCCACCGAGCCCGTTCCGCTCACGTCGAAGGCCATCACCGCGACGGCGGATCGGCCGCTCACCGTCGCGTTCCCCACCACCTTGACCTTGTTCTCGGCGGTGAAGACTGCTCCGTTGGCGCTGGGACTCGTCGCACCGTCGAACGGACGGGAGAGGATGCCGCTGACGCCAAAGTCCTGGTCCAGCGTTCCATCGGCGTTGTAGCGCGCAAGCGCAAACGCAACCGGGCTGGAAACCGTCTGACCGGCGACGAGAATCTTGTCGTCGGTCGTCAGCCCCACCGCCCGGGCAAGGATCGTCCGTCGGGCCCGGCCCGGCCTTCCCCCGTCGGCATTGAAGTCGCTATCGAGGGAGCCTTCGGGCCTCAGCCGGATCAGCGTATCGTCGAGCCCGCTGGCCGCGATCAAAATGCCCGCGTCGCTGATCGCGACGGCGGTCGCCGAGACCTGACTGATGCCCGACGTCTCGAGAACGACGACGGCGCCGGCGGGTGGCGGATCGGGCACCCCGGCGTCACCGACAAACGTTGGATCCAGCGTGCCGTTAGGGTTGTAGCGAGCGACCGCCAAGCCGAAACAGGGTTGGTTGGGGCAGAGTGGTAGGGAAGTTCGCCTCCGAAAGCCGACCGCGACGATATTCCCGTCTTGCTGGAGCCCCACCGCCGCCGCCGCCCCGCTGGTTCCACCGTCGCTCGAATCCAGGTGGGTGACCACCAGTCCTGGGATTGGGTTTGACGCTCCGAAAGTGATGTCCAGCGGGGTGGGCTCGACTACCTGCAACGTCAGCGGCGCTTCTGCGGAAGAAGAGCCCGAGAGCCCAGACACCAGGAGAGGATACGAGTCGAGCGGCACCGTGGAAGCCACTCGAAGGATGAGGGCCCCCCGATTGCTGCTGATCTCCAGCGGATCGGCGGTCACCCCGTCGGGTATGCCGGAGACGGTGACCGAAATCGGATCCGCAAAGTCCTGGCGGATGACGGTGACGCTTACAGCACGGTTGGATCCCGCGCCGATAGCGATCGTGGCGGGCGTCACCACGAGCGAGAACCCGGGCTCGGTGACGCTCAGGCTCAGGGGAGCGCTCGACGAGCTAGGGCCGCTGGTGGCTACCACGGTAACGGCGATGCCGTCGGCGAGCGGAGCGAAGGCGGAAGCCGAGAGATTTAAGTTTCCCGAGTTGCCGCTCATCACCAGGGGGGCCGCCGAGATCCCGGGGGGCAGCCCGCTCGCGCTCACCGTGACTGGCTGTCTCATATTCGACCGCCGCTCCAGGCGTACCTCGATCGGGACCGTCCGCCCTCGCGGCACCGAGATGCTAGACGGCGCCACCGCCAGCCTACCCAGGCCATTATCGCCGGACCCCGGCGCCCTCGAGGAGCAAGCGGTCACGACCAGTCCCCCACCCAGCATCAGGACCGCGATCCCGCTTAGTCTCATCGCCACTCCTGCGCGCAGGCGCTCTAAAGGAAAAGACTCGCCCAGGCAAGCCGTGTGACAAATCATTCACACAAAATGGCCGCCTGTCTCATCTGAAACACAATCGTTTTCGTTGCTTGGGCGAGCCGATGTGAAAAGTTCGCAACGATTTTTTCCGCGCTTGATCCCCTCGGAGCCACAGTCTACAGGAGCGCGGCTCGAACCACTTGCTCGATGGCCTCCAGCGCCAGGGAAGCCCTCCAGCGCGATGGCGCGCCGCAGCATCCCTGGCAACGGCAGAGTAGTTGGATCGATCGCTTTGACGGGGGTCTAGAGGGAGTGAGATGGGCAAGACAGGAAGCGGGGCGCCACAGCTAACCGCGACACTGATACTCCTGGCGCTCGCCCAAGACGCCCGTCCCGGCCCTCTTTTGCGTCCGGCCGGCTCGCCGGCTCCGGGTTCCGCCGCGGCAGCCGCGGCGGCAGCTCGTGCAGCGAGAACTTCGGAGCTCGCCGCACGGCAAGCCAACGAATCGCTCCGCCGGACCGCTGATGTGATGCGGCGATTCCAGTCGCAGCAGGCGGAAGCGAGGGCGGCCGCCGCGGCGGCAGCGAGCACCGTGCCCAACGGGTTGACCAATGGCGGGCTGACCATCGCTCCCGGCGCGCGCGACGACCCAAACCTTTGGACGGGAGCCAACCTGCCGGCGCAGTCGCAAAGCGGCGGGCGCACCGAGGTCGACATCACCCAGACGCAATCGAAAGCGATCCTTACCTGGGGGAGCTTCAACGTGGGGCGGGAGACCGACGTCCATTTTGACCAAACCGCGGGAGGCGCAGATGCCGCGAGCTGGATCGCGCTGAACCGCGTCACCGACCCGAGCGGAAGGCCATCCCAGATTCTCGGCTCGATCCGCGCTGAGGGGCAGGTTTACCTCATCAACCAGAACGGCATCATCTTTGGCGGCACCAGCCAAGTGAACGTCAATTCGCTCATCGCCTCGAGCCTCGACTTCTACGGCCAGACACTCGCGGAGCGGAACCAGCGATTCCTCAACGGCATCCTCTACAACCCCAACGAGACAAACCACCCTGCGCTGGTTTTCGGGGAAAGGCTCGAGGCTAACTACGACGAGCTGCACCCGGCGCCCGATTCCAACCACAATCCGACCGAGACCTTCGCCCGGGGCGACGGGGTGACCGTCGAGGCCGGCGCGCAGCTCACCGCGACCGGCGGCCGTGCCATGCTCCTGGGCCACAACGTGAACAACGCGGGAACCATCCAGGCCACCGATGGCGAGGTGGTGCTCGCCGCGGGGCGCGGCATCTACCTCAATAAAAATTACCAGCGCGTCATAACGTTGACGACGCAGCTCGACACCCTCGGTCGCGGCATCACCGTGGGAGTCAACCGCGGTGGTCGGGTCGAGAACATCGGAGTGATCTCGAGCGACCGCGGGAGCGTGAACATCCAAGCCAAATCCATACTCCAGGGCGGGCTCATCCAGGCGACGACGTCAGCTAGCTCGCGCGGCTCGATCATCCTCACCGCCGGTGACGGAATCGTGGTCAATACCCCCCCGCAAAGTCCGCGGGCGTACCCCGATCCGTTGTACGCGGGCGCCCTCGGAGATCTGACCTTCGCTGACGGTACCACCACGCAGATCGTGCCCGACGGCCAAGACCGGCGTGCGATCGGGTTCGATCAGTTCCATTCGTCGCAGGTCGAGCTGTCCGGGCGCTACATCACCTTCGAGCAAAACGCCACCCTCTACGCCCCCAATGCGACCGTCAAGATGGTGGCAATGCGCGGCCTGCCCGTCCATGACTGGGTCCGCGATGCCACGGGAACACTCGTCGAGACCCCCGACGACGCGCGCATCTACCTTGCCCAGGGCGCGCGCCTCGACGTCTCCGGCTTACGTGGCGTCGAGGTTCCGATGGAGCGCAACGCCATCCAGGCGGAGCTGCGCGCCAACGAGTTACGGGACAACCCGTTCCTTCGCGACAGCTTTATTCGCGGCCAAAAGGTTTACTTCGACGCGCGGCGAGGAACCGCCCTCGCCGACGTGTCCGGCTACTACGATCTGATCGAGCGCGACGTTACGGAGCTGATGACCGAGGGCGGCACGATTCAGCTCCAGGCGCCCCAGATCGTGACCCGCGCCGGCTCGCTGATCGACTTGTCCGGCGGTAGCCTTCGCTACCTGCCGGGGTACGTCCGAAGCACCCGGCTGGTCGATGCCAGCGGGCGCGTGGTCTCGATCGAGGACGCCACCCCCGACATTGAGTACGTCGGCTTTGCCGGCGATCACCTCGTCCGGCATGCGCGCTGGGGCGTGACCCAGAATTATGCATCTCCCTTCCGCGGCACGCAGGGGAGGTACGATCCTGGTTACCTGGAGGGGCGGTCCGCCGGCACACTGACCATCGGTTGGCTCGACATCGGTCCAGGAAGTCCGCCGTCCGCGTACGGCTATCGGATCTTGGACGGCGATATTGCGGCCGACATCGTCGTCGGCGACAATCAGCGCGCCGCGCCGGCGGGTGCTACCTCCCGGGACGTAACCCGCGTCTGGCGCGAGCTCCCCAGGGCCGCTGCGCTCAACTTCGGTTTCCTGACGCCTTGTGGATCCAGTAGTTCGGGCTGTGAACGGCCGCTGCACGGCGGAAATATCACGATCGGCCAGTCACCACTGCTGCCGGACGATTTCGATTCCCACAGCCGCATCGATCCCGCGCCGCAATACAACACCGTTTTGCCGGCCCGGTACTTCGACGGGCGAACGTTCTCCATCGTTAACCTGTTCAGTGGCGAGGTGGGCACAGACGGCATCGCCCCCGGCGGGAGACTGACAATTGCCGACGGCGTGGTCATGGACTTGGGCAACTACGGCCGGCTCAACTTCGCAGGAACGCGCGCGGACATCGAGGGCACTATCCGTGCGCCGGGTGGGACGGTGACCATCAACGCTGCCCGCGTATTCCCAAGCCCTCGAGATCCCAACGACCCTACGTGGACTCCCCAACCCGACTGGCGCACCCTTTCCGATGAGCTCAAACCGCAGATCAACCTGGGCCCGAACGGGTTCATTGACGTCGCCGGCCGATGGGTGAACGAGCTTCGCAATCCCGCTGACCAGACGCAGGTTAGCATCAACGGTGGGTCGGTCAGCCTGATTACCAGCGATCGACTGAACCTCTCGGCGGGATCCGTGATCGACGTCTCCGGGGGCGGCCGCCTGTCCGCCGACGGGCGAAAGGTGACCGCCGGCAGCGCCGGCTCGATCTCCCTGATCAACTCGCACGCGGTGATCGGCGCTTCGCACGTACCGTCGGGGCCTCGCGACGGAGTGATGATCCTGGACGGCGAGCTGCGCGGCTACGGTCTCGCGGCAGGAGGCTCGCTCACCGTCGCCACCGGCGGGTCCATCGTGCTCTCGGAACATCCCATGCCGGACAGCAGCGCTTGGGTAATTTCGCCCGACCACTTCCGCCAGGGCGGATTTTCCAGCTTCATCCTCTCCGGGTCATCGGGCGTGGCGGTTGCCGAGAACACGTTGATCGCCCCCGAGGCGCAGAGCTTTATCCTCGACCACTCGGGCCAGTCGATCGAGACGGGAACGCGGCTCTTCGGCGCGACCAGCCTGGCGGTGCTCGGCGGTGATCGGGCCCAGCCGATGTCGCTGACGCTCAGCGGCCCGGCGGTGGACAGCCGAGGTGATCTGATCCGCGTGGAGACAATCCCCGATGCGGGCCGGTGGACTCCAGGGCAGCGCGACAATGCGGGCGCGGTGACCATAGGCAGGGGGGCAGAAATCCGGATGGCGCCCCGATCGACGGTCCGGCTTGTCTCGGGGACCAACGTCTTCGTGGACGGCACGGTGTACGCGCCAGGTGGGCTGATCGATCTTCGAGTCGGCACCGACCGGCGAACCGGAAGCGGCGATCCGCCGGCGATACGGCTCGGAGAGCACGCCCGGCTGCTCGCCCCTGGCTACGTGAAGACCGTGTTCGAAGGATTGTTCACACGCCGCAGCGTCGAGGACGGCGGCCGAGTCAGCGCAAGCTGGTTTTCTTTTGCTGACCAGACCGCCGGGCAGCTCCTCGGTTTCATCATGACCGACCCGGGGTCGATCATCGACGTTTCGGGCATCCAGGGTCCGGCAGATCTCGCTCCGGTCTTGCCGCCACTGGTGCGCCCGACCGATCGCTACGTCGAGCGTCTCGTGGACGGCGCCGGCGGCTCGATCGTCATCGGCAGCACACTCCTCGCCGGGATGGGCGGCACGCTCGCAGGTCAGATGCGGCTCGCTCCAGGCGGCGACACGGGCCGCGGCGGAACCTTGGACATCGGCGCACCTCGGCTCGTCGTGACTCAATCTGTCCCGGGTAATCTCCCGCGGGTGACTTTCGACTCGCCGATCGATCGCCACATGAATGACCTGACCGTCTTCGCCGACCGGCTCAACGCTTCGGGCGCCGACGATTTGACCCTTCGGGCGGTCACCGACACCCTCGTTGAGCCGCGCGCGATCGTGTTCGACGGCAACGTGTCGCTGGTCACTCGGCGCTCAATCCAGATCGGAGGCCCGCTGGTCTCGGTCCGGTTCCCGGGAGAAGTGAGCATCACTTCCGGCTACGTCGCCTTCCATCCGCGAGCCTTCGATGGCGAGGGGACCATCTCGGCCAATCCTCTGGCCGATCGCCTGGGTGGGCGGTTGTCGGTACAGGCCGATCTCATCGATATCGGGTACGGCGTTGACTTTGGTTGTAGCTCGGCAACCTGTCGCACCGCAGGACTAGACATGGGCTTCGCCGACGTGCGCCTGGCGGCCAGAGGAGACATCCGGCTCGAATCGCAGCAGACCATCGGCTTCGTCCCTGGCAGCGCGCGGATCAACGCCGGTGGATCGCTGACCCTGGAGGCGGCGCAGGTCTACGTTACCAGCGCCCTGGTGCCGCACCGCTCGGACACCGATCCCGGCTTTCTGATCAACGCCGGCGGCACGCTGACAATCCGCGGCAATGGCGGCGACGCTCCGGTTCCTTTCTCCTACGGCGAGCGGCTCACCCTGCGCGCGCCGGACATTCTCCAGGCGGGCGTGTTGCGCGCTCCGCTGGGTGAGATCCGGCTGGAAGGGTCGCGAAGCGTGACCCTGGCACCAGGGAGCCTCACCTCCACCTCTCTCGAGGGGATACAAGTCGTCGGCAGCCTGGCCAACATTACGCCGGAGGATCAGTTCCCCGGCTTGGCCCCCCTGGGCGATCTCACCGCGCTGCCGAGCAAGGCCGTGCAAGTTACCTCGCCTCGCGTCACGGTTCAGCAAGGCGCGACGGTCGACGTGTCTGGCGGGGGCGATGTCGAGTCGTGGGAATTCATTCGTGGGAATGGAGGGTCGCGGAACATTCTCCGCGACAACAACACCTTCGCCGTCCTCCCCAGTTTCGGGGACACTCCGCGGCCGGCGGGTTGGCAGGACCGTCGCACAGGCGATAACTTCTTCTCCACCGCGCTGCCCCGGATCGGCGACCGGGTGTATCTCCAAGGCGTCCCTGGGTTGCCTGCGGGTGAATACACGCTTTTGCCGGCGGACTACGCCATGCTGCCTGGGGGCGTCCTGCTGCGCACGGTCGGCTCAGGCCTGTCGGCACTTCCGGCGACGACGACGCGGCCGGATGGATCGAGCCTGATCGGGGGGTATCGCCTGGTCGGCGGCACGCCGATTCGCGACGCCGGGTACACGCGCTTCCTCGCCATGCCGCGAGCTGTTTTCTCCAAGTACAGCGAGTTCGCCACCTACTCCTTCAACGACTTCGTCGCGACGACGGCGGAGACTGCAGGGGTCACCGCGCGGGCCGGGCTCGACGCGGGGTCGGTCGTGCTCGGCGCCACCAGCACGCTCGTCCTGGACGGAACCGGCCGCTTCGGTGCGGCTCCGGGCGGGCTGCTGGGCAACCTGGATATCTCCTCGGAGCGGATCGCGATCGTCGGCGGCGGATCTACCGCGCCCGCTGGTTACCTCTCCATCGATGCGGACAACTTGAGCCGGTTCGGCGCCGGCAGCATCTTCGTCGGCGGCCGGCGATCGCAGGGTGCCGGCGGCACGAACGTCACTGTCAACGCCCTCGACGTGCTGGTGAACAACGGCCCGGGCAGCGTCTTGAGCGCGCCGGAGATCCTACTTGGTGCGCGCGACTCGGTGAGGATCGCCGCCGGCTCGGCGATCTCCGCGGAGGGCCAAGTGTTGTCGAACAACAGCCCGTTGCGCATCTCCGGCGATGGCGCGCTGTTGCGCGCTTCCACCGGCAACCGCGTCCCCGTAACCCGGTCTGGAACCTCTGGCGCGATAGGCACCCTCGAGATCGGCGCCGGCGCCTCGCTGCGCTCGACCCGGTCGATCTCCCTCGATGGCAGCCAAAGCGTGCTGCTTGACTCAACCGCAGTGTTCGACACCGCTCAGCTCGACTTGAGCTCGGGTCGGGTGAGCATCGGCGATGTCCCGAGCTCGGTCGGCGGCACAATCTTGTCCGGCGCCACGCTCGAAAGCCTCGGCCGAGCTCGGGACCTCCTCATCCGCGGAAGCGAGTTTATCGACTTCTACGGCAACGTTCGGCTCGGGGGCCGGGATCCCTCGGGGCTTGCCACCTTGGGAACCCTCACTCTGGACACGGGCCTGCTGCGGGGCGTGGGCGCGGGAGCCTCGCCTTCCATCGTGGCCAGGGAGATCGCGCTGCGAGACAGCGGGACCGCCGGCCAAGCAACGCCGGGAGGTACTGGCACGCTGTCCCTCGACGCCGGCAAGCTCGTGCTCGGGCCTGGAGAGATCACCCTGGGCAGCTTCGCCACGGTTGACGCCCGGGCCAACGTGGTGCCCAGCGGCACCGGCGGCCTCGATTTCGCCGGCTCGATCTCGATCACCAGCGACTTGCTGACCGCCGCGGCCGGGTCCGACTACGCGCTGCGCGCCGGAGGAAACCTATCCGTCGCGCGCTTGGCGGGTCCTGCTCAAGCGGCCGATGATTTCGGCGGGCGCCTGTCGCTTTCCGCAGCGAACGTATCGCTCGACACGCTGGTGGACATGCCCGCCGGCGTCTTCGAAGCCAATGCCACCGGCGGAAACTTGACCCTCGGCAGCACCGCGGCGATCACCCTTCGCGGCCGGACCGTCAACTTCCGCGATGTCTTCAGGGCGGTGCCCGGGGGACTCGTGCGGCTGAGCGCCTCTGGCGACGTGGTCGCCGCGGATGGCGCGCGCGTGGACGTCTCAGGCGATCCGCGCGGCGGCGACGCCGGGAGCATCGAGGTCGCCGCGGGTGGACGCGCATCGCTGCCGACCGCCGTCCAGGGGACGGCCTCGGCTGGTTATCGTGGTGGCCGGTTCTCGCTGGACGCGGACAGCCTCTCCGACTTCCCCCGGCTCAACGCCGTCCTCGAGGCGGGCCGGTTCAACTCAAGCCGCGCCATTCACGTCGCCAACGGCGACCTTGCCCTGGCCGCTGGCCAGACTCTGACCGCGCACGACGTGCTAGTGCGCTCCGACAATGGCGCGGTCTCGATCGCGGGGACGATCGATGCTTCCGGCGATGCGGCCTTCGTTCACGGAGGGCGTATCCAACTCATCGGCGGAAACGGGGTAAGCATCGCCGCCACTGCCCGGCTCAATGCGCGTGCCGGCGCGACCAGACCGGGCGACTTCGCCGCGGACAGCGGCTCGGTAGAGCTCGACGCGGCCGGTGGCCGGCTCTCCGTGGCTGCGGGCGCGCTCGTCGACGTCTCCGGCGGTAAGCAAGGTGGCGGCAAGGTGCTTTTGCGGGCGCAGCGCGAAGGCGATGACCTCGCCATCGACCAGCTCGAGGGGCGCTTCGTCGGCGCGCGCGACACGGCGATCGCCGGGATGCGGACGTATCAGTCGAGCACGGTCGACGCGCCGCTGCGCGACGCGATGCTCGCCGACGCGGCGGCCTGGGCAGCGCATGCTCCGGCAATTCAAGCCCGCCTGGGGACCGACTTCGAGGTGCGCCCGGGAATCTTGGTGCGCAGCTCGGGCGATCTCGCCATCGACGCGCGGATCGACCTTTCGGCCGCGAGGTACGGCGCCGGCGCGCCGGGTTACCTGGACTTCAGCGCCGGTGGCGACATCCAGATCAACGCCAACCTCTCGGATGGCTTCGACAGCGCGCTGCCCACCGCGCACCTCAACAGTGGCCGCTCTTGGAGCTACGGCTTCGATGCGGGCCGCGACGTAGTGCTGGCCGCCGGGACGCTGGTCCGCACCGGCACCGGAGACATTCGCGTCCGAGCCGGGCGTGACCTGGTGCTGACCGACAATCTCTCCCTGCTCTACACCGCCGGAACCAGTACACCGACCGAATCGGGTTTCGTTAATCCGATCCCCGGGCGGATCACCGGCGAGTTTCCTACCCAAGGCGGCGACATCCGGCTCTTCGCCGGCCGCGACATCCGGGCTCCGGTTACCCGTGAGTCAGCATCGGCCTGGTTGTTCCGCTACGGCGACACCGAATGGACGGGGGAATTGCGGACGAGCACCGTGGCGCAGCAGACGAGCTGGTCGATCGTTTTCGAGAACTTCGAGCAAGGAATTGGGGCGCTGGGCGGCGGCAACGTGGAGATCATTGCGGGCCGCGACATCTCGCAGGTCGCGGTTTCCCTGCCGACCACCGGGCACATGACAACTCCGGTCCGCGGGGTGGCGCAGGCGGAGGACGTGAAGATCCGGGGTGGCGGAAATCTGACCTTGCGCGCTGGGCGAGACGTCCTGGGCGGCGTGTTCCTGGTGGGCCGGGGCACCGCGGAGGTCAGCGCCGCTGGGCGCCTCACCTATGGCGAAACGCTGGTGGCGCAGCGCGACCAGATCAACAACCCTTCGATGTACATCGAGCGACCGCTCGCCGCGCTCTTCGGCCTGGCCGATGCGGCACTCACGATTTACGCGCGGAGCGGGGCGGTGATCGAGTCAGCCTTCGATCCGATGCTCCAAGGCCAGATTTGCCTGAACTCGCTTTGCAACGGCGAAGTCATCCTCGATGGCTCGGCCTTCTACGGGATGACCGAGCGCACCGCCATGCGGGTGATCGCCGCCAGCGGGGACGTACGCTATGCCAATAATCCGTGGGCCTCGGTGGACGTGAGCCACGGCACCACGCTCGAGGCGCTGATGTTCATGCGAGATTCCGGCGACGAGCGGCTCACCACCACCCACGCTTTCGAGCGCGTTCCGGGAACGACGCTTCTGGCGGCTCTGCGCGGCGATGTCGTCGTCGCAAACGACCGCGCTCGCAACGGCCTCATCGTGGCGCCGACCGACAACGGCACCTTCGAGCTTCTGGCAAGCGGCGGCGTTCGCTCGGACGACCCGGTCATCGGCCGTGCGGTTTCAGTGACAATGCTCGATGTCGGCGCCGATTACCGCCGAGGGGCGCGGCACGCGTTCGGGGTGATAGCCAATACCCGGATGAATCTGCGGATCGACAATCCGCCACAGGCAACTAACCACGATCGAGGTCTGATCGCAGCACACGCCAACGATCCCGAGCCCGCTCGTCTTTACTCGATGGGCCAGTCCCTCCCGCTGCGAACGTTCATCACCGCGCCCAAACCCGTGAGCGTCTATTCCGGCAGAGATCTGGCGGGCACCTTCACTGCGCAGAACAACCGTGCCGGGGAGGTGAGCTCGTTCGTGGCGGAGCGCGATGCCGACCAGCT
>Ga0126379_10001315_pt1 | contig 14977 bp, 14 predicted proteins | sample PanSoiMetPlot_24_FD_92640 | JGI IMG/M metagenome (GOLD analysis project Ga0126379, IMG submission 92640) | Tropical forest soil microbial communities from Panama - MetaG Plot_24 | ecosystem: Environmental > Terrestrial > Soil > Tropical forest > Bulk soil | place: Panama | collected 2016-02-17 | reverse complement strand
TCGGGTCGATGCTTGGGGAACGGTCATGACTGCCTACAACGTCATCAGTCCGCTGTTGATGCAGAACGGTCAGCCCGAGGACATCTCCATCCCCAAGGCGAACTTCGACGCCATCGCCGCCGTCGTCAACGGCGGTCTCGACGACAGCAACATCGCGGCCAACGCGAATATCCAGATGTCCAAGATCGCACCTGGTGGTACGTGGGGCGGGGTGACATTCAACCAGGGCAACATGACTTTGCCCGGCTATATCCACGGTGTGGGAGATATCTACGCCCAGTATGGCAACGCACCTGTGGTCGGTATCGGTGCTCTGGGCGTCGCTAGCCAGGCGGCGATCAAGTTCGGCGGCGATACGACCCTCTTCCGTAACACAGCGAACGAGCTGACCACCAACATTCTCCACGCGACCAACCTGCAGGACAGGTCGGAGAAGGCGGTTGCAGGCGGGTACGCGTCGCTCGACGGTCAGGCCCACGTCCCTGTGGCGCAGTTGCCTGACGTGTCTGCCACATACCAGCTCGTGTCCCAGAAGGGCCAACCCAACGGCTACGCGTCGCTAGGCGCTAACGGTCTCGTGCCGGGTAGCCAACTTCCCCCTGGCTTGGACCCGGCGCAGGTGCAGACCCGTAGCGAGAAAGGCCAGCCCAACGGGTACGCGTCGCTGGATGCGTCGGCCAAGGTGCCCATCGCACAGCTGCCTGACATCTCTACGACCTACCAGGTCACGTCGCAGAAGGGCCAAGCGAATGGGTATGCTGGTCTGAACGCGTCTGGCGTCGTGCCGCTGACGCAGCTCGACTTGTCCACGATGCAGGCGCGCAGCGAGAAGGCGATTGCGAATGGCTATGCCTCGCTCGACGGCACGGGCAAGGTGCCTAGCGCACAACTCCCGCCCATCGGCGCTGACCTCGTCTACGACGGCGACTTCACCGGCGCCTCGTACAAGGACGGGGACATTGTCGTCTACAACAACGTCGCCTACCTGTGCACCGCACCGACAAGCGCCGCGCCGACGGCATGGCCTGGTGGTCCCCCCGGCGCAGCACCGAACTACGTCGTTGCATACGGCACCTCGCTCCCTGCCTCGCCCACAGACGGCATGGAGGCGGTGCTCGTCGACTCCGTCACCAATCCTACGTACCAATGGCGATTCCGATATAATGGGCAGAGTACTGCCACATACAAATGGGAGTTTGTCGGCGGTTCGGACGGGATCTCTATTATTACCACTGACGAAACAAACGCCGTCGCCGACAGTCAATACAAAGACCTTACAACGCCTGGCCCGGACTTCATCGTCCCTCGTGCAGGAGACTACTTTGCTGCTGCTCAGGCAGATAACTACCACACAGCAACGCCGTGGTCTGTTTCTGTAGCTCCAGCACTCCCCGGAGGCTCCCCACCAGTTACTACAGGGAATATTGCTGGACCTACTGGTAATGCCATTGACGGCTTCTGTAGGGTTAGATTCAATGCTCTTACTGCTGGACAGACCATCCGCGTTCGTTATGCGAACGGTACCACTGGCACAGCGCACCACCGTTCTCGGCATCTCTGGGTAACTCCGATCCGAGTCTCCTAAGGAGGTGACATGGTAAAGGTCAAAGTAATCCCGCCGCCGCCGGGAGTCGAGGCGCTGGCGACGACGCCGAACCCCGGCACGACGGTGTGGGTCCCCATGTGGAACCTCGCCGGCGGGTCGTCGAACGCCTACAAGGGTGACTGGGCCGCTGGCACGTACTACCCCGGCGATCATGTGGTCTACAACGGCATCCTGTACGAGTGCGTGCGTCAGACCACCGCCGCGCCGGTGCCATGGCCTCCGGCGCCTGGCGCCGCGTCGTACGGGACGACGCTCCCGGCTTCGCCGATAGACGGGCAGGAGCACGTACTCGTCAACTCGGTCACCGCGCCGGACTGGCAATGGCGCTTCCGCTACAACGCGGGCAACACGACCGCGTACAAGTGGGAGTTCATCGGGGGTGCGCCCTACAGCGTCGTCGGCGGCTCGATGAATACCAGCTCGACAACACCGGTTGTCATTACGGGAGCGCCGACGTTCACGTTCCCGCGAGCGGGCATCTACACCGTCCTCTTCGGCGGGCTTGTCCAGAACAACGGAGGCACCGTCTCCGGTGCTTACGCGGCCCCGATGCAGATTTACGTCAACGGAGCGGCTGTAGGCGGTCAGGCCATTTCCACCCCAACGGCCGGTTATGTCGGCACAAGCATCTCCCAAGCAGTTCCGGGTGTAAACCCGGCTGCGGGGCAGGGTCTTGACATGCGCGGCTGGAACGGTTCTGCGGGGCCGACCACCGCCTTTTCTCAGTGCTGGTTCCAGATCGTCCCCGTGAGACTTTCGTGAGAGGAGCGGGATGAGCTCGACTTACATCGACGGCACAACGCCCGAGGTCGAGGCGCTCGCGACCCCGCCCAATCCGGCGACAACTAAGGAGGTGACATGGCTAAGAAGAAGGCAATAGCAGAAGTCGATCCGCTGCTCGGCGTCACGCCGCTCGCGTCGCCGGACCCGGTCACGACGGACTGGATCCCCATGTGGGGGCCGACGCCGAACACGCTACCACAGGACACGGTCATCGCCGCCGCCGTCCGCATTGTCGCCAACCGCCTCGCCGCCGGCGACGCGAATAATGCCTGGCAGGTGCGCGGCGATGGGCGCATGGACTGGGGTGCTGGCGGTGGCGCCGCGCTGGATGCGAACCTGTATCGCGGTGCGGCGAACAGACTACGAACGGATAGTAACCTTCATGTGCAGGGGGCTATCGCGCTCGACCTCACCGACTCAGTTGGAACGGCTGCGCTGTTTTTCGGGTCAGCGTTCGACACGAAGCTATATCGCTCAGCGGCGGGCCAGCTAAAGACAGACGGGTCGCTGATCGCGGGACCGTCACCTACGCTCTTTGTGCAACGAGTCTCGGCGGTCCCATCTGGTGTTCCGCACATGGAGGCGTACGGGAATACCACTGACGGCTCAGGGAACTTCTCCTACTCCTATGTTGCTCCGTTTCCCTCTGTCGCTGCCGGGGCATGTACGGGATACAACGGGTCGGGTTGGTGGATTGGATTCACTGTAGCTAATGGCACTGTGCACAATAGTACTGCTGGACAACCGGCGTGGCTCGTTACATCGGGGTACTAATGACTACTCATACTGTCAAGATCAAAGCTCTAGAGGCAACTGAGACCACAGTGACCGTGCCAACGATGCTCGGTACCGCAGAGATGGAGTTTGAGCCAGCACTGCGGGCGATCATCGATGTGGACGACAAGGTGACCGATCACTGGCACTACTTCAAACCAGAAGCACTTGTCAACCGGATGGATCTCTACGGGTTGGACAATGAGATCGAGGCTGTAGAGGCACTTGAGCGTGAGCTCGTCCGCAGCTGGGCTCCAGTACAAGTTGCTGCCGGCGCCCATATGCGTGAGCGCCTTGGTGGGATCGACAAGCAAGTAGAGGTCGTTTGGGAAGTGCCCACAGGGAAGGCACAGTCAGCGATAGATACATTCCGCGACCGGATCGATGCCTTCCGTAAGATGCAGGAGCCGATGAGCAATGGACAAGCCGAACACGACTGAGCAACTCTCTGTGGTGGAGGCGCGCCTGCAGGACCTGCGCCTGCAGCACTACACACTGGAGCTCGACAAGACCGCCGCGCGCGCCAGCGGCGCCGACGACGCCGAGATAATCGTCGCCCGCCTCGAGATGCTGCAGCGGCGCACCGAGCAGGCCTACGCTGCCCTGAAGATGGTGAAAGATGACCTCGATTCACTTTCCGTACAAGCCGAGGGTTGATGACCTCCAGGCTGCGATCACCGTCCAGCACAACCTGGACTATCTTACGCAGATCGTCCAGGATATGCTCAACGGTTCGGACTGGGGGTCTGTCACCGTGCCCGCCTCAGGCGCGAGCATCAGCGTCTTGTTCCGCACACCCATCGTCAATCCCAAGGTCATGATTACTCCCACAGCGAATCCCGGTACTGCCTACTGGGTATCTGCTAGGACCAATGCTGGATTCACGATCAGCCTCGCCGCAGCACAAGCTAGCGGCGTACCCTTCGACTGGATAGCGAGAGGAGGAACGTAATGTCGTCCTATGCCGTACCGACTCAGTACCTGCCCGCACAGGCGCAGCAGAACCTGGGTCGCAATCCGATGCTGCCGCAGGTGCCCGTCACGGGCGACTTGGACTCTCAGTATCTAGCGGAGGAAGCACAACTGAGGTCACAGGTTGCCAAGAACTACGCGGACATCCTGCAGCAGATCGGGTACACGGACCAGAACACGGGTCAGTTCATTCCCGGATCGGTCAGCGTGCAAGCAGGTCGTCAAGCGGAGGATTTGCAGCGTCAGTCGGATCTCGCTGCTGAGGACGTGACCAATCAGGCGCAGCAAGCGGGGACGCTGTTCAGCGGCCGTCGAGCGTTCGACATTGCTCGGGCCCAGCAACCGTACCAGACGCAGCTCGCGCGCCTTGGCGTGGACACGCCCATTCAGATCGGTGGCCTGTACGAGCAGGCTGCGGGCCTTATCGATCAGTATACCCTCCAGAACAATCTCTACCTCGCCGCGATGGCACAGCGCCGCGCCGCTGCAATCGCGCAGTCCGCGCTCAGTCAGGGCAACGTTGCAGGCTCGCCGGCGCAGGCGCAACAGAGCGCCGACCAGGGCGGTGGCGGTGGTGGCGAAGAGTTCACCTGGAATCCGCCTGATGCAGGACCCGAGGCGGGATACACACCTGAGGGGACGCTCATCGCCAACAACGTGATGACGGCCCCAGGCGGAGGCACGTATCGTTCAGGTGGCGGTGAGGTGACCTACCAATCGAACAAGGGCCCGCGCGGTAAGAAGCCGCTGTACTAGGAGGCAGCATGAGTAGCTACGCAGATGTAGGCCAGAACCTGCCTGCACCACAGACTGACGATCAGCTCCGGAAGACAGCGGCCTCGCAGGTCGACTTGGAGATCGGTCAGAGCGTCGCTCCCATCCAGAGCCAGATCGACATTACGCAGGACCGCGAACAGAAGTCGCTGGGCCAAATCTCAGGCATGTTCAACGCCATCCAGCCGACGGTGAATCAGGCCGCGCAGGCGGTGCAGCAGGGCTACAACCAGGCCGAGTTCAATCAGCAACAGATCTTCTCGCAGGCGCAGGCGAACCTCGCACAGTTGCGGGGTAATCAGGCGTCGGAGGCCCAACAGCTCTCGCAGCAAATCGGTGGCCCTGTAGCAATGGACATGTTCACCCAGCCGTACAACAGTGCCCAGCAGGACATGATAAACCTCGGCGCGGGCCAGGAGCTGCATACGATGATGTACGCGCAAGCAGGCGAGCAGCAGGCCCAGCAGTTCGCAGGGCAGGTGTTCCCGCTCGTGCGCACGGAGCAGATGGCCAGCGCTCGCAATCAGTTCGAGGACCAGATCAGGCAATACCAGGACCAGATCACATCGCTGCAGAGCCAGCGCGGTGCGCAGATCAACAAGCGGTTCAATGACCTGCGGACGCAGGAGCTGCAGTATGGCCTGGATCGCGCGAACCTACAGCTCTCCAAACTCAACGACCAGAAGAACTACAACCTCGAGGTCCGCAAGGCGAAGGACGCTCGGGTCGAAGCGAATCGCACGTACGGCCTCGACAAGCAGCAGCTGAACCTGGATATCACGAAGGCCAACCGTGACTATCAGATCGCGCTGCGCACAGCAGGTCAGGAGGACAAGAAGATCAAGCTGGCCGAGAAGCAATACCAGATCGACCTTGCCAACATCACAGGCAAGTACGCAGGCAAGCCGACGCTGGCGGCGCAGACTCTGGCCGAGGAGACGAAGAAGGCGGACCAGGCGTTCACGGAGCAGATGAAGGCGTATGGCCTACAGAAGCAGGAGATCGACGCCAAGATCGCTCAGGCCAAGGCGAACACGAAGATGGAGCTCAAGAAGTTCCATGCGGATCAGCGCACTGAGTGGGCGGGTCTGATCGAGAACGCCATCAACCCGAAGCCTGGCAACACCGTCACCAACTCCGTGCGCGTGCCTGCGACGGCGATGGACAAGTTGCACAATCCGAACATCTTCTGGGATCCCGCCACTCACCAGTACATGAAGATCATCTCCTACAACCAGACGCAGGCCGGGATGCAGCCGATCACCGACCCGACTCGTCTCGTCGACTACCTACTCAAGGTCGTGGACGATCCGGACATGACGAAGCAGCGAGCGATTGACCTCGTCCGGTCTCGCCTACCAGGCCTGTCCAAGAGCTGGAAGTACGGCGATGACTGGCCGCCCAAGAACGTCCCGAAGGGCACCTCGCTCAAGGGCCTGGAGAAGACGCCGCCCATGCACGCGAAGGTCCCCGGCCATCCCGAAGTGACAGCGAGCACGACCAAGAGCGGTAAGGTCGTTGTGACCACAGGTGGGTAATGTCTAGCTACCAGCAACAAAACCAGGGCGGTCTCCCGCCACTGCTGGGTAGTCCTGGCACAGGCACGTCGAACCTGCCGCCTGTGATTGGTGGCCGTCAGAGTGGGCTCGATGCGCCGTCGCTGCCGCCGCTGGACCTGACGCAAACCACTCACTTCAATCCCACCACGCATCCGATTCAGTCGCTCGACGAGCAGGCTCTCGGTCGCGCGAGCATGATTCTCGACCGGGTGAAGAACCGTCAGATGTCGTGGCAAGACGCTCAGGACGTCCTCAAGACCCTATCAGACAAGGACAAGCAGACCCTTGCGAAGTTCCGACCCAGCATGAATGAGGACGAACGACGGGCTCTTGGTATGTCGAAGGGTGGCGGCGGGTTGCTGCACAGCATCGACAGCTTCGCCACGAACGCCCTCTACAAGAGCTTCATTCTAGGGCCTGAGCTCGTTGGTGCAGCAATCGGCGGCAACAATCCCGTCTCTCGCATCTCAGGCAACTTCGTCAACGATGTGGGTACGACGGTCAGGACCGCACCTGCCGGCGTTGCTAAGATCGCCATTGCCGGCGCGCAGGATTTCGGCGACGAGCTGATCCATCCGACGGGTAGACCGCCGCATCACCTGATGGACGAGGTCATCAAGCCCATGCTGGGTCAGTACGCTCACACGTATGGGCCGCTGTTTCAGGGCAATGTCGGTCTGACGCTAGGCCGTCTCGCCGACCACCCGCTACAACCGTTGATGGACGCGTTCGCCGTCGCCAGCGCAGGTCTTGGCACAGCCGGGCGCGTCGCCGCCGCCAGCAAGGCGTTGGACGCGACGAAGGTTTCTGAGGCAGCAGCAGATGGTAGTGTGCGCATGGGTGTCGTCGACCGCACCACAGAGCAATACGCGCCGCTGGGCATCAACAAGGACATGTACGTCAGGCCCACGGCTAAGGAGATTGCGAGCGACCCGCAGAGAGGTCAGTTCTCCGTGCTCATCAACACCAAGACGAGTAAGTCGATCTTCAGCCCTGTGGGCAGCGGGCACGATGACATGTACTTCCGCCTCGATGACCTGGGCAAGGGTCGCCAAGGGTGGGATAGCCCCGATGTAGTCCATGGCACGGGCGTCTTCGATCCTAAGACTGGCAAGGTCGCTGCCATCCAGATCGCTCCTGAGGATATGTCCAGAGTGGCAGCGAGTGATCCGCAGGGGTTGATTGCACAGGTCAAGCACGATGCCGAATCGACCTACATCACCGCGAAGGACTTGAAGGACACGCAGCGCACGAATGAGGCTGGCACCATCAAGATCGCGCCCGGTAAACCTCGTGGCAACGAGCCTCCTCTGTGGTACATCGCCAAGCCGAACGGGCAGCGTATCGCCTCCAACTTCCCAGATAAGGAGTCGGCCATCGCGCATGCGCAGTCGCTGGTGACGGGCGGCGTCGTCGCGCCGACCCTCGAGAGTACGTGGCGTGATTGGATCGACTCTGAGACCGGTGCGACCCGCACTCAGCGGATCGTCGGTGAGGGCTTGACACCCAAGACGCCCGCTCAGATCGCGCGCCAGGCTTACCTGCAACGACCACAGGGTAGTCTGATTGATGCCTACGAACGGGCGCGTGGCATTACCCACACTCAGGAGATCGAGAACATTCTCAACGACATAGTCACCAACGTTCTCGATAACCCAGACCTACGTCTCGAACGGCGCAGCGTAGGGCAGACGTTCTCGGACAACATCCACCAGGTGGCAGAGGACATTGCTGCGTCGTGGGCGAAGGACGTGGGTGGGCTTCAAGGTGCGATGAATAGCCCTGAGTTTGCCAAGTTGAACGTGGCGATGAAGGGCCTGGGCATTACACTACGTGAGGTCAGTGACATGGTACGTGCGGGTGCTGTGTTCTTGAGGCCTGCATATATCCCCAACAACTGGGCAGGTAACGGTTTCCTCAACACCATCCACATGGGCGTGTTCGCCCCCACAGAGCTTGGCAAGGCCTACGTGATCGACAAGCACATCGGAACTCGTTACACTCGCGGCATCGACCAGGCCATGGGCTTCAATGCCGCAGAGATCGCAGGCGGTGGACGAGGTGCAGGCTACGTCGCCAGCGCCGTCAATCCCGTGTCTCACTTCATGGGTCGTGTCGGTGACCAACCGTTCCGGCGTGCGGCATGGATTCACGAGGCGCGGCGTGCGGGATACAAGACGATGGACCAGATTCAGGCACTGTGGGACAAGGCGAACAAGGAGGTCGAGACATTCCAGAATCGCCCCATCGGCAAGGCCCTCGAGGATGGATCGTGGGATCCTGCTACGACGCCAGCACTGTACGAGATAGGCAAGATCAGTCGTGCCTCGCAGGAGGAGATCGTCAAGTTCGGCAAGTACAACGACGTTGAGAGTGGCATCCTCCGCAATCTCATCTTCGTCTACTCGTGGATGCGCGGGGCTGGTCGTTACTTCGGCCGCTTCCCGCTGCAGCATCCAATCCAGGCTGCGGTCTCTACGTCCGTTGCTGCTGTCGGTCAGAACTGGCTCAATCAGAGTCTGGGTGGCGTTCCGTCATTCCTGATTGGAGCCATCCCTGTGGGCAAGGATAAGAACGGCAACCCCATCCTCATCAACCCCTTCACCGTCAACCCGCTCGGTACTGGCCTACAGATGATAAACTCCGTGGCCTCCCTCAAGAAGATCATGACCGACCCGACCCAGTTCAACAAGTACGTGGACCAAGACCCCGCCCAGTTGCTCAACCCACTCGTAGCGTCGGCGATTGAGGCGTATGGCGGGGGCCGGCCCATGAGCCAGACCATCCCCAAGTCGATTGCGGCCTATCGTCTGTACGAGAACCTGCAGCATCCTGGTCGTGGGCAGATCTATCCCACCTCCCGCACCGAAGCGCTCGGGCAGTATGGCATCGGCAGCATGTTCCCGCGTCAGGCCTCGCAGCAGGGCATCACACGTGCCCTCGAGCGCGAGCGGGCCGACATACCAGAGATGCGCATTCCCGACGAGGTCAAGCTCATCAAGGACAAGCTCGGCGTCACAATGCCACCCGACCTCATCAATCAGTACAGACAGGACCTCGCAAGACTCAAGACTCAGAAGGACTTCCAGCACTCATACGCGCAGGCGCATGGGTCTCAGGGGTTCACGAACATGCCCGCGTCGAACCGGGCCGAGGCAGCCATCGAATACCTCACCCGTTACAACCTCGTAGGCCCCTCTGACCTGGAGCAATACCAGCAGCTGATCGATGCAGCCTCGAACGACGCGGAGATGAACGACGTAGCCAACTCCCTGTGGAATCTGACCGGCGCGGGCTACATGAAGAGTCAGTGGCAGTCGATGGTGAAGCAAGCGCGTGATACCCAGCTGACGAGGAAGAGGCCCTGATGGCGATACCGCAGATTCCTGACTGGCGCGAACGCATCCTCGCAGGCGTAGGCGTGAAGAACACCCCCGAAAACCTACGCTTCTTCGACGCCTGGGCGCGTGCGGAGGGCGGCAGCGCTACCAACAACCCGTTCAACACCACGCAGAGCGCGCCTGGTGCTTCGGCCTACAACTCTGTAGGCGTCCGCAACTTCGTCTCACCACAGCAGGGTATCGACGCGACGGTGAACACGCTTACGAATGGCCGCTACGGCAATATCATCGGTGCCCTACGTGCTGGCGATAGCGCGATGGCAGCCGCACAGGCTCTCGCTGCATCGCCGTGGGGCACCGGTCCTCTGGTGGAGAAAATCTTGGGGGGTCCTGCGGCCGCAGCGGGGTCCCCCGCCTCCTCAGCGATGGCAGGTCAGACCCAGACCCAATCCCCGCTGAACCTGCCGAATATCGCTGGTCCCTCACAGTTGGGCGGGACCCCGCAGCAACAACAAAATCCCGCCCAACAACTGAGGGGCGAGATGAGCAAGCTGCTCAACTTCGCTACACCCTCGCCTGCGGCAGTGCGGTTGCTCGGCGCGCTCGGTGACGCCACGAAGACAGTAGCCGGTATGCGAGGCGCGCAACAATCCGCATCGTATGGCCTGCAGCCGATGGACGAGCCTGTGACTCAGACGATAGGCACCCTGCAGACCGGCTCGACAGAGAGCCCGTATCGCACGCTCGATCTGGGCAAGGACTTCGACGGCCCGGTGCACGGCAACGCACAACCTGTGGTCAATATGGCCATGCAATACCTCGGCACGCCCTACCTGTGGGGAGGCGCCGACCCGCGCAAGGGCTTCGATTGCTCAGGCTTCGTGCAGTACCTCTACTCGCACGCGGGAATCTCGCTGCCTCGCACGACGTATGGCCAGGTCAAAGTGGGCCAAGCTGTACAGGATCCCAACAGCCTCATGGCAGGAGATATCGTTCTGTTCGCCACAGAGGGTGGTAAGGCTCCGACGCACGAAGGACTCTACATTGGTGGAGGGCAGTTCATTCATGCCCCTCACACAGGAGATGTGGTGAAGATCTCCTCGCTCACCGACCCGTACTACGCAAGCCGATTTCTGGTAGGCCGGCGTGTCATAGGCGAGCCTCAATCGCCGCCGGCGCCAACGACTTAGCGCGGGTTCCGGCCGTGCTAAGAGCGGGGGATCGTCTTCTCCTCTCGCGTCGCAGAGTCCCCGGTCCAAGCATGCCTCCTGCCGGGGACTCTGCACTTTACTCGACGACGTAACGCACACGACGGCTGCGCTGTCGGCGCGTGTACGGCGCTGTACGGCGCATCGCACCCTATCGCGCGTGTGATTCGTCACGTCGATACGCAAGCATCAGTACGGAGTAGTTACCATGGTTTGCATGACCATGGCGACCAATCCTTACCGCTGGCTAAAAAGTAGCGGTACGCGGCACGTGCTTGCGCAAGGGCGCTGTAGCCGTGGCCGTACGTGTACCGCTCGTGACTCCCCATCTGGAAGAGGCCGAGATACTGCCCGTTCTGGGCGTAGATAGAGAAGGTGCCCCCGGTTTCGCAACGCGCCACGGCCATGGCCTGTGACGCATAGGGGCCGAATACTTGGTATATCGCGGTTCTGGCTTGCGTGTAGTTCGAGTCACTCCAGGCGTTCTGTAGGCCAAACACGGTGAAGCTTACCACGATAGTACAGGATACCGCTGCGAACCTCAGCAAGAGTCCTCCTATCCTTGATATGCGACAGAAGTGCCTCAGCCTGCTCCACCGTCTCTAGCACAGCGGCAACACCGCCGGCCTCGTAGATTTCGTGAAGCACCACCCTTTGTAGGGGTCGGAGTTTGCCTCCGAGTTGTTTCACTTCTGCCCCGATGAACTGACCCCACAGGCAGATGAGTATGTCAGGCACACCCACCTCCTGATGGGACTCCTCGCTAGCCTGTATCTTGAACGCGCGGGCGCCCTCCTTCTCGAAGACCAACTTGATCTTGGCCACAAGCTTGCCTTCGGGTTGTTTAGACATAAGGCCCATCATACCAAAAGGTAGAGGACCGCCGAACCCCACTCCGGCGGCCCTCCTTCTTCGCGAGCGCTCTAGCGAAGCTTACTGAGGATCAGAGGTCCTCGACGTCCACTTCCTCCAGATCCTCATCCTCTTCCTCCTCGTCGTCACGGGAGCGACGGGAGCGGGATCGAGACCGAGACGAGGCCTTTCGGGAACGACTACGAGGCTGGGGCTCTTCATCCTCTTCGTCTTCATCATCTTCCTCCTCCTCTTCCTCCTCCTCGTCTTCGTACTCATCCTCTTCCTCCTCCTCACTCTCGTCGTCTTCGTCTTCGTCGGACTCCTCGAACTCCTCGCGGGGGAACCAGGTCGAGATGCGCGACCGCACCTTGCCCTGGTATTCGTCCTCCTCGATGACGGCGCCGACGACCTTGTCCTTGAACTTCTCGAGGTCGAGGTCGACAGTCTTGCCGGCGACGTTCCGGCCGAGCGAGGCGTTGATGAGGTTGCGGAGATTCCACAACGCCTCCTTCTTGAGCGAGCAGTAGCCGTACTGCGTCTTGCCCTTGTACTTCGTGGGCTTGACGATCTGGGCGCGGATGTTGATGCCGCGACTCCCAGTGTCTTCGTTCTCGCGCATCTGGGCGTCCATGATCTTCACGAGGTAGTCGCCGTCGGGGACCCGCGCCGCACGTGCACCGTGCTTGCGAATCTCCTCCTCGACACCGGTGAAGTTGACACGGACTTTCGCTTCACGCCGTGGTCTTGGCACTGTCTATGCCTCCTTGCTTTATGACCTCCAGCATATCGCTGAAGTTCGGGTTGTCTATGTGGGGTAGATCTGAGAGGGCCGAGTAACGCACCCCCGTCTCGAACCTGTCCGAAGGTCCGATGAGCATGCGGACGCGGCGAATCTTGCGGCGGCGCGTGCCCTGTTTCACCACGACCTCCCGCTTGAGCATGTATCCGATCAGACCCACAGCTCCAAGCAAGTGACTCTGGGTCGCCGGCGAGAGGTTGGGTCCCGTCACGTAGGTGATATCCTCCTCTCCCTCACCCTGTTCGCGTGTACGGGTGTGTGCGGTAAAGATGACGTTGAGTGGCAGGTTACGGAAGTTTGTGATTTGGACCTTCATCAACTGCGTAACCTTCTGGTAGATCCGTTGCGACGGCTGGTCGGGGTCGCGGCTGGCGTCGCGCGCGGCCTCGTCTCCCAGCACGAAGTTCATGGCGAGCGTTTGCAGACCAGACACTGTGTCGATGGCTACCGACTCGAAGTTGTGCTCGCCGCTCTGGAGATACCAGTAGATGTCGTTGATCTCCGACCATGTGGTGACGCGAATGGCCTCGGGGTCGGTGTCATCGCGGGTGCTGTCGGTGCCCTTCTCGTCGCAGTCGATGATGAGGACCTTCGGTGCGGTGGCACAGAATCGAGTCTTGCCCACCTTCGGTCGCCCATACACGACCACAGAGAGGTTGAGTGGGTACTCGCTTGCCCTGTGGATCTTCTTCTCCACCCGCGTCCGAATCTTGTCCATCTCCGCCACGGGCGGCTTCGCTGCGCGTCTACGTGGTGGTGCCATGAGCCTCCTTTAGTCCTTCAGCAGGTCTTCTGTCGCCTCGTACCGCTCGGGCACGAACTGCATGCTGCTCTTGATCAGCGGCTCGATCTCCAACCCCTGGAACTCCGCAGCGCACAGACTGTGGTATTCGCAGGACCACTTGCACGCGTACGTGTAGGTGCGTGGGATATAGTCCCGCCTCTTTTCCCGACGACGAATATCGGTCACGGTCGCGAGGTACTCTCGCACGCCCCTGAGAATCCTCTCATCTTCCACCGGTATGCGAGCACGATCGAACCACAGGGCATCACGCCCGCGCAACTCCTCGAGCTTGGGCTTGTAGTAGGGCAGATACCTCTTCCACCTGTCGCCGTGCTGCTCCTTGATAGCCCTCATGTAGGTGAAGAGGTCGGTGTCCATCTTCTTCGCGACCGAGAGCATGCCCGACCGCAGGACGCGAGGTTGCGCCGGCGGCTTCGTGCGCCCGTAGTTGAACAGGAACCCTCGCACGTCGAGGTCGTAGGCCTTGCGCAGTGCCCACACGTACAGCAGGGCCTGAGGACTCATCATCCGCTCGTCTGGCACGGGGATCTTGCTGACCCACTTAGCATCCCAGATCCACAAGCCGTCGTACTCGTCGTCCTCAACTACGAGGTCGATCTTGCCCTTGAAGTTGCCGGTCACGTCGAAGTCCTTCAGCGAGGCCTGCACGATCACCTCGACAGCTGGCTTGCCCTTGATCGTCGCCACAGAGTATTTCTGTTGGTCGTCCTTCCAGAACCTCAGGTACGCCTTGAACAGGCGCTTGCATTCGTCGGGCAGGTCGTAACCGAGATCCTCCTTCTCCTCGTCGAAGAGCTGGTCGTAGGCGTCGGTCAGGTACTCATGTGTCTCCTCCCATGAGGACACTGACCACTTCTTGCTCGACTTGCCCTCGCCGATGCTTATCTCGAATGGCACGTCGCCGGCCCACTGATGATGCAGCGTCTCTTGCAGGCTGTGCATCCAGCTCCCGCGATACAGCGGCAGTTTGTGCACCTTCGGAACCATCTCGCCGTTACCGTTCGCGAGTTCCGGATAGTGCCTCGCGTAGTCGTAACGGAACGAGTACTGCCGCTGACAGCGGCGGAACATCTTGGTCCTCGATTGATTGAAGTTAGTCAATGCCATCGAAGGACCCCTCGGGGATTCTCCAAACTCGTCCCACTTTTCTTGCCTCCTTGAACTTGCCTTCTCGGCACCATCGAGTAATGGTGCGGGGGGAGAAGTTCAACTGCTCACCTACCTGTCGAGGTGTGAGTAGCCGTGTCTTCGTTTTTCTCATCCTCGTCATTGTATCACAACCTAGTAGTCCGTAAACCCCAGACCCGACGCGTCCGGCGTTCCCGCCCAGTGACTGCTCCACTCGACATCAGCAATGACAGGAACGGTGAGCTCTGTACCGAAGGTTTGACGGAGCGGGAGGTTTTCCATGACCTCCTTGATAGCCGAGGCGTATTCATTGACCATCTCCTCTCTGACCTCGAACCGTATCGAATCGTGGACGGTCATCACCATCACGATC
>Ga0126379_10001314_pt1 | contig 14995 bp, 11 predicted proteins | sample PanSoiMetPlot_24_FD_92640 | JGI IMG/M metagenome (GOLD analysis project Ga0126379, IMG submission 92640) | Tropical forest soil microbial communities from Panama - MetaG Plot_24 | ecosystem: Environmental > Terrestrial > Soil > Tropical forest > Bulk soil | place: Panama | collected 2016-02-17 | reverse complement strand
TTGAGAACGAAAGCAGAGTTCCACGGTAAATCACTCGACGACCGCGAAGCAGATCGATGAGCTGGCAAAGGTCCTCGTCGCCGAGCACGACGCGAGCGTCGTAGCGAATCTCGTGGCGCGCGAGCTCCGAAAGCACGCGCTCGTCCGCCGGAGAGATCCGCGTGCCGCTGGCGAGAACGCGCTTGATCTGCACCGGGCCTTTGCCCGGCGCCTCCTGCCGACGCACGTCGATGATCCAATGCCGATGCGCCATCCCGCTGTTCGCTTGGGTGAGTCGATAGACGAACTCGTACTCGGGCAGCGCGGACAGGCCGAGCCAACTCTCCAGCTTGGCGAGCGCAGGCAGCGCCACCACGTCGGCCGACTTTGAGCCAGGGCGCCGTTCGTCTGGCATCCTGAGGCGCTGAAGGTATGCCAGCGCGACGGCGACCACGTGCTTGCAATGAGGGCCATACTTGCCCCAGGCGGGGCAGCTGCAGGTCGAATCGACGGCGCCATCGGTGCGCCGAATGTCCACCCGGTACTCCTCGCCGGACGCTCCGAGCACTCGGCCTTCGATCAGGTTTTCGCCGGCAGCAAGCTCCGACACGCGGCGGCTGTCGGCGTACTCGCGGCCCTTTTTGAGGGTAGTGGGCGGTACGCGGGTCCACAGCACCTCGAGCCACCGGGCTTGCTCCGGGATTGCGATGTCGGAATGAGGCTTGAGCACGGAAGCGAATTCGCGCGCGGCGAACCGGCTAGATTAACATAGAAACTTCAGGTCGCATCGAGCGGGCAAAGCGCAAAGTGTTGCAATTCGGCCGGTCGATCGACATCGATAGGAGCAACGGATAACGACGAATGCGTACAGTCGCCATCATCTACTGTGATTCTTGAGGCTATCTGCCCCGGGCCACCCGTGCGGCGGCCGCGGTCAAGGAAAAGCTGGGAATCGAGCCAACGCTGACCAAGGGTCCGGGCGGAAGCTTCGAAGTGAAGGTCGACGGGCAAGTCGTTGCCGCGCGGAAATTCTGGGGCTTCCCAGACGAGCAAGAAATCGTCGCCGCCGTCGCCAAAGCCATCGGCCAGGCGCCTCACTAGGCCTCGAGCATGCCGAAGCACTGGGTATTCTGGGACGGCGGGTGAGGGTTTTGACGCCGGTTCGCCGCCTGGGTCAGGCGGAGAGATGCCGCCGGGAAGCTCGAGGTGATTCCTTTTCAGGAGGCGCCCTCGCCGCCGATGACGCCTGCCCTACGCGAGGCATGCAGGCGCGCTCTTCACGTGGTGACGAGCTCGGGAAAAATCCTCAGGTCTGGGCGGGCAACGCTCTTCATTCTCGAGCAGCTCGGCTACCGGCGGCTCGCCCAAGTGCTGCGCATCCCTCCGCTCATCTGGTTTGTTGAGTTGGGGTATTGGGTGGTGGCGGGGAATCGCTCGTTCTTTGGGCGCCTTCTTTTTCGAAGTAGCCCGAGCCGCTGAGCTGCGCCCGCGCAAAGGCGCGCCGCACGAAAACCGGCACCATCTCGCGCCGCCAGGCTGGATCGACGTTGATGTTCGTCAGCGGATGACACTGCCGGTAAGCAACCTGGGATACCTCTGCCGCCAGCCCTTGGTCAAAACGGCGGCCGCGGAAGCGCTCCAACCCGCCCACCAGGTGCGGCCGCGCGCCGAGCGCCGAGACCACCACTCGAATCCACTCCGCGCGATCAGCGGGATCGATCTTCGCCGCCACTGCGATGGTCAGCGCCGGATAGTCGATCGACGCGCGCACCCGCAACTTTTGGTAGCCGGCGATCAAACGACCTTCGGGCCTGGGCACGCGCACTTCGACCACCAGCTCCTCGGGGGCGAGGACCGTATTCACGATGCCGTCGGGAACGTAGAGCTCGGCGATGGGAATCTCGCGCAAGCCGTTCGTCCCTACTGCGCGGACCCGCGCGTTCAGCGTCATCAGCACCGGCACCGTGTCGTTGGACGCAGCGGCGACGCAGCGCTGCCCTCCCTGCACTACGTGGCAGACGGTTCCGTCCTTCTTCAGGCAGAAGCCCAGCGCTTTGCGCCAGAAATAGGTCTGGTTGTAGTAGACGCATCGAGTGTCGAGGCAGATGTTGCCTCCCAGCGTCCCCATTTCTCGCAGCTGCGGCCCGGCGATCTGGGAAGCGGCCGCGGCAAGGCTGGGCAGCGTCTTTTGAACGAGCGGGTCACGCGCCAGTTGGGCGATCGTGCACATCGCTCCCAATCGGATGTCCGGACCTTCCTCCGCAACGCGGTCCAACCCGGCAATCGCTTTCAAGCCCACCACGTGCGCGGGCGTGAAGAGGCGATGCTTCATGTTGGGAACGAGATCCGTCCCGCCCGCAATCACCTTCACCTGCCCTCGATGCTGGCGCAGAAGCGCAACGGCCTCCTCGACCGTGGTTGGCGAGTGATACTCGAAGGGAGGAAGCGTGAGCATGAAGCTACGCTCTGGACTCGCCCGCTGCGCTAATCCGCTCTTCGACCGGCGGAACGGGTGCGCGCGGCTTGCCCTTTTCGCGCAGCAGGCGGAGCAGCTTGCCCGGATGGAAGGGGAGCTCGGTGAGCCAAATCCCCACTGCATCGTGGATCGCGTTCGAGATCGCCGGGATGACGGGGTGAAGGGGACCTTCGCCCGCCTCCTTGGCGCCGTACGGCCCCTTTGGATCTCCAGACTCGACGATCATCGCGGTGAGCTCAGGCGTGTCGAGACTGGTCGGAATCCGGTAATCGAGGAGCGATGGACCGCGGTGGAGACCCGAGGGCAAATAGGTCATCTCCTCCATCGCTGCTTCGGCGTAGCCCATGTACACCGAGCCCTCGATTTGTCCTTCCACCAGCGTGGGATTCAGCGCTTTGCCGCAGTCGTGCGCCGCCCAGACGCGCTCCACCGTCCAGATGCCCGTCTCCGGATCGACCTGAACCTCAACCGCGTGGGCGGTGAAGCTGTACGCGGGCGATGCGCCGATCGTTCCGCCCCGGTAGTCTCCCCCGAGCTTCTCGGTCCGATAGCTGCCGGTCGCTCCCAAAGTGCCGAACTTCGCCTCCGCCAGCCGAACCGCTTCCTTGAACGACATGCTCAGCGCAGTCTCGGGCACGAAGATCGTCCCCAGGCTGCCCTCGATGCGGGCGGCTTCGACGCCCCACTTTTCGGCAACCGCGGCCGAGATCTGGGCCCAAAGCTTTCGCCCCGCCTCGACGCAGGCGATCCCGAGCATAAAGGTGACCCGGCTGGAATAAGCGCCGAGGTCCACCGGCGTCAGGTCGGTATCCGAGACGACTACCAGGCAGTCCCGCGGGTCGCAGCCGATTTCCTCGGCGATGAGGTACGCCGGAACGGAGTTCGAGCCCTGCCCAATGTCCGAGGCACCTGAAAAGATCGTCACCTTGCCGGACCGGTCCAGTTTCACCTGGATTCCGGCCTGGGGCATCTCGTTCGGGTAGACCGGATAGGCCGTCCCGCTGATGTACATCGACCCCGCGACTCCCAGCCCGCGGCCGAATCCAAGCTTTCCCTTCCGCTCCTTCCAGCCGCTCGCCTTCTCCACCAGATCCAGGCAACGCAGAAATCCATTGGAGGTAATGAGCTGCCCGTTGATCGTCTTCACGTTCTCGCCGATGAAGTTGCGCCGCCGCACCTCGATCGGATCGAGTCCAAGCTTTTCGGCGGCCATGTCGAGCGCCACTTCGAAAGCAAACCGCGGTTGAACGCTGCCGTGCCCGCGTTTGGGTCCGCACGGCGGTTTGTTGGTGAAGACGCGGGTGGAGTCGAAGTGGTAGGCGCCAAACTGATAGGGGCCGGTGAGCAACTGGCCGGCGTAGTACGCGGTTACCAGGCCGAAGGAGCTGTACGCGCCTCCGTCGATCAAGATCTTCGAGTCGACCGACTCGATGCGGCCCGTTTCTGAAAGCCCAACCTTGAATCGCATCTTCATCGGGTGCCGGCCCCGATGTGCCCAGAAGACCTCCTCGCGCGTGAAGAGGCACTTCACCGGCCGGCCCGTCTTCATCGACAGCTTCGCAACGACGAACTCGAGGCTGAAAGGGTCCGACTTTCCGCCGAACGCGCCGCCGAGAAACGGTTGGATGACGCGGACTCGCGCTTCGGGCAGCTCAAGGACTCGCGACAACTCGCGGTGCACGTAGTGGGGAATCTGCGTCGATGACCAGACGGTGAGGTTTCCGTCCGCGTCATAGTTTCCGATCGCGCAGTGCGGCTCGATCGGCGTGTGCGTGGATCCCTCGTAGTAAAACGTCTCGTCGGCGATCGCAGCGGAGCGATCGAATCCCGCGGCGACATCGCCAAACGAAAGCTCGACGTGTTTGGAGATGTTTCCCTGCTTAGAACCCTCGTGAATCTTGATCCGTTGCTCGCGCAGCGCCTCCGCGGGATCGATGAGCGGAGGCAAGACCTCGTACTCGACGTCGATCAGCTCGAGCGCCTCCTCCGCGGCCAGCTCGTCCTCGGCGGCAACCGCGGCGACCTCGTCGCCGACGAAGCGCGCTTTGTCTGCGGCAAGCGCCTGCTCATCCGGCGTCCAGGGAATGACCCCGTAGCGGGTGGGAATCTCCTTGCCCTCGAGAACGGCGACCACTCCGGGATGCTCCAAGCAACGCGAGAAGTCGATGCGCTTGATCCTCGCGTGGGCGTGCGGGCTGCGGAGAATCTTGCAGTGGAGCATCCGAGGCAGCTTGATGTCGTCTGCGTAGACTGCGGCTCCGGTGGCCTTTTGCAGGCCGTCTACCTTGCGCAGCCGCCTGCCGACGACGTTCAGCTTTTTTCCGAAGCTCACGCAGGGCTCCCCGTGGTGGGGCGCGGATCCAGCTCCGCAAGCTGGCGCTGCCCCGAGGCGACTTCGACTGCCTCGAGGATTTTCGTGTACCCGGTGCAGCGGCAGAGATTGCCGGAAAGAGCTTCTTTGATCTGTTCGCGCGTTGGCTTCGGATTTCGCTCGAGGAGAGCGGCGGCGCTGATCATCATTCCGGATTGGCAAAAGCCGCACTGCAGCGCGCCGCAAAGGTCGAAGGCATCCTGGACGGGATGGACCTTGCCACCGTGCGCCAGGCCCTCGATGGTCGTGATGCGATCGCCCTGGTGCTCCACGGCGAGCGAGATGCAGGAGAGAATCGGCGCGCCATTCGAGAGCACCGTACAGGCCCCGCAATCACCCTTGTCGCACCCTTGCTTGGATCCAGTGAGGCCGGCGGCGTAGCGGATCGCCTCCAGCAGCGTGCTCCGCGGTTCGACGGCGAGCTCGTAGCGCTGGCCGTTCAGGTCGAGGGAAATGAGGATCTTTTGCGGACGACCCAGCACGCTTTCGAATATAGCGAGCGAGCGAGGGGGGTCAACGCCGGACCCCTCGGGCGCTGTTACCTTTCACCCCACCGCAGCTTTTGTCGAAGCATTCCAAAGTAATCCAAGCGCGGGTTGCGGACCAGAACTACCCGGTTCTCGGAGCGCTTTACTTCGAGCCGGTCCCCCGACTGGAGCGCCAGTCCCGCCTGCCCATCGAGCGTGAGGTAAAACTCCTCCGCATCTCCCTTGAGCACCACGCTGACCGACTGGCTACCCGGCACCACGATCGGCCGCTGAGTGAGCGCATGGGGGCAAATGGGCGTGAGGATGATGGCGTCAACCGTGGGGTGCACGATCGGCCCGCCGGCGGAAAGCGAGTATGCCGTCGAGCCGGTGGGCGTGGCGACGATCACCCCATCCGCCTTGAAGGTGGTGACGTACTGACCGCCGACCAGCATCTCGTGGTCGCCGATTCGGGCCAGCGCTCCCTTGTTGATCACCGCGTCGTTGAGTACCTCGTCCTGAAAAATCACCTGGTCGGCGCGCACCAGCCTGCACGCGAGCTTCATTCGCGATTCGCTCGTAAAGCGACCGGCGAGCACCTCGTCCAGTGCCACGAACGTCTCGCGGCTTGAAATCTCGGTCATGAAACCCAGGCTGCCCAGGTTGATGCCCAGAATGGGCACCGGGCGCCCAGCCGCCAGGCGCGCCGCGTGGATGAACGTGCCGTCGCCGCCGAGGACAATCACCAGGTCCGCCCGCGCAGCCAGCTGGTGCTCGGGCTCCGCAGGATCCCATCCCAACGCCTCGGCAAGGTGGTGCTCGGCGAGGAAGGTGCGATCCGGATAGTGGTCGCGGATCTTCTTGGCGAGGGCCACCGCCTCCGGCTTGCCGCGCTTCGCCACCAGCATCAGCGTTTGCACAGGGCGGTTTTAAGCCGCCGTGGCTCGGCTGTCAGCCCTGAGATAGCTTCTTGAGTCGGAATGGACCTGTTCGAACAGGCTGGGACCAAGGATTCGCAGAGTCGCTCTCCATTGGCCGAGCGGATGCGTCCTCAGTCCCTCCAGGAATTCGTCGGGCAAGAGCATCTGACCGGACCCGGACGATTTCTGCGCCGAGCAATCGAGGCGGACCAGGTCCCCTCGCTCATTCTCTGGGGTCCACCCGGCACCGGAAAGACGACACTGGCGAAGATCATCGCCAACGCCACCGGCGCGCACTTCACCTCGGTCTCGGCGGTGATGGTGGGGGTCAAGGACATCCGCGAGATCATCGCCGCCGCTCAGGAGCGCTGGAACCTTCACCGGCAACGCAGCATTCTCTTCATCGACGAGATCCACCGGTTCAACAAAGCGCAGCAGGACGCGCTGCTGCCTCACGTCGAGCGCGGAACGGTGACCTTGATCGGCGCCACCACGGAAAATCCCTCCTTCGAGGTGAACTCGGCGCTCCTTTCGCGGACCCGGGTGCTGACGCTGCGCGCCCTGGAGGAAGACGAGCTGGTCAAGGTGCTCGAGCGGGCGCTCGCCGACAGCCGGGGGCTGGGCGGCGCAGTTCAGGCCGACCCGGACGCCCTGGAATTCCTCGCTCATTCGGCGGGCGGCGACGCGCGAAAGGCGTTGACCGCACTTGAGGTCGCGGCGCAGCAGGGCGGCCGGGTCACCAAGTCCGCCGCCGAAGAGGCCGTGCAGCAGCGAACATTGCTCTACGACAAGTCGGGCGAAGAGCACTACAACGTCATCTCGGCGTTCATCAAGTCGATGCGCGGATCCGATCCCGATGCCGCGCTGTATTGGATGGTGCGGATGCTGGAGGCGGGAGAGGATCCCCTCTTCATTCTTCGGCGAATGGTGATCTTCGCCTCCGAGGACATCGGCAACGCGGACCCGAGGGCGCTGGGCGTCGCGGTCGACGCGCTGAACGCGTTCGAGCTGGTCGGTCTTCCGGAAGGGACGCTGCCAATGACCCAGGCGGTGACCTATTTGGCGATGGCCCCCAAGTCCAACACCGTGCTTACGTCGTATACGTCGGCGCGGGCGGCGGTAACGGAGAACGGGCCGCTCCCGGTACCGATGCACCTACGCCAGGCGCCGACTCCTTTGATGAAGTCGCTCGGCTACGGCGCCGGCTATCAGTATCCCCACAACTTCGAGGGCAGCTACGTCCCCGAGGATTACCTGCCGGACGCGCTGCGAGGGTCGCGCTTTTACGATCCGTCCCAGACTGGATTCGAACGCGAGCTGAGCGAGCGCGTGATGAAGCTGCGCCAGCAGGTACAGTCGGCGTCGAGCAAAGACAGCGAGGCGCACCCGTCCACCCCGAGCGTAGGTCGGCGGAAGCCGACTTAAGTCCCGAAGCTTTCGAACCCGCCGTCCTGGCCCTCGCTGGTGTTGGTTCCGTTGGGCTTTGCGTTGGACCGGCCGCCGACCTCGTACTGCTTGAGCAATCGGCGGAAGTTCGAACGGTCCACGCCCGCGGCGCGCGCCGCCGATGACACGTTGTTCCCGCTCTTTTCGAGCAGGGCGGAAAGGTAGCGCCGCTCGAAGGCCCGCATCGCCAAGCGCTTCGCCTGTGCGTAGGGCAGGTGTGCGAGGCTGAACACCTCCACCTCGCCGCCGCCCTTCGGCGCATCGCGGAATCCGGGGGGCAGGTCGTCCACGTCCATCACTTCCTTTGAAGTGAGAACGACCGCTCGCTCAATCACATTCTCCAGCTCGCGCACATTGCCGACCCATCGGTTGCAGGCGAGCGCCTCCATTGCCGCCTGCGTGATGCCGTTCACTTTCTTGCCCACCTTGGTCGCGTACATTTTGAGGAAGTGGTGGGCGAGCAGCGGAATGTCCTCCGGCCGATCGCGCAGCGGCGGTAGGTGAACCGCGATCACGTTCAGCCGGTAGAACAGGTCCTCGCGGAACTTGCCCTGATCCTTTGCCTTGGAAAGGTCGATGTTCGACGCGGCGATCACCCGAACGTCCACTTTGATCGATTCATTGGCGCCGACGCGCTTGACCTCGCCCTCTTGCAGAACGCGCAGCAGGCGCACCTGGGTCGCCGGCGGCACGTCCCCGATTTCGTCGAGGAAAATCGTCCCGCCATCCGCTGCTTCGAACAGCCCCTTTTTGTTTCCGACCGCGCCGGTGAACGCGCCCTTGACGTGGCCGAACAACTCGCTCTCCAGCAGCGTGTCCGTCAGCGCGGAGCAATTGACCGCCACGAAGGGGCGATCTTTGCGCGGGCTGCGATAATGGATCGCGCGCGCCACCAGCTCCTTTCCGGTGCCGCTCTCGCCCTGAATAAGAATCGTCGCGCTGGAGTAGCTCACCGTTTCCACCATCTTGAAGATCGCGCGCATCTGGGGCGACTGGCCGATCAGCTCTTCGAACTGGTCGCGCGCGGTGAGCTGCTCCTCCAAAACCCGCGTCCGGTCCTTCAGCGCCTTTCGCTCCGCTGCCTTGCCGACGGTAAGGCTCAAGTCATCGATGTTCTCGAAAGGCTTGGTCAGGTAGTCGTAGGCACCCGCTTTTACCGCGGCGACCGCGGTCTCGACGGTGCCGAAGGCGGTCATCATGATCACCTCCACGTCCGGCCGGGACTGCTTGACCGCTTTGAGCAGATCCAATCCGGACAGGTTGGGCATCTTGATGTCCAGCACCGCCACGTCGATGGCGGGATCCTTGGAGGCCGCGAGGCCCTCCACCGCGTCATCGATCGCGACCACTTGATACCCCTCGCGCTGGAGGATTTCGCTTACTGCGCGAAGGACGATTCGATCGTCATCCACGACGAGGACTTTGACGGGGCGGTTTTTTGACATGGCGTTGCCTTTCACGAGTTGTCCGCTGGAAGAACGGGAAGAGAAACGGTGAACCGGGAGCCGCTGCCGACTGCGGTGTCGACCTCGAACCTGCCTCCGTGGTCCTCGACGATGCGGTAGGCGATGGCCAAGCCTAGACCGGTCCCCTCTCCTGGGGGTTTGGTGGTGAAGGAAGGCTCGAAGATGTGCGTCAGGTGCGCCGGTTGGATCCCGGAGCCGGTGTCCGACACTCGCAAGAAGCCTCGTTCGCCGTCGTGACCGGTCTCCACCGTCAGCGTGCCTTCCGCGTTGGGAAGCGACTGCAGCCCGTTTTGAAGCAGGTTCAGCACGACCTGCACCAGCTGCCCCGGGTCGCCGTAGACAGGCGGAAGGCCTGAGGCGAGCTTGACCTCCATCGTCACCCGCGGGCAGCTCTTGATCTGCGCGCGGAACAACAGCGTCGCGTCCTCCACGCATCGCGACAGGTCGAAGGCGCGCTTCTCATCCGAGTGGCTTCGGCGCGAAAACTTGAGCAGGCTTTCGACGATCCGTTTGCACCGGATCGCGCTTTGCTCGATCAGCGCCAAAGTCTCCCTGTCCGGCGACGGGCGGCCGTCATCGCGCTGCATCAGCTGGGCAAAGGCCAGTATTCCTCCCAGCGGATTGTTGATCTCGTGCGCCACCCCGCCGGCGAGTTGGCCGACCGCGGCCATCTTCTCGCTCTCGATCAGCCGGCGAGTCATCGCGCGTTCTTCGGTAACCTCGCGGTAGGAGCAGACCGCTTGTCGCTCTTCGGTCATCGGATAGACGGACAGAACGTAAGTGCGGCCCTCGTGGGTAATCTCCGCCCGGCGTTCTTGTCCGCTCTTCATCGCCGACGCGAGGGGACACCCAGGGCAGGGCTCGCTTCTGCCGAAGAGGAAATGATGGCAACGCGGCCGTCGCGCAATCTCCTGGATCGGCCTACGCGCCGCCCGGGCGTAGGCGAGATTCGCCCGCCGAAGGACGAAATCCTCGCCGTAGACGACGGCGAGAGGAAGGTCGATCGAGTCGAAGCTCATCTCCCACTCGCGCTTCGCGCCGATGAGAAGCTGAGTGCGCTGCACCACGCGCTCCTCGAGGTCGGAGTTTAGGCGGCGCAGCTCGTCGTTCTGCTTTTGTGTGAGCTGATACAGTCGCTCGTTTTCGCTCGCGACGAAGAACTGCTCGAATGCGCTCTGGACGGTCATTAAAAGCTGCGCGTCGCTCCAGGGCTTGGAGACAAAGCGAAAAATCTCGGAGCGATTCACCGCGTCTTCGATCGCGTGCTGGTCCGCCAGGCCGGTGAGCATGATTCGCTGCGTGCGCGGAGACAGCTGCTTGATGCGGCTGAGGAACTCGACGCCGTTCATCCCCGGCATCCGGAAGTCGGAGACCACCACCTCAGGGGCAAAGCTCTTGAAAATCTCGAGCCCCCGCTGGGCATCGGTGGCGCTTTCGATCAGCCAATTGCCGCGCCGCAGCACGCGCTGGATGGACCGGAGGATGTTCTCCTCGTCGTCGACGAGAAGGAGCTTCCCCGTGGTCAGGGAGACAGCCTTCGCGGCCTCGGCCATTTGCGCCTCGAGCATCCAAGCGGGACGAGTGCAACCCATCGGCCAGGCGAACGATTGCCGAACCCCGCATAAACAGGGTTTCTCGCCACCCCGAGATCGTGGTTGGGATGGGGTGTATTGTACCCTTGCTGCGGGTTCGAGTCATCTCAGACCTGTGCGCGATCAGGCGTGAGCTGCGCGTCAGCTCAGGCGATTTTCCCCGCGGTGCACAGCGAAGGATGAGGCGTGATGTGGCACATTCGGGCATCGTCTGCTACTTCGGAGACGGTCCGAGGAGGATGGAAATCCGGTGGCAGCGAAGGCCCCCAGCATCAGCCTTTTTTATCCGGCATGGAATGAAGAGGATTATGTCGCGCGAGCTGTCGCCAGGGCGATGGAAGTCTTGCCGCGACTGACCGACGACTTCGAGATTTTGATCATCAACGACGCGTCGACCGATCGCACTCTGGAGATCAGCCAGTCGCTGGCCGCCAAAAACTCGCGCATCCGGGTGATCTCGCACCCGGTGAACCTCAAGCTGGGGGGCGCAATCCGGACCGGGCTGGCGAGCTCGACCAAGGACATCGTCGTCTATTCGGACATCGACCTTCCCTTCGATCTCAACGAAGTGGTGCGGGCCCTCCACCTGATGTCCTATCTCGAAGCGGACATGATCTGCGCGTTTCGATTCGATCGCACGAGCGAAGGCGCCAAGCGCATCGCCTATTCATTCGTTTACAACCTGCTGATCCGCAATCTCTTCGACATCCACATCAAGGACGTGAACTTCAGCTTCAAAGTGATTCATCGACGCGTGCTGGAAGCGATCGAGCTGAAGAGCGAAGGCTCGTTCATCGACGCGGAGATGGTGGTGAAGGCGATCCGGCGCGGATTCCGCGTCTTCCAGATGGGCGTCGACTACTTCCCGCGCACGCGAGGAACGTCGACCTTGGCGTCGCCGTCGGTGATTGCAAAAATGCTCAAGGAGCTGGCGATCCTTTATTCGGAGACGAAGAGGCCGCCGTCCCCGCGAACGCCCGTTCGCCTTCCTCCGATGGTCGCCGCCTTCCCCTCCCGCAGGTCGCCGAAGGTTCAAAGCGGTTGAAGCCTTCACCGGACGACGGCGCGATTCGCCTGGTGGTGAACGCGGATGACCTCGGGCTGCATCCGAGCATCGATGCGGGAATCCTGCGCGCCCATCGAGAGGGGATCGTGACCAGCGCAACGGTTCTGGTCACCGGAAGGTCCGCTGCCAAAGCGATTGCCGACGCGATGGAGCAGCGCCTGCCCGTGGGCGTCCATCTGTGTCTCACCACCAACCTTCCTCCGGCTGCGGATCCCTCGCAAGTCGCGTCGCTCGCGCCGCATGGGAGGTTTCGACCCAGGTGGCCTCAAGTGCTCGCCGCCTGGAGCCTGGGGCGCATCCGCCTCCACGAAGTCGAAGTCGAGTTTCGCGCCCAGATTGCTCTGGCCCGAAAGCTTGGAGCCAAACCCGATCACCTGGACGGACACCAGCACCTTCACGTCTTGCCCGGGATTGTCGGCGCGGTGCGATCGGTCGCGGACGCTGAGAGGCTTCCAGTGCGCTGGCCTGTCGCGCAGCCTTCCATCGGTTGGCTTTTGCAGCCGACCTCCGCGATCAAGACGAGCGGCGTCGCACTGCTTTCGAAAGTTGCGCGCCGGGGCGCTGCGGGGTTGCCGGGCCTTGGCACTTTCGAAGCCGGTGCGCTCACCGAGGACCGCCTGCTTGCGATCATCTCGAGGCTAGGTCCCGGAGATCACGAGATCGGCTGCCACCCGGGCGAGAGGGCGCAAAACGTGCCCGAGCAGCCCGGTTGGAAATACCGCTGGGAGGACGAGCTGAAGGCTTTGTGCAGCCCGCGGGTCCGGGCGCTGCTTACCCAGCGTCGGATCCGGCTCGTTTCTTATTCAGAGGTCGCCTAGCCCGCAGTTACGACGGGCGAGCGAGGAAAAGCACGTGCGGCGTGGTGTAGCCTCTCGACAGATCCACGACCTCTCTGACCGCGAATCCGTTCTGCCTCAGCAGCCCTTCGGTGAACTGGCGCGGCTTCAAGCTCAATCCGCCGCTGCTCTGCGTCCGACCGAGCAATCTGACCATGACTTGCTCCTGGGCGAGACACTTGAAGTGCTTCCAGGAGCCGTTGGCCTCCGCTTCCTTGATGAGCAGCGATCCGCTCGGTTTGAGCAGGCGACGGCAACCGGCGACGAAATCTCCCCATTGCTCGACGGGAAGCAGGTAAAGCACGTCGGCGACAACGACGGCATCGAAACAGCTCTCCATCTCCGGAACGAGGTCATCGATCGTCGCTCGTCGGAGGGAGACGTTCGGCAATCTTCCCGGTCCGGATTTAGCCCAAGCGATTTTCCGCTCATCCGGATCGATGCCCAGGATCTTTCGATCCGGATGGTCGACTGCAAGCAGGGCGATCAGCGCTCCGTGCCCGCAGCCGACGTCCAGGACGGTTCCGTCTGGACAGCGTTTCGCGAGCGCTGCCAGTGGCGCCGAAAAGAGCCGTGCCCGGACGAAGAGGCGCTCTTTGAGCGGCAGCGGTGAGAACAGGTCGAGCGCATCGCTCACTCGTGCTTCGCTCAAGCCACGTAACCGCCTGCCCCCCACGCCATCGCCAGAAGGGCAAGCGTCATCCCGCTGACAACAAGCCATCCCGCGGCGAGTCGCGGCTTGCCTCTCATCAGCAGCGCCAGAGTGAGAAAGATCGGAAATGCAGAGAGCACATACCGGCCAAGGCCCATGAAGTCCTTGCTGGAGATCGTCGGCAGCCCGACCGCGAGAGCGACGTACACCGCGTAGCCCCAACCGAGGTGGCGGCGGGTGGCGGGAACCAAGGCAAGCGCGCCCAGCGCGACGAAGGCGTGCCCGATCAACCGAATCGCCACCAACGGAGCAACCCTGGGAAACAGGATTTGAAACCAGGTCACCTTGAGCCAGGTGTGCCAGCCCGGCGGTTGATCCCATCCGGGCGCGGACTGGACGTGTACGAAGGCAAGCGGGTCGCCGAAGTGCCGCCAGAGGTGGAACATGTAGAGGCCGAGGCCACCCGCTGCCGCCAATGGAAGAAAGTCGATCAAACGAATCGGGGCGCGCTGCTGCCGCCGGCGCTCGAGCTGCCGAATCAACAGGCCCAACACCACCGCCGGCGCCACCGGCCGTGTGAACGTGGCCGCGGCTCCGAGCAAGGTGGCGGGAACGACTGCATCCCGCTCCAGGCACAGAAAGGCACCGACCACCAGCGCGAGCAAGAGCGCGTCCGAGTAAACCGCACCGTACAGATAGAGCGCGAAGGGATACAAGATGACCAGCATCGAAGCCAGCAGCGCGGTTCTGGCATCTGTTTGCGTTGCCGCCCAGCGCACGAACAGCCAGCAGGCGAGAATTCCGCAGCCGAGCGTGACTAGGAAACCCGAGGTGAAGAGATCGAGTCCCAAGTTCGCCAGCGCCCGGATCGTCAGCGGATACCCGGGGAAGAATGCCACCGGGCCCTGGTTGCCCGGGCCGTACGAATAGCCGTCGCGGGCGATGCTGGCGTACCAGCCCGAATCCCAGCGCGCCCAGGCTCGGGCCAGTGGGCCAAAAAACAGGCGGCTTGCAGCCTCCGGGATGGGAGCGGCGCCAGAGTGCAGCGAAGACCAGACGACGATCGCGGAGCACGCGGCAGCCACCGTGATCGCGATGCCAACCACCGTGCGCGAAGGTGAAAATTGCCGAGCGAGATTCGCGCCAATACCACTCGGTGGCGGCCTCAGTTCATTCCCGCTTGCAACGTGGCGCATGCCGGCGGCGCCTCCTCAGAAACGCGCAGACTACGTCAAAACTGGGCGCCTGTTGGCGACATCCGACCTTCCGAATGGCAGCCCGAGAGTCACGTTCGCTGTAGCACCCCACCGTCCGTGCAACGGTCCGGCTTCAGCTTCCGTAGAAGCGCTTCCCCTTGGCCGCCAAATCTCGCAGCAGGGGGGCCGGCTCGAATCGACTTCCGAGCTTCTGTTGCCAGTGGTCCAGGATTTCGAGCAGGGCCGCCGGCCCGAGCGCGTCCGCGTAGCGGAAGGGACCGCCGAGGTACGCCGGGAAGCCGAGTCCGAAGATCGCGCCGATGTCGCCGTCCCTCGGGCTGCGAAGGATGTTCTCCCCGAGGCAGCGAATGGCCTCGTTGACCATCTGCAGCGTACAGCGCTCAGCCATCTCCCTCGGGTCGAAGTGCTTGCGATCGGCGCCGTAGGGCAGAAGCGCGTAGGCACTCTCGTCGACGCGCTTCTTCTTCCCGTCGTAGGTGTAAAAGCCCTTCTGGTTCTTGCGGCCGA
>Ga0126379_10001313_pt1 | contig 14995 bp, 15 predicted proteins | sample PanSoiMetPlot_24_FD_92640 | JGI IMG/M metagenome (GOLD analysis project Ga0126379, IMG submission 92640) | Tropical forest soil microbial communities from Panama - MetaG Plot_24 | ecosystem: Environmental > Terrestrial > Soil > Tropical forest > Bulk soil | place: Panama | collected 2016-02-17 | reverse complement strand
TCCTCGAGGAAGATGCCTCCCGTCTCGCCGTGGCCGGGACGCTGTGGCGCCGCCACCACGAAGCCCTGCTCGACAAACCACAAGGCCGCCGCCTCGAATTCCAAGATGGGAAAGTACTGCCGGTGCACGGCGTTCTGCGTCGTCCCGTGATTCATCACCACCAGCGGAAATGGGCCTTCACCGGGCGGCCGGAACACTGTTGTGCGCATCAGCACGCTCGGGTCGGTCGAGGGAACGAGCCACAATTGCCGTCGCGACTGGGTGCCTTCGACGTCCACCGGGCCGGGCATCGACACGATCGGGCCGCTGACCACTATGGACGATACCAACGAGGCGACGACCAGGCTCAGCAGAAATCCTAGCTTGGGACTCTCCCTTGACATGGAATTTCATTTCTTCTTGTCGGCTTGCTGCGCCGCAGCCAATGATGTCGTAGTATTGCAGCAAATACATCGGCGCGCCAGTTGTCGTCCGGCCGAACAATTGGCCAATTTTCCATCCGTTTGTTGCGTTGCACCATCCGGCGCGATGAAAGCGGATTCGATCGTCGTGGTGGCGAGAGAAGGCGAGGCGAGACGCGAAGCGATTGATTGACCTACGGCCAATGCAATAGCCGGCGTTGGCGAAAGCATGACTTCGGGCATCAGGTTACGGCACGACCTGATGGCAAATCCCTGCAAATCAGCCGGTCCGGTCCGGCGGCGTCAGCCGTAGTGGACCCACTTTGGCCACCGAAGCCGACCTTCAGCGTCCCGCATTTGATCATCGCGTCGGCACTGCCCGCTCGGTCATGCGCCCGCCCTCAGCGGGGTTATCCAGCAAACACCAGCGATGGCCCACCGAGCCCGACTTTCCCTGGGTAAGGTATCATGTCAACGAGCGTGGTACGAACGCGGATGCCCCGCGAGTCATCTGCAAAACGCGGCCTACCAACGCTGCACGGACGGAGAGATAGCTGGTCCTCACTACACGCGTTTTCCGCGTGTCGATCGCTGATTTGTTTCAAGTTTTTTCCGCGACATAGCTGATCTTCTTCTCCAAACTGAGGGCACCTTACCTGCCGCGAACGGCTCCATCGCAGGCTCGGTTTCCGCATCAATCGCCACCAAGATCGAGGCCGGCCTGACGAAGGGCCTCGCCCGCCTCGCGCCGCCAGCGTTTCGCCGAGCTCGGCGGGGAAAGGGTCGGGGTCACGCCGAGGAGTCCCGCAATGCTGGCCGCGCTGAGGGCTGGTAACCAGCAGTCTAGGTCGCTGCCATCGCCCCAGAGCGCGCCGCCGCGCTGCTCGGAATGGGGCTGCCGTTTGGGCTGAATCCGTGTATTCTAGACTTGCGCCCGAGAGCGCTCGGCTGGACGCTCCGGCCATGAAGCCCCGGTTGGCAAACCACGCCCTCGGCGCGCGCTAAAGCGCGACCGAGCATGCGCGATCCAACGCACAGCAATGGCAGGGGGAATCATGGCTCGCATCACGCGGCGTAGACTTCTGAAACTGTCCGCATCGGGCGCTGTCGCGGCGCAAAGCGGTGGCCTCGCTGCCGTTTTGGCCACCGGAAGAGCGCCGGCGTTCGCACAGGGCACCACGATTCACTGGTTGCGCTGGGCCGATTTCGTGCCGGCGTCCGATGTGCTGCTCAAAGGCCAAATCACGCAGGAATGCCAGAAAGCGACCGGCATCACGCTAAAGGTTGAAACCATCAACGCCAACGACCTGCAGGCGCGCATCACCTCGGCAATCCAATCAGGAACCGGACCCGACATCATCATGGCGATCGGCAACTGGCCGCAGCTCTACGCTGAAAGCCTCGCCGATGTCGGTGACGTGGCCGAAGAGATCGGCAGCGCCCACGGGGGTTATTACGACGCTGTCAAACTCGTCGCCACGGTTGGCAACAAATGGATCGGTGTGCCGTGGACTGTCGGTGGCGGGTTGATCGCCTATCGCAAGTCGTGGTTCGAGGAGATCGGGTACAAAACCTTCCCCGAGACCTGGGACGCCTTACGGGACGCCGGCAAAAAATTGAAGGCCAAGGGCCGGCCGCTCGGCCAAACCGCCGGACACACGTTCGGCGATGCGCCAGCCTGGTGGTATCCATATTTGTGGTCCTGGGGCGGCAAGGAAGTCGAGGCTGACGGAAAGACTGTGGTTTTGAACAGCCAGGAAACCATCGAATCGGTCAAGTTCGCGACGGGTCTTTGGAAGGACAGCTGCGACGAGGGCGGACTCGCCTGGGATGACACTAGCAACAACCGTGCCTTTTTGGCGGGCAGCATCAGCGCCACCAACAACGGGGCGTCGATTTTCATCGAAGCTAAGCGCAAACCTGAATCGTATCAGACCGAGACGGGCGCGCCGATGTGGCAGGACATCCTTCACGCGCGCATACCCAAAGGTCCTGGCGGTCAGTTCACCCTGCCAATCCCCTTCACCGACTTGGTGATGGGCTACTCCAGGAACCAAAAACCGGCCAAGGATTTCCTTCGCTGGATGCACTCGAAGTCGGTGTTCGGCGAATGGTTCGCCTCGCAGCAAGGCTACTCCGACGGTGCCGCCAAGGATTGGGAAAAGGACAAAGTGTGGGACGTCAATCCGGTGCTGCGGCCATTTCGCGACATACCACCCTTCGGGCGGCTGGCAGGCTATGCCGGGCCACCCAATCGCAAGGCCGCCGAAGTGGTCACTAAATACATTGTCACTGACATGTATGCCAAGGCGCTGCAGGGGATGCCGCCCGAGGACTCGGTCAAATGGGCGGACCAGGAGGTCAGGAAGATCCATGCCTGACGGATCGGGTGTGGCATTGGATACCGCGTGAAATTGAAAACCCTTCACCCCCCGAGGCCGGGCAACCGCTCGAGAGGACTTCGCGATGGCTCTAAGCGACGTTGCCGCCCAAAGCGCCTATGCTGCCCCCCGGCGCGGACTGGTTACCAGGGCGCTGGAAGACGAGCGCTGGCTGGCAGTCGTGCTGCTGCTGCCGACAATCGTCTTGCTCGGCCTGTTCATTGGCTACCCATTCGCCAAGGGCGTACTACTGGCGGTGACCGATGCCAAGGTCGGGGTGCCGGGAGCGTACGTCGGTCTGCAGAACTTTGCCGTGCTGGCGGAAGACAGCATTTTCCGCGAGGCGGTATGGAACACCTTCGTCTACACGGGCGTAACCACCATCTTCAAACTCGCATTCGGTCTGTGGCTCGCTCTGCTTCTCAACCGACACTTCAAGGGCAAAGCGCTCACCCGAGCGTTCATTCTGTTGCCTTTCATTATTCCCACGGTGCTCTCGACCTTTGCCTGGAAGTGGATGTTCGATCCCACCTTCAGCGTGATCAACTGGGTACTTTTCCATCTGGGACTCATCACGGGACGGATCAACTGGCTAGGCGATCCCCAGCTCGCCATGATCTCGGTCATCATCGTCAACGTCTGGCGTGGCGTGCCGTTCTACGCCATCAGTCTGCTCGCCGGTCTACAGACTATCAATCCCGAGCTGCAGGAAGCCGCGGCCATCGACGGCGCCCGACCTTTCCAACGATTCTGGTACGTCACGTGGCCGCTGCTTCTACCGGTGACCATGGTGGTGGTGCTGTTCTCGGTAATCCAGACTTTCGCCGACTTTCAGCTGGTGTACGTGCTGACTGGCGGCGGACCCGCCAATGCAACCCAGCTTTTCGCCACCTATGCCTATCAGCTCGGCGTCGGCACTGGACTACTGAGCCAGGGAGCCGCGATATCGCTCGCTATGTTCCCGGTGTTGCTGGTCGTAGTTGTCGTTCAACTCCTTTATATCCGCCGTGTAGAGGTGCATTGAGCCATGATCGAGGGTGCCACGTGGAGACGCTGGGTGTTCTTCTACGTTCCTCTCGTGGTCTTCGTCGTTTCGCTGCTGTTCCCGTTTTACTGGATGTTGATCACGAGCTTCCGGCCGGACAGCGAGCTTTATCGCCCATGGAGCGCGCCGAACTACGCGCCATTGTGGACCGCGCATCCGACGTTAGCCCACATCAAGTATCTGCTCGGTGAGACGCTGTTCGGCACCTGGATGCTCAACACACTGTTCATCTCGGTTGCCGCCACGGCGATCTCGCTGTTCTGTGGGCTGCTCGCGGCCTATGCACTGTCCCGCCTGAAATTCCCACTCGCTGGCGGCCTCGGCGCTGGGATTTTCATCACCTATCTCGTGCCACAGACCCTGCTGTTCATTCCACTCGCCGATATCATACGTAACTATCATCTTGGCGATACGCCTTGGGCCTTGATCCTTACCTACCCGACCTTCCTCATTCCGTTCTGCACCTGGCTCCTGATGGGCTATTTCAAGGCGATTCCGCGCGAGCTTGAGGAGTGCGCGCGCATCGACGGCGCCACGCGCTGGAAAGCAATGATTTACATCATCTTCCCGATCGCAGTACCGGGCATACTTTCTGCCGGTATCTTCGCATTCACGCTGTCTTGGAACGAGTTCATCTACGCGCTTGTCTTTCTCTCATCGCCGGAGCAGAAGACCGTGCCGGTCGGGGTCACCTCGGAGCTGATCCGCGGCGACGTGTTCTTCTGGGGCCCACTGATGGCGGGCGCGCTGCTTGGCTCAATACCGGTAGCGATCATTTATTCGTTCTTCGTCGAGCACTACGTCGCGGGACTCACTGGTTCAGTGAAGGGGTGACGAAATGGCCCGCGTGCTCATACGGAACCTCAATAAGAAATTCGGCGAGGTTCACGTCGTCAAGGACGTTAATCTCGAAATCCGCGACAAGGAGTTCCTAGTAATTGTCGGCCCTTCAGGGTGCGGCAAGACCACGACGCTGCGGATGGTTGCGGGACTCGAATCGATTACTTCGGGGCAGATCCTGATTGGCGACACCGTGGTAAACGAGCTGCCTCCAATGGATCGGGACATCGCGATGGTGTTCCAAAACTATGCGCTGTACCCGCACATGAGCGTCTACGACAATATAGCTTTCGGCCTGAAGATGCGACGATTCAGCCACGACGAGATCAGCCAAAGGGTGCAGGAGGTCGCCGAAATTCTTGGCATCGGTGATTATCTCAAACGCAAGCCACGACAGCTCTCAGGTGGTCAACGGCAGCGCGTTGCCTTGGGACGCGCTATCGTGCGCCATCCACGGGTATTTCTGTTCGACGAGCCGCTTTCCAACCTCGACGCCAAACTGCGCGTCCAAATGCGCGTGGAGCTCAAGAAGATCCACGACCGGCTGGGCACGACCGCGATCTACGTGACCCACGACCAGGTCGAAGCGATGACGCTTGGCGACCGGGTCGTGGTTATGAGGGATGGCGTGGTGCAGCAGGTAGGTGAGCCCCTCGAGCTCTACAATGAACCTACCACTCGATTCGTAGCCAGCTTCATCGGCTCGCCCTCGATGAACTTCGCAACAGTAAAGGTCACTGAGGTCGACGGCGGCCTCTGGGCCATCAACGAGGGCATCCGCATCATGGTCTCGGCCGAGATGGGCGTCCGACTCCGGCGTTATGTGGGAGAACAAGTCGCGCTCGGCATTCGTCCGGAGGATCTGCGGCTCGCCTCCAGCGACGATCCGGGGCAACCCGGCTTCGATGCCGTGGTCGAGGTGGTCGAGAAGCTTGGATCTGAGATCCTGCTGGATGTAAAGGTAGGCTCAGCCATGATGGTGGCTGCGGTGGAACCTACGGTGCGTGCGCGGGTTCGCGACCGGTTGCGTCTTGCTGTCAACCCCGAGCGATTACACTTCTTCGATAGCCGCTCGGAAGCGGCCATCTGACCGATGGCTATCCAGACGCGTCGATCCGCCACCGCATCTGACACAACGGTGGTCCCGCTGTTCGAACGCCCTGCCAATGTAATGGGCCGCAATTAAAGACTTATAATAACTGTTTACCAAGACTTTCCGGTCCAATATCCTCAATATCATCGGGCTCAATAGAGGATTTTCGTATCACGTCCAGGCCCGCGATCTGATGAAGGCCGTGATTAGATTCCTACCTTGTGTCGACCCGTCGAACCAGACCACTTTCCTATGACCTACGTCGAGTCTCACAAACCTGCAGGCCGCGGCGCGTTGCTGCGATGGTCCGTCTGCGGCATCATGGCCCTGATGATGCATGCCGCTATTCTGCTGGCAGTTACCTCTCATTCAGACGATTCCAACCTCGAAACGGGGGCGTCCGTCGTTATGATGGAACTCGCGCCGATCTCGGCCGCTCCGCCAGCGCCTATCAGTGAGTTGGCCCCTGGGCCGCAACAAGCCGAGATCGACCAGACCGAGCAGGTCAAGCAACAGCCGCCGAACGACCAGAGTGTGGCGGAGCCCGTTCCAGATTTGCCCCGGGAGTCCGATCCTAGTGTCGCGCTGGAGTCGGAGGCGAGGGCGGTGCGCGAGCAGACGCCCAAAACTCAGCCCCAGGAGTTGCCAGAAGCCGAGACCAAGGAGGAGCTTCACGAGGAAGCGGCCGTCGCTACGGCGACCCCGAGGGTTGACACGGTCGATGTCCGCCCGGCCGCACCGGCGCCGGGCTTGGTCGAGCGGCCGACCTCTGCGGTCGTAACCTGGCAGCGGTCAATGGTGATGCACCTCGAGCGCCATAAACGTTATCCGCCGCAAGCACGAGGCGAGCAGGGAGTGGCCACGCTCGCCTTCACCATCGACCGTCAGGGGCACCTCTTGAGCGGTCGTATCGTTCACAGCGCCGGATCAGCGATCCTGGACGCGGCTGCGGTGGCCATGCTCAGCCGCGCGGCGCCGTTTCCGGCGCCCCCTCCTGGGATTGCTGATGAGCTGCTCTCAATCACTGTCCCAATCCGCTATAGCGGTTCCGCTCAACGCTGAGGCCCTACTTGAAAGAGCGGATGGTCGAGGGCCGCGATGACAGCGTCCGTCGATCAACCCACGCCTCTGGTTCGCCAGGCGTGCGAGCGGTCACGTCGTTGAGCAGAATTGAGCCGATTCGCCCACAGTCGTTTCGACACTGAAGGTTGGCGCGAATCGTCTTCGCACCAAGTCGTCATCTTGGCGCAGGCGATTTTGAGCCTGCATAACGCGCACCTTGGGCCAACGCTCGAAACTACTGAAGTCCGGTCGACGCCGCGCAAGGGCGGTCAATTCTTCAGCATGCCCGCCTTGAGCGTGGCAATGTCGTAGCGAAGCATCTGGATATAGGTGTCGGCCTCACCGCCTGGCTTAGAAAGCGCGTCGCCATAGAGCATGCCGCCGATCGCGGCACCGGTCTCTGTCGCGATGCGCTGCATCACACGCGGGTCAGTGATGCTGTCGAGGAAGAGTGCGCGCACATGTTCCTGGTCAACCTGCCGGGCGAGCAGCGACACCTCAGCCGCCGACGGCTCGCGCTTGTTGGTCCAGCCGTAGACAGAGATCAGCGTAATGCTGTAGGCTTTCGCCAGATATTCGAAGGCATCGTGAGAAGAGATGATACGCCGCTTTGCCGGGGGAACCGCCGCCATCTCCGCCCTAGCCCAGGCGTCGACCGCTTGCAATTCCTTAATATAGGCCGCGGCGCGCGCTCGGTAGTCTGCCGCATTGGTAGGATCGGTCCGTGCCAAGGCTTCGGCAATGTTCTTCACATAGACGATGCCATTTCTGGGGTCCATCCAGGCATGCTGGTCGATGGCAGGCGCCAACTCCTTGCCGCTGATGGCGTGCTCCTCCACACCGGAGAGCGTCTTTGCACCTCGGCTCACAACGACCTTGGTGCCGCCGAAACCAACCTGCTTGAGCAGCGGTTCCAGCCATGGTTCGAACTCGTCATTGAGGTCGTTCATGAACACGATCCGCGCTCGGGCCACTGTTCGACTGTCCGCGAGCGTCGGCTGATAGAGTTCGGTGTCAGCGTCGGGACCCACGATCGTGGCGAGTTCGACGTGGTCCCCACTGACGTTTGCAACCATGTCGGCAAGCACGCTGAAGGTTGCCACGACAATGGGCTTGTCGGCGGCGTGGCCGGACCCGGTTGACAAGATGGTCATGGTGGCGACAACGATGGGCAGCGCGGTGGCTGAGGTCCTAAGCATACGCCCCTCCAGGAGATCAGTGTTCTGCGTCGGTTTCCAATCCAACCAGCGCAAGTTTCAAATAACCTGCTGCACGCAAAGCATTCATGACCTGCATCAGGTCGCCATAGGAGACGGCTTTGTCGGCGCGAAGAAAGACACGTTCCGCCTTGTTGCCCGAAGTTGCCTCTTCGAGCGCGGAACCGAGGCGGTTACGCCCGACCGGCGCGTCGCCGATGGTGAGCGTCAGATTGGATTTGACGGTCAGAAACAGCGGCTTGTCAGGGCGCGGTTGGCGCTGTGCATTGGAGGTAGGCAACTCGACCGCAACATCCACGGTCGCTAATGGCGCGGCGATCATGAAGATGATCAGCAACACTAGAATCACGTCGATAAAAGGCGTGACATTGATCTCATAAACTTCGGCGAGATCGACGTCTACGTCATCGAGGCGCACGCTCATTGTTCACTCCGCAACTGACAGGACGGCGTTTGACCAGGTGATCCGAGCGCCATCGCTGTCGGCCAAATCGAGATGGCGGCTCACCAGGCGCAAGATTTCGGCGGTACCATCGGCGCAAAGTGCACGATGAGAAACAATCGCTCTCGAGAGCATGTTGTAGATGACAACCGCCGGGATGGCGGCAAACAATCCAAGCGCAGTGGCCAGCAGCGCTTCGGCAATTCCAGGCGCCACGACGGCGAGGTTGGTGGCGTGCTGTTTCGAAATATTGATAAAGCTGTTCATAATTCCCCAGACGGTGCCGAACAGGCCCACAAAAGGGGCGGTCGCGCCGACAGTCGCAAGCACGCCGGTGCCACGGATCATCAGCCGGCTGCTTCGCGCGTCGATCCGTTCCAATCGCGATGCAACGCGTTCCTTTATGCCGACTTTGTCGGACGCATTGCGGGAAAGCTGCAGCTCTGCCAGGGCCCCACCAAGTGCTGCCGCCAGGCTTCCTCCCTCGGAGAGCTGCTCATGGGCTTCCGCCAGGGACGAGACCCGCGCCAGCACGCCAAGCGCGTGGCGCAACTGCCGTTTGGCAGCGATGAGCTCCAGCGCTTTGGCGAAAGCGACGGTCCAGGTAACTAACGACGCAAATGCGAGGCCGATCATCACCGCCTTGACGACCTTATGGGCCGTCAGGAACATTCCCCAGGGGGACAAATCCGGGGGAGGCAGCGCGCCGAAATCCCCAGCCCTATCGGGCACAGGTGCGGTCATCTCGACCCCGCCCGCAAGGCTTTGGTCGGAAGCAGCGCGGCTTGTTTCTGGGCCCGGTTCAGCAGGGTGCGGCGCTTGCGCGGACGCCGCGCAAAGGAGCAAGCCGACGAAACAACAACCCGCCGCGCCGCGGCGCAAAGCGTCAAGGAAGGAGGGCCAGGTTGTCATCTTGACTCATTTTCCTTTCGTTTCAAATCGAAAAACGCGGTGCCGTCCGTGACGTCCATCCTCCGGTAGATCAAAGCTTTTGCGACAATCCAAGGAAGTATCCGCGGCGCGGTCCAAACTGCGGCGCGAATACACCAATTCCGGTACCGTTTCTGATGAAGTAGACTTCGTCGAAGACGTTGACGATATCAAAACGCAAGGTGACCGGCTTGGCCAGGGGCCCGGTTGCCGCGAATTCGTGGGAGACTCCCAGGTTGACCTGCGTGTAGGCCGGCACGTGATCGGTGTTGGCAAAGCCGGCGCGTAAACCACTGCCGTAAATCAGATCCGCGCTGAACCTCGTTCCCTCCCACAGATACGATGCGCCGGCAGATCCAGTCCATAGTTGAGAATGGTCGGTGTAGATCCAATGATTTGCGATGTAAGCCAACTCGTCGGGAGCGAACAGAAACTGGTTCGACACGATATCAGTGGCGATCTGCTTGGCCACGGCCAGATTGCCGTAAGCCCGGAGGCGACCGTTTTGGTAGGAGCCTTTGAGCTCGAGGCCCTCGTTCATGCCTCTGGCGTAGTTGAATCCGCTGAGCACCAGTGCTTGCCCGAATTGTCCATCATCGAGTAGGTCCTTGGCCTGCTTGTAATAAGCATCGACGCCAACCGTAAGTCCTGGAAGAAGCCTTTGATCGACGCCAACATCAAACACGTTCGCCCGCTCTGGCAGCACCGGACTTTCTTCAAGCACTGAGGGCGTTGCGGTACTCGGCGGGTTTGAGAACAAAGCAAGGTTGACGGGCGCGGCAATCAGCTGCAATGGTGGGGTAAAAGTGCGGGCATAGCCAGCGTGGAGCGTGGTCGTCTCAAAGGGCTTGTAGATCAAACTTGCACGCGGGCTGAACTGGTTCGCATCGACAAATTGCCACATCTGGTCGAACCGCACGCCGACATTGAGGGTTAGCTGGTCGCTCATTCTCCACTCATCTTGAATATAGCTTCCGAATAACTCGCCAGTTTTTGCCACGCTATCGGTGACATTGAAGGGCGGCAAGAATGGATTGCCGTTGACATCTACCGGCAGGGCTGTGTCGGTATTGATGCTGCTCGTTTGCTCGACGCTCGCCACGAGCCCCGTGCGCAACGTGTGGGCGGCGTTGAGGCGAATAGCGGTATCCTCCTGAAGACCATTGGTGAAGCTCCCGCGAAAAACATCGGAGGCAACGCCGTTATAGACCAAATCGCCAATTTCATCGGGAATGAAATGAATCTGACTGAACCGCGAGAAGACGGCAAGCTGAGTGTCGACGATTCCCGCCGTCGCTTGGTAGGCGGCGACATTGTAATAGTTGTGTTCGAATTGACGCTCATTGAGATTTGCTGAAGCAATGTTACCGGCAATAGGAAAAACTGACGTCTGGCCTGGATTGTTAGGGATCTGAAACTGAGCTACGGTCGCGCCGCTCAAGAAGATCAGCCGACTTGTATCGCTGAGCAACGTTGAGGCATAGCCGAAGAATTTGAATTGAGTGGTGTAATCGTGGATGGCATTCAAGGTGGGAGTCGGATTTTCGATCCCCTCGCCGCTCTCGAAGTAGCGACCCATCACGAAATACTCGGTTTGCCCGTTCGTTCCTCCATAGTCGAAATACGGTGTGACGGTCTGCCGGCTCCCCCCATAGACGCCGACACTCCCGCCGGAAGTGAGTCCACTGCGGCTTGTAATATCAACCAGAGCCGCCGTATGCAGTCCATACTGGGCGGGAAGTGCGCCAGTGACCAACTGCATGTTGGCAACCCAATCCGATTCCAGCACTTGTCCGAGGCCGGCGACGCCGTCCGGGAGCAGCACGCCGTTGATTCGGTACTGGACATTGGCGTGCTCATTGCGAACGTGGAGCAAACCGGATGCTGCGGAGTCCTGATGCACGCCTGGCGCTTGTAAGAGGACCTTGTCGAGCGGCGTATTCTCGCCCTGCGGCAGCGCCTCGATCGCCTCGCGATTGATGTCATAAGTGTTGGTACCGATCTTCGGTAAGATCACGTCACTGCGGGTCTGATTGAGTGTCGCGTTTTTTTGCGCCACCCGCTGAGCGGCCGCGGCCTCGGCGGCCGCAGGGGTTTGTGCCGGCGGGGGAGTTGCTGGTCCTGGTCGCGGAGTCGTTCGGCGCTTCTCCGGCGGGGGTTTCGGATGTTCCTTCGGCCGCTGAACGACGACTTCGGGGAGATTGGTCTGGGCCATCGCCACTTCGCTGAGACCCGAGAGCGCGACAACCGGAAGACTTAGCAAAAGACCAAGACCGATGCGCATGAGTGTGTCAGGCTCAAAATAAAACTGCGGGACCGGGTTTGACGGACGCCAATCGCGTCCATGGTCAGCCCGTGCTCCGGGAGGACTTTCGTTGACGGCGGCGATCACACCGGCCCGTGCTCAGGTCCCCAAGGGGGACGAGCGCTTTGTGAACCTCGGCGGGGACCGCCATACCGTGGCGTTGGCGTCAAGACGGTGACGCGGCATGAACGTTCCTCACGAAGCGGTGAGGGAATCACGCGGCGCGACAGCAGCGCTCACGCGTGCTCACACGCCGTCGCCGAACGACTTGAACTCAGGTGTCGTTGATGCGCGGCCGATGACGTTGAAAACGCCGCAATCAGGAGACGGGCGGACCGCGTGCTTGAAAATGCCGATGCTGGTCAGTCGAAGCGAGGATGATCGCTCGCTCGATCAGGCCGATTCGACAGGGCACGGTGGCGAGCACGACCATTGGCGGCTGCGGCAGCACAACGGAGCCGACGAGCGCCATGCTCGCACAGATCGTGCAAAAGTCGTGATCTCTGGTTGGGGCCGGAGAGGGTGACTCATTCGGGAGCGCGGGATTGAGCCGCGACGCGTTGGGCACGCTCTCGGGCACAACCGGGACGAGATCGTCGCGATGAATGTGGGCAAATGAAACGACGATCTGAACGAGCAGCGCCACTAGCGCGACCCAAGTCCCAGACGTCTGGTGCGCTCTTACGAATCGCATCGGGTCTCTTGCCCCATCAACTGTTACATTATAACATTTACAGGCGAGGTCAAGCGCTCCATCGCCGGTGTTGACGACGGTCGCCAACTCGCCGTTTCAGCGGGCAGTGCGTGCTGTAAATAGTGACAGGGTGGCGCCCACCGGATTCGGCTGGTAACGAGGGCGATCAGATGAAGGTCTGCACCACGTGTGGCCCGGCGCGGCGCATTGAGGCGACCTGCCAGTCGAGTCATGTCGGTAATATTCGCCCCACGGCCCCCGTCGCTAAGCAATGAGCAGCTTTTCGATCTTCAGCGCTGGCTATATGCGGGGATCGCCGGCAATCTTGATGAGGTCGCGACCGGCAACCTCTGGACGCTCGTCTCCGCCGTAGCGGCGGCGGTGGTCTTCGGCGCAGTTCACGCACTGATGCCAGACACAAGGCCGTGCTCGTGTCATATTACCTTGGACGCTCTTCCGATTTGCGGCGCGGACTTCTGGGTGGGCTCATACTTGCGTTGACTCATGTAGGCACCGCCGTGGTCTTGGTGCTGGCCGATGTCGTGGTGGTCAGCAGGGCTTTTGCGGTCGGCGGGCGCACACCCGCGTTCGAGATCGCGAGTGCCACGATGATCATGCTAATGGGCGGTTTCCTGTCCTGGCGGGCTGTACGGTCGCCGCAACACGTCCACGAGCGCGACCGCCGGGCGCTCGCGTTTGTCACTGGCCTCGTTCCGTACCCGCTGACCACTTTCATCGTGACGTATGCACTCGTTCGCGGCGTGTTCGTATTACGTCTGATCGTCACCGCTGCGATGGCGCTCGGCATGGTCGCGACGATTGGGAGTTTTGCTCGAGTGGCCATTCTCGCGCGCGAACGTTGTGCGCTCCTTCTCGCTCGCACCGAAAACTGGCGCAGCCGGTTGGGAAAGCTTTAGAGATCATCGGCTCAGTAGCCGTGCTTGTGCTCGGCGCCTCGCCGCTGGTCCACCGGTTCGTGTTTTGAGCTCAGCACGATGAGGGGAGTGTTCCGACGCAATGACACCTCACTGGGTAGAGCTCGCGCTGTCGCCAATCGCCCTAGAGATGTCTTGTTTGAAATTCACTCCGATTGGCATTGTATCAGCGTCAAAGCATACTTCGCTTTCAGAACATTCTGCCTTGAGACGATCATATATTCGCCGATAAGAGTGGTGCTATTCGGAGCGGCGCCGCGTCAGCTGCAGCGTCCGCATGGTTAGCACGTCTTCGTCGCGCTGATTGCGTATCTTGAACGCCATCACCAGAATACCGCGGTCTGGCTTTGAGCGAGAAGGCCGAGCCTCGACCACCTCGACCTCGGAGCGAAGTGTGTCGCCTGGACGAACTGGGCGCAGCCAGCGCAACTCGTCGAGACCGGGCGAGCCCATACCGCAGGCACTGAAAAGGCCAAGCTGCAAGAAAGACCGAAAACCCAATGCCAGCGTCTGGAAGCCGCTGGCGATCAGGCCACCGAAATGCGAGGCTGTGGCTGCTTTGCAGTCGAGATGAAAGGGCTGCGGATCGTAGGCGAGGGCGAAATCGATGATCATGCTTTCGGTCACGGTTATGCCCGGGCTGATGAAACGATCGCGGGGCTTGAAATCCTCGAAATACCTCTCTTGCATGGGCGAGTCCTCTTGGTGCTTCGCAGAGCGATCGATAGCAACCGGTCGTCGGACAAGGGTCGCCGCTTGGAGCGTTCGCGGTCTTCTGCGCGAACGTTAGGGCAGCGAAGAGTCACTGTCGGCAACTTAAGCGACCGCACTCCCGAGAGGAAGGATCGCGAAGTAACGCGGGTGGCACAAGTCTAATCCTCACATTCCCGAGGGTCGAAAGACCCGCTCACCCATGGATATGGGGTCAACTCCTCGTCGCCTTTTGAGAGCCGCTTTCAAAAATGCAATGTGTCCTTCCGCCAGACGACGGAGCGCCTGGTGGATCGGATTGAGGATTTTCAAGCCGTACAGAGATTGAATGACAGCAGATTTCCGCCGCTGATGCCGCTCGACGTGGTCCGTGGTGTTTCGGTGATGCCCAATTCGAAGATCGGCCCCATGGTGGGGTCGAAGTCGAGTTGATCCCTCATCTTCCTTAATGCCTCTTGAGCGCTGAGGCTTTAAGTTCTTCCGGCCGGCAGGCATAGATCGAGAGGCCGGCATTGGGCTCATCGACAATCCAGGGGCCGGGGAGGGGTTCGCTCTCGCTCATCTCATCCTCCAGTTGATGGCCGCTTGACGGCGCTTCGACTCCCAGAGCACCGCCACGCCAGTTTGGCCTTGTTGATGGTTGGCGGGCTATGACAACGTCTTGCGGCCAACAGAACTCTTCAGCCGGTCTGCTTTTCGCGCATCGCATCGACGCTCCATGGGCCGCCGCCCGCTGCGGCGAGATAGAAGAACACGAAGCAAAACAGAATGGCGAGTTCGCCTTGGTTCTGGATAGGAAAGAATCCGCGCGGCGAATGCGCCATGAAATATGCGACTGCCATCTCGCCCGACATTATGAACGCCACAGGACGGGTGAAAAGGCCAACGAGAAGCAGCGCACTGCCTACGAGCTCAATGAGACCGGCGAGCCCTAACAGC